>Ga0209415_10002227_pt1 | contig 36508 bp, 33 predicted proteins | sample PeaSoiSIISIP2007_FD_187696 | JGI IMG/M metagenome (GOLD analysis project Ga0209415, IMG submission 187696) | Peat soil microbial communities from Weissenstadt, Germany - SII-SIP-2007 (SPAdes) (version 2) | ecosystem: Environmental > Terrestrial > Soil > Wetlands > Peat | place: Germany... | reverse complement strand
CGCTCATCAGCGCCGCGGCGCTCATCGGCATGTCGGCACAGTAGTCGAACCCGTTCAGACAGTCGGAAAATCCCGGCTCCAACCTGAGGTTGGTGGTGAGTATGCGGTTGCCGGAATAAACGGAGGTGCCGTTGATCAGCATAGCGGGAAGCTGCCCGCTTTTCTCTTTGGCAGCCAGGGTGGAGAAGGGGCGCTGGAAGGGTTTCTTGTCTCTCCAGGTCCGGCTGGTCTCTTCCATGAACGTCTGCCGGGTTTCGTCTCCTTCGAAGGCTTCCGGCGTCCAGGCCCGTTCCCAGCTGTCTTCGAGGGCTCGCGCACGATCGGTGGGGAGACGGAAGGGGAGAAACCTTCCCGGCATGTCGATGAACATCAGGGAGGCGACGGCCGGCGACAGGAAGTCGTTGGAGAGTATCGTCTTGGAGGCGTTCAGGATGTCCTTGGACGGCGTTCCCTCGTCGAGCAGATTGACGAAGACCAGGGAGCCGAGGGTGCCGCCGGAGACGGGACTGATGGCGGCGATGTGCGGACCGAACGCCTGGTGGTCCTGCTGGAGTTTGGACAGCACGGCGGCGGTCCAGTAGGCCGCGCGAATGCCGCCGCCTGCCGCGGAGACGATGAACATGGGATGGCTGCGCCCCTTGCCGTACACGGCGTCCATCCGATCCGCCCAGGCGGTGAACTGTGCCCGCGCGGTCAGGGACGGATCGGGCGTGTAGGGGCCGGACTGCGTTATGCGGTGGTTGTCGTTGGTCAGGGAGAAGACGCCGGCCAGCGCGATGGCGATCATGATGGCCGGTTTGTCGTAGCGGTCGCCGACCCAGACGATGCCGGTCCAGATGATGGTGGCGAAGGTAAGACCGACGGTGACGATGGTGGCAGTGCCGACCGCCGGCGAGACTTCTTGCAGAAAGAGGATGGCCAGTATCCAGACGACGATGGAAACGGCCGACGCGATCCAGAAGGTCAGGCGCAGCCAGCGGGGAAAGCCGGCAAAGAGACGCAGGCGTTGGGCTTTCGGCGCGATCAGCTTTCCGGCAACGTGCCGCACGATGGCAAAACGCTTGGCCAGTACCACATAAAAGGACGCCGCCAAAATCAGGTTGAGGGCTCCCGCCAGCCGCAGGTGAGGCACATCGCTCGCCTGTATCATCGCCAGCCCGGCAACGGCAAAGGCGGAACTCCCCAACAGTCTCGGCAGTTGCACTTCGACAACGGAGGTGCGTGTGGGCTGGGGAGGATTCCCCGGTTCGCGCATGCCGGCGAAATCCTGCTCGGCCATTATTCGCGCGGTGTACCAGGTGACGATGCTCCACAGCAGGAGGACCGACTCGAAGAGCAGGAGTTGGAGTCCGTGGCCGCTGTCGCCGACCGCGCGCACCACGTCCACGCCCTGCGGCACCGCCATGAAGGCGAGCAGGAAGAGGACGCTGCCGATAATGCTGACCCGGCATTGTGACAGAACTTGGTAGATGGACATGCAAAGCGCTCCGGTAACCGATAAAAACTGTCAACCTCTATACACAGTTACCGAGACTTACGAAATGGAATTATGATTGAGCGCTAAGGTAAAAATGTTAAAAAAATTAACACGTTTGCAGTTTTTGCCGATATTTCCGCATGTTACCGAGGGGGGTAAAAATGTTAATTTTATTAACATTTTTGGAAGGTCGCAAAAAAAACCCTTTTGTGGCGGGATGTTGCGGGATTATTATTTTGATCTAATTTTATGGGGGCCGGAAAGCCTTGCCACGGAGGCACGGAGGGCAGGGAGAAGGCAAATAAATACCGGATACTTGGAAGCTTTATCGCGCCGCTCCCTTCGCTATCGTGACTCCGTGGCGAGGAATTGCTTTTCGTCGACTATTATCTCTTGACCCCGGGCGCCGAAAAAGGTATGGAAGTATCCTAATAAAAGGCGCTTTTTTGAGGGGACTATTATGGCGAAGGCCGCAAAGATTCTGCTCGTCGACGATTCGAGCTTCGTGTTGGAAGTTATGGCGGATACGTTGGGCGAGTTGGGGCTGACGGACATCTCGATGGCGGAAAACGGCCAGTTGGGGCTGGAGGCATTCACGGCGGCCTATCGGGGCGGGGCGCCGTTCAACCTGGTCTTCATGGATATCGAGATGCCGGTGATGGACGGGCAGGAGGCGCTGAAACAGATCCGCGCCTTTGAAAAGGAGTCGGGCGTCACCGACGACAGCAAGGCCATCATCATTATGGCAACGACGCTGGTCTCGCCGGAGGCGATGATGGAAGCGATCATCGGCGGCGATTGCTCCGATTACTACGTCAAGTCCTTCGGTCCGGATGAATTCCAGTCGCTGCTGGCGAAGTACGGGTTCGTCGACGCGTAAGACTTGCCTCACTCCGTGGGCAGTTCCCCCATCCCCTCGCCCCCTCCCTCCAGGGGAGGGGGGATTAGTTGCTCCAGGGGGGGAGAATCAATAAGCGAGCAACTCGCACAGCTGGTCGAGGAAGCCTGCTTGGCCTTTGAGGATCTTCTGCCGGGCTTCCTCGATGCCGAACCAGCCGGCCCGATCCACTTCCGGAAATTCCACCTGCTTTCCCGTCTTCGGCGGCCACTCAAGCGTGAAGGTGTTGCTGACGACGGCTGCCGCGTCGCAATCGCCTTCGACCGCCCAGGCTCGGATCTTCTTGCCGCTCGGCTGGCGCAGCATGTTCAGTTCGTGAACCTCTCCCTCTGCTTCGAATCCCGTCTCTTCGTTGAATTCACGCTTGGCAGCCGCCAGGGCATCTTCCCCGAGTTCGTATTCTCCCTTGGGTATTGACCAGGCGCCCGCGTCCTTCTTGGCCCAGAACGGGCCGCCGGGGTGGACCAGGAAAACCTGCAGCTCGCGTTCCCGCCAGCGGTAGAGCAAAAGTCCTGCGCTTAGTTTCGGCATTATGGGAGGCTCCTTCCTGACAGGCTTTTGTTTCTTTTGTCAAAGGGGGGATCTCCCCGGGTAGTTTTTCAAGGGCAGTTTTTCAAAGGGGAGGATAGGGCGGAGCGCTGGGGTTACTATATCCCTTTGCGGCGGGGGAGTTGCCAGCCTTTGCTGATGGCGATGCAGCGGATGACGATGACGACCAGGGCGGACACGGTCAGGTTGACGGCGGGCGGGACGTCGGCGCGGGACAGGAAGTAGAAGAGGGCGCCGCCGACGGCACAGGCGGAGGCGTAGATCTCGCGCTGCAGGATGAGCGGGATCTGGTTGCTCAGGATGTCGCGGATCAGGCCGCCGAAGGTGCCGGTCATCACGCCCATGATCACGGAGCCCATGAAGCCCAAGTGGAAGCTGAGCGCCTTGGAGGTGCCGATCACCAGGAAGGTGCCGAGGCCCAAGGCGTCCAGAAGCAGCATGGCGTTGTTCATCCGCTCGAAACGGCGCGGGGTGATGAAGACGATCAGCGAGGCGGCCAGCGCCAGGTAGAGGTAGATCTCGTTCTCGAAGCAAAACGGCGGGGTGTCGTTCAAGAGGACGTCGCGGACGACGCCGCCGCCGGTGGCGGTGACCATGCCCAGGACGATGACGCCGAAAAGGTCCATCCCTTTGCGCACACCCGCCAGGGCGCCGGAGGCGGCGAAGGCTACGGTGCCTAATAGGTCTAAGGTGTAGATGATTTCAGTTGGGGTTGGCATGGCGGTCACTTCGTTGTGGCACCTTCCCCCACCCCCTGGCCCCCTCCCTCCAGGGGAGGGGGGAACCGGCGGATAGGTGTATTTGTGATTTGTGTAATAGGCGGAAGATTAGCGCCAATCGGGTAGTTTTATTTGTCGTCGCCTTCGTCGAGGTCGGGGAAGGTCTCGGGTTGCTGGTAGTCTTCGACGTCGTGCCAGAAACGCTGCTGCAGTTCTTTCATCAGCGGCTCCAGGCTCTTGCGGTCGGAGGCGGCGATGGTCAGCGCGGAATGGGTGCGGGTCAGCTGCCGCACTTTCAGGAAGGCCAGCGGATCGCTTTTCTTCATGGCGGGCAAAAGGTCGGCCTTGTTGAATACCAAAAGGCGCGGCTTGTCGCCCAAACCGAGTTCTTCGAGGATGGTGTTGACTTCCTTGATCTGCTCCTCGAAGCGCAGGTTGGAACAGTCCACCAGGTGGACCAGGAGGTCTGCGTCTTTCAACTCTTCCAGGGTCGCCTTGAAGGCGCCCATCAGCGACTTGGGGAGGCTGCGGATGAATCCGACGGTGTCGGTGATGATCACTTCGCGGTCCAGGGGGAAACGAAGCCGCCGGGAGGAGGTGTCGAGGGTCGCAAAGAGCAGGTTCTCGGTGAAGACCTGGCTCTTGGTGAGGGTGTTCAAAAGGGTCGACTTGCCGGCGTTGGTGTAGCCGACGATGGAGATGATGGGGATGCCGGCCTTCACCCTTTTCTGGCGACGCTGGTAACGGCCGTTGGATAGCTCCTTGAGCTCGCGCTCCAGGTGGGCGATGCGGTCGCGGATGCGCCGCCGGTCGGTTTCCAGCTTGGTCTCGCCGGGGCCGCGGCCGCCGATGCCTCCCATCAGCCGCGACATCTGCACGCCGCGCCCGATCAGCCGGGGGAGCAGGTATTTGAGCTGGGCCAGCTCCACCTGCACCTTGCCGTCCTGGGTGGTGGCGCGCCGGGCGAAGATGTCCAGGATCAGCTGGCTGCGGTCGATGACCTTGAGTTCGGTCATCTCGGAGATGGAACGGACCTGGGCCGGCAGTAGCTCCTGGTCGAAGACGAGCATGCTGGCGCCGAACTGCAGCGCCTTGATGACCACCTCGCGCAGTTTCCCTTCGCCCAAAAGGTAGCGCGGGTTGAATTCCTTGGGACGCTGGATCACCGTGTCCAGTACGCCGACGCCTGCGGTCCGCGCCAGCTCTTTCAACTCCTCCATGGAATCGAGCGCTTCCTCCACGGGGCTTTTGGTCACCGAGATCAGGATGCCGCGCTCCTCGCCGGTCGCCACCTCCTTGCCTTCGGTAAGTCCCCGCTCCAGCGTGTATTCGAGCGTCTCCACGAAATGGCGGAAGTCGAGGCTGAACCGGTCGAAGGGTTCCGACGGCTCCACGCGGTAGGGGAGGGCGTTTTGCTCGGGAGGGACGAGTGCCGCGGTCTGGATCGAGAAGCGGTTCGGGTTCTGGGTGAGCTGCAGCGCGGCGATCTGGTCCAGCCGCAAAAGCGACAGGTCGGTTAAGTCGTCGTCGGTAAGGGGCTCGCCCTTTAAGTGGGTGTGCACCAGGCGCACGCCGCGCAAAAGTTTCTTGCCGAGCGGGTACTCCTCGAGGGCGGGGATCAACAGGGCGCGCTCGTCGCCCACGATGACGCAGGCGATCTCGCCGATCCTGTTCACGATCACGCCTACCTGGCGCCTGATTTCCAAAGAGATGTCGGCAAGTTCGCGGGCCAAATCGAAGCTGATCGCTTCGGAGGGCGCGACGCGGCGGCGGTAGAGCCGCTCCAGTCTCTTTACCTGGTTGGGCTTGAGCCCGGTGAGGTTGCCGTGTGGCTGTTTAATGGGGTTTCTCCGTTACAGGCCGATGATGTTGTAGCCGTTGTCGACGAAGTGGATCTCGCCGGTCACGCCGCTTGAGAGGGAGCTCGCCAGGTATACGGCGGCGCCGGCGACTTCCTGCTGGGTGATGTTGCGTCTAAGCGGCGCCTTGCCCGCCACGTGGCCGGCGATCTGGTTGAACCCCCCGACGCCGGCCGAGGCCAGCGTTCTTAAGGGACCGGCGGAGATGGCGTTCACGCGGACGCCGTCGGGGCCCATGGTTTCGGCGAGGGTGCGCACGCAGCACTCCAGCGCCGCCTTGGCGACTCCCATCACGTTGTAGTTCGGGAATACCTTCTGCGCGCCGTAGTAGCTCATGGCGACGATGCTGCCGTCGCGCCCCTGCATGAGGGGGGCTGCTTCGCGGGCCATGGCGACCAGCGAGTAGGCGCTGATGTCGAGCGCCAGGGCGAACCCTTCGCGGGTGGTGTTCAGGAAGGAGCCTTTGAGCTCGTCCTTGTTGGCGAAGGCTACCGAATGCACGAGGACGTCGAGGCCGCCCCAGGCTTCCTTGATCTTGGCGAAGAGCGCGGCCAGGTCTTCGTCGCTTCTCACGTCGCAGGGGAGGATCGGGCTTGCGCCGATGCTTTCGCCCAAGGGGATGACGCGTTTGGCTATCGCCTCGCCGGCGTAGGCCAGGGCGACTTCGGCGCCTTCTCGGCGATAGGCCTCGGCAACCGCCCAGGCGATGCTTTTCTCGTTGGCGACTCCGAATATGAGTGCCTTTTTACCGTCCAGTAAACCCATGCAACGATCCTCCCGACGAACAGCGATAATGAACGTTCTCTATAACTGCTCAGAGTACAGCGGGTCATCATAGTTAAAAAATGAGCAGTTGGCAAGGGGGATTGGCGGATAATGCTCAGGGTGGCGCAAACAGCAAGAGAGGGTGGCGCAAAAGTCCCCCCTCCCCTGGAGGGAGGGGGCTAGGGGGTGGGGGAGGTTTCCAAGCGGAGGGGGAGGGAGATGTAAATGGCTGTGCTCTCCCTGATTGTACGAGGTAATTTTCTGTCGGAACTGGTGCGGCCTACGGCGACGGGGTGGCGGGGGGCGTTTGCTCTTCCGGTTCGGCTACCGGGGGGACCGGTTCGGGTGCGGCCGGGGCCGTCTCCGGGGCTGCCGCCGGGACTTCGGCCGTTTCCCGGGCGCGCAGGGCGGTCTCGATGGCGGCAAGGCGCTTGTCCATCTCCTCGATCACGGCCAGGGTACGGTCCACCCGGCCCTTGATGTTGAAGATCACGAAGGGGAGCAGGAACCAGATCACGGTCAGGAAAAATAGGATGATCGATACCATCATCATGAAGCCGCCGAATACTTCCATACCCCCCCCGTTCACGCGTTTGCCTGCTTGCCGACGGCCTGCTCAAGGGCACGGGCCAGCTGGTCGGGGCAGGAGGTGTCTCCTTGGCAGGCGATCCCCTTGAGACGGGTGATCGCTTCTTCGACCGCCATGCCCTTAACCAGGGCGGCCACCGCCTGCGTGTTGCCGGCGCAGCCGTCGATGAACTGGGCGCCGACGATGACGCCTGCCTCGATTTCGATGTCGATCCGGGTAGCGCAGCTCCCCCGGGTTTGGTAACTCAACTCCATGTCTCGCGTTCTCCTTGTCAGTTTCAGCTGTGTTGCCTTTGGTGCCGTTGGGCGTCGCGTTTCGTCCCTCAGTCGGTAAGCGCCTCGGCGATGGTCAGCCGCTCCGGGCCAGGGGAGGCCTTAAGGTACACGGCGTTGATGGTGGCGAGCATCGCGTTCAGCCGCTCCAGGTCGATGACGTCGCTGCCGGCGATGCTCGCTACTCCCTGGAAGTTCTCGGGACAGAAGTCGACGCTCTTTTCCCCGGCGCGCTCGATCAGTAGCGGCAGGCCGTGGGTGCGGCAGATGATCGGCCGTGCGTCGTACAAAAGGCAAAGCCCCTCGTGCAAGAGCGGACAGGGGCCGTCCGGGGCGCTGTCCTTGGCCTTTGACCGGATCAGGTCGGCTCGTTCCCCCTCTGCCCGGGTAAGGGCTGCTTTGAGGGCTGCCGCCTCCACCGCGAAGATGGAGAGGTGGCGGCAGCAGGCGTCGCAGCCGGGACGACAGGCGATTTCGGCGGCGAGCCGCCGCGAGGTGGCCCGACACAGCTCGTCCACGCGGGTGGTAAGCGTCAGGTAGTTGGCGAGATCGGTCATCGCTTTCAATCCTCGCCGAGCAGGACCCTGGAGAAGCTTTCCATCAGTTCTTTGTTCAGGTAGAAATAGGGCTTTTCGATGGTGCCGCTGAAGCCGAAGGCGCGGTAGTTCATCATCACGGGGTCGTCGGTGCGGCCGCTGGAGACGTAGCCTCTCGCCGCGGGATCGAGTTCCAGAAGGCGCTTCATGGTCTCTTCGCCCCCCATGCCGCCGGGGATGTTGAGGTCCAGGATGACGGCGACGAACGGGTCTCCCGCCAACTGCTGCCGGCGGTATATTTCCACGGCCTGCCTGCCGTCTTCGGCGAAATCGACGTCGAAACCGTAGCGCTTGAGGGTTTCTCCGGCCACGAAACGGACCATCTCGTCGTCGTCCATGACCAGTACTTTGGGCGTTGTCTGGGAAGTAGCCTGGGACATGAGCGGTTATCCTTCCGCCGGAGGTCCGGCGGGTGAAAGGTTGTTTACTTAAAAGCCGAGTACAGATATAACTTGTATACTCCGCGCTGGCAAGGGGGTTTTTTCATGACGGGAGAAGGCGCATGGCCAAGGTGAAGGCGCCGGTGACGGCGGCGATCAGGGTGCTCAGGCAGGCGGGGGTCGCCTACGGCGAGCACCCGTACAGTTACGAGGAGAAGGGGGGGACGGCGGTTTCGGCGCGCGAACTGGGTGTCCCGGAACACGGCGTGGTTAAGACGCTCATCATGGAGGACGACCGCAAACAGCCGCTGGTGGTGCTGATGCACGGCGATCTGCAGGTTTCCACCAAGGAGCTCGCCCGCGCGATCGGCGCCAAGACGGTGGCCCCCTGTGCCCCCGACACGGCGCAGCGCCACTCGGGGTACATGGTCGGCGGCACCTCGCCCTTCGGGACGCGCAAGCCGATGCCGGTCTACGTGGAAGAAACGATTCTCGCTCTAAAGCTCATCTACATAAACGGCGGCAGCCGTGGATTTCTGGTGTCGATCGACCCCGCCGAACTGGTGCGGGTGCTCAAAGCGGTGCCGGTCAAGGTAGGCATCAGCTAGCGGCTGGCGGCTGGCGGCCAGCAACCAGCAACCAGCAGTTGGAGGACGTCATGGAGAGCCGGTTTCGGGAAGCGGCCGACGTGCTGGCGGCGGCGCAGGCGCTGGTGATTACCGCCGGGGCGGGCATGGGGGTCGATTCCGGGCTCCCCGATTTCCGCGGCGATACCGGCTTCTGGACCGCCTACCCTCTCTACCGCAAGCTCGGCATCAGCTTCTACGACGCGGCGAACCCGGAGCACTTCGACCGCGATCCCGCCTTCGGCTGGGGATTCTACGGCCATCGCACCAACCTCTACCGCGATACCGTCCCGCACGACGGGTTCCGTACGCTTTTGGACTGGATCGGGGAGCGCGGCATCGACTTTTTCGTCGCCACCTCCAACGTGGACGGCCAATTCCAGAAGGCGGGCTTTCCGGAAGAGGCCATCCTGGAGGTGCACGGTTCCATCCACCACCTGCAATGCACGAGGCCCTGCTCGATGCAGATCTGGGAGAACCGCGAAGAGTTCCTAATCGACGAGGAGACCATGTGCTCCGACAACGTCCCGCGCTGCAAGCGCTGCGGTGACCCGGCGCGCCCCAACATCCTCATGTTCGGCGACTACAGCTGGATCGGCGACCGCACCCGCCGGCAGGAGGAGCGCTTCCGCAGCTTCCTTACCCGCCACGGCGGCAAGAGGATCGTGGTGGTGGAGTTGGGCGCCGGCACGGCGGTCCCCACCATCCGGGCGATGAGCGAGCGGATCGGCAGCATCGAAAAGGCGCGGGTGATCCGCGTCAACCCGCGCGAACCCGAGATCTCGCCGCCGCACATATCGCTTGCCTGCGGGGCGCTGGAGGGGATCAGGGGGATTATTCCGGAGGCCGCCGAGTGAAGCTCTTCCCCCGCGTGGCGCCTTACCTTTGGTGGCGGCTTCCCCCACCCCCCCGCCCCCTCCCTCCAGGGGAGGGGGAGTAGAGAGATAGTTCTCACCTGAAATTCCCCTTGCTATTACAAGGTTTTCTTTGGTACTATGCCCATTTTTTAGGCAATATAAAGGTTGAGAGACATTATGCAAGAGACTGTGGCCGTCGGCTCGCTGGTGCTGAAAAATCGGCTGTTTCTGGCGCCGATGGCCGGGATTACCAACCTGCAGATGCGGCTTATGGCGCGGGAGCAGGGGGCCAGCCTCACCTTCACCGAGATGGTGAGCGTAAACGGCCTGACCCGCGAGGGTAAGAAGACCTTCCAGCTTTTGAAAAGTACCCCGCAGGACCGGCCTCTCGGCATGCAGCTCTTCGGCGACGAGCCCGGGATGCTGGCCGAGGCGGCGCGGCTGGTGGAGGGGTACGGCGAACTGATCGACATCAACATGGGCTGCCCGGTGCGCAAGGTGGTCGGCACCGGCGCCGGCAGCGCCCTTTTGAAGGAGCCGGGCAAGGTGGCGGCGATCATCCGGGCGGTGCGCGCGGCGACCTCGCTTCCTTTCACGGTGAAGATCCGCACCGGCTGGGTCTGCGGCGACGACACCTTCCTGGAGATCGGCCGCATCGCCCAGGAGGAGGGGTGCGACGCGGTGACGCTGCATCCCAGGAGCCGGGCGCAGATGTTCGAGGGGAAGGCGGACTGGTCGCGGATCGCCGAGCTGAAGGCGGCGCTTAAGATCCCGGTGATCGGCTCAGGCGACCTGTTCACGGCCAAGGACGTGGCCGGCATGTTCCAAGCGACCGGCTGCGACGCGGTGATGGTCGCGCGCGGCGCGATGGGCAATCCCTGGCTCATTCGCGAGTCGCTGGCGCTTTTGGAGGGCTTGGAGCCGGTGCCGCCGACCGTGGCCGAACGCCTGGCGGTGGCGCGCAAGCATCTGGAGCTGTTCGTCGTCGAAGAGGGCGAGCGGGTGGCGCTCATGGAGATGCGCAAGCATCTGGCGTGGTATTCGAAGGGGTTGCCCGGTGCCGCCCAGTTCCGCTCGGCGGTGAACCGGGTCGAGGCGATGGCGGAGCTGGTGCAGGTGATGGAGGAATTCTTCGGTGGCTGATCGAATGGAGAACTACTACGCGAACGTCGTCGACAGCGTCGGCGACGGGGTGATCGTCCTTGACAACACCGGCGCGGTGACGCTGATCAACCCGGCAGCCGAGGAGATCGCCGCCGTGTCCAGGCGCCACGCCGAGGGCAAACCGTTCGGCGAGGTCTTCAAGGGGGACGCTTCCCTGGTGGAGATGGTCGCGAAGACCGTGGTCACCGGCATGTCCGTCTCCGACCACGAAAACATCGTGCTGAAGCGCGGCGGCAGGGTCACGCCGGTCGGCGCCAGCACCTCGCCGCTTTTAAGTTCCTCAGGCGAGCGGATCGGCACCATCGTCCTTTTGCGCGACCTGACCAACGTGCGGGAGCTGGAGGCGGCGGTGCGCCAGGCGGACCGGCTTTCCTCCCTGGGGGCTCTGGCCGCGGGGCTGGCACACGAGATCAAGAACCCGCTGGGTGGCATCAAGGGCGCTGCGCAGCTTCTGGAGATGGAGTTCCCGGACAACGAGGAGCTGCGCGAGTACATCCGGGTGATGCTCAAGGAAGTTCAGCGCGTGAACGTCATCGTCGAGGAGCTCTTGGGGCTCGCCTCGCCGGGGCGGCTGAAACTCGGCAAGGTGAACCTGCACCGCATCCTCTCCGACATCGTGCTCCTGCAGCGGCGGGCGGCGGACGGCCTGGAGATCACTTTCGGCCAGTACTTCGACTTGAGCATTCCGCCGATCATAGCCGACGAAGCGCTCCTCACCCAGCTCTTCTTGAACCTGATTCGTAACGCCATGGAGGCGGTGGGTGAGGGAGGCGTGGTGAAGGTCACCACCCGCGTCCTGGCCGATTACAGCATGACGCAGAAGGGGGAGCGCCCGTCGCGCATGCTGGCGATCGACGTCGCCGACAACGGCCCCGGCATTGCGCCGGAGGTGCTGGAAAACATGTTCACACCGTTTTTCACCACCAAGAGCAAGGGAACGGGGCTCGGGCTCGCCATCTGCCAGAAGATCGTTTCCGAGCACCGCGGCATGCTCAAGGTCGATTCCGAACTCTCCAAGGGAACGACCTTCACGGTGATGCTGCCGCTCATACAGTAGTAAGTGAAATAAAAATAACCCACTATGACAGTGGCAGGGCCAGTAAAGTGAATGACAACCAGGTAAGCCAACCTATCGACACGTTCAACGGCGAACGGACTTTTGCGGAGAGCTACATGTCTATCAACAAGATTCTGGTCGCTGACGACGAAGAAAGCATGCGCTGGGTCCTCTCGAAGGCCCTGAGAAAGAAGGGCTTTCAGGTGGACTTGGCGCGCGACGGCGACGAAGCGCTGAGAATGGTCCGGGAGAACTCCTACGACCTGGCGATCCTCGACATCAAGATGCCGGGCATCACCGGTCTCGACCTCCTGGATAAGATCAAGGATGAGCAGAGCGAGCTGTTCGTGGTCATCATGACCGCCGAGGCGAGCATGAAGAACGCGGTCGAGGCGATGAAGCGCGGCGCCTACGACTACCTCACCAAGCCGTTCGACTTGGGCGTGGTGGACGCGGTGGTGGAGAAGGTCAGCCGGGCGCGGGAGATGACTTCTCAGGTCACCTTGCTCAAGGAGGAACTGAAGGACCGCTACCAGCTGGAGAAGACCATCATCGGCAACTCGCCGGCCATGCGCGAGATCTACAAGACCATCGGCAAGGTGGCGCCAAGCGACGTGACCGTCCTGGTGCAGGGCGAATCGGGGACCGGCAAGGAGCTGATCGCCCGGGCCATCCACTACAACTCCAAGAGGCTCGGCAAGCCGTTCATCCCGCTCAACTGCGCCGCCATACCCAAGGAGCTTCTGGAGAGCGAACTGTTCGGCTTCGAGAAGGGGGCCTTCACCGGCGCCTCCGAGAGAAAACTCGGCAAGTTCGAACAGGCAAACGGCGGCACCATCTTCCTGGACGAGATCGGCGACATGCCTTTCGACCTGCAGGCGAAGATCTTACGCGTGCTGCAGGAAAGGGAGATCACCCGGACCGGCGGCAACCAGAGCATCCAGGTGGACGTGCGCGTGGTGGCCGCCACCAACCAGGACCTGGAGGAAAGCGTCAGGAACAAGCAGTTCCGCGAGGACCTCTACTACCGCCTGAACGTGATCCCCATCCAGCTCGTGCCGCTGAGGGAGCGCGCCGAGGACGTGCCGCTTCTGGTCGAGTACTTCTTAGCCAAGATCTGCGCCGAGCTTGAGGTGCAGGTCAAGCGCTGTTCGCCGGATGCGCTGAAGCTTTTGACCGGCTACGGCTGGCCGGGGAACATCCGCGAGCTGGAGAACACCATCAAGCGTGCGGTGATCCTCTCGCCGGACCCGCTTTTGGTGGCGTCCGACTTCCCGGGGCTGCGCAGCCGCGAGGGGAACGACGGCAAGGGGGAGGACCTGTCGCTGGAGGGGATCGTCGATCTGAAGCTGCGCGGCAGCTTCACCAACATGGAGCGCATGGAAAGCGGCGACGTCTATGCCATGGTGCTGGAGCAGGTGGAGCGGCCGCTGATCCGCTTCGTACTGGAGAAGACGCGCGGCAACCAGGTGCGCGCCGCGGACATCCTCGGCATCAACCGCAACACGCTCAGGAAGAAGATCACGGAGCTTGGAATCGAACTGAGAAGGGAATAGTTTTTTTTTTTAAAGACGCGACTTAATCTTAATATCAATCTGAGGTGTGTATGGACAAGTTCTTTTTGGACAGGGATAGCGCGCAGTTGGTGGTGGTGGACGTGCAGGAGAAGCTTTGCCGGGCCATGGACCCGCAGGTGCTGGAAAAGCTGACGAACAATATCGCCATCCTCATGGACTCGGCTACGGAGCTTGGGGTGCCGACGGTCGCCACGGAACAGTACGTGCGCGGGCTGGGGGAAACGCTGCCGGCTCTCAAGGAAAAACTTACTACGAAGGCGCTGGAGAAGATGACTTTCAGCTGCTGCGGCGGTGAGGGGTTCCTGGAGACGCTGGAAAAAAGCGGGCGCCGCAAGGTGATCCTCACCGGCATGGAGACGCACGTTTGCGTGCTGCAGACCGCCCTGGACCTCTTGTCGCATGGCTATACGGTGCACCTGGTGGTCGACGCGGTGATGAGCCGGAAAAAGGGGAACTGGAGTACGGCGCTTGCCGCGATGGCCGCGGCCGGCGCGGTGCTGACTTCGACGGAAACGGTGGTATTCCAGCTTTTGAAGGTGGCGGGGACCGAGGAGTTTAAGAAGCTGTCCAAACTGGTGAGGTAGTCTTGGTCTCGTGGTCGATGAAGCGGGCGATGTTGGCCGCTGCTTCTTCCGTGAGCGCAACGAATTCGACACCGAATCCCACGGGCATCGACGTTTTCTGTCGGCGCCCGTGGTTGTTTAACCAGGCGACGCGGGCCTTGGTCTGGATCACGGAGCCGATCGGCTCGGGGAGGGCGAAGACCAGCTCGATGGCCGCCTCCTGCTCTACGGGATATTCGCTGACGATGTACATGCCGTACTGGCTCAGGTCGGCGACGGAGCCGGACTGGGTGACGCCGAAGGCGCGGTACTTGACGTTGAAGCGGCAGGCGATACGCAGGTCGCGGCGCTCGATGGTCGGCAGCAGGCTGCGCGCCATTTCCAGGAAGATATGGCGGTCAAGCGGCTTGGTGATGAACCCGTTGCAACCCGCTTTCCGGCACTCCCAGCGGTCGACGTCCTTTCCTTCCGAGGTGATCAGCACCACCTGGGTCGCCGCCAGTTCCTTATCCGCTTTGATCGCGCGGCAGCAGTCGGCGCCGTTCATGACCGGCATGTGCAGATCCATGAACACCAGGTGCGGACGTTCCTCCCGGCAGACCGCCAGCGCCTCCTCCCCGTTTTTCGCCTGCAAAACCTTGATGGAGGAGAGCTTCAGGTAGTCCTTCATCAGGTCCAGAAACATGTTCACGTCGTCGACTATCAGCACTTTCTGCGACATGTCGCTTTTCCTCCCGTGGGATTTTCCTTCCATAATCTGATCGCCGTGAAACTTCGACCTGGCAGTTGATGTCTAGCTTGCTACTTCTTGCCGGCGAGGCACTTGGCGATGACGTCGTGGTTCAGCCAGAACACCGGCGCCTGCGGCGCCCAGGAGGAATCGAACATCAGGGCGCCGACGCCCTGGAATACTCCCTGGGACAGGACGGCGCAGACGATTTCCTTCGGGTCGGCGTTCATGGCTATCAGCTCGGCCGAGGTGTTGAGCATGTACTCTTGCTGCTTGAGGGAGTTGTGCTGCGGCCAGCTGGCGAGATCGCGGGTTTCGGTGACGATGGGGGAGGTGAGGTAGCTGTTGGCCGTCTCCAAAAGGGTGTCGATGGTGACCCCTTCGCGCAGCATGCGCTGGCACTCGGCCGCGATCGAGGTTTCCCCTTCCGCCTTCAGCGCGCCTAAAAGCGGGTAGAGGGAGTTCTCCACGCCCAGGAACAGGGCGCTCGAGTTGGTCAGGATCTCCGGGCAGTTGTAAACGGTCGCCTTGATCCCTTTATCCCAGTACTCGACGGCGACGTCTTCCAGGCGGATCTTCGCCCACCCCTGCAGGTAGGGGGTGTAGGACTGCCAGGTGTAGGCGCCGTCGATCAGCACCTCGCAGCCGTGGTAGCCGTAGGCGGCGTAGCGGACGTCCAGGCGCTCGCTTAAGGACGCGGTCGCGTCGATCAGGTAGCGGAAGGTGTCGGCGGTGACTTCGTTGAAGCTCGCCTGGCAGAGCTTGCCCAGGTCGGAATTCCAGAACGGCTCGGAGGCGAGGAAGCGGTCCCCCTGGCCCTTGAAGAGCTTGTTCAGAAGCGGCATGAAGATGCGCGCGCGCGGGATGCCGCCGGCCATGGTGTGCACGACGAGCAGGTTACCCTCTTCGGGGAGGAGCTTCTCCAGCTCGGCCACGACCGCTGCCAGGTTCGCGCAGAAACGCTCGGTGCCGCGCTTTTTCGATTCGGCGATCTGCTGAGCGTCCAGTTTGGCCGAGGCCCAGTCGTCCGGTTTGACGCCCTTCAGGCGGTCGACGGGGGAGAGCCCGTCGCTTCCCGGCTCCAGGTCGAAACCGGCTTCCAGCGGGATGTTGATGATCTTGCCCCCAAGCGATGCTTCGGCGGCGGCGAGTTCCTCGTCGGTCAGCGGACGCAGCCGGTTGTCGGAGTCGCGGCGGCCGACGGTGGCGCCGATGATGGTCATCCCCTTGGCGCGCGCCTCGTCCACGATGCCGTTGGCATAGCCGCGGCCGAACAGTTCGCCGCACAGAAACAGCACGTCGCCTTCCTTGAATTGGGCCGCCGACGGCAGCTCGCGCATTGCATGATAACGGGTCATTTTACGGTTCCTCTTTCGTCTTTAATATTAGTCACTATCCCATTATCCCCTCCCCCCCTGGCGGGGGAGGGGGGATAATGGGATGGAAGGTCGTCAGCGTCAGTGGTCGTCGCGGTGGCTTAGGTTCTCGAACCGCGTGTATTCGCCGCGGAAGGCAAGGTCGACGGTGCCGGTCGGGCCGCTCCTGTGCTTGCCGATGATGATCTCGGCCTTGCCTTTCACGTCCTCGTTCTCCTTGTCGTAGACTTCCTCGCGGTAGACGAACATGATGATGTCGGCATCCTGCTCGATGGCGCCCGATTCGCGCAGGTCGCTCATCATCGGGCGCTTGTCGGCGCGCTGCTCCAGGCCGCGGTTCAGCTGGGAGAGGGCGATCACCGGGATGCCCAGCTCCTTGGCAAGACCCTTGAGCGAGCGGGAGATCTCGGAGATCTCCTGCTGGCGGGATTCCGGGTTGGCGCCGCCGCGCATGAGCTGCAGGTAGTCGATGACGATGATGCCGATGTCGTGCTCGGCCTTGAGCCTCCTCGCCTTGGAGCGAAGTTCCATGATGGTGATCGAGGGGGTGTCGTCGATGAAGATCTTGGCGTCGTGCAGGCGGCCGGCCGCCTTGGTCAGCTTGGGCCAGTCGTTTTCCTGCAGGTGGCCGGTCCGAAGCCTCCCCAGGTCCACCCGGGCGAGCGAACAGAGGAGCCTTTCCACCAGCTGCTCCTTGGGCATCTCCAGCGAGAAGATGACGGCCGGGTAGGGTTTCTCGGCGCCGACCGCCGCGTACTCGGCGACGTTCATGGCGAAGGTGGTCTTGCCCATGGCCGGGCGTCCCGCGATGATCACCAGGTCGCCTGCGTGGAAGCCGGCGGTGAGCCGGTCGAGGTCGGCGTAGCCTGTGGGGACGCCGGTCACCAGCTCCTTTTTCTCGTAGAGGAGCTCGATGTTCTTGATGGTGTCCTTGAGGATGTCGCAGACCTGGAAGTAGGCGGGACGGAGCTTGTTTTCCGAGATCTCGAAGATCATCTTCTGGGCCGTGTCGAGCAGCACCTCGACGTCGACCCGGTCCTCGAATCCCTGGCTGACGATGTCGGTCGCCGAGGAGATCAGCTTGCGGGTGATCCACTTTTCCTTAACGATCTTGCAGTAGTAGGCGATGTTGGCGGCCATGGGGACGTAGTCCACCAGGGTGGCCAGGTAGGCGCCGCCTCCCACTTCCTCAAGCTCCCCCTTCTTGCGGAGCAGCGCGGTCATGGTGATCAGGTCGCACGGCTCGCCCTTTTCGGAGAGTTCGATCATGGCGCGCAGGATCTTTCTGTGGCTCTCCCGGTACATGTCGTCCGGGGTGAGCACCTCCAACACGCGGTTGATCGCCTCGTTATCCACCAGGACGCCGCCGAGGATGGACATCTCGGCCTCGATGCTCTGGGGGGGCATTTTTCTCATGTCAGTGGAGCTCATTGCGCCTCGTGGTTCGGAACATTACGAACGTGGAAATATAACCGTATCTGTGGGTTGGGTCAACAGAAACTACCAGCCGCATTCTTTGAGGAAGCTCAAGGATTTCAGTTCGCGGTCGAGGTGCTGGTTGATGGCGGGGTCGATCAGCAGGTCGGCTTCGCGCAAAAGATCTTCTGGGAAGACGACGGCGCCGAAACGGCCGGTCTGCATGGCCTGCGCCAGGAGCTCAGCGGTCCGGGCGGAGACGCCGCGCACGGTAAGTTCGGGCTGGTAGCCCAGGATCTTCAGGAGGTTGACGGCGAAGAACCGGCGGTCGGAGGGGGAGGCTTGGGCCTGGTCGAGCCGCTCCAGGTAGCAGTACAAGAGGCGGAACAGGCGGGGATTGGCCTCTTCTTCGGGGGTGAGGCGTTCCACCAGTTCGCAGGCGTAGGCGGCGAAGCCGATCCTGTTCAGGTCCTGCCGGATGCCGGGGAAGATGCTCATGATGTCGGCGCCGTTCATCTGGGCGAGCGCGTGTCCCTGCTGCAATTGCAGCTGCAGGTGCGCAAACGGCTCCAGCGCGCCGCCGAACCGCTTGCGGCTGCGCTTGGCGCCGCGGGCTATGCCGCTTAACCGGCCGTGCTCCAGGGTGAACAGGGAGGCGATGCGGTCCGCCTCGCCGTAGTCGGTGAGACGCAGGATTATCGCTTGTGCGTCAATGGTTTTCATCGGGGATGAAGGTACATCGGGCGGGGAGGGAAGTCAACGGATCACTTGATCCCCAGCCGGCGGAGCAGAAGTCCCAGGTACTTGTTGAGCGGATGGCGGCGCGGCAGGGACGGGATCAGCGGGGTGGCCCGGATGCCGAGCTGCTCCAGTTCGGCGCGCAGTTCGGGTCCGTCTCCCTGCTGCATCCCTTCCCGGAAGCTGGCCACGGCCTGCTCCTTCTCGCCGGAGAGGATCTGCAGCCTCCCCAGGTTGAGGTAGCAGCGCGGGTTGGCCGGCTCTTCGACGACGGCTTTGTGCGCCAGGGCAAGGGCTTCCGGCAGAGAACCGCCGCTTTTGGCCGTGCTGAAGGCGAGGTCGGAGGCGGCCTCGGGGGCGTGATCGACCTGTTCGGCGAGTTCCAGGCAGCGGCGGGCCAGGAAGTACAGGCCGCGCTGCATCGCCTCGCGTCCCTTGTTCCGCAGCTCGGGGGCGCTGGCGTCGGCCGATACGCGCTCGACCCGCTCGTAGACGAGAAAGCTCAACACCGGCTGGACCTCGCGCAGCTCCGTGCGCTGCAGCTCCTGGAAGCCTGAGGGAACGTCGGGGAAACGGACGTCGCCGGGAAAATTCGCATGGACCACGGTCAGGTAGAGCCGCTGGGCGAAGGCGAAGGCCTCGCGGAAGACTTCCGCGCCGCCGCAGACGAAGATTTCCTCGTCCCCCTCGGCGGCGGCGAGCGCCTCGGTGAAGGAGCGGGCGACCCGGCACCCCTCGATTTCCGGGAGGGTGCGGGTCAAAACGATGATGCTGCGTCCGGGGAGCGGGCGGCCGATCGACTGCCAGGTCTTCCGTCCCATGATGAGCGTGTGCCCCATGGTGATGGACTTGAAGCGGGAGAGGTCGGCGGGGATGTGCCAGGGAAGCCTCCCTTCCCGACCGATCACCCGCTCCTCGGTCATGGCCGCAATCAATGAGATGATCATGACACGCCTCCGTTTTACGCCTTTTTCAGCGCAGCTTCACCATGGTTACGCCGTTGCCGCCCTCGAAGCGCTCGCCGGTCCTGAGCGATTCCACCAGCGGATGCCCCTGCAAGTAGCCCCGCACCCCCTTCATCAGCGCGCCGGTGCCGAGCCCGTGCACGATGCGCAGTTCGGGGAGCCTTTCCACCGCCGCCTGATTCAGGAAGGGGTCCAGGCGGTCGAGCGCCTCGTCCACCCTCAGCCCTAACAGGTTGATCTCGGCTGCCGGCTCGACCCGCTCCTGCTGCTGGAGCTTCTTCCGGGCGCGCTGTTCCTTGCGGGTGGCCTTGGCCTTTAAAAGCGAGGTGACGGCGACCTCGATTTCCATGGAGCCTGCGCGCACCCGCACCTTACCTTCGCGGGTCTCGGCGAGTACGGTGGCGTCGCAGTTGAGCGGCTTGACGAAGTATACCCCGCCCACCGCGATTTCGCCCGGCGGCAGCTCCTCTTCCGGGTGCAGTTCGGCGAGCACCTGGTCGATCTCGTCCGCCGCGCGGTCGAGCCTTTCCTTGGCCTGACGGGCCCGGTCGCGCCGCGCCTCCTCGATCAGGCCGGCCACCTCGCGCTTGGCGCGGGCGATGATCTCCTTTGCCTCCTGGTAACCTTTTTCCTTCGATTCCATAAGGCGGCGGTTCGCCTCCTCGGCCCGCTGAGCGAGTTTTTGCTCGCTTCCCGAAAGCGCACCCTCGCGGCCGGCCAGGTCGGCGAGCTTTTCGTCCAGCTGCTGCCTTTTCTCCTTCAGATCGCGCAAAAGGGCGTGGAAGTCCGCCTCCATGCTGCCGATCATGCCGCGGGCGAATTCGACCACCCGGTCGGGAAGCCCGTAGCGGCGGGCGATCTCAAGGGCGTGCGATTCGCCCGGCTCGCCCACCACCAGCCTGAAGAGCGGCGCCAAAAGCTTCCGGTCGAAGGCCATGGCGGCGTTCACCATCCCCGGCTCGCGCTGCACGAAGCCGATGATCTCGGTCAGATGCGTGGTGGCGACCACGAGCGCCCCCTTGTTTTGCAGCTCCTTCAATACGGCGCAGGCGATGGCCGCGCCCTGTCCCGGTTCGGTGCCGGTGCCGAGCTCGTCCAGAAGGACCAGCGTGCCGCTCCCGGCGTTTTCGATGATGCTGGAGATCTTGGAGATGTGGGCGGAGAAGGTGGAGAGGCTCTCCTCGATCGACTGCTCGTCGCCGATGTCCACCAGGATGTCGGTGGCGAAGGGGAGCACCGAGCCGGGAAGGGCGGGGACCGGCATGCCGCTTAGCGCCATGACCGCCAGGAGCCCTGCGGTCTTGATGGCGATGGTCTTGCCGCCGGTGTTGGGGCCGGTCACCACCATCACCCGGTCGGAGCCGGAAAGTTCCAGGTCGAGCGGCACGACCTCTTTGCCCATCAGGGTGAGGATCGGATGCCGGGCCGAGGCAAGCGAGATGGCCGGGGTGGCGGCAAGCACGGGGTTCTCGCAGTTTAGCTTGTCGCTGAAGGAGGCGACGCAGTTCAAAAGGTCGAGCTTCACCAGTGCGGCGAACTGCTCCAGGAGGGCCTCGGCGTCCTCGCGGATCCAGTCGCAGATCTGGCGCACGATCCTGATCTCCTCGGCCCGCTCGTCGGCCGCCAGGTTCTCCAGCTCGTTGGCCAGGGCGATGATCTCCAAGGGCTCCATGAAGGCGGTTTCGCCGGAGTTGGAGACGTCGTGCACCACGCCGGGGACCATCCCCTTGGAGTCCATGCGCACCGGGATCACCCAGCGGCCGGAGCGCTGGGTGATGAAGTCGTCCTGCAGGAAGATCGCCGTGGCCCGCTCGCGCACGATCTCCTCCAGCCGCTTCTTGATGCGGGCGGTGAGCCCGCGCTTGCGTTTGCGCAGGTCGGCCAGAAGCCGCGACGCGGTGTCGAGGATCTCCCCTTCGGCGTTGACCGTGTGCTCCAGGGGGTTCAAGAAGTCGGGGAAACCGGTGATGACGCCGGCCTGGGAGGTCAAAAGCGGCGCGTCGGAGCGGAAGCTCAACTGCGCCGAGACGGCGGCCATCACCCTGAGCGTCGGGATGAAGCGCGTAAGCTCCAGGGGGGCGAGCACGGCGTTTTTCGGGCGGACCGCCTTGATCTGCGGGGTGACGTCCTCGAAGGGCGCGAGCTTCAAGGCTATGCCGAGCCGGGTGAGTTTGCGGATTTCGTCGATCGTTCCCAGCCTGAGCTGCATACCTTCCAGGGTGGGAAGCGGGGAGAGCGCCAGGGCTTCCCGGCGGGAGGCTTCGCAGTGGGCGAAACCGGCCACCGTTTCCAGGATCTTGTCGAATTCAAGGCGCTTGAGCGTTTCTTTGGCGATCATCGTGTGTAGTCTGCTCCGGGGTTGGGATCTTTGTGGGAATTATGGACGGCATGGGAGTCTTACAAAAACCAGCTGACCGGGCTGAAGAGGCGCTCCAGGAAGCGGATCGACCAGCCGCGCCGCTCGTGCTCGTGCAGGACGATGCGCCGCGCGCCGCGCAGGTCCGTGTCCAGCATCTCGGCGACCTGGCTGCCGAACTCGCGGCTGTCCACCACCACGTTCAGCTCGTAGTTGCGGTGAAAGCTGCGCTGGTCGAGGTTCGCGGAACCGACCATCGCCCAGCTGTCGTCCACCAAAAGCACCTTGGCGTGCAATACGGCGCTATCCAGCTCGAAGATCTCGACGCCGCCGCGCAACAGCTGCCCGTAGTAGCTCCTTGAGACCAGCCGCACGATCGGCACGTCGCTTTTGTGGGGCAATAAAAGCCGCACCACCACGCCGCGCCCGGCCGCCCGCAACAGCGAGCGGAGCACGCGCGGACCGGGGATGAAATATGGGCTGGCGATGGTGACGCTCTCGGAGGCGCCGGCGATGGCTACCCGGAAGGCGCTCCTGATGAAGGAACGCTTGTGATGCGGGCCGCCGTTGATGATCATCATGGTGGCGTCCCCGACCAGTTCCGGGGTCTCCGCCGAGCAGGTAAGCGCAGGCTGCGCGCCGGTCTCCTCCCGCCAGGTCTCGGTGAAGAGCCTGATGAGCGTGCGCACCGCCTCCCCCTCGATGCGGATGCCGACGTCGCGCCAGCGGTCCCCCTTCTTGCCGAAGCCGGAATAGGCGTCGGCGATGTTGATGCCGCCGGTGAAGGCGCAGACGTCGTCGACGATCACCACCTTGCGGTGGTCGCGCTTGTCGAACCAGGCGATCCCCCGCGCGAAGGGGGGCGGGTTGAAGGCGGCGCAGGAAACCCCTCCCTTCACCAGCCGCTTGAAGTAGGAGGTGGAGGTCTCGAAGGAGCCGATGTAGTCGTACATCAGGTAGACGCGGACGCCGCGCGCCGCCGCGGCCAAAAGCGCTTCGGAAACCTGCCGGCCGGTCTCGTCGTCGCAGATGGTGTAGAACTCGACGCAGATGCTGTGGCGGGCAAGGGGGATGGCTTCCAGAAGCGCCGGAAAAAAGTCGGAACCGTAGCGGTAGAGCGTGGCTTTGTTGCCAAGCGAGGAGACTGCCTCGGTGTTCCGCCTGAAGAGGTTGAAAAACCGGGCAGTCTGAAACAGCAACTGCTTCCGTTTTCGGCGCGTATGGGGCATGGGCCTCTGCCTGAACACAAAAAGCGCGGAAATAACGTCGAGAACTAAGGCATTACTTCCGCGCTTTGGTGCCGTGGACACCCGCAGGCCGGGTGTTTAGATGGAGACGACTTCCTTGACGCCGGGAACCTTGTCCTTAAGTGTCCGCTCGATCCCCATCTTAAGCGTCATGGTGGACATCGGGCAATGGCCGCAGGCGCCGACCAGGCGCACCTTCACCACACCGTCCTCGCCCACTTCCACCAGCTCCACGTCGCCGCCGTCGGCCTGCAGCGCGGGCCGGATAAGCTCCAATACCTCTTTGACTTCTTCTACCATGTCTTCCTCCAGTTGTTGTAATCGACAGCTACAAGCTTAATGTATTGTCGTGAAAAAAGCAAAGTGAGATACGCGCCCCTATTGGTCCTGTTGCTCTTCGTGCACCCCGGGGGTGGTGAGCGGGTAGGGGGCGAGCACACGGTCGAGCGCCTGAGCGCTCAGGATACCCCGCTCCAGGATCACCTGGCGGATACTCTTGCCGGTCTTGGCCGATTCCTTGGCGACCTCGGCGGCCGCCGCGTAGCCGATGCTCGGCGCCAGCACCGTGGCGAGCCCCACCGACTGGTCGAGGAAGTTGCGGCAGCGCTCCTCGTTGGCGGTGATCCCCTGGACGCAAGCTTCGGTGAACCGGTTGAGGCAGTTCTTCAGGATCTCCATGGCGAAGAGGAGGTTGAAGGCGATGACCGGCATCATCACGTTCAATTCCAGCTGCCCCGCCTGGGCCGCGAGCGTCACGGTCAGGTCGGCCCCCAGGACGTGGAAGGAGACCATGTTGGTCACCTCGGCCATCACCGGGTTCACCTTGCCGGGCATGATCGAGGAGCCGGGCTGCATGGCGGGGAGGTTGATCTCGCCCAGTCCCGTGCGCGGGCCGGAGGAGAGGAGCCGCAGGTCGTTGGCCAGCTTGATCAGGTTGACCGCACTCCCCTTGACGGCGGAGGAAAGCGCCACGAAGGGGTCCATGTTCTGCATCCGCTCGATCAGGTTCTCGCCGCGGGTGAGCGGCTCGCCGGTCTCCCGCGAGAGTTCCGTGACGATCAGGTCGATGTAGGCTTCCTCGGCGTTAAGGCCGGTGCCGACCGCGGTGCCGCCGATCCCCAGTTCCCGAAGGCCCGGCAGCGCCCGTTCGATGCCGGCGCGGCTGTTGTCGATGGCCCGGCCGTAGGCGGCGAATTCCTGTCCCAGCCGGATCGGCACCGCGTCCTGCAGGTGGGTGCGGCCGGACTTGAGGATGCCGTCGAATTCCTCCCCCTTCTTGCGCAAGGCCGCCGCCAGCGCCGCGAATTCGGCGTTAAGCTGTGCTGCGAGTTCCAGCGCGGCCAGCCGCATGGCGGTGGGGAAGACGTCGTTGGTGGACTGGGCCATGTTGACGTGGTCGTTGGGGTTCACGCGCAGGTATTCGCCCAGCCCGCCCCCTAAAAGCTCCTCCGCCCGGTTGGCCAGCACCTCGTTCACGTTCATGTTGTGGGAGGTGCCGGCACCCGCCTGGAAGGGGTCGACCAGGAACTGGCCGTCGAACCGGCCGGCAAGCGCCTGCTCCGCCGCACGGACGATGGCGTCGCCGACCTCGGAACTCAGCCGGCCGGTGGCCATGTTGGCTTTGGCAGCGCACTTCTTGATGCGCACCGTCGCCCGCACCAGCGCCGGGTGCGGCCTCAACCCGGAGATCGGGAAGTTTTCGATCGCCCGCTGGGTCTGGGCGCCGTAGTAGGCCCCCGCCGGCACTTCGACCGTCCCCATGGTGTCCTTCTCGATGCGCTTTGTCATGTGCACTCCCGGTGAATAAGGTTGAGATCAAGATTGAGATTTAGCTAAGGCTGGGGCTCCAAGAGGTGCGCCAGCGACAACAGTTCCTTGATGGTGCGCGATTCGTAGACCGGACAGCCGAGCGTCTCGGGGAGCGCCAGGTCGACCTGGAACCGGTCGCCCACGAAGAGGGTCTCGGCCGGCAGGGTCCCGACCGCCTTCAGGATGTCGAGCAGCGCACCCTTGTCCGGCTTGGGACGCCAGCTGTCCTCGATGGTGAAGATGCTCCGGAACGCATGGGAAAGCCCGATCTCGGCCAGGATGCGCCCGGAAAGCTCGCGGTTGTTGTTGGTGTAGACGTGCAGCTCGCAGCACTCGCTAAGCCTGCGCAAAAGTTCGGTGACGGCGGGGTCTTCCTTGAGCACCCCTTCCGGGTGCACGTCCCGGCTCAACCGCTCGTGCAACTCGGGGAGCGTTCCTCCCAGGGCCTCCACCGCCCGGCTCAGGGTCTTGCCGGTGCCGCTTAGCTGCTCGCGGGCGGCCTCCAGCATGACCTCGGCCTGCTCAATCGAGATCCCCTTCAGGTCGGAGATGTAGCGGGAGGCGGCAAGGCTCACCTGCTCCCCCAGGCGGTCGTCCTGGTAGAGGGTGCCGTCCAGGTCGAAGACGATGGCCTTGATCGGCCCTGGCAGCCGGGTCCCGCTCACTGTCCCATACCCCATTTGCGCATGCAGAGAAGCTCCGGGTTCTCCACCCCCTTGGCCTGGACCAGCACCTTGAAGGTGTCCCCCATGCCCCCTTCCGGCATGAGCAGTTTCTTCAGGGCGAGACGGTGCCTGATCTTCTCCGTCTCGCAGGTTGCGAGCGCCTCCAGCCGCATCAGTTCGTCGACGATCCCCAGGCCCAAAAGAAAGCGGTACTGCTCGCCGTACCAGGCAGGGGCGAGGCCCAGATCCTTGCCGGTCTCGATCAGCGCGCTGAAGTTGATGTGGGTGGTGATGTCCTGCTCGCCGACCCTTACGTACGGGTCCTCCTCGGTCGTGTGCTGGTAATAGCAGAGGAGGGTGCCGCCCTTGCGCTGCGGCGTGTAGAGTTCCTGGGCTAAGTAGCCGTAGTCGATGGTGAGCACGAAGCCCCGGATAAGTGCTGCGGCGACCGAAGCGAGCCAGGCGGGTGCGTTCAGGTTGATCTCGGCGCGCTGGCCGGGCATGAGCCGCACGTCGTAGCGCTCAAGGTAGGCTTCGAGTTTCGGGGTGGAAGGGGGGGCGAGGATCTCGCGGAAACCCTCCTCGGTGGCGCCGACGAAGAGTTCTTTGAGCCCCTCTTCGCTCATCTCCACGACGTGCACCGGCAGGGCGTCGATCAGCTCGTTGGAAATGACGCAGCCGGTGAAGCTGAGTTTGCCGGCTGCAAGCTCGTCCGGCGAACTCCAGGCGAGGCGCGGCAGGTGCTCCTTGAGCCTGTCGGCCTGGGCGTCTTTCAGGCTGGGCTCTTTTTCGATCAGGCGGTAGGTGAGGCCGCCGTAGAGTGGCTGGTTCAGTTCGGCCAGGGCGTCGAGGATGTCCTGGGCGAGCTGGCCGCCGCCGGCCCCGGCCTCGGCGACGGTGAAGTCTGCGGGGGAACCGAGCAGTTCCCAGAAGCGGCCGATTTCCTTGGCGACCAGGCGGCCGAAGGTGTTGGCCACGTTCATGCTGGTGTAGAAATCCCCTCCGGCTCCCACCTTGCGTCCTGCGGAGGTGTAGTAGCCGAGCCCCGGCTCGTAGAGGGCCGCCTCCATATAGGAGGCAAAGGTCATCTTCCCTTTGCTGCGGATGCGCTTTAAAAGCAGTTCCGCCAATTTGGTCATGGTTGCGCCTTCTGTCATTAAAAGCCTCCTGATGGGGTTTTTATATACGGTGTGGCGGGGGTTGTCAATGCGGACGGGGAGGAAACTGCGTGGAACCGATGGGAATTAGGGGAGTTATGGGATTTGGGAAGGGGGCGGGGGGTACTTCTGGGAGGTGGCATGCAGCAGGGCGGTCAGCTCGCTTCTCAACTCGGGGGGGGAAAGGAGCTCGGCGTGGGGACCGTAGGATAAAAGCCAGGAGAGGATCTCCAGCTTGCCGCCGGCACGGAAACTCAATAACAGCGAGCCGTCGTCGGTTTCGCTGATCCGCTGGGAGACGTGCCAGGTCCTGTCCTTGATGGCGTGGGCGATGGCGGCGGAAAAGCGGATCTCCACCTCCATCGGCGGCTCGGCGACGATGCCGAAGGCGCCTTCCAGCGCCTGGCCGGCATGGTAGCCTTCGGGAATCTCGAAACGCTCCCTCCCTTCCTCGACGGAGACGATCCGCTCCACGGCGAAGGTCCTCAGCGCCTGACGTTCGCGCGCGTAGCCGTGCAGGTAGATCCCACCTTTCTGGAAGAGGAGGGTGTAGGGCTCGACCTGATAGACGGAGGGACGGCCGCGGCCGGGGGGGCGGTAGCTGATGGTGACGGTCTGCTGGTAGAGGAGGGCATGCCGGATCTGGCGCAGCATCTCGCCCCACTTGGCGTAGTCGCGCCTCCCCTGGAAAATCGGGTGGGAGACCTCGGCGATCCGCTCCATGTGCGCCGCCAGCCGCGGCGGCAGCACGGAGTTCACCTTGGCGAAGACGCTTTCCATGTCCTCCAGGAAAGGGGTCCCCTTGAGGATGTCGAGCTGGGAGCGGAGCAAGGACAGGGTCATCAGTTCCTGCAGGGTGAAGACGACGGGGGGGACGTCCTTGAAACGGGTCAGGAAGCGGTAGACCCTGGTGCCGTCCTCCCAATCGGAGGTCAGCGGGTAGCCCGCTTCCTGGATGGCGTTCAGGTCGCGCTGCATGGTGCGCACGGTGACCCCGGCCTCCCGGGCGAGCTCCAGGGCGGAGATGCCGTGGCGCGACTCGATCAGCCGGATTACCTCGTGCACCCTGCCCGCCTGGGAGTACTTCCTGGCCGGACGCCCCCGCACGCGCTACTCCTGCGGCTGGGGGGAGCTCTGGGAGTCCTGGGAGCTCTGGGAATTCTGGGAGTCCTGGGACTTGGGCTTGCGGTTGCGGGAGCGGCGACGCGGCTTCTTGGCGGCGGCCTCGCTCTCTCCGGCTGCCTGCGGGGCTGCCTCACGCGGGGCGCTCTCGGCGGCGGGGGCTGCGGAAGACTTTTTCGGGCCGTGGCTCGTGCTGCCGGCGGACCTTCCCTCAAACTTCTTGTCGCCGCCACGGCGGTCGCTGGAGCCGCTTTTGCCGCGGCCTCTCATGCCGAATTTTTCCTCGTCGGTTTTCGGCGGACGGGGCTTGCTCCGCTTGTAGTCGTGCACGAACAGCTCGTCCTCGGCCCATTCGACGGGGACCTTCTGCTTGATGTATGCCTCGATCCCTTCCAGGTAGAAGGCGCCGTCTTCGTCGGCAAGCGAGATGGCCATCCCCTCGGCGCCGGCGCGCGCGGTGCGCCCGATGCGGTGCACGTAATCCTCGCAGTCCTGCGGCAGGTCGTAGTTGATGACGTGCGAGACGCCGTCGATGTGGATGCCGCGGGAGGCGACGTCGGTGGCGATCATGATCGGCAGCGTCCCGTCCTTGAAGTCGGCGAGGATCTTCATCCGCTTTCTCTGCTCCACGTCGCCGGAGATCACCTTGCCGGGGAAGCCGTTCACGTTCAGGCGGTCCACCAGGAACTCGGCCTCGCGCTTGGTGTTGACGAAGATCATGGTCCGCTCCATCCCCATCTTGCGCAAAAGGCCGAGCAGAAGCGGGAACTTTTCCTTGCGGGAGACGTGGTAGAGCACCTGCTCGACCCGCTCGGCGGTCATCTGCTCGGGGGTGACCGAGACCTTCTCGGGCGCGTTCATGAACTCGTAGGCAAGCTCCATCACCCGCTGGTTGAGCGTCGCCGAGAAGAGCATGTTCTGCCTTTTGTCGTAGTTGGGGAGCTTCCTTAAGATGAAGCGGAGGTCGGCGATGAAGCCCATGTCGAACATGCGGTCCGCCTCGTCGATCACCAGCGCCTCGACGTCCTTAAGCGAGTAGACCTTCTGCTTTAGGTAGTCGATCAGCCGCCCCGGCGTGCCGATGACGATGTCGGCGCCCGCCTTGAGCGCGTCGCGCTGCTTCATGTAGTCGACGCCGCCGTAGATCGCCTGGATGTTGAAGCCGGTGTGCCCCCCCAGCGCCTGGGCGTCCTTCTCGATCTGAACCACCAGCTCGCGGGTGGGTGCCAGAACCAGCGCCCTGGGGTGATGGCCGTCGCCGGTTTTTTCTTTGGAGAGGAGTTTGGTAAAGAGGGAAATAAGGAAGGCTGCGGTCTTGCCGGTGCCGGTCTGCGCCTGGCCGGCGACGTCCTTGCCGGAAAGCGCCAGCGGCAGCGCCTTCTCCTGGATGGGGGTGCAATCGGTGAAGCCGGTCTCTTCGATTCCCTTCAATACTTGGGCCGGAATCGGCAGTTCGGAAAATTTCATGGTGTTGGTGTTCCTTTTGGTATGCCATTTTTTACGTTATTTCAAACAGATATAATTAGCACGTATCGGTGGAAATGGCAATTGAAAGCGTCAACCGTTAATTAATACTGCGAATTCTCCGCTTCACCGGGCGGTTTTGCTGTGCTATGTTGGGCCGCTGGAAAGCCTTGACGGCAAAAGGGCAGACATTTGGCAAAGAGGAATACATGCAATCTTTCATTCACATCGAGTCCCACAACTACCTTCGTCCCGAGAACCTCCCCGTTCCCCCCGACTGGAGTGCCGTGTTCGGCAACGACCAGCCGCTGGCCCTGGAGATCGGCTGCGGGGTGGGGGACTTCATCCTGAAGACGGCGCTGGACCAGCCGGAGATGAACTTCGTCGCCATCGATTTTTACAACAAGGGGTGCTGGAAGAGCTGCCGGCGTCTGGACCGCCACGAGGTCAAGAACGTGCGCGTCTTGAGGGACGAGGCCAGGCTATTTATCACCGAGCGGGTCCCCAAGGGGAGCCTCAGTTCGGTCTACATCAACTGTCCCGACCCCTGGCCTAAGAAGCGCCACCGCAAGCGGCGCCTGGTGAACAAGGAGTTCCTGGAGTTCCTGGTGCCGTACCTGAAGGAGGGGGCGAACTTCTATTTCGCCACCGATTTCGACGACTACGGCATCGACGTCTCGAAGATGCTTCCCGAGGTTACGGCGCTGGCGAACCAGTTCGCGCCCGACCTCTACCGGCACGAGTTCCCGGGCTACCACCTCTCTAAGTACATGCGCAAGTTCATGGCGGAGGGGAAAAGGATCTACTTCATGCATTACCGGGTGAAGTAGGGCAGGGACATTCTGTCATTCTGATGGGGAATTGACTGTCGCTGTGGAGAAGAAAAGCCTGTTACTGCGAAGTGTGTCGTCCTGAGCGTCAGCGAAGGATCTGCTGTTCGTCCGACAGAAGCAGATCCTTCGCTTCGCTCAGGATGACAGGCTTTAGTAGGATGACACGCTTTGAGCATCTAGTAACAAAATGAATGGGGGACCGTCTTTACGGTCCCCCATTCTTGTGTTGTCAGCCCTGTAGGGTGGGCACCCCGTGCCCACGCGGTCTGATATCGGTGGGCAGAGGGCTGCCCACCCTACAACAACCTCTCCCTCGTGAGGTGTTTAGGCCGGGAAGTTCCTCAACAGGTGCCCCTTGATGCTCGCTTCGAAGTCGGCTTCGCGGTCGCCGCGGTAGACGAGCGAGGAGGCGATCTCGGCGGCCAGGATGGCGAACAGGTACTTCTGCGGCAGGTTCCTGATGCGCCGGGCGTACTTCGGCTCCTCGCGCAGCATCTTCGGCAGGTGTGAGAGGATCGCCCGCCGGTAGAGCGGCTGCAGGCAGAGCTCCGGCCGGTTCTGGAAGAACTTGAAGATGGCCGCGTAGTGGGCGTTGATCTCGCCGCTTAGGGCATCGGAAATCTCGGTGCAGATGAGCGTCGGATTCTCCCTGCGCCTCTTCAGGATGAGCCTCGCCTCGTCGGCCGCCCGCTCTTCCAGGATCGCCAGCACGTCTGCCACGTAGCGCTCCTTCTCGGCCAGGAATTCCTCCTCGCTCAACAAAAGGTTGGCGATGATCTCGTAGGAGGAGGAGATCACCCCGCACTTGTTGGCCGAGGCGTCGCGCATGACGATCACGCCCGCCTTCTGCAGGTTGAGCCTCGCCTCCGGGGTGATGAAGGAGTTCGCCCCCTCGACGATGGCGGCGGTCGACGGCGTGCCGTCTTCGGCCAGATAGCTCTGCCAGTTCTCACGGTCGATGGTCTCGGGCCGGCCGCCGCCGGGGATGAAGAGATCCGCACGCACGCTGAAGGGGAGGCTTGCGTACTCGCGGGAGAACTCGTCGGTCGAGATCCACTCCTCGCTTAGCCCGTGCGGCCCGCGGCTTACCTTGCGGAACAGCTCGCGCAGACCTTCGCGCCGGCTGCCGCTTCTAAAGAGCATGAAGCCGCCCGGATTAAGCTTTTGCGGATCGAAGGCGTCCAGGTCCTCCTTCAGGAGGATGCGGGAGAGTTCCTGCCGGTCGGCGCCCGAGGGATCGCTAAGTGCCGCGGTGCCGTCCAGGATCAGCCGGATGGCGACCTTCGGGGCGCGCTCCAAGAGGATGCGCATGGCGTTGCCGGCCACGTCGCCGCCCGGGCCGCCGGTGATCTTGACGCTGAAGGGGTCGCGGTAGATGTCGATACCGAGTTCGGCCATGGTGATCTCGGCGAACTTCACCACGCCGGTCGAGGTGACGCCGTACTCCTTGTGGTTGATCCCCACCTCCTTGCTGGACATGATGCCGATGCCTAAGATGTAGCCGCGCCGCTTGGAGATGCGGGCGATGTTCTCGATCATCACGTCGTGCATGTTCTCGTCCGGTCCCAGTTCGATCGGTTCGTCTTCGCGGTAGTAGTCGATCACCGCCGGGAGCTTGGCGATGCCGTTTGCGGTGATGAAGATGTCCAAAAAGGCGTTGGTCACGCCGTGCTGCAGCTTGTAGAGCCGCCAGGTCTCTACCTCCCGCTCGCCGCGCCGCTGCAGTTCGGTGGCGTCCAGAAGCAGCACGAGCTTTGAGCCGCCTTCGTAGATGTCCTTGTTCTTCAGGTGCTGGGTGTGGGCGAGCACGAAGTTCTCGCGGAAGATGGTGTTGGCGTTGGTGATCAGGTCGTCCGAGTTGCGGGCGATGACGGTGCGCCAGCCGCCGCGGGCGATGTCGGAGAAGCCAATGTGGTAGCCGAAGCCGTAACGGCTGAAGAAGAAGGTGATCCTGAAGGGAGCGGTCTGGGGGAGGTCGGAGGTGAATTCCGCTCCCAGCTCCTTCAGGTAGGCGGGGTCGAGCCTAAAGGAGAGCGCCTGTTTTTCCAGCACGAAGAAGTTGGTCTTAAGCGTGTGGGTGATGAACAAAAGGCAGCAGCCGAAGATGGCGCGGCGCACCTCGTCCAGGTAGCGGTGGCCGGTGTTGTACCCCTCCACGGCGTCCCTGGTTTCCGCCAGCACCGCTTCGTACTGCCGCTCGCGCTCGGGGAGGCTCGGGTCGAAGCGGGCCTTGAACAGCTTGACGAGCTGCAGCGAGATCTCCGGGTGCGTGTTGAAGGCGGCCTGCACGTCGTCCAGCCCGAAGCGGTCCGGCTGGTTGTGCGCGAGGTTCGTGTGGCAAAAGGCGATGAAGGCGTTGTGGAGAGCCGCCTCCTGGCCGGTCATCACCCCTTTGGCGACCAGTTCCCGGTAGGCGTACCCGCGGGTGGCGACGACCTGCGTGTTGTAGATTTCCTGCTGCAGGCGGTTGAACAGTTCCGAACCGGGGGCGAGCGCCTCGCCGGAGCGGCGCCTGACGTAGAAGGTGCCGAGGAAATAGGGGTGGGCGCCGTTGGAGATGGTGAGGCAGTAGGCGCGGTTGACGCCGATCTCCAGCCGGTTGAACACCTCCAGCAACTGCAGCAGGAACTCCTTTTGCGGCGGGTTGGCCACCGCGAAATGCACCCTCGATTCCAGCGGGTGCGGGGTCTTTTCCACGTACAGGTAGATGCCGCCGCTTCTGCCGGCCATCTGGAAGAGCTGCAGCACCTGGGCCACCCTCAGCGGCGAGGAGAGCCGGACGTAGTTTTCGTTGTTCAGCCAGAGGATGCGCAGCAGCCGGTCGAACTCCTTCATGTCGAAACTGGAATAGTTGCTTCTTAACTGGCGGGCGACGGCGGCGACCAGGGCCGGCGGCAGCTGCACGTCCCTCCAGCCGTGGATCTCCTTGTGTTCCTTGCGGTCGAATTCGAAGCGCAGGATCTCCAGCGCCTCCTTCATCTCCGGCATGGGACCTTCCGAATGGGAGATCATGGCGTAGGAGATGTCCTTGTCCAGCATGTGGCTGAGGGCGTCGTAGAGCGAGCCGCGCAGGTTGATGCCGGCCATGATCTGGGTCTTCTCCCGGTCGGCCAGGATCAGGTGCCGGTTGACCTTAAGCGAGGAGAGCTCGCGCTCCAGGATGCCGAGCGCCTCCGGCTCGTCCTGCATGGCCTTGAAGAAGTACGGGTTCATCTGCTCTTTCAGCCAGCGGCGGTTGTCCGTGACTTTGGGGGCGATGTTCTTTCTCGCGGTTGTATCAGGCATTCACATTCCTCCTCCATTCTGGGTCAGGCCGTGCTGCGGCAGTATAACAACGGTACTTAAGACAGGCAAAAACTATTTGCTTGTTTTAGGTGGTGTAGGAGCGGGCCCAGCCCGCGATCGCGCTTAAAGGCGCTCCTACAGCCCAAGAACGTCGAGGCGAAGCACCCTGGTCGGTTCTTTTTGTCTCTTGCCAAACAAGCGGCGCTGCGGGTATTATGCCCCGGCGTTAAACGGAGGTAGAGCATTGTCGACACGTTACCTGACGGCCGCGATCCCCGGGATCGGCGGCGTCATCAAGAATACTCCCGAGGATTTCCTGGTCGAGGAGATCCCCGCCTACCAACTCAGCGGGCAGGGGGAACACTGCTACGCGGTGATCGAGAAGCGTGGCATCACCACCCTGGAGGCGCTGCGCCGCATCGCCAAGGCGCTCGGCGTCCAGGAACGGGACATAGGCTACGCCGGCATGAAGGACGCCGTCGGCGTCACCCGGCAGAGCGTCTCCATCCCCAGGGTCGCGCCGGAAACGGTGCTTTCCCTTCAGATCCCCGGCATCAAGGTGCTTTCCGCTTTGCTGCACGGCAACAAGCTCAGGCTCGGCCACCTGCGGGGCAACCGCTTCGAGATCCGGGTGCGCGGAGTTGCGGCCGGCGCCGCCGGCAACGCCAAGGCGGCGCTTAAGATCCTGGCTGTGCGCGGCGTGCCGAACCGTTTCGGCTCCCAGCGCTACGGCGTCCAGGCCAACTCGCACTTGATCGGTGCCGCCGTGCTCAGGCGCGACTACAAGGCTGCGGTGGATGCCCTGATCGGCGAGCCCGACGCGGTCTCAGACGAGCGCTGGCGCGCGGCCATTGCCGCCTACCGGCAGGGCGACCTGGCCGGCAGCCTGGCCGCCTTCCCCGGACACTTCCGGGTGGAGCGGGAACTTTTGACCCGGCTCGTGCAGCGTCCCGACGGTTTCGACCGGGCCTTCAACAGCGTGCCGCCGCGGCTGAAGAGGCTGTACCTTTCCGCCTACCAATCCTCGCTCTTCGACCAAGTGCTGGAAGGGCGGCTCGACCGTCTGGACGAGATCTTCGACGGCGACATCGCCTTCAAACACGAAAACGGCGCCTGTTTCCTGGTGAAGGACGTGGCTGCCGAGGCGCCGCGTGCCGCCGCCTTCGAGATTTCCCCCACCGGTCCCATGTTCGGCTGCACCATGATGGAGCCGGAAGGGGAGCAGGGGCGGCTTGAGCGCGAGCTGTTGGCCGCCCGGGGGCTCACGAAGGAGAGCTTCGACCTCTCCGGCGGGTTGAAGATGGAAGGCGAGCGGCGTCCCTTGCGGGTGCCGATCGCGGGTTGGACGGTGCAAACGGAGGGCGAGGACCTCGTGGTCGGCTTCTCCCTGCCGCGCGGCGCCTACGCCACCTGCGTACTGGATGAATTGATGAAGGTGTAGTTCAGCAGGTCGTGTTGAGCGGTTTTGGCGAAACGCGACGGATCGCTTCGTCGCGTTTCGTGCCTCAACGCGACCTACGGTCTTGCTTATGTCCCCCCTCGCAACAGGAGGGAACGTTGATGGCGTTCCTTTTAAGTAAATTTTGTTGCGTCTTGTTTTTAAACTTAAAGTCGTTCCAGTTTTACTTTGCGTCCTGGCGCCTTGGCGTCTTTGCGTTAAGTCTTTGATTTTTAAGTAAGGGAGTTTATCCAGTGAAAAAGTTGCAAGTTAAGGCGCCGGCCAAGGTGAACTACCGGCTGGACGTGATCCGCAAGAGACCGGACGGCTACCACGATCTGCGCATGGTGATGCAGCGGGTCGACCTCTGTGACGACATCGAGATCGCCCTTTCCGAGACCCCTGGCGTCAGGGTGGCCTGCGGCAGCGAGGCGGTGCCCGACGGCCCGGAGAACATCGCCTGGCGTGCCGCCGATGCGCTGCTCAAGCTCTCCGGGCGCGAGAAGGAGGTGGGGATCGACATCTCCATCAAGAAGCACATCCCGGTCGGCGCCGGCCTGGGCGGGGGATCGAGCGACGCCGCCAGCGTGCTGATGGGGGTGAACGAGCTTTTGGAACTGGGGCTTGCCAACGAGCGCCTGCGCGAAATCGGCGTCAAGCTCGGCGCCGACGTCCCCTTCTTCATCTTCAAAAGACCTGCCCTGGCCGAAGGGATCGGCGACCTCTTGAGCCCGCTCGATCACGTGCCGCAGCTGTGGATCGTGCTGGTGAACCCCGGCATCCACGTCTCCACCGGCTGGGTCTATCAAAATTTGACGTTGACAAGCAGCGCTCACACCGCTATTATCGCCAGCTCCTATGCCAGCGTTGAGGAGGTCGGACGGCTCCTCTCCAACGACCTGGAACCGGTCACCATCGGCAGATATCCCCTGATCGAGGAACTCAAAGAGCTGCTGGTAGCCGAAGGCGCCACCGCCTCCCTGATGTCGGGGAGCGGGTCCACCGTCTTCGGTCTCTTCGCCGAGGAGGCCCCCGCGAAACGCGCGGCCGCCGAGATCGCCAAGACGCGCGGCTGGTTTGCCGTCGCGGCCAAAACCGTCGACTAAGACAACTAATCCGTTATTGGGGCGTCGCCAAGCGGTAAGGCACTGGGTTTTGATCCCAGCATTCCCAGGTTCGAATCCTGGCGCCCCAGCCAATAAATACAAGCACTTAGGCTTACGTCTGAGTGCTTTTTTTATGTGCTATTCCCATTTTGGTACAAATTTGGTACACTCGTGAAAAGTTGGTACTACGACCGACGCGGAGGTGTTCCATGGCGACCATAGTAAAGGTGCAGGGAAAGAAGGGCGTGACCTGGAAAGTGATTATCCGGCACAAAAACACCGACACCATCACAGAGACTTTCCGCCTCAAGACCGATGCCACGGCATGGGCGAACAAAACGGAGTCGGCCATCCGTGACGGCGAGTACCATGAAACCAGGGAGAGCCAGAAGAAGACCGTGGGCGAGATGATTGACCGGTATTACCAAGACTTTCTGACCGGCAAGAGCGCGAGCACAACTAAGTGCCGCCTTGATTGGTGGAAGGCGCAGATCGGACACCTCAAGATATCCGCCATCAAGGCCGCCACCGTCCTTGAGTACAGGGACAAATTACGCCGGGAGCCTATCGTCTCCATCAAGATCGTAAAGGGCAAGGAGATCAGGACGGAGCGCCCCCGCAACGTCGCTACCTGCAACCGATACCTGGAGGCACTGTCAACCGCCTTCAGCACCGCCGTCAAAGAAATGCAATGGGCGAAAAAAAACCCGGTTGCCGAGATCAAGAGCTTGCAAGAGGCCAAGGGGCGCGTCCGTTTCCTGAGCGACGACGAGCGCGAGCGGCTGCTTGACGCCTGCAGGGTCAGCGAAAACCCTTACCTGCTTTCCATCGTGACCTTGGCGCTGTCAACCGG
>Ga0209415_10002226_pt1 | contig 36509 bp, 32 predicted proteins | sample PeaSoiSIISIP2007_FD_187696 | JGI IMG/M metagenome (GOLD analysis project Ga0209415, IMG submission 187696) | Peat soil microbial communities from Weissenstadt, Germany - SII-SIP-2007 (SPAdes) (version 2) | ecosystem: Environmental > Terrestrial > Soil > Wetlands > Peat | place: Germany... | reverse complement strand
CCGCACACCTCTTGCAGCGGATGAAGATCCGTGGATAATATACTGAACCTACGCGTTATTAACACAGTAGAACTAAGCCTTCCGGCTGGTGGGTGCCAAGGCGTTCGTGCCGCCACAAGGTCTCTCGGTGATCACCCGTTACCTTCCGGCGAATCGGCTCGTTCCGTTCATCGACGAAAACGTCAGGTGCGCGACCCGCCGATTTTCAGGCGGGGGCGTCCTTGTTTATCAGCGGCATGCACATTCAAGGAGCACAGAACTCTTTGTGTCGCCAGCGAGGAACGATGACCGACACTGCCCTCGGCGAGACTTGCGATCGGAATGAACGATTACTCAACGACTACGGCACAGGCACGGTGGCACTCGGGGTCGACCGGCTTTGGCCGCGGTCGAGCACTGGCCGCATTGCGGGCTGCGGGATCCTCTTAACATTTGCGCTAGCCCGAATGCGCCCGTGGACCTGCCTCGGTGCCTGCTCATTCCCGCGTGAGGTGAGCGCCGCGCCGGCAGTCAGCCGCCGCACAAGTCCGCGCCCGCTCCGTCCGAGCCGTTAGCGGCGCGCGCTCCAGCGATACGTGCCCTCGACCACGAACATGCGCGGCGCGCCGGGAATTTGCCAAGCCATCGTCGGGGCTGAAGTGGCCGGATTGGTAATCGAGCCACCGTTGTAGGCGAAGCGCTGGTTGGTGAGGTTGGTGCTATACAGCGCGATTTCCCAGTCCCGCGCAGTGCTCGCCAGCGAAATCCGTGCGTTCAACGTGCCGTACGCACCCTGATAGTTGAAGTCGTTGATGACGTTGAACTCGACCTTGTCCTGCCACGCGTAGTCGGCAAAGACCTGCACGTCACCGGCCGGCGTGATGAAGTCATAGCTGCCGCCGAGTGAGGCCTGCAAGCGCGGCGTCTCGTTAAACTCGTTTCCGGCGAGATTCTCGACCGGCAGCACGCCCGGGAGCGGCGAGTACTCGAATGACTGATAGTGCGCGTCGGTCCACCCGAACGAGCCGTGCAACGCCGTGTGAGCTGCGAAACGCCACTTCCCCTCGAACTCGGCACCGCTGACCCGCGCACGGCCAGCGTTGACCACGACGGTATCCGTCGAGTTACCCTCGAGCACACCGAGTATTCGCTGCATTTCGTTATACTGACCGTAGAACACGTCGCCGTTCAGCGTGAGTGCACCGCCGAGCAGATCTGCCTTGGCACCGATCTCGTAATCGGTGAGCTGCTCAGGCCTGTACGGCTGGTCCTGGTACGTGCCGAGTGGGGCGTTCCAACCGCCCGAGCGCTGGCTGCGACCGATGCGCGCGTAGGTGTTCCACTCCTCGCTCACCCTGTAATGCGTGGACACTTCCCACGACCAGTAGCCGAACTGTGCGACCTTGTTGATATCCGGGCAGGGGCCCGGAGCCGGTTGTGGTTGATCGGCATACTCGGCAAGCCTGCACTGCTGGCTGCCGTCCGGCTCGATCAGGTAGTCGTTCTCCTCAATCTCCCGGCGGTCCTCCGTCCACCGCACGCCGGCCGCCACGCCCCAGTCGGAACTGAGGCGGTACTCGCCATGAATGAACGCGGCCTCTGAATTGTTGACCACCGTGTTCTGCTCGTACACCGGCGCCGGGTTACCTGCAGAATCTGTTATGAACAACTCTTGCGCGAGGTTCTGCCCGATCACGTTGTCAAGGGCCTCGATCGCTCCTAGGGTCTGCGGCGACGGCGGAGCGTGAATCGACGGCGCACTGCCATTGTCGCGGAACCAGTACAGGCCCCCGACCCAGTCCAGGCGATCGGCGAACACCTTGTCAGACAGCTGCAGCTCGGCACTCTTCTGGTTCGAGGTGTTCAGCAGCGTCGTGTCCGCGAGCGGGATCGGCGAGGCGTCGACGTCGAGCGCCGTCGTCGCGTTGAGGCGGCGAAAGCCCAGGATGATCTTGGCCGCGAGGTTGCCTTCGAGGTGCTGCGTCAGCGTGAACTGCAGCGCATCGGTCTGGGCATCGTCGAACCCCGGATAGGTGCCGTCGGTCTGAAACGGACTGGAGGGGAACTGAACGGTCGGCAGCCCCGGGATCGGCACTTGCGTAAACAACTGGCCGAGCTGCGCGATAAAAGTGCCCGGGGCCGGACCGGCGAGCGGGTGCAGGATTGCGCCGTACTCGTTGGCCTCGAAGCGTTCATACGTAAAGTAGGCGTCCGTCGCGTCGGACGGCTTCCACAGCGCGCCGAATCGGGCCGTGTACCGATGTTCGTTCTCAAGATTGTCCTGGCCGCTCGCGATGCTCGATCCGAATCCGCTCCGGCTGTTGTCCTGATATGCGAAGCGGACTCCAAATGTGTCGCTGATGGGCAGGTTGACGATCGCCCGGCCCATGAATTCTCCGTAGTCGCCACCAGAAGCGGCCACTTCGACAGCATCCGCGCCAAGGTCCGGCCGGTGGGTTCGGAAAGAGATCGACCCGCCGGTGTTATTGCGGCCGAACAGCGTCCCCTGCGACCCGCGCGAGATCTCGACCGAGTCAATGTCCAGCAGCGTCGCCATCGCGCCTTGTCCATTGGCGACGTAGACTCCATCGACGTAGAGACCTACTGCCGAGTCGAAAACAATCGCCGAGCGGTTGACCGTCTGACCGCGCATGGTCACGTCGAGCGCTGAGACCGATTGCGGTGAGCTCACCATGCGTACGTTCGGGACGTCCCGTCCGACATCCTCGAAGAGCACCGCTGAATCCTCGCGCAGCTGTTCGCCGGTGCTTACCGTGATCGCAAGTGGTGTTTCCTCAATACGTTCGTCACGGCGCCGGGCGTGCACGATCACTTCTTCCAGCGTCGGGGCACCGACCATGGCGTCGCCCACGGGTGCGGCGCCGTCGGCGTGGGCGGGCGTAGCCATCGCAAGCCACGCCCCAACGAGCCAAGCCGACCTGGAAAGCGCTTGACGGCACGAGCCGCCTCTCGAATTGACCTTGCCCCGGTGGTTATTGCTTTTCAAAATCCACACTCCTGGCCACCAAACGCTTAGGGTCGCACAATAGCCATCTTCTCGGCCACCCCGCGGGCGGCGCCCCGCTCGACCGCGCGAACGTACACCTGTTATGCATATAGCGCGACTAGCGCCATGGCGTACATCTCGGATTCCCGCAGCGGACGTCCGGTGAGTTGACAAACCCAACCACCGTCGCGCAATCCGGTCGTACGCCGCGTCTTGTTCGGCAAAAGGCGGAACGTAGCGTGTCACCCTCGGGTCCATTATACCGGCAACAGCATGCACAATTTGCAGACGGAGCGTTTCCACAAGCCGGTGATGATCAACGGCATGCTCGCCACCGGTGATGGCTCCATCAGGACTTTCTCGCCACGTGGCGTGAAAGATACGCCGCCTTATCTGCATGACGGTCGGCTCCTGAATCTCGAGGCCACAGTTGAATTCTTCAAACTGGTCATGGGCACGAAACCGACCGCTACGGAGAAGCAGGATTTGGTGCAGTCTCTCCGAGCGCGCTGAGGAAACAACCTTATGGAGCTGCGGCGATGAGCGCTACAGCTCCCCCGGCGCAAAGTGCTAAAGGTAATGGAGATCACCGACATCGGGCGGCAAGTTCGTCGTCTAGATGGAGGTGGCGTGCGCCGCTCACGCGACTCTCGCAAAAAGGCGTAGTGACCGAGACCCACGGTGATCCGCCTGGAGGTCGCCACTTCCGACACGAAACGCGTTCGACCCCCAAGTAGGCAATCTCTGTGAACGGCGATTCCTATAGCTTGACGTAGATACGCTTGCGGTCCATCGCGTACGCGATGAGCCAGCAGGCCAGCATGCACGCAGTGGCGTAGAGCAGTGAGGCGAGCTTATCGCCAGCCCAAGACTGAAAGGCGGTCGCATTCAGCCAATCGAACATGTTCTCTTGCCCGACGTGCAAGGCGTCGACCAGCGAGTTGCCGGCCTCGCTGAGGAGATAGATGAACAGTGCATTGCGACCGAATACCTCGAAGAAGAACGTCCAGCCGCGCCGACCACACAGGTCGATCACGTAGACCAGTAGCGCCAAAACCGTCAGGTCGATCCCTACGGTACAAAACACGTAGGAGCTGGTCCAGAGCTTCTTGTTGATCGGAAAGACACTGCCCCAAGCGAGGCCGATAGCAACGCAAAACGCGCCCGCCAATACCAGCTTTGCAAGTGCCTTATAGCTCGACCCACGCTCGCGCACGAAACGCCCGGCGAGATATCCGCCCAGTACGTTCACAATCGCCGGCAGAGTGCTCAGTATGCCCTCGGGATCGAAGGCGACGCCCTCGCCGTGATACATGTGCGCCGTGCGGAGCACGAACGTGTCGAGCTTGAGCTCGGCATTGCCGTTCAGCGAGTAGTCGCCGAATGCATGCATCAGCCACCAGTAGCCGAGTAACGCCACGGCGCTGTAGAGGACGGCACCAGCGCGCCCGCCGTAGTGGACGATCAGCGCGGCACAGCCGTAGCCGAGTGCGATGCGCTGCAGAACTCCGAGGATGCGCGTGTGCGCAATCGGCGCAATCGCCCAATGTCCCGCGGCGTCAACACCGAAAAACGGAAACCAGTTGAGCAGATAGCCGCACAGAAAGATCAGCGCGGTACGCGTCGCGATCTTGCGCAGTACGGCGGCATCGCCGTGGCGCTGGTAGTCCTCGAGCGTGAAGCTGAGCGCGGCGCCGACCACAAACATGAACGTCGGGAACACAAGATCGGCGAGCGTCAGCCCCTGCCAGACAGCATGCAGCAGCGGGGCGAAGGACTTGGTCTCGACCATCGACGTGTTGACGACGATCATCAGCGCGAGCGTGAGGCCCCGCATGACGTCGATCGCCTTAGAACGCTGACGAAGGACGGTCATCGCCTGTGCGAGTTGGCATACTTTGAGGTCAGCCGTAACGTTTGTAACAATTCATTTCTAAAGAATCAACGGCATAAACGATCGCGATTTGCTCGGCTCGAATCTCATAGTCACCTCGGAAAGCCATGCAATCAATGAGTTGCGCAACCTCTTGATGCTTTGCCGGAGAGAAGACGCTCCCTCCAACACTGAAAGTACGCCAACTCTTACAAGGTGCGTTGGTGCCGGGGCAGGGTCGCAAATAGCTGCCAGCTCGGGCACGCGATTCGAACCGACAACGATGCACCGGCACTAGTCGCGCGGCGATGTGAATCATGCGCCCGGCGACTGCGAGGGAACTGCGGAGAATTCTCGCGCTAGCAGTTGTGCGTCGTTGGTGCATCGCAGCGTGCTTCGCATAATGATGGAGTGAGTTGAATTTGAGATTGATTGAGAGCCCCTGTCGGATCTCACGGTTAGTGAATCCGCGTTCGTAATCGTCGATTCGTGTCGATAGCGTCGATGATCGTCCGACATCAAAAGCCCCGAGCCGGCCCGTGGCCCAAAGCGTACAGTCTCGTTTGGATTTTTCGCAGATGAGGGCTGCCCATGTCAGTAACGTGACGCCCGCCGAAAGGTGCGGAAAACTCGGGGAGCCAAGGATGCAGGTGCAGTCATGCTGAAGGAACTACCACTCTCGAAGGTGTACCAGCTGCTCGAGCCGGGCCCTGTCGTGCTTCTGACGACCACCCACAAGGGACGGGCCAATGTGATGGCGATGTCCTGGCACATGATGGTCGAGTTCGAGCCGCCGCTTGTCGCCTGCATCGTGAGCAATCGGGATTTCAGCTTCAAGGCCTTACGGACGACAAAGGAGTGCGTGATTGCCGTCCCCGCTCTGAAGCTGGCACCGAAGGTCGTAGCCGTCGGCAATTGCCACGGCAGGGACATCGACAAGTTCAAGTCGATTGGCCTTACGCCGCTGCCTGCCAGGGTCGTGAATCCACCCCTGATCGCGCAGTGCTTCGCCAATCTCGAATGCAGGACCGTCGACGGTCGCCTCGTTAACAAGTACAACCTCTTCGTCCTCGAGGTAGTGAAGGCGTGGATGGATCCAGCCCAGAAAGAGCCGAAGACGATCCATCACTGCGGCTACGGGAAATTCGTGGTGGACGGGGCGACAATCACGCTGAAATCGAGAATGCGCTGACAAAAATCGATTGCCTCCAGTGGCCCCGTGCGCGCATACCGTTCAACCGAACAAAGGCTCCTAGACCGAGGCTCGAAGGGTACGGATCTCGACGGTTTTTTCCGGTCACCGTCTTTCTAGTTTAATTTTCATTTGGCGCAGCGCAGCTGCGCGATATTCATCGTGCCAACCCATGGCGTCACGCTCTGCTCGATAATACATGCCTGATTTGGCGAGACGGGGAGGGTGAATTCTGTGGTAGGTAGCCGCCTTCTCTTGGCCGGTAGAGGAGGCGTGTCCCGTCGGAGGTTCGTCGCAGACCCCTGTGGCCCATGGACCGTACGAGCCTCGCCGTCGCCACACTGGCACGCAACCAGACTCTAGAGATCTCGCAAGACATCGCCAAGCAGATGGCTTATGCTCGAAATGCCGTTATTCCCGGGAGCAATCACGATGCGCCATTCACTGATCGCTGCCGGCATGCTCGCGATGAGCATCCATCTGATGACTATTCCGGCATCGGCGACCGACTACTCGGCCTATTCTGGCGCCGAGCTTTACAAGCGCTTTTGCAGTGCGTGCCACGGCCCGCAGGCGCAGGGAGACGGTCCGGTCAGTCTGAGCCTGAAGGTAGCCGTGCCGGACCTCACCCGCATAGCTGCTCGGCACGGTGGCGTGTTCCCGGATGAATGGGTGGCTCGGGTTATTGATGGGCGCGTATATCTTGCCGTGCACGGCGCGCGCGACATGCCGGTCTGGGGGTTTGAACTGCGAGCGGAGCAGGGCGGCGATGCCGCGGCTGGCCGGGAAGCGCACAGTCTTGTGGAACGCATGGTCAATTACCTCAAGACCCTCCAAGTCAAGCCTTGAGTTTCTTTAATAGGTGCCCTCTGGGCCTCAGTGGATGTCCACTAAAGAAAGCCATGTTTCTCCGTCGATGGTGGAGAGCTCTTTAGCGCCCGTGCATTGCATCTGACCGAGGCGCAGTCGTCCTGCCCGCTCCCGTGGCGCGTCAGATCACGATTCGCTTCAAAGCAGCAGACGACGTACGGTGCCAGCGCCGCGCTCGAATGCCTTAGCCAGGAACCCACACTGCCGAATACGGAATTATCTGGCTGCCACGTGGCGTCGGCCACCGGCACGGCTTCGTCGAAGCGCAACCAGTGACGGACCGCGCAGCGTGGTCGCTGCAGGTGTCACCGTGCGGACTCGTCAGCGCCCAGCGGTACCCAATCGGCGCCGACTTTCCGGTAGCGACGCTTGACCGCAGCCCAGGCGACGCGATGCGCGATCTCCTCGCGCGCCGCGTCGCCGGCATAGCTCTGCCACGCGTGGTTGAACGCGCCCCGGTAAATCTCCTGCGCGTGCTCAGGCAGATGGCGCCGAACCGGTATTGGAAGGTCGGTGATCGCCGTGTAAGGCATGGTTGCTACCTCCGACACTCCGTTTGTCCACAATCCGACGTCCGGCGGTCGGCTTGCGTGCGGCGAAATGTTCCCTCTACTGCTTCTCTCGAAGGGGCTTCACGGTGCTGCGAACCTGTTTTCGTCACGGCAGAGCAACTTTCCCTAGTGACTATTGCCAATGCCAGGCGGCAATCAGTCCCGCATAGGTGATGCCGTCGTTCGGCTTCTTTAGCCCTGCGTTCGAGAAGTGCTGTGCCCCGACAGCGAGATCGAACTGTTTTTGTGAACCGAATCGCACCCCGGTCCGAAGTATCTCGGTGAACTGGAACGCGGTGCTGAAGTGTCGGTCGCCATTGATTGTCACCTCGGACAACCCGCCCATCCCTGCTCCAATTTCTGCAAACGGCGCTATCGGCCCCTGCGATCGTCGTTGCCATCGTAGCGCAGCGAGCCCTTCAAACGCTCTGATGGTGTTGTGCGAAATCGCGCCTCTCTCGCCTTGAAACTCGCCGGCACCGAATTCAAGATGCCCGGTCAGCGTGGACGAAACGAACTCGTGCACGGGCGTGCGTCGATCAAGCTGAATGCCGACGCCAAATTGATTGGTGTCCTGGCCGTGGCCTCCAAAGACTCCTACTGCATCTGCCCACACCGCCGGAAGACTAACCGATTGCGCCACGGCGACGAGCAGCGCCGCACGACCGATGCGCGGGGCTGCGCCGAAGGCACCGAGACGCGTGCAACGAGCGAGCAATGGGGACAACCAGTAGCGTCTTTCGGTGGGGGCACAACTGCGCGAGCAAGCGCGACGCGTCGTCGGGAGGGTTGACGCGGCCCGATAAACTCTACGCTCGTCGCCGATAGGCGGTTCTCCGGGAAATGCGTACTTTGCTGCAGTCAGCGTAGCTTGGGCCTCGCGTCAATGGCAGTAGCGCACCGCAGCACATTAGGTGTCCCGGCGTGCAGCGACACGACAGTTGCGCGAGATTGGTGAACTTAGCAAAGAATCTGAAGACTGCATTATCCGGCGATGTCGGGGTTTCTACGTACACGCAGGCCGCGGCCGTAGCGAATCAACTTCGCTGATGCGCCGCGCGCAGCCGGGGTCGGCAATGTTCACGACGGTCGTCGGCCGCTCGCGACGGGATCATGGCCGCTTCAGGCGATGGGCCCGCCGGGTTGAGCCTCGCAAGCCGAAGTATCGGACGGGGAAAGCCTTATATCCTGACTGCACGGAACGCGCGATAAATACCAAGTGACCAGCGCGCCCTGAGACGTGCAACGCAATACTCGGGGGCGTGCAGCTGAAGGGAAGCCTGCACTCGCGCGATGTGGTCGGCAATGGAGAAGGCAGATGGCTAACAGACACAACGAATCCGATGTTTCCACCGATCTGTTCAACCCGGTCCAGTTCGGACCCTACCGGCTCACCAACCGCATCGTCATGGCTCCGCTGACGCGGAGCCGCGCCGGACAATCTGGTGTCCCGTCACCAATGATGGCGGAGTACTACGGACAACGCGCATCGGCAGGGCTGATCATTGCCGAGGGGACGAATGTGTCGGCCCAAGCAAGAGGCTACGCGCTCACGCCAGGCCTGTACAACGACGAACAAGTCCAGGGATGGCGACAGATCACGACCGCCGTGCACGCTCGCGGCGGCCGGATCTTTCCGCAGCTCTGGCACGTCGGGCGCGTATCGCATCCGTCTCTTCAGCCCGGAAGAGCCCTTCCAATAGCGCCGTCGGCGATTCGGCCGAACGCCACATCGTTTACGAATGCCGGCTTTGAGCCGTGCGTGACGCCGCGCGCGTTGGAAACCACGGAGATCCCGACGATCGTCGAACAGTACCGCCAGGCCGCCCGAAACGCGCTGGCAGCACGATTCGACGGTGTCGAGATCCACGCAGCCAACGGCTACCTGCTTGAGCAATTTCTTCGCGACAGCACAAACACACGAACCGACCACTATGGCGGTTCGCGCGAGAACCGCGCGCGTCTCCTTCTTCAAGTTGCAGAGGCAGTAGCCGATGAGTGCGGCGGCGGGAAAGTCGGTATCCGGCTCTCGCCCGTAAGCCAGGCAAACGGCTCTGATCTGGACAGCGATTCTGCCGGAACATACGGCTATGTTGTGGAGCGGCTGAACGCGCTTGGCCTTGCCTATATTCATGTCATCGAAGGGGCAACCCAGGGACCGCGCGAGGTTCCCGGCGGCTTCGACCTGCAGAGCCTGCGACGGTCATTCAAAGGCCTCTACATGGCGAACAACGGCTACGACCTTGCGCTAGCTCTTGAGGCGCGCCGCCGTAATCTGGCCGATCTCATCTCTTTTGGCCGGCTATATATCGCCAATCCGGACCTCGTTGCGCGCCTGCGAACGGGCGCGCCGCTCAATGTTCCTGATCGCCGGACGTTTTTCGGCGGCGGCGCGACAGGCTACACAGATTATCCGTCGCTGCCGCTCAAGGCGGCCGGATAGACGTCGAACGCCCTGAGATTCTGGTCGCACAGATCGGTCGCAGGTGATGAACTCGGCTCCGGAACACCATGCTCGGAGGGCCGAGTTGTCGATTACTGGCAGCGCCGGCGCTTCCGCTCTTGGACTCTGAGGCCGTGCTGGCGCGCCAACCGCGCGGCTGATTCGCGGGCGCATCCGGAGCGAGGATCGATCGTGCGTCGCGCCGATCGCGTGTCACGCACGGTCATCAAGCAGTCGGGGCCGAAAAATTTGCGCTGTCACGATTGCGCCGCGAATTTGCGCCGGCGCCCGGCAAGGATCTTCGCAGTGCGTTGCAAGTGCCTCGTTGCTGTCAACTGATTCGTCAATGCTGACCGGGCTGCCGTTCGCGGCCTGTGCACCGACGAGTTATTGACGGTCGCAATTGGCCAGCCGGGATCCAAGCCATCGGCGGGCGCACGGCGACCGCGGCTCATTGCCGGAATCGATTGCGAAGGGCTGGGCCCACCCGCCCACGGTTGTCAAACCCCTATTCGGCATATGGTCACTGCAGTATCAAATTCAAGGGGTTGAACTCCTCCAGCGCGACTTTTGGCATCCGCGTCAAGGCGTTACGGTAGACTGGGCGCCGGCTGTCTGGATACACCATGCCAAGGGCCTCGTTGCTATTGCACGTGATGCTGTCGGCTGCCGCGGGTCTCGCGCTTGCGGGTCCAGCAGTGGCGTCGATTCCATCGTCCAGCTGCCAGTCGGCCGAAGCGGCCATCCCGTCCCGCGCGCCGGGTGCGGTGGGCGGCCGCGAATTCGCACAACGGGTCGCCGGTCTGGAGGGAGCGGCGCGGGACGCCGAGGTCCGCACCGAACTGCTCGCCGGTGATCTGCCGCCGCGCCTGCGGCATCTCACGCCGGTGACCTTACACGGCCATTCCGCGGATGGGCAGCCCGTCGCGCTGACGTTCTGCGTCATGCCGGACTACCTGGCCGTCGGCTCGGATCAGGATTCGCTGCGTATGCCCATGGGGTTGCCAACTGCATTGCAGGTGGCGGCCCGTTTCGACTTGGTATTGCCGACGCCGCGCCTCGTCGATGCGATCTACGATGCGGCCACCGTGAAACTGACGCCCGAGCCGCTTCCGGCCGGCGACGACATGCGCACGACGGCTTATGTGGTCCAACACGACCTTCTGATCGCCCGGCAGCGGACTGGCCTAAACGCAGCCGACGACGCGCTGACCGCGGGCCATAAGAAGGATCTCGTGCTCACCGACCGTCTGGTGCATGTACCGGGCCGGGTCGCGATCTATGGCTGGCACCGTGCCTCGCACCAGCCGATCCAACCGCTCAGCACTGTGCACGGTGCCGGATATGCCGACTACAGCCATGGCGTGCGACTGGTGAGCCGGACTGTGTACGTGAATGGCGTGACGAGCTCGATTGATAAGGTTCTGGCCGACCGCGATCTGGCGCGGGTGCTCGTCGACGAGGAAGCGCCAATCGGTATGGATTCTCAAGGTTTCTTGAGCGTCTTGCAGCAGCGAAACCCCAGGTGATAGTTGGCGTGGCTGTCCGAGGCCATCACGCGGGTGCCGTGCCAAAAAGGTGCCCGCCAGCGGCACCAGTCGTCGTGCGCGCGATACGTGTCGAAAATGAACCAGCTGCCCTTCATCTCCGTATAGCCCAGCGTCGTACTGCCGGCGCTCGACATCTGGCTGGGCGTCAGCGGTAGATTCATGTGCTCGGCGGCATTGCCATTCAGGTCGTAGACCTGGAGCGGGCTGTGGCAGGCAGGAAAAGATCCCGCCGGATAGGTGTTTGAGCCGCAGTCCGCCCAGCTGCCGCCGTTGCAGTTGGGGCTCTTGTGGCTCGCCGCTGCGCAGATGCCGCGCTCGTAGTCGAGGCCGTAGCTCCAGCGCTTGGTCGGCGAATACTCTCGGTTGTGGGCTGCCCGCATTCGTGCGATCGCGACGTCCGGCGCTACGCCCTGCGCCAGGTCAAACCGATAGTCGGGGGGCAGGAGCCTCCCGTCACACGCACCCTCCCATTCATGCGCGTCGCACAGCCGCTTCCCCTCAGCCTCACACAGCTCGGCGGCCTCCTTCGCCTTGACCCAGACCACCGGGTAGGTGCAGGGAATATCCGGGAACTCGAACTGGTCAATGCACGCAGCTGCCTGCGTCGCCGCCGAGTTCTGCGGATCGTACAGTGGCGCCATGTACTTCGCGCCGCAGATGCGTTCGAACCCGGCGTCCGCGTAGCTCATGTTGCGCCCCGCCAGCTGTGCTGAGCACTGTGCAGGGGTCATCGGGTGCTCGGTGATCGCCGGGTTGCCCTGCCCGATGATCCGGGACCCGGCGAAAATCGCCCGGATCCGGTGCATCTGTTCGGCACTGAGCCCGTGGGTTGTCTGCAGCTGGTCAAGCAGCGCCTCGTTCCGGTCCGCGAGCCGGTCCTGGGCGAGGCATCCGCTGCTTGCGATCGCTAGGCCCGCTAAGCCGGCCAGCCTTGCCAGCCGCACCGTGTGCAGCGCTGCGCGCTTCATCCGTACTATCGCCTCGTAACGTAGAAGAAGTCTCGGTCGTCCGGAAAGCCCACGAACCGTGGGGCGAGCTGGTCCCCCGCATGGCGATCCAGAACGTCCATCCCATCGATCAGGTGCGCAACCGTCCGCCGGCCTAGCTCCGACGGATACAGTGCGAAATACGTGTGTTCGAGTGCGTTCATGTCGAGGTGCATCGCATAGCGACAGCGATACGCTTGAAATACGCGCGCCATGGCCGACGGCGTCGCCGCGGAGAAGTAGGCGTAGATCACGAACCGACGTGCAGTCTGCTCCTGCAGGCAGAGCCCGGCGCGAAGCGTTCTCAGATCTTCGTTTGCGGATCCCGACCAGTTGCCCTCGCCCCAGAGATTGACCAGTGGGCCGGGCGCGCTCGCACCGGTGCGTTCGTCGTAATCGACCAGTGGGACGCCATTCTGGCGCGCATCCCGGATGGTGGCCATGCGGCTACTGTCGCCGTCCGACCACGTGCCCATCCGCACTTCGCCCGACACCGTCGTAAAAACGGTGGCAAGGCCGGGCTGCAGCTTGCTGAACACCACGCCCTGTTCGACAAATCCATAGTGGCTGCCGTGATTCCGCTCAGCCAGCGGACCGAAGCGAAACGCCCCATGCTCGCGCTTGAAGCCACCGGCAAAGGTCGCGACGGTGCGCGGTTGTTCGGAGGGGCTGACCATTCCAGTGATTACCAACGGCGCCGGACTGTCGATGCCGTCCGGTCCTGACAGCAGGGGATCGTGCGATTCGGGTGGCGGACGCGGGGACCATCCGAGACGCGGGTGCTCCGTCCCCAGCGAGAAGTGCAGATCGAACTTTGCGAGGTCGAAAGCCACCAGATAGACGAGCGCCTTCGACTCCTTGAGGTCCAGCGGATTCACGCTTGCCTCATGCCCATAGAGAAGGCCACGGGCCATGGCCTCCGGCATTAGTACGCTGAAATACACGTCCGGGAGGTTGTGCACCGTGTACCACTGGCCGAGTAGCAGCCGCGAATCAGCTGAGACGATGTCAAGCCCCAGGTTTGGAGGCACGACCGCCAGATCAGCGCTGGCCGGGTCGATCATCGCATTGGTGGGTGCGGACTCTGCCGCGACTACGGCGGCAGGCAGCGCGCGGGGCTCGCCCTGCTCCAGAAATGCGTCACGATAGAGTTGCTTCTTGACCAAACTGACAATCTGTTCGCCGCCCCACACATGGTCACGCAGAAAATCCGTGACTTTTTCGAGCGAGCTGGCGCGACCGACGGTGGCATTGCGAACGTACAGGCGCCCGTCGCAGATCGGGGCGTACGGCAGCCCGGATGCTCGCGCCAGATCCAGAGCACCCTGCTGCGCCGCGGCGGTACCGAATGACAGCGTGCAGCGGGGCGATCGGTCGCTGAACTCGACCAGCAAAGCTCCGACAGCGCCCGTGGCCAACAACGGTATCCGGTCCCGTCGCGCGCTCTCAAGGTGATAGATCTCTGTCGGCCCGGTTGCACCCCAAGCAAGAGTCAGCAGGAACCAGGCATTTACGTTCGGATCGAGGTTCGTCAGCGTTGCGAATCCCGCGTCAACGTCGGTGCGCCGCACCGCGATCGATGTCTCCGTCCGGAACGGCTGCAGGTCGACCACGGTGATCGGCGCAGGCTTCGGCGGCAACGGCTCGTCGACCGGATCAGCCAGCGCACTCGCGAGCATCGCCGAACACGTCATCGCCGTGAACGCGAGGCGAACGCCTGGTCCACTCACACGGCCAAGAATGCGCATAGCCCCATCAGGACGACCAGCACGCGGCTCCGGCCATCCCGCAGCGCGAACAAAACCGGGTCATCGGGTATCCGGCCGCGATTAGCGAGCAGCCACAGGTAACTGATCCAGTAGAGCAGCAGAATGGCGGTGAGGCCGATGAACACCGGCCGGCTATACAGCAGGCTGAATGTGCGGCCACTCGTCAGATACATCGCCAGCACGAGCACGGCGAGATAGCCGCTCGCCACGCCGAATGCAGCCATCATCGGCAGGTCGACCGCTTCATAGCCGCGCGCATGCGCGGATGGCCCGTCCCGACCTCGAATGGCGGCCAGCTCCGAATACCGCTTCACCAACGCCAGGCTGTAGAAAATGCAGGCGCAGAACGCGATCAGCCATGGCGATGGACGGATCGCGACTGCGAGCCCGCCCGCCGTAACGCGCGCCGAATAGCCAGCCGCGAGCACCAAGGCATCCAGAAGCACGACGTGCTTCAGCCACACTGAGTATGCGACCATGAGCATCACGTACGCGAGAAGCACGACCACGACCCCGGCGTCGAGCTTTATCGCAATCAGGGCAGCTCCGAGCCACATCGCGACAATCATCACCACTGCGCCCTCCCGCGTCACCTGCCCGGCAGCCAGCGGACGCTGGCACTTGGATGGGTGATTTCGGTCCGCGTTCAAATCGAGCAGATCATTCAGTACATACTGCCCGGACGCGCACAGGCTGAAGGCGGCGAACGCCATCATTACGCGGATCAGAAGCGCGACATCCCCGAGCTGATGGGCGGCTGCGAGGGGCACGATGACGAGCGCGTTCTTGACCCAATGGTGCGGGCGCAGTTCCAGCAACCACGGCGGGAGGACCGTGTGGCGTTGGGCCGGTGGCAACTGGACAACGTCATTCACGGCCGATGATGCACCTTAAAAGAAGACTTTGGCCATGGATAGCAACCCTTTCTTCCATGGGACTCGATGGGTCACCCCTGTTGCCTTGCCGAGTTCATGGCGATGGGCCAGGTACCAGTCATAGTTGCGCACCAGTGCGTCGACATTCGAGTAGCGCGGCCTGAATCCCAGCTGACGCTCGATCTTGTCGATCGACACGAAACTATCCCGCGCGGCGGTGTCGTAAATCCATGGGTACAGCGGTGACAGCCGCAACGCGGCAAGCACCCGCAACATAGCGATCGCGAGCGCCGCAGGGAGACTGACGACATGCCGGTTGCGACCCGCACGGTCCAACACGGCCTGGACGCTGTCGCGCATAGCCCCGAAGTCGCGGGCACCCACATTGAATACGTCGTCAACTCGCTCGCGAGCACCTGTCGCACACAGGTCGATGGCCTGGCAGAGATCGTCGACGTCGAGGAGCTGGTAACGGTTGCGGCCGCTACCGAGTACCGGGAAGTTGTGTCCGGAGTACGCCCAGTCGTACAAGAGCTCGAATACGCCGAGACGCTCGGGGCCTACGAACGTCTTCGGCCGCAAAATACTTGTACAAAGGCCTTTGTCGCGAAACTCTCTGCAGATCTCCTCCGCGGCGATCTTCGACGCGCCGTAGGGTCCGACGCCCATCACGGGGTCCGTCTCGAGCAGCGGATGGTGATCGGGGATTCCATAGACTGCGGTCGAGGAGATGAAGATGAAGCGGGGGACGCTTGCGCACACGGCGTGTTCAAGCACGCAACGCGTTCCGTTCACACTCGTGGACCGGATCTCCTTGGCCGGCGCCAACGGGAGGGCGGCGGCTGCATGAACGACCACGCCGACCCCGGCAACTGCGCGCTCGACCGCGGCCGGGTCCCGCACGTCGCCGGTAATCACGTCGACGCGCGTGTGCTCCGGATAGCTGAACGGCGCGATGTCCAGAGTGCGGACGCGATGTCCCTGTTCGAGAAGATGCCGGCACAGATTGATGCCGAGAAAGCCGGCCCCGCCGGTGATCAGATAGCGCTGCGACGGCATTAACGACTACCGGTTAGAACATCTTCGGGGACACCTTGGCACCGATCGCGCGCGGTGCAATGCAGCATGCGCTAGTACGATTGGGTTGGCATTGGGATTATCGCGTACGCAGTCTGAGCGGCCATTGGTTGCGGTGGCAGGTGGCCCGTTTCCGCCCGCACGGCTGTCACGGCAGGTTCTTTCGGCAAGCCCGGATTAGCGTCCGTTGCTGCTACGCGATACTCGACCATGGCGCAGTTGTGCCAGTTCCGTCGTACACATCCGCTCAGGCTGCGGATCGCAGTCGAGCATGCGATGGCGCCCCGGGCCCGAACGTCAAGCAACCGATTAGACTGTGTGAAGTAACGTGAACAGCTCGACTCCCAACGCCCCCCAACCGGCACCGCTGCTGTTTGCATTGGCCGGGTCGGAGCAGCTCGGCGCGATCGTGGCGGCACAGGCCGGCGTCGAGCTCGCACCGGCCGAGGAGCGTGAATTCGAGCGGGGCGAGCACAAAGCGCGGCCGCTGGTGAGTGTGCGCGGGCGCGACACCGCAATCCTGCACTGCGTCCACGGCGATATTGCCGGCCCATCGACCAATGACCGCTTGATCAGGTTGTGGTTTTTCGCGGCGACTGTGCGCGACGCCGGGGCTCGCTCAGTCACGGCCATCTGCCCGTACCTGCCATATGCGCGCAAGGACCGCCGCACCAAGGCCCGGGATCCCGTCGGTTCACGCTACGTCGCAGCGCACTTTGAGGCCGCTGGGGTCGATCGGATCGTCACAGTCGAACCGCACAATGTCGCCGCATTCGAGAACGCATTCCGGATAGAGGCGCTCGCACTGCCGGTCGCACCGTTGATTGCGGAGTGGATGCACACGTACAAACGGAAGGCTCCCCTCGTAATCGTCTCGCCGGACGTCGGCGGCGCGAAACGCGCTCAGCAGCTCGGCGATATTCTGGTGCGACGTTTTGGGATCACTGTCCCGCTCGCCTTCGTCGAAAAGCGACGCAGCGACGGCGTATTGACGGGCGACCGCCTGATCGGCGAGGTGCGTGACGCTGAGTGCCTGATCGTTGATGATCTAGTCAGTTCAGGGGCGACGCTGGCGAGGGCGGCCCGGAGCTGTCACGCCGCTGGTGCCCGCAGTGTGTCAGTCGCCGTTGCCCATGCATTGCTCTTGCCGGAAGCCACGGAATTACTGGAAAGGGCCGGGATTAGCCAGGTGCTCCTGACTGATTCGGTCCCGCTGTCGTCGGGGTTCGCAGCCCGGCTCCCGACAAAGGTTCTCGACCTCGGGCCGTACCTCGGGGCGGCTCTGCGCCGGCTCTGGTACGGAGGATCGGTCAGCGAACTCGCGGGGCTCGAGTAACGCGCGGCAACCTATTCGTCGGTCAGGAACCGGGCGCTGGCCGAAAGGTACTCCTGCGCGCGCGCCTGCCACATCGATGGATCGGCTATTTGAGTCGGATCATCCAAATGCCATAACGCCACCTTGGCGCGCGTTACAGCGCGCAGTGACAAGTAGAATTGCCAGAGTCGTTCCGGTACGCGATCGCCGGCCATCTTTACGTAGGAGTTGAAGAGGGCGTCGCGTGTCCACCGACCCGCGAGCCGCTCCGTATCGACTGCCAGCATCGCCACATCCTCGGCCGGATCGAGCATCCGGAGTACGCGGTCGAATTCGAGAGCGTCAATGATCTGCACCGGCGGACCGAGCCATACGTGCTCCGCGCGCAGATCACCATGGCCCTCCCGAACGCGAGACACGCGATCTGCGAGCAGTGGCGTCACCTCTAGATAGCGCGCCCACACGGCCGCGGCGAGCGGTGTGCGGTCGTGGTAGGACAGGCCGAATTCCGGGCGGGCGATTTCGCGCAGCGCCTCCTCAAGACGTCCGGCGATGCCATTCACGTACTCGTGTGGTCCGAGACCAGCCTGTCCGCCCCTCAGCGCGTCACTGTCGAGATCGCGCACCCTCGCAATGACCGCTTCGAGGTCGGCCGGTCGCACAGCGCCGGCCTGCAAGCGCGTGTCGAGCATCTGCCGGCGGTCCAGGCGGCGCATCTCGACGAGCCAATCGACGATGACGCCCGGGCCCCCGAGTGCGAGTCGACCGGTGCTTTCTACGATCGGCACAACGCCGAGATACGTAGCCTTCGCGAGCCGACTATTCAGCCGCAGCTCTTCGCGGCAGCACCGCTCGCGCTCGGCAAGAGCTCGCAAATCGGCGCCGTATACCTTCAGTGGCTTCTTGAGCTTGTAGGCGCGGGTATCCGTAAGAAATACATACGCGAAATGCGTCTGGATGCATTCGACACGCGACGGTTGTTCGGAATAGGTCGCCGGCTCCGCCAGCCACGCAACTTTTGCTTCGAGCGACACCGGTACGTGCCCAGCCTCGACGACCGACGCGTTTCCGCCGGAGTTCATTGTCTTGGCCGCGAAGAGGTCAGGCCTCTTCGGTAGCCTCGGTGACCCGGGTTCACCCGTGCGTTCGTTCGTAACTGCATCGTCTCGCTAGTCTAGTTGGCATTGCATAGAGGCGTCGAAGAATTTTCGGCCATCGACCCTTCCGTTTGAACGCATGCGGCTCGCGCGCGATGCCGGCACAGAGCCCCCAGGAACCGGCTGGACGAGGTCCATGCCAGTGGCTACAGCGACTAGCTGCTCGCGCGATTGCCAAATAGCGGCTGGACCCTGGTTCCTCGGTCGTGCTCGGCCGTCACTCCGTACGATGACTCGACCAAATTTCGCGGACGACCCTCGCCGGCGACGCGCCAGCACGTAGGTATCTCGCTCCTGGGCCAGGGACGGAGCTCACGGCGCGGCAAGCGCCTCTGGCTTCGAGGCGCCCTTCACCGTCTCATGCTGCCATGCTCGGCACCCGCTGCTTGCCCTTTAAACGACGAGCTTGCCTGGATCCGACAGCCAGCCGCCCAGCGTCGTTAGGAACCGCGCGCCGTCGGCACCGAACACCACACGATGGTCGCAGCTCAGGGTGAACATCGCGCCTTCTGTGCGCGCGGCGCCGACCGACAGAATCGCTGAGGCTCCCAATGGAATGATCGAATCAAAGCTTTGCACGACAGGAAAGACGCCAAGATCGGAGATATAGAACGTCGCACCGCGGTAGTCCTGTGGCGTCAGACGTCGGGCCTTCACCTTTTCACGCAACACGCCCCAGTCCCTGGCGAGGTCCGCGAGGGGCCGGCGCGCGACGTCACGCAACACGGGGGTCAGCAGGCCTTCGGGAATATCGACGGCGATGCCGATATCGACCTGATCGCGCTGTGCCAGGCCGGCAGGCGTATAAACGGTGTTGAACAATGGGTGCGTTTGGATCGTCAAAGCGCAGGCCCGGGCGAGCAGCAATGTTAGCGACAGGTCGTGTTCCTTGGCCGAGTTCTGCAACGGTTCGAGCGCCATCAGAGACGTTAGCCGGAAAGTCGGCGTGGCCATTCCGGCAATCATGTTGCGCGCCACAGCCTCGCGCAGGCTGGACGCCCGCGCCACCCGATGAGCCGGCCCCTCCTCGAGGTTCGCCGTCGGCGCCCGCACGGCCTCCCTGAGCAAATCCGTCGCGCCGACAGGGCCCGCTTTTCCTGTCGCAATCTTTGCCAGATCGATGCCAAGGTCGCGCGCCAGCGCGCGCGCATAGGGCGTGGCTCGGACGGCGCCGGACGGACCGGCCGTCGGCACGCTTGCTGCTGGCGCCGTCGGATGCGGCACCTGTGCGGTACCCACTGGCGTCGCTGCCGCGGTTGGCACTACGGCAGGCGCGGCCGTTCGATCGGCGTCCGCCGGGGAATCAACGATGTACGCGATCGGCGTACCGAGCGGCAGGTCAGCTCCCACTGACGCAAGCGGACCGGCAAGAAAGCCGTCGTAGAAGGCCTCCACCTCCATGACGGCCTTGTCGGTCTCGATCTCGGCGATTGGCTCGCCCTTCTTGACCGGCTCGCCCGGGTTCTTGAGCCATTTCGCCAAGCGCCCGACACTCATCGTGTCGGAGAGCGCCGGCATGGCGACCGTCTGCCTCATGACCTCGGCTTCGCCGTCTACGCCGCGGACGCAGCCTGAGGCGGCTTACAAAGAACACGCGCCGCCTCGAGGATGTCGGACACGCGCGGTATGGTCGCCGCTTCCAGCGCCCCGTTGAAGGGCGTCGGAATGTCGAGGCCGGCGACTCGCTGCGGTGGCGCCTCGAGCATGAAGAAGCACCGCTCGGTCAGCGACGCCAGCACCTCCGCCCCGGCGCCGGCAAACCGGCCGTCTTCTTCGACGATCATGAAACGATGGGTCTTGTTGACGGATGCCGCGCATGTGTCCCAGTCAATCGGGCTCAGGCTTCGCAGATCGATTACCTCGGCGTCGATGCCCTCTTTGGCCAGCTCGGCGGCCGCCTCCTGCGCAAGCAGAGCCATGCGCGAGTAGCTGAGGATCGTCAGGTCCTTCCCGGGCCGACGTATCACGGCGCGATGCATCGGTGGCGGGTCGGCAACGATGTCGACGATTCCCTTGCTGAAATAGAGCAGCTCGTGCTCCAAAAGAATGACGGGTTCGTCGCTTGCAATTGCCTCGCGCAGCTGCCAGTAGGCGTCCTGCGGCGTCGACGGCACGGCGATGCGCAGGCCCGGGACGTTCATGAACATCTGCTCGAGACGCTGCGCATGCTGCGCGGCCAGCTGACGCGCGACGCCGCCTGGGACACGGACAACGAGCGCCATCGGAAACTGACCGCCCGACATGAACGAAATTTTGGCGGCGCCGTTGACGATCGAATCGAGGGCCAGCATCGCGAAATTGATGGTCATGATCTCGACGACTGGCCGCATGCCGACCAAGGCGGCCCCGACGCCCACGCCAGTGAAACCGCCTTCCGAGATGGGCGTGTCACGCACGCGCCACTCGCCGTACTTGGCGTACAGACCTTCCGTGACACGGTAGCTGCCGCCATAGAGGCCGACATCCTCGCCGAGCGTGAATACGGACTCGTCCGCTTCCATCTCGAGGTCCATGGCCCGGTTGAGAGCCTGCCAATAGAGCATTTCCTGTGCCATGGCGCGTACCCGCTCAGATCAGAACTTCTTCATGCCGGTTGCATCGCAATGCCTGCCATGCCGCGCTCATGCTCGGTTGCGCGCTGTTGAGCGCGTACTGCACGGCATCGTCCACTGTCTTGCGCACGTCTTTCTTGATGGCCTCGACTTCGGCCGCGTGGACGTGCCCGGAATCGACCATGTGTTGGGCCAGGCGCCCGATGTTGTCAGGTCCCGCTGCGGACAATTCCTCCGTGCTCGGATAGCGAAATTCGAGCTCCCGGATTGCTGCCGACAGCGGGTCGTGGGCCTGATAGGCCTGCAACTCGACCGCTGGTCGATATGTGCCAGGATCGGCCATCGAGTGGCCCCGATAGCGGTAGGTCTCGCACTCGATGAATTGCGGGCCACTGCCGCGCCGAATGCGATCGAGCGCACGACGCGTCGCCTCATGGACCTTCAGCACGTCCATGCCATCGATCTTCTCGGCGGGGATGTTGTAGGCCGCAACGCGCTTGTACAGATCCGCCACGGCGGAGTGACGATGGACCTCGGTGCCGATGGCGTAGTGATTGTTCTCGCAGATGAACAGAATCGGCAGATGCCAGAGCCCCGCCATGTTGAGCGCCTCGTGATAAGCGCCCTGATTCATCGCACCGTCGCCGTGAAAGCAGATCACGGTCTCCGGCAAGTTGCGCATCGCGATCGCATAAGCGATGCCGACGCCGATCGGGCAGCTCTGGCCGACGATCCCGTAGCCTCCCATGAAGCGCCGTTCGCGGTCGAACATGTGCATCGAGCCACCCATGCCTCCGCTCATGCCGTCGGCGCGGCCGAACAGCTCCGCCATGACCTTGCCGGGCGGCACGCCACGCACGAGGGCGTGAGCGTGCTCCCGATAGGTACTGACGATGTAATCCGACGGACCCGCCGCGTTGATAACACCAGCCGCGACAGCCTCCTCGCCCGGATAGAGGTGCAGGAAACCGATGATATTGCCCTTCGTGTATTCCTCAGCCGCACGCTCCTCAAAGGCCCGCGCCAGAAGCATGTCGCGCAGCAGTCGATGTAATGTCTCTCGCTCCATGTCGGATCCTCACTGTCCGGACCGCGCGGGCACCGTCGACGGTGCCTCAGCAGCAGCCTTTGAACCGACCCTTCTCGCACGCATAGCGAGCGCTCTGGCGTTCACGGAAGAACTCCACGTAGCTCATGATGGGCTCGTCCGGATGATGCGCCCTGCGATGGCCCACATAGGTCTCGTAGTCCGGGACACCCACCATGAGACGCGCAGTCCGGACCGACCATGCCCACAGAACCCATACCCTAGCCACTGGCGGCCACCGCACCGGTTGCGCCGCCGACTTCGATCGCCGTGGTGGTTGGCGAAGCCCAGGCCTTGCGGATATCGATGATGGCGTAGATCACCATGGTGACAACAATTGCCACCGACAGGGCCGCCAGGGTCGCGTCAATATAATCGTTGAGAATGACGCGGCTCATTGCGTCAAGTGACTTGGCCGGTGCGAGCACCTGGTTGGCCGCCAACGCGTGGCCGAATTTCAGGGCGTGGCTGATAAAACCGACCGCCGGATCCGGGTCAAAGGCCTTCTCGAGACCAGCGGTGACCGTGCAGATGACCAGCCAAACCGTCGGCACGACCGTGACCCACGCGAAGCGCTCGCGCTTCATCTTGAACAACACGACGGTGCAGAGCGTGAGCGCGATCGCTGCCAGCATCTGGTTGGTCGCGCCGAACAGGGGCCACATGGTCCAGATTCCGCCATAGGGGTCGATGACTCCGGCGTAGAGCAGGTAACCCCACAGTCCGCATGCCAGGGCGGAACCGATGACGTTATTGCCCCACGACTTGGTTTCCCTGAAAGCAGGGATCGCGTTGCCGACGAGATCCTGAATCATGAACCGGCAGACGCGCGTTCCGGCATCAACCGTCGTCAGGATGAAGAGCGCCTCGAACAGGATGGCGAAGTGGTACCAAATCCCCATCAGTGCACGGCCACCGAGGAAGCTCGAGAAGATGGTAGCCATGCCCACTGCCAGCGTTGGTGCACCGCCCGTGCGCGACAGGATGCTTACCTCGCCGACATCGTGCGCAACCTGGTTGAGCATGTCGGGAGTCACTGTGAATCCCCACGATGACACGACCTGGGCCGCCTGAACCGTGGTAGTCCCGATCAGGCCGGCCCCGCTGTTCATCGCGAAATAGACGCCAGGGTGGATGACCGAGGCACCGATCATCGCCATGATTGCGACGAAGGACTCCGTCAGCATGCCGCCGTAGCCGATGAGCGCGATCTGGCTCTCATTCTCGAGCATCTTCGGTGTGGTGCCGGACGCGATGAGGGAGTGCCAGCCGGACACCGAACCGCAGGCGATGGTGATGAACAGGAACGGGAACAGGTTGCCCGCCCAGACCGGGCCCGTGCCGTCGACAAACTTGGTGAATGCCGGCATCTGCAGTTCCGGGCGCGCAATCAGGACGCCGGCACCAAGCAGCAACAGGGCGCCAATCTTAAGGAAGGTGGACAGATAGTCGCGCGGCGCCAGCAGAAGCCATACGGGGAGTACCGATGCGACAAAACCGTAGCCAATGATGATCAGGGCCAGAGTGGTCCCGGGCAGGTTGAAATACTGCGCCAACGCGGGCGTCTCGGAGACCGTGCGGCCGTAGAGAAGAGCGGCCAGGAGGAGCACTCCGCCGATGATCGACATCTCGGCAATCCGCCCAGGCCGGATGAATCGGCTGTACACACCCATGATCAACGCAATCGGCAGCGTGCAGAAGACGGTGAAGGTGCCCCAGGGGCTGCCCTTCAAGGCCACGACCACGACCAGCGCGAGAACAGCCAGAATGATGACGCAGATGAGCAGCACGCCGATGCCCGCGATAGTGCCGGCAACCGGCCCCATTTCGGAGCGGATCATCTCGCCGAGCGAACGGCCGTCGCGCCGCGACGACAGGAACAGCACCGTCATGTCCTGGACGGCACCCGCGAATACGACGCCGGCGAGAATCCATAGTGTGCCCGGCAGGTAGCCCATCTGAGCGGCGAGCACCGGCCCGACCAGCGGTCCGGCGCCGGCGATGGCAGCGAAATGATGGCCGAACAGCACGTAACGGTTGGTCGGCACGTAATCGAGGCCGTCGTTGCGACGATAGGCGGGCGTTTGACGCGTCGCGTTCACGCCGAGCACCTTCTTGGCGACGAACAGGCCGTAGAAGCGATACGCGATGAAGTAGATGCACACAGCGGCGATCAAGAGCCATGCGGCGTTAACGGGCTCACCGCGGCTCAATGCGACAATTCCAAAGGAAACCGCGCCCAGCACGACAATCGCTGCCCAGAGCAATTTATTCCCGATCGACATGGCTTGCTCCTTCTCCATCAAGTCGCCGAATTTGATCGTGTCGCCTGGCAGCCCAGGTGCCGCTTCTGACCATCGCACGTACCTGGCCGAGTGGCGTCTCGCGTCGAGAAGGTCGGCTGGCGCTGAAAAGGCATTGCAGCAGCGCCGCTGATCCCTGCATCGCCGCGCATCAGGGACGCAGTGAAGTCAAACGTGTGGGCACACACGACAGGTGCCGTCCCGTTCCGGCGCGCTAGCCCGGGCACCGGAGCCGTTTTGGATCGGTCGCCAATATCGCGTCAGCCGGCGACGGAACCGCTGAATCCACCTGTGCTCCGACATCTGAGAGAGCACCGAGCGGCACGTTCCGACGTAGCGTCTCGGACGCAGCGGTGGCCATCGTCGCGTATGCCCCTATAAACCTTCATCGCGGAATCTAGATCGCGGCGCGGGCGTTTGCTGTGCGGACAAACCACTATCGCGACGGGGTGGGTCACATCGACTGCCTGCAGGGGTCGGCATATGCTTCATTTACCAACGGCTGCCAAGCGTGTTGCGCTGCGCCATACTTTCTGCCCGAGCTCCCAAATCCGCTTGCGGCCCCCAATGGATGCTCGGTTCGACGCGCGGGCTGCAATAGAACTCAGGAGCGCCTGATTGCAGGGGCGCGACTGTTTTCGGGACAAGCTTGACACGATGAATCGCTGGTGCGTCCGACGCTGATGTCGGCCGGGCGCTGTGAGCGCGAGGGTTTCAGTATGGATATCAAAGAGGCGACCTTTGGCCGTCGCTCCGCGCGCGAATACACGGCGCAAGCTATCGATGAACAAACCATCCGCCGTCTGATCGATGCCGCCGTGCATGCGCCGAACGCGGTCAACGGGCAACCGTGGACCTTTGCGGTCGTACGCAATCAGAGTCTGCTCGATCAAATCTCGCGTGACGCAGAGTCCCACATGCTAGCAACCATGCTCACGGGCCCCCAGGCTGATCACTTCCGCCTACGGCTCACTGACCCGGAGTTTCAGATCTTCTATCACGCTCCGGTACTGATCTTGATTTCCGCGGTCGCGAAAGGTCCGTGGATTGTTGAGGACTGCGCGTCGGCGGCGGAGAATCTGATGCTCGCCGCGTATGCGGAGGGCCTCGGATCGTGCTGGATCTGCTTCGCTCAGAGCCTTCTCCATTCCCCAATTGGAAAGAAGGCGCTGGGCGTCCCTGAGGCGTGGGTGCCGGTGGCGCCGATCATCGTTGGGCATTTAGCGGCCCGGCCCGCACCCGTCCCTCGCAAGGAGCCCGTCATGGGGAGCTTCACGGCGCCCACTGGGGAGCGGGTTCGCCCGTCTACATCACAAACGTGTGCGCCGTGGTGGATCGCCCAGCGTGCGCTCAGCGTGGGATGTGCTGCCGTCCGCCAATGCGCGAGGCATTGGGGGGGCGGGTCTGTTCCGCCGGGCCGGACACGAGCGTCCGGCGAGCGGCCGAAATGCGCGTTCGCACCGCCCGGGTGCATTTCGCAAAGCGTGGGGCCTGTTTCGCATTTCACCTGTTCGGCGGCTCGGTCCGGTCAAGCCGGGCACGAACGCCGCCCACGGGAACCACTGTTACAGCTGCTCAGAAAGCGGGGTATATACAACGCCTAAGGGCAGATCAGGACGGAAGCAACGCCCGTGGGTATCGAGCAGAATACCCTTCAAGAGGTCTTCGGCGTCGAGCGGGAGATCAGCGCTACGCTGGCCGCGGAGCGGCAGAAGGCCGACGAGTGGCTCGAGCGCACCCGCCGCGAGATTGAGCAGTGGAAGACGTCCGAGATCGCGGGTCTGAAGGCGAGCGCCGCCCGTGAGCAAGACGCTGCCCAGCAAGTGGCACGCGAGCAGGCCGCGGCGACCCTTGCGCGGGCAAAGTCCGCCACCGACCGCGTCCGCAGCCTGACGGACGCCGAGCTCGCGCCCCTCGTCCGACGGCAGCTCGCCGCGCTGCTTCCCGGGCGCGCGGCATGATTGTCGTCATGTCCAAGGTCGAGATCACCCTGCCGCGCGAGCTTGCGCTGCCAGTGCTCGAGACCATCCAGGAGGCGGCGGTCCTGCAGATCGCGCCTGATATCCAGAAGCGGATCCGCGACGGGGCCGTCGGACAGCTGCGGCCGGTCGCGCTCGACTCCCAAGCGATCGCCGAACGGCTGTTTCTCGGGGATCTTCACGCTAAGGTCGAGCGCTTGCTGTCGTTGCTGCCGCAGCTGCCGGCGAAGGACTCGCACCTGAGCTCGCCGGAGGCCGTGAGCTCGATCGCCGCAATTGTCGGCCAGCACCTCGAGGCCTGCGAGCAACGCGCTCGCCGGCGGGAAGCGCTGCAATCGGAGCTCCGGCAGCTCGATCGGTACATGCTGTTCCTGGCGACGATCGAGTCGCTCGCGCCGAAGGGTCCGGAGGCGGCCGGCCTGGAATTCGTCGGCGTCGAGATCAAGGACCCTGCCGCGCTCGAGCAACTGACGAAAGTCGCCGGCCAGATGCTGCTCGGTGCCGAGGTCCGGACCGCGCGCGCCGCCGACGGGTCCTACATCGGGCTGCTGACGACCGAAAAGGAGTTCGCCGACAAGCTCAAGGAGAGTTTGCGCGGCAACCAGGTCCCCGAGATCCGCTTGCCGGCCTACCTGGAAGGGCTGAGCCTGCCGGACAAGACCAAGGCGGCCAGCGCACGCCACGTGGCCCTGTCGAGTGAGATGGCGACGATCGACAAGGAGCTCGGCGATCTTTCGCGCCAATGGCGCGCGCACTACCAGTCGGTCCAGGTCTGGCTCGCGCAGCGGCTGTCGTTGCTCAAGACGAGCGCCGAGTTGTACGAGACGGACCGTTGCTTCGTGCTGTTCGGCTGGATGCCGTCGGCGTCGGTCGACGGACTGCGCAAGACGCTGGCCGCACGCCACGGGGCGGCGATCGTCGTCGAGGAAAAGGAGCTGCTCGAGACCGATCTCGACGAGGTGCCGGTGACGCTCGAGAACCGAGCGTATTTCCGGCCGTTCGAACTGCTGGTGCGTCTTCTGCCGCTGCCGCGCTACTCGTCGATCGATCCGACGCCGTTCATCGGGATCTTTTTCCCACTGTTCTTCGGCATGATCCTCGGCGACGCCGGCTACGGGCTCGTGCTGCTCGCGGCCTCCCTCGCGGTAATCCTCCACGCCCGGCGTGAAAGCACGCTGCGCCAGGCTGGGCAGATCCTGCTGGTCGCGTCCGTGTACGCAATCGTCTTCGGACTCGTCTACGGCGAATGCTTTGGCGAGGCGGGCGCGCGGTGGCTGGGGCTTCCGGCCCCGCGGATCGACCGGCGCACTTCAATCATGCCGATGCTGTACTTCACGCTCGCGGTGGGCGCGGTGCACGTCGCGGTGGGGCTTGTTCTCGGCTTCGTCACAGCGCTGCGCGGCCGGCGGACCAAGGAGGCTGTGTTCCGGATCCTCAGCCTGCTGATCATCGTGTGCATCGCCGGTCTACTGGCCTCCTATCTCGCGCCGGTCACGGCGCTGCTGCGCCGGCCGCTGATGGCGGCTTTGCTCGTCATCGGCCCGGTGCTGTTGCTCACAGGCGGCATCCTCGCACCGTTCGAGCTGCTGCGGGACCTCGGCAACATCATCTCCTACGTGCGCATCATGGCGGTCGGCCTCGCGTCCGTGCTGCTCGCCTACGTCGCGAACCAGCTCGCCGGCGCCGCAGGCAGTGTCTGGGTCGGCGTCACGGTGGCCATCCTGCTGCACGCCTTCAACCTAGTGCTCGGCGTATTTGCACCGGCCATTCATGCGCTGCGACTCCACTACGTGGAGTTCTTCACCAAATTTGTTGAATCGGGCGGCCGGCACTTCGAGCCGCTCCGGAAAGGTGACGGAGGAGCCTCGCCATGAATGTAGTGATGAATCTCGACCGAGTCCTGCTGGCGTTTGCCGCGGCGCTGGCGCTCGGCATCAGCGCGATCGCGACCGCCTGGGTGCAGTCGCGTATCGGCGCCGCGGGCGCCGGCGCGCTGGCCGAAAAGCCCGAGCTGACTGCGACCGTCATCATCCTGCTCGCGATTCCGGAGACGATCGTGATTCTCGGCTTCGTGGTCGCGGCCATGATCCTGCTGATGAAGTAGCCGTGACTCGCGAGGGACTGATCGAAGAGCTGCGGCGCAAGGCCGCCGAGGATGCGCAGGGCCTGTGGCGCGACGCGCGGGCCAAGGCGGATGCGCTGCGCCTCGAGGCCGAGCGCGCCGTCGCGGACGAGCGCCGCACGGTCACGGCCGAGACCGCCGCGGCGATCCGGCGGCTCACGATCGCGGCCAGCGCCGCAGCGGAGCGCGCAGCGCGCGATCACCGCGTTCGCGAGAGCGGCGCGCTCGCCGAACGGCTCTACGGTCTCGCTCGCGCCGAGCTGCCGGGCCTCCGAGAGGCCGGCGCTGAGGCCGGGCTTGCTGCGCTGGCCGCGGAGCTCCCTGCCTTGGAGTGGCGCCGGCTGCGCGTCAATCCCACCGACGAGTCCGCCGTGCGGCGACTCTTCCCGAAGGCCGACGTCGAATGCGAACCGACGATCGCCGGCGGCCTGTGCGCCGAGGCGGACGGCGGGCACATTTCGGTGGACAACACCCTCGAGGCGCGCCTCGAGATGGCCTGGCCCGACCTGCTCCCGGGCCTCATCCGGAGCATTGACGCGGAGTCCAGCGACCATCGACCTGTTGCGTGACATGCCGGGTGACGGCTTTCCGGCCGACTACTTGCTGACGCGACTTTGCGGGCGGCGGGCCGCCCTCGCGGCCGCGTGGAGCGCGGTCCGCGTGCGGGGGCTGGCGCCCAGCGTCTCGGACGAGCGCATCTGGCAGGCGTTGCTGGCCGAGTTCGAGTGGCTCTACGGCCAGATGGATCGCGCGCTGCGGCGCTGCGTGGGACCGGTATTCGTGCTATTCGAGCTCAAGACGATCGTGCTGTGCGTGCGCAACAAGGCGGCCCACCGCACGCTCGAGATCGACGGCCTCCTCGGGCGGAGCCTGCTCGGCGCGCCGATGCGCCAGGCGCTGAAGGGTGAGCCCAGCGTGCGGGCGACGATCGCGGCGGTCACGGCGGTCGTCGCGGCGGAGGCACCGCCGGCGCGCGAGGCCGCGGACGGTTACGCGAGCGGCGGCCTGCGGGGCTTTGAGGACGGGCTCATGCGCGGCTACCTCGCGTACGTCGCGACGGCACGGCTCGATGCGACCGTCAGCCGCTTCTTCGCGGCGTTCACGGACCTTCGCAACGTCATGATCCTTTACAAGCAGATGCACTGGGGCATCGCCGATCCGGCGGCCTTCATCCGCGGCGGCACGCTCGAGCCGGTCGTATTCGAACGCGCGCTGGCGAGCAAGGCGCCTGCGGTCGTCGCCGACGTGGCGAGCCGGGCGACCGGCCTCAAGTCCCTGCCGCCCGCGCCAACCGAGGGCGGCCTCGAGACGGTGCTGCTCTCGACCCTCTCGCAGCGGCTTCACCAGGCCGCACGCACGGACGGGGCGGTCGCAGTCATTGTCGACTATCTGTGGCGCAAGTACGCCGAGGCACGCAACAACGCCGTGCTGCTCCACGGCGCCGGTGCCGACGCCAGCGAGCTCGAGCGGGAGCTGATCGTGTGAGAAGGATTGTCGTCGTCACGCCGACCGATGCCCGCTTCGGCTTCGCACTCGGGGGCGTGCGCCAGGTGACGAGCGAGCCCGCGGGCCTCGACGCGTGCGTGCGGGGGCTGATGGCGGACGCGGATATCGGCGTCGTCGTCGTCGACGAGCGGCTCGTGCCCGGACCCGCGCAGCAGCGCCTGCGGGAGCTCGAACGCCGTTGGACGGGGCTCTTCGTCGTCCTGCCGGGGCCGGGCAAGGCGGCACCCGCCGCCGAGGACTACGTGCTGCGTCTCATCCGGCGCGCCATCGGCTACCAGATCCGGCTGAGCCCATGAGCGGGCGTATCACCGCGATCACCGGCCCGACGGTCAGCGTCGACGTCCCGGGCCTCAAGCTCCACGAGTGCGTCACGGTGGGGGCCGCCGGCCTCATGGGCGAGGTGGTCCGGCTCGAACGGGGCCGGGCGGTCGTGCAGGTCTACGAGAGCACGCGGGGTCTCGCCGTCGGCGAGCCCGCAGCCGGCACCGGTACCGAATTGTGCGTGCGGCTCGGACCGGGGCTGATCGGTCAGATGTTTGACGGCCTACAGCGCCCGCTCGTCGCGATGGCTGCGCAGCATGGGCCGTTCATCCGCGGCGGCGGAGCCAAGGTCCCGCCGTGGGGCGCGCGGACGCTGCGCTTCGTGCCGCTCAAGAAGTCAGGCGAGCGCATCGCGCCTAACGAGGTGGCCGGCTACATCGAGGAGGGCCCGTTCCGGCACGCTGTGCTCGCGAGCGGGGAGGGGGGCACGATCGAGCGAATCGTCAACGGCGAGTTCGAGGCCGAGGCTCCGGTGTTCTCGCTGAGCGACGGCCGCCAGGGCTTCGCATTTCACAGCTGGCCGGTGCGCGTACCGCGGCCATATCGCCGCAAGCTCTCGCGCGTCGAGCCGCTCGTCACCGGTCAGCGCTGCATCGACTTCCTCTTTCCGCTCGCGCGCGGCGGCAGCGCGATCTTTCCCGGTGGCTTTGGCACCGGCAAGACGATCCTCGAACAATCGATCGCCAAGCTCGCCGACGTCGACATCGTCGTCTACGTCGGCTGCGGCGAGCGGGGCAACGAGATGGCGGAGATGCTCGACGACTTCGCGACGCTGTCCGACCCGTGGCATCAGCAGCCACTGATGAGCCGCACGATCATCGCGGTGAACACGTCCAACATGCCGGTGGCCGCGCGCGAGGCATCGATCTACACGGCGGTCACGATGGCCGAGTACTACCGGGACATGGGCTACGGCGTGCTGCTGCTGGCCGACAGCCTGTCGCGCTGGGCCGAGGCGTTGCGCGAGATTTCCTCGGCGCTTGAGGAGATGCCGGGCGAGGAGGGCTACCCGACCTATCTCGCCTCGCGGATGGCCGAGTTCGTCGCGCGCGCCGGGGTCGTCGAGACGCTGGATGGCCGTACCGGCTCGCTGACGGTGATGCTGTCGATCTCGCCGCCGGGGGGCGATTTCTCCGAGCCGGTGACGCAGGCTTGCCTGCGGACGACCGGCTCGTTCTTCATGCTCGACACGGATCTCGCACACCGCCGCCATTTTCCCGCGATCAATTGGTTCCAGAGCTTCTCCCTCTACGAGCACGAGGTCAGCGCCCGCTTCGATGCCGCTGTCTCGCCCGACTGGAGCGCGTTGCGCCAGGAAACGCGGACGCTCCTGCAGCGCGAAGCGAGGCTCCGGGAGGTCGCCGAGATCGTCGGCACCGAGGGCCTGCAGGATGCCGATCGTCTGCTGATGCGCACGACCGAGGCCATCCGGCGCAACTTCCTGATGCAGAACTCCTACACGGAGGATGCGTTCTCGACACCGCAGCAGACGCTAGAGCGGATCGCGCAGATCCTCGAGCGGCACCGGACCGCGAGCGGCCGACTCGAGAAAGGCGAGCTGCTCGAGACGATACTCCGGGAAAGCGCCTGAGCGGGGACCGCTCACCGAGCACGACATGCGCCTCGCCCGCCACAGCTACACGACGATCCGCAGCGTCCAGGGACCGCTGCTGTTCCTGGAGCGCGTCCTCGAGGCACGAATGGGCGAGGTCGTGCGGATCGCTTTCCCCGACGGCCACGAGGCCGAGGGTGAGGTGCTCAAGATCGAGGGCGACGTCGTGCTGATCGAGGTCGTCGGGGAGAGTCGCGGGCTCGACTTGGACCACTCGCGGGTCCTGTTCACGGACGTGGTCAAACGCGCGCCCCTGTCGCCGGCCGTGCTCGGCCGGGTGTTCGATGGCTCGTTCCGGCCGATCGACGATCGACCGATGTTTATTCCGGACCGGTGGGCGCCGGTGGCCGGCTTTCCGCTCAACCCGGTCGCCCGCGAGCGGCCCCAGGATCTGATCGAGACCGGCCTGTCGACGATCGACGGACTCAACACGCTGGTTAAAGGGCAGAAGCTTCCGATCTTCTCCTGCGCAGGCTTGCCGTCGCGCGAGATAGCGGCCGCGATTCTCGAGAATGCCCGGGCCGGCACACAAAACGTGCCGGGCGCCGCGTCGGCCGTCGTCTTCGTGGCACTCGGCCTTACCCAGCACGAGTACGCCTACTACGGCGAGGCCCTCGAGCGCATGCAGGGCGACTTCGTCGCCTTCATCAACCTCGCCAAGGACCCCGTCGTCGAGCGGCTGCTTGCGCCACGCTTCGGACTCACAGTCGCCGAGCACCTCGCCTTCGACCTCGGCCGCGACGTGCTGGTGCTGATCACCGACATGACTAACTACTGCGATGCGCTCCGCGAGGTGTCCACGGCCCGCGAGGAGCTGCCCGGGCGGCGCGGCTATCCCGGGTACATGTACTCCGATCTCGCCTCGCTCTTCGAGCGCGCCGGGCGGATCAAGGGAACCGCCGGCTCGGTGACGATGCTACCGATCCTGACGATGCCGGAGGACGACATCACGCACCCGATCCCGGACCTCACCGGCTACATCACCGAGGGACAGATCGTGCTTAGCCGCGAGCTGCACCAGCGCGGCATCTTCCCGCCGGTCGACGTGCTACCAAGCCTGTCGCGGCTGATGCAGCGGGGCATCGGCAAGGGCCGTACCCGCGAGGACCACCGGGCCATCGCCAACGCGCTCTACATGAACTACGCGACCGGACGGGACCTGCGTCGGCTCGAGGCCATCGTCGGCCGCGACGGCATGAGTGACGCCGACCGCCACGTCCTCGACTTCGCCGATGCGTTCGAGCGCGAGATCGTGCACCAGGGTAGCGAGCGTCGTAGCGTCGGCGAGACGCTGGACGCTAGCAAGCGGCTGCTCGAGCGCTTCAAGCTCGGTGGCGCATGATCCACCCGACGCGTACTGACCTTATGCAGCTGCGGGAGCGGGCGGCTGCGATCGTCAACAGCGTGGCGATTCTCAAGGCCCGCCGGCAGGAGCTGATCCGCAGCTTCCTCGAGTCGGTGCGCCCGTTCGCTCGCTCGCGCGATGCAATCCGACGCGACTACGACCAGGCGCTCGGCGAATTGCACTTGAGCGAGGGGCACGAAGGCATGGCCCTAATCGAGGCGCTGGCCGCCACATCAGAGCGCGACGTCGGCGTCGACGTGATGGAGCACAACGCGCTCGGCGTGCGCTACCGGGAACTCACCATTCACGGTCCTTTCGTGCGCACTCCGCTCGAGCGTGACTACGGCTATACGCTCACGACGCCGCACCTTGAGGAGTCGCTGCACCTGTTCGAGTCGATCCTCGCGACGATGCTCGAGATCGCGGCCTTCGAGAGCCGGATCAAGACGCTCGGCGAAGAGATCATGCGCGTCACGCGCCGGACCCGCGTGCTCGAGGAGCGCGTCGTGCCGGGGCTGCGGGCGGACATCAAGCGGATCGTTCAGGCGATCGCCGAGCGCGAGCGCGAGACGCATTTCCGGCTGCGGCGATTCAAGTTCGCGCGCTGGCGCCGCCCGGAATCGGAGGCTGGGCGCGTCGAGCGCCGTGGCAGCGACGCCGGCCGCGCTCCGCATCAATGCGGCCTACACGGGGCCACGGAATAGGCGCCCGCATCGGGCTCATCCGTTCGCCAGCGCTCCGCAGTCGCGTCGTCCCAGTCTGCGCGTGCAATTGATGTTGAAAGTCCGGAATTCGCAGTCTGTCGCTGCCTGTCCTATTGATTTAGTTCGACGGACTTCTGCGTCTGATCAGCGGACATTCAGCGTTGCCGACGACCCCCCATTATGGTCGGTACGCCCGGATGTAGGGTCGTCACGATCCTGGCCACTTCGACCGCGCCATGCGCGTGCGGAAGCCAGTGAAGGTCGATGCCAACGGCTTTCGGTCGCTGCCGCGCGAGGAATGCGCGAACATCGAACCGCCGGCTGTTCATCATGCGGAACGCCAGATTCACGATCCGCACGTTCATGCCGCGGTCGTGCAATTACGCCGATCGTCAGGAAACCGGGCTGGTACATTTCGAATACGGGCGAGGACACCCTGTCGCTGACTGACCCATACAGGATGGCGTGCTCGCGGAAGTCGTAGACACTGGCGCATGCAGCAGCAGCAAATCGGTGGAGTCGAGATGGTCGGCATTTCGTACTCGTGCCCGGCGGTGATGCACCGACCCCGAATGGCGTCAGGGCGATCAGCGGGGCCTCGCGGGCAAGGCGCAGCCGGTTGGCGCTGCATCCCGCGGTAAGTCGGTAACCGCCTGCTTCGGCGGATCCGGGCTGCATACGCGGCCGACGTAGTCCAACCGGCGGAGCAGGCAGACCAATCGCAGGGCGATCAAGGCGACGCCACGCGATGGCGGGCCGGCGGACTGGGGCAGAGCAGCCGCCCCACTGTCCGCAATCGCTCGACCCCGCGAACCTCCTGCGGAAAGAGTGGAATCTCGATGGGGCGCAGCGCGCCATAGCGGTCGCGCAGTCCCGCCAGGTGGGGATGTTGTTGCGCCGCCTTCTGCGCGAGAAAGGGCGAGTCCGTCACCGTCACGATGTTGTTGATGATCAGGCGGCCGATCTCAAGACCGTAGCGGTGCAACTCGTCTACCACAACATCCAGCTGGCAGACCGCCAAAGCCTCCGGGATCGTCACCATCGACAGACGCACGTCACGGCGCAGGAACTCCATGCACTCTTCGGCGAGCTGCTGCCAGCTTTGGATGACCGCCATTACGGACTCCTTCCGCTCGCCGGAGGTCCGCAGGTGCGCGTAGATGCGCGGGGCGGCCCGCAGATGTTGTGCCAACAGGGACGGCATCCCGAGCAACGCCAGCGTCTGGCCGAGCGGTGCAGTGTCCCAGACGACATGCCGATAACGCGCCTCCAGCGCCAGGCGGCGGATGTAGTCAACCATGAACTCCTCGTTCAACCCTGGCAGCACAGAGGTCACAAACTGCACGAAGTCGCCATACTCTATGTCGACGAAACTGGAAAAGACCGAATACGTCTCGCGGCCGAATTTCTCATCCCACAGATCGCGCACGTTCTGCAGGCCGAGCTCCGTGAAGAATAGCCCCGGATGCACTTCGCGCTCACGATGCGCGCCCGTAACCTCGAATATGTGGGAAAGCGACGGCGTCGGGTCGGTCGAGATCGCGAGGCACGCCTCACCGGCTTCCGCGAGCTGCAATGCCATCGCCGCCGCGCACGTGGTCTTGCCGACGCCGCCCTTGCCGAGAAAGACGTGCACACCCACGCCCATCGAGGCTTCGCTCGATGCGCTACTCGATGCATCGGGAACGGCTGGCAGTTCCATGTCGATCCACCCGGATGCGACTACTACCCGTGGACTTATAGGCCTCCCGGTACATCGGAGGCAAACAGGGCCGGGTCCGCCTGTCAGTTACATCCAACCGCGTCGTTTCCTGGCCTGCGGGTGCAATTGATGTTGAAAGCCCCGAATTCGCAATCCGTCGCTGCCTATCCTATTCGTTTCGTTCGACAGACATCTGGGCCTGATCGCGGGACATTGAGCGTGGACAACCGCCGCAAAATCAATAATCAATGTTTGAAACTCGGACTCTTGATATGAATTGCCCGGGAGGCCGAGTAACGCCCGAGGTCGCGATCAACCGTATGCGCGCGGCCCACAACCTTGAGTACACGCCGATCAAACGCTGGAGCTACGGGCTCGATTACGAGCGCGGCATCTGTGCCGCCGCGAGCCACAAGAGCCCCGACCGCAACAGTCGTTCTCCTCCGAGCAAGAGCCGTCCTTCGGCAGGGCGCCTCCAGAACCAGCAACACTATGCCTAACAAAGAGAACTCGCCGCTGTGGTCAGACCGCCGGATAAACCACTTGATACTCGTTCACTAGCCTGCTTTATTCATGATCTGATCAAAACAAAAGCCCCCATCGTGATAGAAAGGCTTTGCCACAAGCGTTTT
>Ga0209415_10002225_pt1 | contig 36511 bp, 29 predicted proteins | sample PeaSoiSIISIP2007_FD_187696 | JGI IMG/M metagenome (GOLD analysis project Ga0209415, IMG submission 187696) | Peat soil microbial communities from Weissenstadt, Germany - SII-SIP-2007 (SPAdes) (version 2) | ecosystem: Environmental > Terrestrial > Soil > Wetlands > Peat | place: Germany... | reverse complement strand
GGGCGCGTAGCTCAACTGGCAGAGCAACTGACTCTTAATCAGTAGGTTGTAGGTTCGATTCCTACCGCGCTCACCACTCAAAACAGGGGACTTAGCGGAAACCAACCTCGACACCGTGCCGTACTCCGTGACATCAATTTGAGGGCGTTGAGAGTATTGCCCCGGCGGCCGCAATCTACCCGACCCAGCCTGACTAATAACATTCCGTCTGGCACCACTCGATGTGGCGCGCCAATCCAGCAAGGTCCGGGAAAACCGCGGCCTCATGTATGCCCAGACGAAACAAGGAACGTTTCAAACCCTTCCGGTCGTTAAAAGGAATTCGTATTCGCACGAGTGCCCCATGTGATCCGTTAGGCTCGAAGACCTCGGTAGGATCTGGATGCACCGAAAATACTCCACTCTGCGCTCGCAACCGAGCCGTTACGATGCGCGGAATGTATCTGATCGTTTTCTTGATCGTGAGCGGACCGCAAGTCGGTAGGGGCTTGCTCAAGTCCTTCTTGGCAGAACGCCACGCCAGCATCTCCGCGTCCTCAGATCGCGGGCACCCGTTCGGGTCGCGGGACTCGCATTCTTTGCAGACACTAAAATAAAGCGCGACGAGTGGACTGCGAGTCCAGTCGAGCAAGCGAGTGGCAAGACCGTAATGCTGGGCAATCGCCAGAAGTTCCCAATCATTCGCGGTGGCCACCTCCAGCCGATCAGCTGACTGACGGCGAAAGAGCTCCAGCATCAGCTTCTCATTGACAGTTTTCACTTTCGAGTTCTTCACCGGGAGGCAGCGACCAACTTTTGGACGGAGTTCGAAGGACGCAGCCCCGTGCCCTCTGTAGACTACTGTAGTCTTCAGGTCATCCTTAAACTCTGATTCGATTACATTACAGAGATCGGCGACGGATTTGACGCAAATGTCCTTAGGGATCTTCAAACGGGTGTTAGGCTCCCTTCCCTCAGGCAGACCGCTCGTAAAGTCTTAGTATGATGAAAGCGGCGAATCGAGTAAAGGAGAAAGGAGCTCAATGACCATCGCCCTGCGGTTAGCCTGGGCAGTGCTTCTTGCTTCGGGTGCCGTGGCGGCGCAGTCCACGGGACAGAGCGGAACGCAGGCGCAGAGCACATCCGGTCCGCAAAAGACTTTTGAGCAGCGACGGAAGGACGCGGCGCAGGGCGACGCGAAAGCGCAGTCCACCCTCGGAGCGATATACGCGCAAGGGCAAGGTGTCCCGCAGGACTCCAAAGAGGCCGCGAAGTGGATTCGTTTGGCGGCGGAGCAGGGTTTCGTGGAGGCGCAGGATTCTTTGGCCCTGTATTACCAAATTGGTATCGGCGTCGAACGGGATAGGACGGAAGCGGTCAGGTGGTTCCGCAAGGCTGCTGAACAGGGAGACGCGTTTGCACAGGGCAGCCTCGGCCAGATCTATCGCGAAGGAGATGGTGTTCCGCAAGACTACATTGAGTCCGCGAAGTGGTACCGCCTGGCGGCGGAGCAGGGCAACGCTGGTGCTCAGTACAACCTCGGCCACATGTATGCGGACGGTCGGGGCGTCCCGCAGGACGACAAGGAGGCTGTGCGATTGTATCGTCTGGCGGCGGAGCAAGGAGACGCCATAGCGCGGGTCAACCTCGGCTTCATGAGTTACGAGGGTCGAGGTGTCGCGCAAAATTACAAGGAAGCCGTGAAATGGTACCGCCTGGCGGCGGAGCAGGGGTACGCGTCAGGTCAATTCAACCTCGGTCAAATGTATGCGGACGGCCAAGGCGTTCCACAGGATTTTAAGGAGTCTGTCAAGTGGTTCCGCTTGGCGGCAGATCAAGGAAACGCGATTGCGCAATACAGCCTCGGACGCATGTACACCCTAGGTCAGGGTGTGCCACAGGACTACGTTCAGGCACACCTGTGGTTTAATCTAGCGGGCGCGGGCGGTCTTGCCGAAGGTCCCAAGGGCCGGGATACCGTTGCAGCCCAGATGACTCCCGCACAGATCGCCGAGGCGCAAAGGCTCGCTCGGGAGTGGAAGCCGACCAAAACGAAGTAATTGTGCACGCAGGCTTGAACGCACTCCCCAGCCGTTCCCCGCCCCGCTTCACCTCGCCCACCCTGGCTGTTCGCCGGATCCGCTCCCGCCCGTGGTGCCGCCGTACATCCAAAGGAGATAGCCGAGCGCGTCTGAGCTATGAGTTCTCTGTGCATCGTGCTTGTCCAGAATCCCCTCGCGTTTCCGAACGCGTCGCGCGCCCATTTTACGTTTTCAAGATCGGCAATGAGCCCGACACACTCGGGGAAGCCGGGGACAGCCCGCGTGTTTCCGCGAGGGAAGATCGGACGAAGGGGACGAAGGGGACGGGACGAAGGGGACGGACTGAAGTGACTCCTTCACGAAATTGGTGAAGGTTGCAGACCAGAGTGTCCCTTTAGAGAGTTTTGACGTGATCCGTCCCATGCAATCTCCTTTCGACAACCCGAATGATCTTAAACCGGCACTTGAATCCGACCGAAGCACGCACATGAAGTCTTGGGTACAAGGTATTCCGATTCGTTAGGACGGTTATCGGGCAGTCTGCCCATCTCGAGGTGTATACTACACATGGTTGGAGGTCGCCGAAATGCGGCCGTTCATCAAAGCCGGATGCATGCTGCTTTTTCTCGCAGCGAACATGCCGGCGCAGAGGATGGCCAGCACCTACGCGAACCTGCAGGCCTTCTTCGATACGTGCCCGCAGAACGACCCCTACACCCCCATCATCCGGCGGGATTTTCAGATTCTGAGGGATCAGGTCGCCGTGGGCGATATCGCATGCACGGAGCCTTACTCCCAAATGCCGGCCACCGAGGTCACGGACGAACTTTCGGTCATCCAGACTCTGCGCTTCATGTACTACATGGACATGGGACGGTCCGGATATTTGCCCTGGACGCCTTTGCGGCTGTACGACTGGGTGAAATCGCGGATTTCAGGCGTCAATATCAGCACCCCGCTGGACGGTGGAGAATGCTGCCTAGTCCAGAATAACCTTAGATACATTAACGTGGGCAGTATGGCGGCCGCCGCTGCCGCGGGTGGAAGCAGCGTTGCGTATGAAGCTGCTTACCGCCAGACTATCAACGGCCAGGCAGCCAACGCAGCATTTTTCGCTCATGAAGCCAGACACACCGAAGGAAACGGCTATCCCCATGTGTTTGGATGCCCGTTATTCCCGACGGTTACCCTCGCCTGCGACGAAACGTATGACGAGACCAACCTATACCCTTACGCCATTCAGTATTACCTCGCCAAGCTGATGCTTACGGGCGCTATTAATCTGGGATACTCGTGCGATCCCATGACGCAAGCGGGATTAGGGGTAGATTTTGAGTCGCTCGCGAATTCTTTCATAAGGCGCTTCGTGACGAATCCGCCCCCTCAACTCACCCTGCCCGCAGACCCGGGGGCGCCTGCATTGCTGCCAGCACCTTTACGATAAATAGCATTCCATCGCGGGCGATCAGCGCCGGAGCCAGCTTCACTTTGGGAATCAGCGCGTCCAATCAGCAAGCGGGCTGGACCGCCGACAGCACGGCCCCCTGGATCACCCCGACCGCAGGCATGAACTCAGTTGGAAACGGCCAGGCGCAATTTACATTGGGTACGCCCCTGCCCAGCCCGGCTCAGCCTGGAACGGTGATCGCGGCTGGCGCGGTCGTTTCGGTCAATTGCGCACCCAACTGCACCGTTTCACCACAGACCATGATAAGTTTTGGCGCGCTGAGCGATGTAGCGATTGGAACCGCTCCGCTTACCCTTAGCGCAACGGCGTCTTCGGGGCTGCAAGTCAGCTTCGCTTCGACGACGCCCGCGGTGTGCAAAGTGTCGGGTTCGACGCTGACCATCGTTGGCGCCGGGATGTGTTCCGTCACGGCGACACAGGGAGGAAACTCGATTTACGCCGCGGCTACGCCGGTAACGCAGAGTTTTACGGTAACCGGACCAACTGTACAGACGATCCTGTTTGCCGCGCTGAGGGGTCTAACGTTAGGAGCAGGTCCATTCACCATCGGCGCAACGGCTACTTCAGGGCTGGCGGTCACGTTGGCTTCCACCACCACGCCAGTCTGTACTCTATCGGGAAGCATCGTGACTATCGTTTCCGTGGGGACGTGCTCTATCATGGCCACACAAGCTGGCAACTCGACTTACGCAGCGGCCATTCCGGTGGTTCAGTCCTTCGCGGTGGTAAGCGCTTCCCAGCTCCAATGGACGATCAACGTCATATTTGCAGACGGTGGTGCGGCAACTGGATTTATTGTCTTTGACTCGACCGCCGACACAATCTCCGATTGGGACATTTCGACCACCGCGGGCAATACAAATCTTTTTTCCCCGTTCGAATTTACACCGGCGAACAGCTATTTCAGTTGGGGTGAAAATAATCCAAGCGGACTGACCATGGTATTTGAGTCGTTCGCTTCGTTTCCAGACACGGCTGCTGGAATACCTAGAGTTTTGGAATTCACAGCCCAGCTTGCTGCGCCGCTTTCCGGCGGAACAGGCATCGTCAATATCTCGCCTGGCTCCAACGCTAGTTATGAGTGTTTTGAGTGTAATCCTCTCCGCGCCGTCACCGGCGGCAACGTGGCCGTAACGGTCGCTTCGACGCTTCCGCACGTCGCCGACGGCAATGGATTCGACACCCTGGTTCTGCTGATCAATACCGGCACCGCGGACGCGAATTACTCTCTGCAATTCTTCAATCAGAGCGGGGCTCCCGTAGCGTATCCAATGGATCCCACGCAGTCGGGCATGACCGGAACGATTCCAGCGGGGTCGCAGGCGATTGTCCGAACCGCGGCGAGCGGCAACTCCACCCATCAGGGCTGGGGACAACTCACGGCGCCGCCGTCGGTAAGTGGAATGCTGATCTATCAGCAGCAGGCTTCGCCCACTTCGCTGCAAGAGGGATCAGCACCCTTTACTGCGCCCAGCCAGCATTTCTTCGTTCCGTTCGACAACACCGGGACATCGACCACTTCGATCGGATTCGTGAATCCCAGCGCCACCCAGAGCGCCACCGTCAATTTCACGGTGCGCTATGCATCGGGCGGAACCGACACCGTTCCGGCGTTCCACATGAATCCGCTGCAACAAATCGCGAACACGGTGACCGGCGTTTGGGCGAAAACGGCCGGCCAGCGGGGCATGATCGAAGTAAATGCGAATGCCCCCATCGGACTGGTCGCGTTCCGATTCCAGGGTTCTGCGTTCACTTTGTTCGATACCATCGCCCCCACCGCTGGAGCAGCGACGCCCATCACCTCCACCATCGCCCACACTGCGGACGGGGACAATTTCCGTTCCACGTTCATTCTGACCAACTCGGGCACCACCGCGGCTCCGTATACGTTGAGCATTCTCAACGCGACAGGGCAACCGCAGCCGTTCGGGTTCGATGTCCCCAGCCCGCTCAGCGGTACGGTTCCGGCGGGCAGCACGTTGACTCTCGATACGACGGGACTCGGCACCGTGACCAACCTTGGATGGGCGCAACTTTCCGCCGCGCCCGCGGTGAGCGGAATCGAGGTGTTCCGGCAGACCAATCCCGGAAAATCGGAACAGCAGGCCACCATTCCGATCAGCCAGACCAACTCGTCACATTTTTTCCTGCCGTTCGATAACGCGGCGAACACGACCTCGATCGCGCTGGCCAATCCGGATCCGGCCACGACGGCGACGATCAGCGTCACGTTCCGCTACGTGGATGGAACCTCGAATACCGGCCAGCTCACGCTGCCGGCGCGGAACTACACCGCGAATCTACTGGCTGGTCTTTTTTCAGCCACCGCGGGCAAGGCCGGAGTCGCGGAGTTTAGCTCCAACGTTCCCATTGCAGTGGTCGAAGTGCGGTTCAATCCGACGCAGGCATTCACTTCGCTCCGCGCGGTGAGTCCGCCAACCACTGATTAATGCGCATCCCCGACAATTGCCGATAATGCCGCACACAACGGACCTATAACCCGCCGCTCGTGCTACCTGATTTCCGGAAGACATTGGCGGCGAGATCATTTGGACGAAGGGGATGGGGGACGAAGGGGACGGACTGAAGTGACTCCTTCACAAAATTGGTGAACATTGCAGACCAGAGTGTCCCTTTGGAGAATTTTGGCGTCGAAGAGCCACTTGTGTCATCGGGGTCCCGTCCCCTTCGGTCCCAGTCAGAAGCCGGGATCCCGTGGAGTCGACTCAGCTCCTATCCGCTGAGGGACGAACTTCCATGAAGAGGTTTCCATCCGTATTACGCCACACCGGCGGTACGCCGCACATCGGGGAGGGCTGCGCAATCTCCACCGAGTAGGCCGTAGAGCATTGTGCTCACCAGCCCGCAAAGGGCGCGCGGGCGCCCTCATTGCATCCAGGCAAGCAGCCGCCGCGCGTAGTTTACCCGCTCCGGGTTTGGCGGGCTGTTACTCAGAAGCTGGCGGGAAAGGAGAGCCCCGTTTCAGATGCGTGGCCAGCACCTTCTTGGCTTGCGCGAAAAAGTCAGAAGAAGGATCGACTTTCGACAGAATGTCTATTAACTGATCCACCTCAAGCTTCGATGCGGGCACCGGCGGAGGGCTGGTACTTTCCACCAGCGGCGTTTGGTTCCCGTCCGGCCGACGCCGCGCTAACTCCGGAAATAAAGCCGCCGCCAGAGCGTTCGCCTCCGGATAATTCGTCACTACGCAGTTAGCCTTGCCGCCGGGCAAGGGAAGGCGTGACCCGGTGAAGTTCATTCCGTGCCTGATGTCGATCACGGGCTTGGAGACTCTGGCGTCGACAATCGTCTCGCCAGATCCCGGTTCTGCCCACACGACGGACCCTCGCGCTTGCACTTCCGCGAGCTTGCTGCCAATGCCCTCGATCACATCTCGCTTCATGCCCGCCAAGTTCGACAAGAACGTCGCACCCGCGTTGGGCGAGAAGAAACCCTCTTCGCTCAGATGGAGAACGTTCTGGTTGTAGATGTAGTGCCCCGGGAATATCCTCACCAGCGCCAGCATCTCGGTGAAGTATTCCGGGGAATAAAAGACATCGTGTTCGCACAAGAAAACCACCGGCCCGTGGGAGACCTCAATACCCTTTAGGATCTGCGCATAGAGATTGCGGTGTGACGCCTCGCGCGCCTTCCACCACACATGGATCGATCCCTGGCCGTCAAGCTCGTTCCATGAAACCACCACGAGTTCGCCCCCGGCCGCTCTTACGCTCTCGGAAAGCCGCTGGTAACAGAGGTCAAAAACTCTTGGCGGTAACTCACCGTTGGTATAAAGAATGGCGCTGAAGGCTGGCATCGTTCTTGGACCAGTTCGGTACAGTAGGCAGTCCCCTCTCTATTGCGCGGCGACTTCCACCACCGGCGATTTCTCACTCTCATTGCCGATCCGATCCACCGACGACACGGCGTAGCGATAACTCTTCCCGCTCTCGACCTGGCGGTCGCTGTAGGCGGGGGCATCGAGCAGAGCCGCGAGCTTCTGGACCGGCGGGCCGTCGAGCGATCGATATACGTTGTAGCCCGCGAAATCCGCTTCCGTATTGCGCTCCCAGGCCAGCTCGATCGAGGACGTTGCGGGTACCGCGGTCAGGCCGGCCGGAACCGCCGGTGGGAATACGTCCGCCGGCGTGATGGTTTGCGGATCGGTGAGCTCGCTTTGCAAGAGTTCGCCGGAAATGGCCTGCACGTAGTAGCGGTAAGGCGTCAGATAGTGAGTGGTCTCGTCGAGCCACGCGGGATTGTTCGTCTCGGCGATCCGCTCCGGCGTTTGAACGCCGGTCGCGCGGAAGATCCGGTAGTGCTGGCCCGTGCCTGAGCTTTTCCACGTCAACTGTACGCCCTTGGCGACGTTCTTCGCTTCGAACGAAGTGGGCAATGGAAGCGGAGCCTCCACGTGAAGCTGCGCGAGGTTGGACCAGTCCGATACTTTCCCTTTAGGTCCCGTCGCGCGCACTCCCAAGAACAGGTCCTTGCCGATCCACTCCCGGGCCGGCACCGAATGGGTGAGAGCTCCAGGGCCCTTGGCGGAGATGGGGACACGCCTGGCCGACGCAGCCCACGCGGTTTGCGTGAAAGGCGTGGGAATCACGCCGACGTATAGGTCCACCGACTGGACGCTCTTCAGGGCGAGGCCTTGGGTGGTGAGTGCGGGCAAGGTGAACTGGGCGGTAAGGTTCTCGCCATACTCGACGACACGTAAGTCGGTTACGCGAGTGGGAATATCGAGAGCCGGGGGCAGCGGTTCGCCGATATATCCGCAGGCAGAGAACAGAAGCGTAAGGCCTGCGAAGGCAGCGGCACTCGCGAAAAGCCCGCACAGGGCCGGCGAGGCCTTCCAGACTGGCAGGAACCCTAATCGACTCCCCCGAGCGAGGCTCCGTTGTGCGGGCGAGTTCCTCAAAAGTCCGGTACGGCTCGTGGTTGAATGCCGCTCCCCGCTGGTCGCGGCCCCTTTTCTAATTTCCGCTCCCTCATGGTCACGGCTCGGTTCCGGCCGCTGGCCCCCGGCGTCGCGTTTTTTGCGTCCGTTCCGGATTGGCCCCTGCCCGAACATCACAGAATATACCGGCTCAGATCCTGGTCCTTGACGATGTCGGCCAGTTGCTTGCGCACGTAGGCGGCGTCCACCCTCACCACCTTCTTCTTCAAGTCCGGCCCCTCGAAGGAGACTTCCTCGAGCAGTTTCTCGAGGATGGTATGGAGCCGCCGCGCGCCGATGTTCTCAGCCGACTCATTTACGCGCGCGGCGAACGCCGAGATCTCCACCACCGCATCCTCGGTGAAGGTCAGCTTGATGCCTTCGGTTTCAAGCAGCGCCTGGTATTGCTTGGTCAGCGCGTTCTTCGGTTCCTTGAGAATGCGGATGAAATCGGCTTCGGTCAGGGACTTCAATTCGACACGAATGGGGAAGCGGCCCTGCAGTTCGGGAATCAGATCGCTCGGCTTCGAGACGTGGAACGCGCCGGCGGCGATGAACAGGATGTGGTCCGTTCGGACGAATCCGTAACGCGTGTTGACGGTGGTCCCTTCGACGATGGGAAGAATGTCGCGCTGCACGCCCTCGCGGCTGACATCCGGGCCATGCCCGCCCTCGCGTCCGGCGATCTTGTCGATCTCATCGAGGAAGATGATGCCGCTGCGCTCCACGCGCTCGATCGCGACGCGCGTCACCTGGTCCATGTCCACCAGCTTCTGTTCTTCTTCCTGGACCAGGTAATCGAGCGCCTCGCCAACGCGCATTTTGCGCTTGCGCGTGCGGCCGCCGAACAATCCGGGCAGCACGTCCTTGAGATTGATGTCCATCTCCTCGAGGCCGTTGGAGGTGGACACTTCAAACGACGGCCCCCGCTCCTTGACGTCGATTTCGACCATTCGATCGTCCAGCTTGCCGGACCGCAAACGCTCCCTCAGCTTTTCGCGGGTGCGATCGGTGCTGTCGGTGGCTTCGGGCTGGGCGGGCATCAGGAGCTCGAGCAGCCGCTCCTCGGCGTTGCGCTCCGCGCGTTCCCCCACTTCGTTCAAGCGTTCCTCGCGGACCATGTCGATTGCGATCTCGAGCAGGTCGCGGATCATGGCCTCGACGTCGCGGCCCACGTATCCGACCTCGGTGAATTTGCTGGCCTCTACTTTTAAGAACGGCGAGTTCGCCAGCTTTGCCAGACGCCGGGCCAGTTCCGTCTTGCCGACGCCGGTGGGGCCGATCATGAGGATATTCTTCGGCATCACCTCCTCGGCCATCTCCGGGTCCAGCTTCTGCCGGCGGATGCGGTTGCGGAGCGCGATCGCCACGGCTTTCTTGGCATCGCCCTGGCCGATCACATACTTGTCCAGCTCGCGAACGATTTCGCGCGGAGTCAGCTCGTCGAGCACCGGCGTGTCATCGGCGGCCTGCGCGGGAAGATAGATCACCATTAGCCCAGTTCCTCGTACACGACGTTCTCATTGGTATAAATGCAGATCTTGCCGGCGATGGCCATGGCTTTCTCGACGATTTCGCGGGCGGAAAGTTTCGTATTTTCCATGAGGGCCGTGGAGGCGGCCTTGGCGTAAGACCCGCCGGAGCCGATGGCGGCAATCTCGTCGTCGGGCTCGATCACGTCGCCATTGCCGCTGACTATGAAAATGTTCGAAGGATCGGCCACCAGCAGAAGGGCCTCCAGATGCCGCAGCATCCGGTCGGTCCGCCAGTCCTTGGCCAGTTCCACCACGGAGCGGGGCAAGTTGCCGTTGAATTGTTCCAGCTTCGATTCGAAACGGGTAAAAAGAGCGAAGGCGTCGGCCGTTGCGCCGGCAAACCCGGCCAGGATCTTTCCGTTATAGAGGCGGCGCAGCTTCTTGGCGGAGGACTTCAAAACTTCCGATCCGAGTGTGACCTGCCCGTCGCCGGCCATGACCACTTTCCCGTCCCGGCGCACGCAGAGGATAGTGGTCGAGCGAATACGTTGTCTCATAAGGTGGCAAGTTTCAGTGTGACACAGCGCGAGTGTCCCAACGGATGAGGCCACCGAATTCGCGCGGCACGAGACCAGGCCAGGGCGCAGCGATTACTTAACAGGTTTCTCCGATTTGATATATTCATAGCGTTCGACCGAGTGGTGACTAGGGTTCCGGCTCCCTACACGGGAGTGACTTGGTCCAAGCGTCACAGAGAACCCCATCGTGGGTCTGCACCCCAGGGCTAAAATCCCAGAGGCGGAGAAGTCGAGTCGCAGGACTTGTGTCTCTGGAGTTTGCCCTTGAGCCTTACCGCACTCGCTCTCGTCATCGCCGCCGGATTACTCCACGCGAGCTGGAACTTGCTTTCGAAGAAAGCTCGAGGCGGCGCCGATTTCGCGATGTTGTACTCGGCGCTCGGCTGCATTGTCTACGGACCCATCGCCGTGTATCTCTGGCTGGCTGCGCCGAAACACTTCGGTTTGACTGCCTGGCTGCTGATCACGCTCAGCGGATTCGTACACTTCGGCTATGCGCTGGTTCTGCAGCGCGGATATCAAGTAGCGGATCTCAGCGTGGTGTATCCGGCGGCTCGTGGTTCCGGACCGCTCCTGGCAACAGTGGGTGCCGTTGCGCTGTTGGGAGAAGGTGTCACGTGGGAGTCGCTTCTCGGCACCGCGTTGATCGTCGCCGGCATCGTGACGGTCTCCGGCGGCGGCGAACCGCCTCATCGCCGGGGAATGAGGAAAGGAAGACTAGCGAAGGGACTCGAGTATGGCCTTGCCACGGGTGTCTGCATCGCGGCTTACACGCTGGTGGATGCGTCGGTGGTACGGCGCGTGGCCATGGCTCCCCTGCTGATGGATTACATGTCGAACGCGATCCGCACCGTTCTGCTGCTCCCTGCGATGATCCATCGGCGCAAAGTTCTGAGGGAAGCGCTTCATTCGACCGGATGGGAGGCGCTCGGAGTAGCGGTCGTTTCGCCCCTTTCTTACATATTGGTCCTGTACGCGATGCGGATCGCCCCGGTGACGCACGTCGCTCCCGCGCGAGAAATCTCGATGCTGTTCGCGGTCCTGGCGGGCGCGGCGTTTCTCGGCGAACCGCAGGGAAAGCGGCGGCTGGCGGGGGCGGGCGTGATCGCGCTCGGCGTGGTGTTCTTGTCTATGAAATAACGCGCCAGCTTGCTAAGCCGGTTCCCGGCTGGGCAATTCCCTGATCCGCGGCAAGGAGCGTTCGCGGACCACACGAGCATACCGAAACGTCCACCAAAGCGTGACGATCGTAAGCCCGCCTAGCAGGATCGGCGAAACGACCAGAACCACCGCGGCGGGAGCGACGTAGATCAATAACACTCGGATCGCGAATTCCAGCACGTAAACCGTGCCCCAGATCACTGTGATCAGCCGGTTCGCAAAGCGCACGTCCGGGAGGCCCCAGGCGGCGTCGTATCCCCGGCGCCGCTGCGGATCACCGCCCGTCATAAAATGCCTTCCGAAATAGAACATCATCGGCCGCGGGAGAACCAACGAAGCGAAACACGCCAGGCCGAACACACCCGTGAACAGCGACTCGCGGATCAGCAGGACCCGCGGGCCGCCTCCCGCAAGCAGCCCAATCATGCTCGCGGCGATTCCCAGCAGCACGAGGACCGCGACCGGATCGAGCTCGCGGCGTTTCGCGACATCGAAGATACTCTTGGCGATCGGGAACGTGGTCGCGATCATAAGAGCGGTGAACTCCGAGGGGGAGACGTAACGCTTGGAAAGCCGGTAAAGAATCCAGGGAATGATGGCGTTCAGCGCGATATCGATTAGAATCCCGCGCAACGGTATGCCAGTCTGATCGGTCTGCTTCGAATCAAGCGGGGTGGACACGCCTTGAGCGTAATCTATCTCGCCGATGAACGAAGCCTGCTCGTTGCGCCTCACGGCCTCGGCTGCACAACACCCTAGAGCGATTGGAAGCAGCCGCCCGCCACGGATGCATCCGCAATGTCTCCCAGATCCTTCAACTGCTGCGAGAGCATTTGCCAGCGGCCCTTGGTCATTACGCCCAATCCGTCGTGTCCTGTATCGTCGATTTGGATATAGGGCTTCTGCGCCGTCGCCACGTCGGCGAACACCTGCGGATCCATGGACGGGTTCAGTGCATGCATACTCTGATTGGTTGGACCCGGGTTGCCGAGATACTCCCACCAGCCGTCGCGCACGGCGGCGACCATCGCGTGCGCCCGCTCGGGATTCTTCCGCAGCGCATCTCCGCTGATCGCGAGCACGGTCGTATAGGGGTTATATCCGATATCCGAAACGGGGAACACCTGAACGCCCACGCCCTGCCGCCGCGCGGAGAGGGGTTCCGACATAATGAAACACTGTTGGGCGAACATTTCGTCGTGCACGAACGCGCTCACATCGCCGCCGGGCGACGGAACAATCTTCACCCGGTTGAATCCATATCTCTTTTCGAGCAGGCGCGCGTACGGCAGGCCTCTCTGAATCGCCAAGGTCCCGCCGCCGTTCATCAGGTCCGCGATGGCCTCCAGGTGTCGCGACGCATGCACCATGATTCCTTGCGGGCAATTCTGAAACGTGGCGAAGAGCGCGACCACATCGTTTCCGCGGGACCGCGCCACCAGCAGTTCATCGCCCGAGACGATACCGAATTCGACTGAGCCCGCTCCGATCATCTGCACCGTGGGAGTGCCCGCGCCACCAGGAAGAATCTCCACATCGAGCGAGTGCCTGGAGTACGGAGCCGCATAGAAACCGCCGAATTGAGGGTCCGGCTTCCAGTTCAGGGCCAGCCTGATTTTGGCCGGCGATTTCCGGCATCCGGCCTGCAGCAGAGCGGCGGAAGCGATGTTCAGGAAAGTTCTGCGATTCATCAACTAGATTGTCGCGCAGCGTTGCCGAGCTGCGTAACGTGATGAGCGCATTCAGGAACTACCACGCGAGAGAACCTTCCCATGCGCCTATCTTGTGTCCGGCGCTCTGGCTCCTTCTCTCAAAATCTCAAATTGTTCCGTCTGACACCGATTTCCCCCGATTTCCATCGATTTCCCGATTTCGCGTCGGTACCCGATTACTTCCGTGTGCGCCGTCATCCAAGATCTAGGCGCGGGGAGCCAAACTTCAGGTAAAACCCCGCCCCGTCCCAGCGGTAAAATCACAAAACCGTGGGTAAGCCTGCCAAAGCCATCGCGATCTCCTCCGCAGGATAGTCATAGTTCTGCAACCTCTCGGCCTGATAGTCGATATAAGATTGCATGTCAAAATGCCCGTGTCCGCAGAGATTGAAGAGAATCGTCCGCTGCTTTCCTTCTTGCTTGGCACGCAGGGCTTCGCCGATCGCCGCGGCAACGGCGTGGTTGGCTTCCGGCGCCGGAATGATTCCCTCTTCACGGGCAAATTGAATCCCGGCGGCAAAGGCGTCCAGCTGCTGCACCGTGCTGGCTTCAATCAATCCTAAATCCAGGGCGTGCGATACCAGCGGAGCCATGCCGTGGTAGCGCAACCCACCCGCATGTATTCCCGGAGGAACGAATGTGCTCCCCAGCGTGTGCATTTTAACGAGCGGTGTCAAACGTCCGGTATCTCCAAAGTCATACGTGAACCTGCCCTTGGTCAGGCTGGGACAAGCTGCAGGTTCGACGGCAACCACGCGGGCCTGGCTTTGACCTTTGATCTTGCGGCCCAGATACGGCATCACCAAGCCCGCAAAGTTTGATCCGCCGCCGGTGCAGCCGATAATCACGTCGGGTTCATCGCCCGCCATGGCCATCTGCTCCATCGCTTCCAGCCCGATCACAGTCTGGTGCAGGAGTACGTGATTCAATACGCTGCCGAGCGCGTACTTGGTATGCGGGTCCTTCGCGGCCACTTCCACAGCTTCGGAAATGGCCATGCCCAGCGAACCATTGGATTGCGGATGTTGTGCCAGAATCGCGCGGCCCGACTCCGTCTCGTTGCTCGGGCTGGCGGTGACGGATGCCCCGAAAGCTTCCATCAGTGCGCGGCGGTAGGGCTTCTGGTCGTAGCTGACCCGCACCATATAGACCTTGCATTCCAACCCGAAGAATGCGCAAGCCATCGCCAGAGCCGAGCCCCACTGGCCTGCACCCGTTTCCGTCGAAAGGCGCTTCGTGCCTTCTTTTTTGTTGTAATAAGCTTGCGCGACGGCGGTGTTCGGTTTATGGGAACCCGCCGGACTCACACCTTCGTACTTGTAGTAAATCCGCGCCGGCGTATCCAGCGCTTTTTCCAGACGGCGCGCTCGAAAAAGCGGCGACGGGCGCCACTGCGCGTAGACTTGCCTCACCTCTTCCGGGATCTCGATCTCCCGCTCCGTGCTCACCTCCTGAAGAATCAGACTCATCGGAAACAAGGGAGCAAGGTCGTCCGGTCCGATGGGTTTCAGCGTACCCGGGTGCAGGACCGGAGCTAGAGGCTTGGGGAGATCCGCAAGGATGTTGTACCAGGCTGTTGGAATGCGGCTCTGCGGAAGAGTGTACTGGATCGAGTCCATAGGGTACATTCTACCAGCGGTGCGGGGGGGGGAAATCGACGACAGACGGAACAATTTGAGATTTCATCAGCGGGCCGGTTCAACATCATAATTGGAACTCCGCAGCGTCAGCGCCAGCGCGCGACGGCCGTTCAGATGCGACAGATTATCGCTCCAAAGGCTGTTGGCTGGAATCGGGCCGGAGGCGTGTTTTTCGACGCGGCGGAAGACTTGACGCCCGGCGCGGCTTTTCCTAACGTGAAGACGATGGAAGTGCACTTCACCCCGGAACTGCAAGCGAAGCTTGAGAGCGTGGCGGCGGAGAACCGGCGCGGCGCGGATGAGTACGTGCAGCAGCTTGTGGAAAGCTACGTCGATCACGATGCCTGGTTCCGGCAGGAAGTCGCCGAGGGATTGAAGCAGCTCGATCGCGGCGAGTTTCTAACCCACGAGGAAGTGGGCGCGCGCCTCCAGAAGAAGTTCCAGCCGTAGATGCAAATTCGTTGGGCACCGAAAGCCGCGGACGCCCTTGAAGCCATCGTCGATTACATCCGCACAACGGTGCCTCGCTCGGGGGAGACGCTTAGGGTTCCTGCTAGCCGCGCTCCGTTTTGCGGGCTGTTACTTAGGAGTTGGAGGGCCTCGCTGGCCCTGTGCGGGCTCTTGAGTTTCCGTCCCATGACCGTGAATCATAATCGCTGTGGTTTATAATCGAAGCAGGCTTTTTTATGGCAATGCGGGTCTTCCCGGTTCTCTTGATCGCAGTGGTTGGATTGGCGCAGGAGCCTGGCCCGCGGCCGGGTACGGCGCCGGAATCGCAATCCGCCCAACCTTCGGACGCGCCACAGAGTGCGAGCCCCGCGACCGCCTCGGGAACATCCGGCGCTGCCGAGCCATCCACGCAACAGCCGTTTCGGGTCCAGGTGAACGAGGTAATAGTTCCTGTCACGGTGACCGACGATAAGGGCCGCTTCGTGTCCAATCTCGATCAGAAGGACTTCGAGATTCTCGACCAGGGCAAGCCGCAGGCAATCCAATACTTCACCCGTGAGCGAAACCAGCCGGTGGTGGTGGGATTCCTGCTCGATCTGAGCAACTCCAGCCGGACGCAGTGGAAGAACTTCCAGAACGCGGCGGCCGATCTGGTGCTGACCATTCTCCCGGGCGACCCGAAGTTTTCCGGTTATCTCATCGGCTACGGCAACGACGCCGACGTGATGGTAAACACCACTACCGATCCGGAGGCGATCGTTTCCAAGATTCGCAGCTTGAAACCGGGGGGCGGCGCGGCCCTTTACGACGCCATTTACGAAGCCTGCACCAGCCGGAAGTTGGTGCAAGGCGAGCCCGTGGAACCCCGGCGTATCCTGATCGTGATCGGCGACGGAAACGATAACTCCAGTAAGAAGACGCTCGCCGAAGTGCTGGAACTGGCGCAACGCAATCTGGTGACGATTTACGGAGTCAGTACCACCTCCTACGGGTTCAAGAGTGACGGCGATGAGAACCTGGTGCGGCTGGCCGAGGAAACCGGGGGGCGTGTCGAATATCCCCTGCAGAGCGTCTACAGTGGCGTATCCGGGTACCTCTCGACGCCGTCCGATGAAGGGAACTACGCGCTCACGGTGGGTACGGGGGGGTACGCCTCCGCCGTGGCCAGTTCCATTTTCAAGTCGATTGCCAACATCGCAGGCGAGGTCACCACGCAGTACATTCTTCGTTATACGCCCGACGTGCCGGCCGATTCCGTCAAGCAGTTCCGCACGATCACCGTCAAAGTAGCGCTTGCCGATGTGAAGGTGAGAGCCCGCAAAGGATATTACCCGTTCGCTCCGTAGTCTCCTGTTTCAGTGGCTCGTTGCATAAGGTCTCCGGGTGAGGAGCACCACACCTGCCCCGATCATTCCGATCCCGCAAAGCGGGAGAGGAATCTGCTTTTCGTACGCATGTCTACCAATACTTTAAAAGCAGATCCCTCTCCCGCTTAGCGGGATCCGGATGACCTGCGTTTGGCTGCAACTTGGTCGAGCAAGAATATCTCAACGTTTTTCCGACTCGTCACACGAGGGTGCGAAGGGAAGAAGGCGACGGGCCATTCTGTCCGCAAGCGTATGTCCTTGACGGCATGAATGGAACCGATGGTGGGATGGGCCGTCTGTCCCCTTTTTCACATTAGGCTTCATACCATTCACGGAGCCCGGTTTTTGCGCGATAGTACATAAAGCATGTCCGTTGTGACGACGCATCGCGCCCGCTACTCGATTCTCGCGGTGGAGCTGCCGGGCCAGGAGCCGGTGAACGCCGGCGTGCTGCTGGAGGATCCGTCGACCGACCGGTTGTGGGTCCGTTTGAGGCGCGACTGGCATTTGATCGCCCCCCAAGAGGCGGAAGTCCTCTCCTAATTCGAAGACGACTTGGCTGCGAAAGCCTCGGAGGTAGGTGCAGCCAAGCTGCTGGATCACCTGGAGGATCTGCTCTCGAACACGCTCCGCGTTACCGATCGCCAGGAGCTGCTGGTGGAGAATTTCGATCGCGCCCTATCGCGCCTTTATCGCGAGCACGTGAAGGCGGACGTCCAGGAGTTCGTAACCCATCTGCCGCGTTATTCCCTGGCCGTCGCAGCCGGCGGATTTCTGGAGAATCGGGAAATCCAATCCGAAGGTTGGGAGGAGGCGCCGCCGGATCTTCATCTGAGTCCCGAGATGTTTGTGGCGCGCGTAGTGGGCCGCTCCATGGAGCCCAGTATCCCCGACGGCAGCTTGTGTGTATTCAAGACCGGTGTTACCGGCTCGCGCCAGGGCCGATTGGTCCTGGTGGAGGACCTGGGCGGCGGGAACGATCGTTATACCGTCAAGCGCTACCGCAGCGTGAAGAACCAGCAGCCCGGCGGTACATGGACCCATGAGCGCATTCGACTGGAGCCGTTGAATCCGGAGTTTGAAGCCTGGGAACTCGATCCGGCCCTCGATCCACAAGACGAACGGTACCGGATCATCGCGGAGTTCGTGCGCGTGCTGGATTAGGGCTGCCACCGGACTTTGGGCGGTCAGCGACAGGCTGCTGAAAAAAGCCTAAGACAGGCTTGGCCGCTGATGAACACGGATGAACGCCGATTGAAAAGCAGGGTCTTGGCTGTCTGCGAATCGGCGTCCATCTGCGTTTATCGGCGGCCAAGAGGTCTTTTTCCGTAACCCGTTTAAGCCGGATTACCGAGTGGATTAGAATAATTGCATGCTCACCCGCCGTTCGTTGCTTCTGGCGTTCCCGCTCATCCTGCTGCTGGCATCGGCGGCTTCGGCCCAAAAGTACACAGGCCCTCGTCCTCCCAAACCCGACGTGTTGTATCTGCTGCACGCCGACAATCTGATTCCCACCGAGACGGCCGAGGCAACGGAAGATTCGAAGAAGAACGAAGTGACCTACACGGTACCCGGCACCAGTTCCCCGGCGCGAACGCCTCTGGCCGAACCGATCTTCATCATTCAGACCAACAAGATTCAGGCCGATCGTCTGGAACTCTACAAGATGGACGTCAAGAATGGGCGGCGGGTGGTCTCCATGTCGCGGGGCAGGCGTGGAGGGGGCGGGAAGGCCTACCACCTGGCGGTTACCAAGCTGGACGCGAATCTGTACCGCGTCGAGGCGAGCGAAGTTCTCGAAAACGGCCCGTATTCGATATCGCCCAATGACTCTAACATCGTCTTTTGCTTCGAGGAGTACTGAACCCGCATCCCAGTGAAGGCGTAGGATGTAGAGCCATCCCACGAGAAACTGTTAGAATCAATCCTTGCGAGCCCGCAAAGGGCGCGGCGGCGACCTCATTACAAACGGGTAAGGCGCTTGCGCCACGTTGCGTTTGCGGGCGGTTACGAAGAAGCTCAGGGCCTCCTTGTTTAGCCGCGTTTTCAAAGCTTTCCATTATCGTGACTTCCGCGTGATGTGGATCGGCGCGTGTACGTCGAGCATCGGTACGTGGATGCAACAGATGGCCCAGGCGTGGCTGGTCTACGATCTGTCCAAGAACTCGTTTTATCTGGGCCTGGACGCCTTCCTGGCCCAGGTCCCCATCATCCTGTTTTCGCTGGTGGGCGGCGTATTCGCGGACCGCTCCAACCGGCGGAACCTGCTGCTGATCTCGCAGTACATCCAGATGACCACGGCGTTCATCCTCACGGCGCTGGTGTTCTTTAACGTGGTACAGATCTGGCACATCCTGTGCTTGTCGTTCATCGTCGGCATGGCGCAATCCTTCGGTGGGCCCGCCTACATGGCTTTGATCCCGACCCTGGTGGGCCCGGAGGATCTGTCGAACGCCATCGCGCTGAACTCGATCCAATTCAACCTGGCTCGGGTCATCGGCCCGACGCTCGGCGGCCTGGCCCTCACCGGTCTCGGCGCATCGTGGTGCTTCGGGGTGAACGGCGTGTCCTTTATCGCGGTCATCATATCCCTCTACACCATACACATTCGCTATATCCCCGCAAAATCGACGGAGCGGATTCTCGACAGCATGAGATCGGGAATTTCCTTCATCCGGAAGAAGCCGGGCATGGACGCCTTGATCGTGCTGGCGTTCTGCATGACGCTGCTCGGGGTTCCCCTGCTTACGTTCCTGCCGGTCTTCGCCAGAGACGTGCTCAGAGGCGGGCCCGCGACGTTCACCAAGCTGCTGGCCTTTTCAGGAGCCGGCTCGGTGTGCGGAGCCCTTACGGTCGCCTACATGGGGAAAATGAAACGGCAGGGCCGCACGGCGCTCATGATGCTGACGCTGCTCGGCGGTCTCATCACCGCGTTTTCCCTTTCAAAATCGGTGCCGCTCTCCTGCGCGTTGATTTTCTGCTCCGGCGCTTCTCTGATGTCGGTGTTCGCCACCATCAGCTCCCTGGTACAAGCCATCACGGGCGATGAAATGCGCGGCCGGGTGATGAGCGTCTATAACGTCGCATTTCGAGGGGGCATGCCCATAGGGAGCCTGGTGCTGGGAAGGGTAATCCCCGTGTTCAGCGCGCCGGTGACCTTGGCCATGACGGGCTCGCTCCTGGTTTTACTGGCGCTTTATCTTTTGCTCCTGGATCGGCGCGTAGCCGGGCTTTAAGAGGAGCGCTGGGCTTTAAGTGGCGCGCCGGACTGAGGCGATACGGCAGCGCCTGCCGCATTCTCCGTGAGATTATTTCTTCTGGTCCGGCACTGGTTTGCGATACAGTGGTTACGATCATCCGTCATCAGCCTGCAAAGGGTGCGGCGCACCCCCCTCATTACAGGTCGAGTAACGCTGCCGCCGCACTCGGTTTTGCGGGCTGTTACTTTAGGAGGCACCATGGCTGAGTCTGTAATTGGAAAACTCTGGGACATCCTCAAGCCTCCGCCGCAGGCGGGCCCTCCGAGCGAGAAGGTTCTGGCCCAGCGGCGACGGCAACGGCGGCTGATCCGCATCACTCTCATTGCGATTCTCGTCTGCGGAGGAGCGGGCGGCGTCTACAGCTACATCGCTTCGGCGCCGCAGCGTGCCGACAAGGAGTATAGCGCCGGGATGCTGGACATGGGTCCGGGCAGGTACGACGAAGCTATTGTGCACTTCAACAAGGCCATTGGAATATGGCCTCGGCACCCGCTCGCCTACCTCGAGCGCGGCGTAGCTCACCGCTATCTCCAACAGCCCGATCAGGCGCTCGCCGATCTGGACATGGCTGCCGCTCTCGATCTGGCTCTCTCCCAAGCCCACGCGGAGCGCGGGATCATCTTCCGCGAGCGGGGCGACACCAAGGCCGCGCTGGAAGAGTTCACGAAATCCGTCGGCGCCAAGCCCACCATAGAAGGGTACTATGAGCTCGCGCAGACCTACGAAAACCTCGGTCAGCATCAAAAGGCGATCGAATTTTACGACGAGGCGATCCGGGAGATGCCCGACGCGCCCTATGTCTACCGCGCCCGCGCTTTAGCCAGGGCCAACGCAGGCGATCTCCAAGGCGCCCAGCAAGACCGCCAGACTGCCGCCGCCTTCGAGCGCAGTCGATAGCCCGCAAAGGGGTGCGGCGCACCCCCCACATTACAAGCCAAGGTACGCTACCGCCGCGCGGAGTTTACCCGCTCCGGGTTTTGCGGGCGAGTTCCTCAATCGCGCATTCCAGGTGTCGTACAATCGCATGGATGTTCCTGCCACTCACGCCCTTGCGCTGCCTTCACCGCGCCATGGATGTTTTCCACTCGCGGGTCGGGGTCGTCTCGGGGAACCGGGAGTTTACCTATGGGCAGTTTGGCGAGCGTTGTGAGCGCCTGGCTGCCGCTCTCCCAAAATTAGGCGTCGAGCCTGGCGACCGTGTCGCTTATTTGAGTTTCAACACGCATCAACTGCTCGAGGGCTACTACGGCGTCCTTCAGGCCCGGGCCATCGTCACGCCACTGAATGTCCGCCTCAGCGAGCCGGAGCTGACGGTCATCCTGAATCATTCAGGCGCGAAGATCCTGCTGTATGAAAGCGATTTCGCTTCCACCGTGGAGAAATTGCGGAAGTCCTGCCCCAACATTCTCCGCTGGGTTCGCCTGGACGACTCGAATCTGGACGCGGAGGGGGCGGCCGATCTGAGTTACGAAGAGATCCTCGAAAGCGCCCAACCCGAGCATGTCGACCTCTTCGATTACGACGAGCAATCGATCGCCGAGCTGTTCTACACCAGCGGAAGCACCGGAACGCCCAAAGGCGTGATGCTTTCTCACCGGACCGTCTATTTGCATGCGCTCAACATCACGCCGATGTACCAGCAGATGGAAACCATGGTGGACCTGCACACCATCCCCATGTATCACGCCAACGGCTGGGGCCGTCCGCAGGCCTCCACCATGCACGGCTTGAAGCAAGTAATGGTGCGCCGCTTCGAGCCCACTTTTGTGTTCCGCATGATCCAGGAACACAAAGCGACGCACATGTGTGCGGTCCCCACCATGGCCAACGCGCTCATCAACTCTCCGGATCGCGGAAACTGGGATCTTTCCAGCCTCCGCGAGATGATGATCGGCGGAGCCGCCTCGTCGCCGGAGCTGGTGGAACGGGTGGAGAAGACCTTCCCCGGCTGCCTATGCATCTCCGGCTACGGGCTCACCGAAACCAGCCCGGTGGTCTCCTATTCGAGGGTGAAGGGCCCGTCCTGCCCGGTCCCCAACGACCGGATCCGGCGGCAATCCATGGCCGGTTGGGCTGTGCTCGGCGTCGGCCTGCGAGTGGTCGACGTCAACATGAACGACGTGCCCCGGGATATGCAGACCATAGGAGAAGTAGTCGCGATGGGAGACCCCATCATGGAGGGCTACTTTGGAGAGCCCGAGGCAACCCAGGCGGTGATGTCCGGACCGTGGCTCCATACCGGCGATATGGGCGTATGGGACGAGGAAGCGTACATTCAGATCGTCGATCGCAAGAAAGAGATCATCATCTCCGGCGGTGAAAACATCTCGTCTCTGGAAGTGGAAAAGGCGATCTTCGCGCATCCGGCCGTGTTCGAATGCGCGGTGGTCGCCGCGCCGCACGACAAATGGGGTGAAGTTCCGGCTGCGGTAGTAGTGCTGAAGCCGGGATCGTCCCTCACCGAGGCCGGATTGTTTGAGTTCCTGAGCGCGCGCTTGAGCAAGTTTAAGCACCCGCGCGTGGTCGAATTCACGATTGACCCGCTTCCCAAGACCGGCACGGGGAAAATTCGCAAGATGGAGATCAAGGAGCGATTCTGGACGGGCAAGGAACGACGAGTTCAGGGTTGATGGGCTCATGATGAGCGCGCCGATATACAGCGTGCGGACCGCGCCCGAGATGCTCGCCGACTTGTACGAGGCGGGAACGTTGGGGATCATCGAACACGACGGCGAGCTCGAAGCCTTCTTCGAGGATCGCGCCGCCGCCGCGCGCTTCGGCGAGCCGCGTCCGGCGGACCAAACCGACTGGGTCCAACACACTTACGACGCCTGGCCGCCGCTCGTCGCCGGCGAGAAATTCTTCGTGGTTGCGCCCTGGCGCACCGACCCGACGCCGCCCGGCCGGTTGCGCCTCGAAATCAATCCCGGCCAGCAATGCGGCACCGGGCAGCATCCCTGTACGCGCCTGTGCCTGGAGGCCATGGAGCGCATCGTGAAACCGGGAGACACCGTGCTCGACGTCGGCGCCGGTTCGGGGATTCTTTCGGTCGCAGCGAAGCTCCTGGGAGCCGGCCGTGTGGTCGCTTGCGACATCGACTCGGCCGTCGCAGAATCGGCGGCCCTTAAGCCGGTACCCTTCTTCCTCGGAAGCGTCGACGCAGTCAAGTCCGGCGCGTTCGACGTTGTAGTCGCGAATATCGATGAACGCGTCATCGGGGAATTGCGCCCCGAGTTTGAGCGCGTCGCGCGGCGGAGGATTCTTTCCGGCTTTCAGGATGAACACGGCGAGTGGACGTGCATCGTAATTTGAATGGGGGACTTCGGGCTGTCCCTGCTGGGACAGTGCGGTCGCGTCGCCGGTTCATTCGCGGCGCAGGACCTTGGCTGGATCACTCAAGGCCGCGCGTACGGCTGGTCCCGTGGCGGCCAGGACGGATACTCCCACCAATGTGAAACCAGCGAAAGCTATGGTTCCTAGATCTCCCGTGTTTACGCCGAAGATCAGCGATTTTAGCAACCGCGTGAGCCAGACAGCCGCCCCGGCGCCAATCGTTAACCCGATTGCCGAGGGCAACAGAACGCCGCGATAGATCAATCCCGCGATGTCCCCGAATTGCGCGCCCAAGGCCATCCGAATGCCGATCTCGTGGCTTCGCTGCGTGGCGAGATAGGATGACACGCCGTAAATGCCGACGGCCGCGAGCAGAAGGGCGAGAGCCGCGAAACCGCCCAACAGCCACATGCCGCGCTTGGGGCCGTCGGTCAGATAGGACGTGCGTTCTTCGAGTGTCTGTGGATTATCCAGCGGAACTGACGGCGCCTCGAGGTAGGCCACGTGCCGCACAGCTCGGGCAATCGCCATCGGATCACCTTCCGTTCGTACCAGCAGGTTCTCCATGCGCAAGGCATTCTGCGTCTCCGGAAGGTAGATGTGCTCGGCCTGGCAGTCTTCGATGGAATTCACACAAACGTTGCCAACCACGCCGACGATTTGGGCCGCTATGTCTTTGCCCCCGTCGATGTTGAATTTGAACTCGGGGATGATGATCCTTTTACCGATGGCGTTCCCGGCGAAGTACCGGCTCACGATGGACTCGCTCACGATAACGACGGGCGTGGAACCGTCTCGATCATCGGGAGTGAAGGTTCTTCCCGCCCGCTGCGGAATCCTCATAACGCGAAAATAGTCGTCGCTAATCACATCCATGGACGCAACGTGTTCATGCCGGCGCTCGGGTTGCCCTTCCGGATGAACGTCCATTGAGATCGATACGCCGAACATCGGCAAGCCACTGGCGGTTGCAACCGCTTGAACACCGCGCAGGGCGGACACCCGCTCGCGAATCCGCTTATAAACACTCGCTCCGGCAGTGCGGCCCCCATCGGATGAAGGAGGCAGAGCCAGGAAATTCGTCAGAACGTTATGCGGATTGTAGCCGAGGTCGGTTGTCCTGATGGCAACAAACGTTCGGATCAACAGTCCGGCGCCCATGAGCAAGACAAAAGCAAGAGCTATTTCACCAGCTACCAAGGTTCCTTGTGATCTCGAACTGGTTCGCGAACGCATCCCGGCCACCTGAGTCGGCTGGGCGGATCGAAAGGCTGGAAGAACACCGAATAACAGAGCAGCGATGATGCCAAGAAACAAAGCGGATAACAGCACGCGACTATCAACGTTGAGTTCATCGGCGCGCGGCAAGGTGGCCGTCAGCGGCGTTAGCAACCGCAGCCCTCCGTAAGCGATTGCCTCTGCCGCCAGACTGGCAACAAGGGAAATCGTGAGGGCCTCGGCCAGCACAAACCGGACGATTTGGCCGCGACTGGCTCCGAGCGCCATCCGGATATCGATTTCATGCTGCCTCGCCGTGGAACGCGCCAGCAGCAGGTTGGCGACATTCACGCAAGCAATCAGCAGGACGAATGACACTGCTCCCAACAGCAGGAGCAGCAACGGGCGCTGCGGGCCGGTCACGCGTTCCAACACAGGTGTACCCGAAAGCTTGAGAGTGCTCCAATCGGGGTTCTCGCGGGAAAGTTGCGCTGTGGCCACGTTTAGCTCGGCTTGCGCGGCTGCTAGCGAAACGCCGGGTTTAAGTCTACCGGTTACCAGCACTCCATGCGGATTGTCCGCAACCACGTAGGGCGTGTAGATCGTCGAGGCCGTTGTACCGATTGGCCGGAAACTCGGAGTCATCACACCTACAACGACCCACGGTTCCTTGTCCAACGTCAGAGTCTTGCCGATGATCTTCGGATCTGCGCCGAACCGCTCGTGCCAGAATCGATAGTCGAGCACGACAACGCGATTGCGGCCGTGCTGGTCTTCGTCTGGCAGGAAGGTCCGGCCCAGCATTGCTTGCGCTCGCTGTAATTCAAACCAGTTTGCTGTCGTACACGGTCCAACAAGTTGCTCCGGTTCGCCTGCACCGGTCAGATTCATCCGGCAGTATTGATTGGCTGCCAGAGGTGCAAAGGAGTGAAGTTGCTCCCGGAGCCGCTTGTAAACCTGAGGCGCCGGGAAACTACAGGATCCCGGCGCACCGAACCTCGCATTTTGCGAAGTGTCGCAGATCTGCACGAGGCGATCGGTCTGGTAGCCAGGCAGGGGCCGTAGAAGCACCGAGTTCACGACGGAAAACATCGTCGTGTTGGCGCCAATCCCAAGCGCAAGGGTGACTATAGCGGCCACTGTGAATGTCGGACTACGTCGCAATCCGCGGCCGGCAATGATCAAGTCAGCGATCATGGGATCTTCCGCATCGCTCTAGCAATTCTACGTCCAGACGCACTTGATCGCCTGGAAGCCTTACTCCTCCGCGATTGCGCGGATGGTCTCCGGCGCATTTCCCTCGAACCGATTGTTAACGAAGATATAGGCGCTGCGGCGCTCCTCGCGCATGCGGCGGATCACGGCGCGCAAGGCCTCGCGGCCCTCGGGATTTTCGTCCTTTACTTCCCGGTACGGCGAAAACCGCTCGACCGCATCCTCGTATGCCCGCCCCTGTCGGAGCAGCGCCCGCACGATGGTGAAATCCGTGGTGAAGGCGTCCGGCAGGGCTGTCTGCTCGCTGAGCGACGGCATGCGAGTCCAGGCGTTGAAGACGTGCGCCACCCGATGTTTACGCAGGCACCCGAAATACTCCGGGCCCAGATACGCCCGGTTCCGCACCTCAACCGCATAACGGAACGTCCCCGGGAGAGTTTCGAGAAATGGATTCAGTTGAGCGACAAATTCGCGGGTGCTTGCGCTGCGCGCCCCAAATTCGAAAATCAGGGAGACCACCCTTTCACGGTAGGGGTCTAGCGGCTCGAGGAACAGCGCACGCAGCGCGTCCGCGTTCAGATACGATTCATTCTTCAGGCCGGCGCGCGGCCCGTAGCGCGCGTGATTGGGAAAAACCTCGGCGGTCACCTCTTCCGGAACCTTCAACGCAAACCGCAGCGCCGCGGGCGCGGAGCCGAACAGTTTCTCCCAGTAAGCGGGCGCGGGAAATTGATAGAACGTGAAATCGCCGCAGACCACTGGAAATACATCCGCGTATTCGGCCAGGCATTCGGCCTCGAGCCGCTTATGCGAGAACTTGCCGCGCGCCAGGTATCGATCGCGACGGTAAATCTGATCGAGCCAGCCTTCGTACTTCCAGGAACTGGTACCGATGTAGATGTTCTCCGCGGCCAGCGCCCCCAGCCGCGCCGCCAGTACGTCGCGATCGAACATCGGCGGCGGATCGAACAGCGGAAGCGTCACCAGGCGTGCGCCGAACGGTTCAAATAGGGGTCGGCTCCTGCTTCAATAGCGCCTCCCGGCAGCACGCGGATCAACACCGGGGCGGAGCCGCTGTCATAGCGGGAACGAACCCCCACCTTGTGGCCGCGTTCCTTCAGGTCGGCGCCAACCGCCGCCGGAATCCGTTCGTCGAGCAGCAGGTCGCCGCGATTCCAGGCATGATTGTCGAAGCTCGAAACCAGATGGCGCGTTTGAAAACGGGGCGCTTCGACGGCCCTCTCCGCGTTCATTCCGAACTGGATCGTATCGAGCAGCACCTGTAGCAGCGCCTGGTCCTGGTTATCGCCGCCAGGAGTGGAGAGCGTGGCGAACGGCCTGCCATCGGCATACGTCACCAGCGTTGGACTGAGCGTGACGCGGGGCCGCTTGCCGCCCGCGAGTTCATTGGGGTGCCCTGGAATCAGGACGAAGCTCTGCGCCCGCTCGGTGAGCGGAATGCCCGTGTCTCCGGCGATCACGCTGGGCAGCCACGCGCCCGAGGGGGTCGCCGAAAACATCATGCCGTCGTGATCGATCGCGTCCACGCAGGTGGTGTCGTGGGCCATGAGCGCGTCGTCGATGGGGATTCGCACCATCGCGGTTTCGCTCGGATGCTCGCCGATCTTCCCGTTAATCTTGCCCGGCAGAAAATCCTGCGAGGCGCGGGCCGTGATCTCGGTGCGTCGCTCGGCGGCGTATTCCTTCGACAACAAAGTGTCGGTGGGGATTTTGGAGAATTTCGGATCCCCGTAGTACGTATCGCGATCCGCGTAAACCAGCTTCAAGGTTTCGACCAGACGGTGAATGTACTCGGCGGAGTTGAACGCCTTGCCGATGTCCATGCCGTCCAGCATGTTGAGCGCTTCGATCAACGACGGGCCCTGACTCCAGAAGCCCGGCTTGTACACGCGATAGTCTCGAAACGTAGTGGAGACCGGCTCCTCCACTTCCAGCTTGAACGCGGCCATGTCTTCGTAGCGCAGCAATCCGTGATTGGCTTTGCTGAAGGCGTCGATCTTTCGCGCGATCTCGCCGCGATAAAAGTAGTCGCGCACCGCGTCGATCGCAGCCGCGCGGCCGGCTCCGGAGGCGCGCGCCTTCTTCTCCGCCTCGGCCATCGACCGGAGCGTCCGGGCCAGGTCCGGCTGGCGGAAAATCTCGCCCACCTGCGGCGGATGGCCGTTGGGCAGGAAGTGACTCTTCGAGGTGGGCCACAATTCGAAGAACGGCAGGCTGTAGCCGATACTCTCGGCCCGCATTTCGTCGATCGAGAGACCGTCGGCCAAGGCGATGGCCGATTCGATAATCTCGTTGAAGGACTTCGTCCCAAATTCGCGAAGTGCGAGCAGTCCCGCGTCCACCATGCCGGGCACCAGGGCCGGCATCAGTCCCGCCACCGGAATCACGCCTTTCAGTCCGTGCGGCTCGGTCTCGAAGACTTCGCCGGCCTGAAGCGGACGCTTGCGAAACATCTCCGCCGTCGCAAGCTTCGGCATGGTCCCCACACCGGCGATCGCGTACACTTTGCCCGCCTTAGTGCGAATCAGGATGGGCGCTTCGCCGCCCATCCCGAAATGCGACAATTCCGACACCGACGCGGCGAACATCGCGGCCACCCCGGCGTCCACGGCGTTGCCGCCCTGGTAGTACATCCGCATACCGGCTTCGGTGGCGTATTCGCTCCCGGCGGCCACCGCTCCATGCACTCCGCGAACGGCCTGCCTCACGGGCCGGTCGGACTCCCGGCGTACCTGCGCGCCACATAGAGACGTCAGAGCGAGCACAATGAATAGGCTGTTTCGCATGGTGTTCCTTGTTCGACAAACTTCTACGTCGCCGACTGGAAACATTATAATAGTTCCAACCGTGGATCCTGAGCTGGTAGAAACGTCACCTGCGAAGAAGGGGACAGACTGCTCTGTCCCCAATGAGAATCAATTCGCGCCATCGACGAGATACGCTTGTGGACAGAGTGGTCTGTCCCCTTCTTCTCACCAAGACGCTGAACCGATGCTGTACTGTCCGGTTTGCAGCCGGCGACTGGCGGAACGGAAGTGCAAGTTGTTCTGCGAACAGTGCGGCTACTACATGAGCTGCGCGGACTACTACTGAATCGATCTGAAAATGCGCGATCTGAACATGAAGCGATCTGGAAGATGAGCGAACTGGCGGAACTGCTGGAGAGATTCCGGCGTGGCGCGGAGATCGTGGCGATGGCCACCACCGGCGCGGCCGGATCCGAGTTGGATTTTCAGCCGGCGCCGGATCAGTGGAGCGCGCGTATGATCCTGTGTCATCTGGCGGACGCGGAAATGGTTTACGGGATGCGTTTCCGGCAGGTGATCGCCGAAGAAAATCCCACCCTGCAGGCCTACGACCAGAATGCATGGGCGTCGAATCTCAACTACAGCCGGCACAAGGTTTCGCAGCTTCTTGATAGTTTTCGACGTTTGCGAACCGACAATTTCGAGCTTCTGAAGGATCTTCCTGAATCCGCATTTGCCCGCACGGGCACGCACACCGAGAACGGCGTGATGACGCTGCTCGATCTGTTGCGGCTTCAGGCGGGGCACGCCGAAAATCATGTGAAGCAGATTCAGCGCGTGCGCGCCGCCTACAAGGCGTCCAAAGCCCCAACCACGATCAGCTAGAGTTTCCCGATGAATAAATGGAGGACACACCTGACACTCCTCGGAGTGGCGGTGGTCTTCATCCTTTCGGCGATGCTATTCGGGAAGCATCTTCCCATCGAGGCCGACGAGACGCTGATCGGCAACGGCATCTACGCCCGTGGAGCGCCGGTCTACTCCTGGACCATCGGCAATTCCGAGCTGCCCATCATGATGCTCAGCTACGTCGGCGCTCTGAAGACGTGGCTCTTAAACGGCGTCTTCGAGCTGTGGAAGCCGGGTCCGGTTTCCCTTCGCCTTCCGATGGTGCTGGTGGCCGGTTTCGCGCTGTGGCCGTTGTTCGTTTTTCTCGATCGCTCCGTGGGCCGGCGGGCGGCCTGGATCGGCACGCTGCTGCTCGCCACGGATCCTAGTTGGGTGCTGCTCACATCCATCGACTTCGGATTCATCGTCGGCCAATTCTTCTTCAAGATGGGTGCGTTGCTGCTGCTGCTTCGTTTCCATCGCGACGGGAAATGGTGGGCGCTGGCGGGGGCCTTCTTCCTGCTCGGCGTGGCGCTGTGGGATAAAGCCGTGTTCCTGTGGGTTCTGTTTGGACTGGGCGTCGCCGGCTTCGCGATTTTTCCGGCCGAAATCCGCGGGCGACTGGCCGCGCGCAATCTCGGAATCGCCACGGCATCCATGATCCTGGGAGCGTTGCCGCTGGTGATCTACAACGTGGCCCGGCCGCTGGAGACGCTGCGCAGCAACGCGAAAGTCTCGGACGAACGGATCGCCGTGAAGGCTCACCTGGTGCGGCGGACTCTCGAAGGCGCAATCCTGTTCGGCTTCTTCACGGCGGCCGATCCGGGGCCGCATCCCGGAGAGCCGGCGCGCTGGTATCAGACAGCGTCCGTGAAGATCAACCAGATCGTGCGCGCGCCTCGCCAAACTTTGACCATACCGGCGCTGCTCCTCGCGCTGCTCGCGCTCCCGTGGCTTTGGCGCACCGATGCCCGGCGGCCCATCCTGTTCGGACTCGTCGCGTTCGTTGCCACGTGGATTCCCATGGCGCTGACGTCCCATGCCGGCGGCGCCGCGCATCACATTATCCTGCTATGGCCGTTTCACCTCTTGATCATCGCCGTGGTCTTGGCGCGCATGCCGGCCCGTTTCGCGGCGGCGGCCGTCGTGCTGATATGCGCCGCGAACCTGTTGGTGACGAATCACTATTACGCCGATCTCATCCGCAATGGCGGCGCCCTGCAGTTCTCGGACGCCATCTACCCGCTGAACCAGAAGCTTGCTGGTCTCCGGGCCAGGAGGATCTTCGTAATGGATTGGGGCATCATTGAAACCATCAATCTGCTGAGCGAAGGGAGAACGCCGGTGATCGCCGGGGAGCCGGGCGATCAGGCGTACAAGCGCAGAATGTTCACGGATCCGCGGCATGCCTTCGTGGCGCATACCCGTGGAAACGAGATCGTCCACGGGCTTCGCGAGGACCTGGAGGAAGCCGCTCGCGAGGACCATTACGGGGAAGAGAACATCGACACGATCTACGACCGCAATGGCAGAGCGATCTTCGACGTCTTCCGGTTTCACAAAGTCGCTCCTGAGTAACAGCCCGCAAAACGGAGCGCGGCGGCATTGTTACTTGGCTAGCCGGACAGAGGCGGGCGGCCGCCTCATTGTAAAAAGAAACCGCCGGCCGCCTTCGTTGTCCGGCTGTTAGTTAGAAGTAAGGAGGTGCCGCCGCACCCTTTGCGGGCTAGTAACTGACCTGTTTCTAGGGTGGGCCGGGCGGTATCCGGCTCCTGGGCGCAAATCCAGGGACTTGCTAGGGACTCACCCCTGGCCCTACAGTGAAACAGGGAATAAACTAGGCGCCGGACTTCAGGAGCGGTCGAGGAGCGAACGGCAAGGAGGGTTTCATGGATCTGTCTCTGATCCCGATCATCGTCATCATCATCTATATGCTATCGAGCATCAAGATTCTGGCCGAGTATGAGCGCGGCGTGGTGTTCCGGCTGGGCCGCGTGCTCGCGACCCCGAAGGGTCCCGGGGTCGTGCTGGTGTTCAAGCCTATCGACCGTGTGGTACGAGTGTCGCTTCGGGTCGAAGCGATGGAAGTGCCTCCGCAGGACGTCATCACCCGCGATAATGTCACGGTGAAAGTGAACGCGGTCATCTACTTTCGTATCATCGATCCGACCAAGGCGGTGATCGAAGTCGCGAACTATCTTTATGCGACATCCCAGCTTGCGCAAACCACGCTGCGCAGCGTGCTCGGAGAGGCCGAGCTGGACGAACTGCTCAGCCAGCGGGATAAACTCAACGTACGGCTTCAGAGCGTGCTCGATCAGCACACCGGGCCATGGGGCGTGAAAGTGACCATGGTCGAGGTGAAACAGGTGGACCTGCCGGACCAGATGATCCGCGCCATCGCGCGCCAGGCCGAAGCCGAGCGCGAGCGCCGCGCCAAGATCATCCATGCCGAAGGCGAAGCGGCCGCGGCGGTGAATCTGGCGAAGGCCGCCGAAACGATGGCGAGCCAGCCCATCACCATCCAGCTCCGCTACCTGCAGACACTGGTCGAAATCGGCTCTGAGAAAAACACAACAGTTGTTTTCCCGCTCCCGATGGATATACTCTCGAGTCTAGGGCGTGTGCTTCACAAGTTGGCCGGCCCCGAGCCGGAAACCAAAAAGGACGCATAAACTCAGGTGCCGAAGAACGAAGACGGGGAATTTGAATTAATTCTCGGGAACCGCCAGTTATTGAGCGTGTTCTTCATCGTGGTGATTCTGCTGGGCGTGTTTTTCACCATGGGCTATATCGTGGGGCGCAACTCCACGCCGCTCGTGCCCGACGTCGCTTCAGGGCGCAAGGCTGACTCAAAACCGCTGGTAGTGGAACCGCCGGCGCAGCCGCCGCCGCCCGCCCCCGATACGCCCTCTGCCGCGCCGCCGAGCGCGCCGCCGCCGCAGACCGAGTCCACGGCCCAGCAGCCCACGACCACGGCGCAACAGCAGGCGCCCGCTACGCCGGAACGGTCGCGACCGGAACCAGGCGCCGAGTCGTCGAAGCCTGAGCCTGTGAGGGCGGCCAAGAACGCGCCCGCCGCTTCGAGCAGCGAGCCGGGCCCCGGGCAATCCTATCTTCAGTTGGCCGCCACCAGCAAGCGCGAGGCCGACATCATGGTCGACGTGCTCCGCCAGAAGGGATTCAAGGCCATGGCCGCGGAAATTCCAGAAAAGCATGGCACGTTTCGCGTGTTGGTCGGTCCCGTGACCGACTCCACTGCCAACAAAACCCGCGCCGACTTGCAGGGCGGCGGATTCCCGGGGAACGCGGCGATCCGCCGGACGTTCTAGCGGCTGGATGGCAAGTCTGGTTCAAATACATCCGCCGGCGCCGCGATTGCCCGAGTGGCTGCGGAAGCGGCGAACCCATTTCGAATCCGTCCACAACCTGAAGACCGGGCTGCGCCGCCTCCATTTGCACACCGTGTGCGAATCCGCGCGCTGCCCCAATCTGCACGAGTGCTTCAATCGCGGAGCCGCCACGTTCATGATCCTGGGGAACCTGTGCACGCGCGGCTGCGGATTCTGTTCAGTGCCCAAGAGCCGCCATCCGGGCGAGCTCGATCCGGAGGAACCCGCGAACGTCGCTCGAATGGCCGCGGACATGGGCCTCCATTACATCGTGATCACCAGCGTCAACCGCGACGATCTCGAAGACGGCGGCGCGGAGCATTTTGCGCGGACCGTCCAGGAGGTCCGGAAAGCTCTTCCCGGGTCCCGCGTGGAGGTCCTCACGCCGGATTTTTGCGGCAATCTCGAAGCCGTCGCCCGTGTGCTCGACGCCGGGCCGCACGTGTTCAATCACAACCTGGAAACGGTGCCGCGTTTGTACGCGCGCGTCCGGCCGCAGGCGAACTACCGGCAGTCGCTCGACGTGCTGCGGTTCGCCAAGAGCTACCGGCCGGAGTCGCTTACGAAGTCCGGCGCCATGGTGGGCCTGGGCGAGACCCCCCTCGAAGTCGAAGCCCTGCTGTCGGATCTGCGCGAGGCTCAAGTCGACGTCGCCACGCTCGGCCAGTATCTCCAACCGGCGCGCCGCAACCTTCGTGTAGCGGAGTACGTGGCGCCCGCTCAATTTGAGAAGTATCGCGAATTCGGGATCTCCATCGGCTTCAAGATGATGTTTAGCGGTCCGCTGGTGCGCAGCTCCTACATGGCCGACCTGGTGAATGAGCGGGCATCGGAGCCGGTTCCCGGCATTCTTGAAGCGCAAAGGGTGCGGCGCGCACCACCAAACGAGTCAGGAACTGCTTCGCGCCGCACTCCGTTTTGCGCGAGTTCCTCAGTAGGTCGCATCATGGAGCGCGGCGGAACCGCCGCCCTACCGGAGTGACCCCGTCCACTCCGCCTCGGCCCACCATGGCGAGCCGCTCCAGGGACGTGACCGTGAACTTCGCGCTCTCCGTCGCCTCGGCCGTGCTGTTGATCCTGATCTTCCCGCGTTTCAATTTCACCTGGCTGGCGCCCGTTGCGCTCATTCCGATGCTCGCCGCATGTAGCCGCGAAGCTTCCTGGAAGCGGCGTTTCTTCCTGGGATGGGCCGCCGGCTTCGTGTTCTGGTTCGGCGTGTGCTACTGGATCGAGTTCGTTTTGGACATACACGGCGGACTTGGCCCGTGGGGCGGATGGGCCACCTTTGCGCTGTTTGCGACGCTGAAAGGGCTGCATCTGGCGGTGTTCGCGACGCTCGCCGGAATCCTGATCCACCGAAGCTGGGCGATTCCAGGCATTGCCGCGTTGTGGACCGGCCTCGAACGGACGCACGGGCCGCTGGGGTTTGCATGGCTCGATCTGGGGAACGCCGGAATCGACATGCCGGTGGCCATGCGCCTTGCGCCCGTCGTCGGCGTATACGGACTGTCGTTTCTGTTTGCGATGCTCGCATGCGCCGTCACGCTGGTGATTCTGCGGCGTCCCCGGCGGGAGCTGGCATGGCTGCTTCCCGCTCTGGTGGCGCTCGCTTTGCCGCCGCGGCCCGCGCTCTCCCGCGGGAACGAGAGGGCGCTGGTGGTCCAGCCCAACGTCGATAGCGAGATGAACTGGACCGTGCCGTCGCTTCAGAATCTAGAACAGCGGCTGGCCGTGCTGTCGCAAGCCGGAGGTCTGAGCCTGATCGTCTGGCCGGAGGTGCCCGCGCCGTTCTATCCGAGCGATCCGGCGTTCCGCGAGTACACCGCGCAAATCGCCACCAGGTCGCGGACCTATTTTCTGTTTGGCGCGGTCGCCTATACGCCCGCCAAGGAGCCCCTTAACTCCGCCGTGATGCTGGATCCTTCGGGAGCGCCGATCGACCGCTACGACAAAATCAAACTAGTGCCCTTCGGCGAATTCGTACCGCCGCCGTTCGGTTGGGTGAATCGGATCACACGGGAAATTGGCGATTTCGTGCCCGGCAACCGGATCGTCGTATTCCCGATTCGCGATCATCGCTTGAGCGCTTTCATCTGTTACGAGTCCGCCTTTCCGGATCTGGTGCGTCAGTTCGCGCGGAATGGCGCGGAGGTTCTGTTCAACTTGTCGAACGACGGCTATTTCGGATTCAGCGCCGCCCGCGAACAGCATCTGTCGTTGGTCCGGATGCGGGCCGCCGAGAACCGCCGCTGGATTCTGCGCGCCACCAACGACGGCATCACCGCCGCGGTCGATCCGGCCGGCCGCGTGAAGGAGAGGTTGCAACCGTTTGAGGAACTCGGGTCGGTGATGCGTTATGACTACGTGCGGGACCAGACCTTTTATACGCGATTCGGAGACTGGTTTGCGTGGACGTGCCTGGCGCTCAGCTTGGCCGCGAGCTTCACCGGACGAGGGAGACCGGCGACTCGGTCCCAAGCCGCGCTCGCGCCCGAATCAAGATGAAGCGCGCGAAGGGCACGCGGGCGCCCTCATTACATCTACTCAATTGTCAAACAATCGACCTGAGCGGAGGACTCGTGGAGATACGCGGGCCGTCCCCGGTTTCCCCCGGTTAGTGGCTCTATGGCCCCGAAACTCTCCAAAGGGACACTCTGGTGTGCTACGGTCGTCCTTTTCGTCGAAGGAGTCACTTCAGGCTGTCCCCGATTTCCCCCGATTTCCCGGTTTCCCCCCTCCCGCTCTTGATCTCACTGGCGAGCGCAGGCTGAAATTAGCTGTAGGACATCAGCAATGTTTGGGTTGTCCACGACGAAACGCAAATATCCTGGCGGTTTCGGAGTCGCCCCTTGCATAAAGTTTATAGTCATGTGGCCGCAAGTCCGGCCGTTCCGGTCGTAAAAGGTGGTATCGAGGTCAAGCTTTTCCTCCCCTTTCGGAACAGGAGGTTGCATCGGGATGGTCATTATGGGTTCACCCAAGCTCCATGGGACCTGAAACTTGTATCCGATGGCGGCATCCGGGACATCCCGCCAGAAGGTTCTGCGAAAGGCTTGCCATTCGTCGTCGCCCTTCGCGGTAACCGCGCGGGCTGCGGTCTCTCCCAGGCTTGTCTCGAACCAAAGGCGATCACCTCGCTCCCACGCAACGATCATTTGATTTAAGGTATTCCGAGACAGCTGGCCCTGGCAATCCACGAGCACCCTCAATGGGGGTTGCGCTATGGAGAGATAAGACGTCAGACCCAAGGCGGCAGCGATAGCGCCATCGATCGACCCGGTTGCGAAGCTGAACTGCTGGCTTAACTCCATGTCTCGTAAACGCGGAAAGGCGCGAGCGCCGCGGATCCTGGCGTAGGCGGAGAGCAATAGCACAGTGTTCGGGGAATACTGAGCGTTGTCCCCTTTCTTCGAGATCGCGCGGAACTCCTCTTCTATGGCCGGCACCGACCGCTCGCCTAACGAGACTAGTCGCTCGATTGCTTCCCGGTCCCTTTTCGCTGGGCCGACCGCGACGCAATTGAGTGTACCGTCGAAAACCTCAGATCGGTTCTGATAGGTCACGAACTTCACGAGTTGAGAAGGCGAAAGACGGTCGAGGTCTAAGCTCGATGGCTTCTGCCC
>Ga0209415_10002224_pt1 | contig 36513 bp, 30 predicted proteins | sample PeaSoiSIISIP2007_FD_187696 | JGI IMG/M metagenome (GOLD analysis project Ga0209415, IMG submission 187696) | Peat soil microbial communities from Weissenstadt, Germany - SII-SIP-2007 (SPAdes) (version 2) | ecosystem: Environmental > Terrestrial > Soil > Wetlands > Peat | place: Germany... | reverse complement strand
GGAAAAAAGCGAATATCGAACTGCCCCAATACCCATTCCTAAGAAGTTTTTTCACAGCTTCTGTGCCTCTGCGGTAAAAGCTTTTTCTTAGATGCTGTCTCTTTCAGCCCAATGCTACAATCCTCCCGCTAGCAAAAAACTCACATAGGAGAATCAACCATGATTTTTCAGCGCTCCTTGCGTCTCATCGCCTGCACCGCAGCAATTCTTTCCGCCGCGGCGTTCGTAATCTCCCACCCAGTCGCCAATGCCGGTGAAAAATCCGTCATGCACTGTTTTGCCTGGACTTCCATCAAAGACGCCACGCCCGCCGATTGGGACGCCTTCTACAAAGCCAGCGACGCTCTCCCCCTGAAGATCAAGGGCATCACCCACGTCTGGTATGGAAAACTGGCGTCGTCTCTCAGCCAGGTGGATCTCGGCAATCTTGACGACGCCACCGTCAAGAAATATCGCGCTGGCGAAGCCATCACCGTTCCTGTGAAGCGCATCGTCCGCGAATACGGCATGTGCATGGAATTTACCAGTCCTGACGCATTGAAGGCCTATGATACGGATCCCTACGACAAGGTCTGGGCGGACGCCTATGCCAAAGTCCGCGTCGAGGGCACGACCACCTACAATATTCTCGGCCAATAACTGCGCTCGAGGGTTGCTTTGTTTTTGAGGCTGCCTCATTCTCTCCGGTGCCGGGATAAAGATTTCACCTTCGAGGATTACGGAAATTGCGAGGCGCAACTTGAGCCGTAAAAACATTTCTAAACCTCTGCTCGTTTTAGGCTTGGCGTTGGCAAGTCTTCTGATCTTGCTCAGTGCGTCCGCCCGGGGTGCTCAGGAACCCGAGCGGGTCACGCCCATCTCTCCTCCCGCAAATCCTCTGCCACCGGAAGCACAATCAAGCGCGGTCACTCGATTCTCATTCATCGTGTACGGGGACACGCGTGGCCGCCGCGATGGCGTCGCGATCCAGTATGAACATTCGCTCATCGTGGACTCGATACTCGCCCAGATAAAGCGGCTTGCGAATACGCAATCTCCTGTGCGCTTCATTTTGCAATCCGGAGACGCGGTCGTAAACGGAGCGGACGCCCGCCAGTGGAATGTCAGCTTCGTTCCGCTCATCAATCGCCTGACCACGGAGGGCGGCGTCCCATATTTTCTGGTCCCCGGAAATCATGAAGCCACCACCACGCCTGCTGGTCTGCGAAATTATCTCGACGCAGTGTCCGCCCTCATTCCGCCCGAAGGATCGCCGCGCCGTATGCCCGGCACTGCTTCCTATGCTTTTGGCTATGGCAACACATTTGTGATTGGCGTGGACGCCAACATCGCTGATGACGAAAAGCAGTTTCAGTGGGTCAAGAGTCAACTCGAAGGCCTAGATCGTACCCGCTACGTCCACGTGGTTGTCTTCTGTCACCAGGCTCCATTTTCTTCAGGGCCGCACGGCGGGGCCAGCGTGGAGCCGCCGACAGCGGCCCTGCGCACACGTTACATGCCGCTCTTCAACGCCCACCACGTGCGCCTGGTTTTTTCCGGCCACGAGCATCTCTTCGAGCACTGGGTTGAGCGCTACACCGACGCCAGCGGTCTGCATCGAATGGACCTTATCGTCTCCGGCGGTGGCGGCGCCCCGATTTACAGTTACACCGGCGAGCCGGATCTCAGCGACTTCCTGAGAGCCAACTCGGCAATGCACGTCACACTCCAGCATCTCGTCAAACCAAGTGCCGAGCGAGGACTGAATCCCTATCACTACCTGATTGTTAACGTGGACGGCGAAAAAATCGACATCGAAGTGTTTGGCGTGGATTGGGGCAGCGGCTTCGCTCCCTACCGCACAAACAAGGCCGCTCTGCAAGACCCCTGATGGATTCCCTGTAAGATAAATAGATGTTGAATTTATTACCCGCGCGTGAAATGGTACGCGCCAGGAGTTGCCCATGACTTCCAATCACCGCGGGATTGCCACGCTGGCCAGCGCCATGATGGTTTGCTTTTTCGTGCTGAGCACCATGGAGCCTGACTTCGTTGTGCTCCACTTTTATCAATCCATCATTTATCTCGTGATCGTCCTGATGCTCTTCTATTTTGAGGATCGCTGGGCCTACATGCTGGGCATGATGGTCCCGGCGGTGTGGTTGCTGCTGGCTTACGGACTGGGAATGGTGGGCGGCGCTATGCGCCAGGTTTCCCGGCTGATGCGCGCACAGCGGCCCACTAGCGACGTGAGCACCGTGGTAATCGTGATGGTTATTCTTGCTGCGGGATTGATCGCCGCCTCCGCCTACCGCTGGAAGCGCGAATATGCAGGCCAGGGCAAGACCCTTCAAACGGTTGCTGTCAGCGCCATCGTCGTGGTTGCCTACTACGGAATCTTGATCTACTGGTTCTTCAAAATGTTCCCCGGCTAGCTGCTACTGCAAAGCCCTTCTCTTGACGCCCTCTGCGTTCGGCGTTAGCATCCGCGTCATGCAGTGCGCGAAGTCAAGCTGCGCGCGTGAAGGGCATCAGCATTGCGTCGAATGCGGAAAAGATTTCTGCTCTCTGCATTCCCAGATTTGCCCGCAATGCGGCGTTCCTGTTTGCTTCGAATGCCGGTTCGAACACGACCATAACAATCCCCATCATGAAATGGGAACGCCCAACGCTTGAAGCCTCTGCTCATATCCGAAGTGGGCGAATCGAATGTTAGAGCTAGTGTCGTTTACTGGCCCCCGATAAACCTGAATGCCCATTCCTGAATTTAGCTAAAGCGTCTGTGAGTTGGCAAATCTCCTGTCGCAGCTCATTGAAGGCGCTCCTGATGCCGTCGAACTTCTTACGGCGGGCCATCTGCTCCACGGCCAAAGCCGCCTCCTCAACTTCCGGGACTGAGAAGCTTCGAGCGGAGCTCCACATCAGGTGAGCGGTATCAGCCGTCTCATGGGAGGCCCCAGCAGCAATGGATTCCTCCAGACTCTTCAGTAAGGTTGGAGAGGCCGCGCAGAAAATGCCCGCGAGTTCGTTGAGGAATTGAACATCTCCACCGACAGCGTCCAAGGCTCGACCTTGATCCCAAGATTTCATAAGTAGCCTCCGTTATTACTTATGTTAAATATAAATAAATATGACCCCAAAATTAAAATTCTGCCCGGATGCTGTCGTTGCACTAGAACAAAGTCGGGAAAATCGGCTCCCAATGCGATTCCGGCGGGGTCTATCGCTGCTTCATGCGGAGATATTCGGGGTGCAGGATGGTCACTATGCCGCGGCCTTTCTTAATCATTCCCGACCGCTCCCAGCTTTTCAACAATCGCGACACGGTAAAGTAATTTACATCGGCCAGCGAAGCCAAATGTTCATTCTTGACTTCCACTTGAATTCCTCCCGGATATTGCCGGCCGATATTGTCTCCGAGGCGAATCAAGGTCTCCAAGAGCCGCTGCTCGGCGGTCTTAGAGAGTAGGCCTATGTGCCGAGCCACGATGGAAGCCAGATTGCCAAGTACGATCCGAAAAACATTTTCCGTTACCTTCGGGTATATTTTGGTCAGCTTTCGGAGTGACGCGTGCGTCCATACATAGGCTTCGACGGCTCGAACACTTTGCTTCGTTGCTGCGTACGTGGATGGTTCCGTGAGCAGTGTTCCCATGCCGAACACTTCTCCGGGACCGAGCAATCCCAGTGCAATTTCACGTCCGTCGGAAGTTAAGCAGTAGTAATTTACCACGCCGGTTCGGATCAGAAATAGGTTACTGGCTCGCTCGCCCGCGGTGATGATCACTTCGCCTTTCTGGAAATTGTGCGTGGACGCCGCTGCCAGCACTGCGGCAACTTCCTCCTTGCGCATGCCCCTTAGAAGCTCAATCATAAACAGGCCTCCGTAGAAATCGGCACTCGCTGGGGATTACGCCGGCTCTGCTTGTTGGTTTAATAGGACTTTTACTGAATACCATACTCTTAATTAGTCGCATAAACAACAGTCATGGTTGTCTAAGGTTTGCGCCACGCAACCCGCGGAAGGAAAGCTTGATTTGTGATGGCCCAATTTAGCCAATCTCTCGAAGGCCATAACGAGAGAACGGAAGAAATGAAAAGAGGGCGGAGGCCAAAGGCCTCCGCCCTCTTTGTCGCGTCGGGGGGTAAAGTCTTAAATTGGGGAGTCCGTAACGGCGGCCGTCGCGGAAGAGTTGGCGCGAATCACGCCGGACTGATCCGTGAAAAAGTGGCGGACGCCCGTCTGGTTCTCGGCAATTGCATCTGCGTTATCCGTGTAGGTCGCATTGTTGTTCGCCGTGGCAAACGTAAAGAGATAGCCGCTCTTTCCCGTGGTTGCCGCAGCAGCGGATCCCAGCACCTGGTCAAGCAAGTCAGCGGACGTGCTTGTCGGAGTGTTGCCGGCGCCGACTGGGCCTAGGTTAGTGAGAGCCGGGGGATAGTTGCCGTAGGTCGAATTGTAGGTAATGCAAGCGGTGTTGATTGTACGGAGCGAGCTGACCGCGGACGCTTCGTTGGCCGAAATACGCGCGCGGAGCAAATTCGGAATAGCAATAGCGGCAATAATCAAAATAATTGCCACTACGATCAAGAGTTCGATAAGTGAGAAGCCCTTCTGTGTCTTACGCATTATCCTCTCTCCTGTAAGTTCGCAAGAGCCCTGCGGTGGCTCGGTATGGCACACGGTAATGCAAAGAGGTTTCCAGAATGCCGGTAGGTGGTTACCGAATGGAAACAGAGGCTGCAAGGTACGAGTTTTCAATGACTTGCGCCCTGTTCGTCACGGGAGCGGGAGGGCAAACAGATGAGATTGATTGAGGCAGGGACACCAGAATTAACATATTTCGGCAAGAGGAAATGACGGAATATGTCTTTGGATTGCTAGGAGAAATCGGGGCAAAGGCAAATGCAATTTGACGCCAGAGATGCGGGGGACGCGGAGTCTGCTCGCAGTCGGATTCAAGACCGGTCGCACTTCGATTCTCGGTCCACGCACACCCATCCTTATGGAGTGAAGAACGACGGAAACACAAGGCCTCAGGTTTGGTGAACCCAAAGGACACGGGACAGAAAAAGTGTCTAAGAGCCGCCCACGAAAATGGTCGGCTGGACCCTTCGGATCTGAGTGGAAGTCTGAACTGCAAATACCTTACTGGACGAAGAAGCCGTTCTTTGAAAGGACGATGTATTTCTTGCCCTTGGTCCCAAACTGTGGGGTCAGGCGAACCTCGAGCTTGTGAGGCTTGGCCAGCTCTCCGGTGGCATCGGTGTAGTAGCCCAGCGTGTAGCGCGTTTTGATGCGCTGCATCAGCGCACTGAATGTAGCGGCGAGATCCTTCACCTCTTTTACGTCGAAAATTTCTCCGCCGGATTGGTCCATCACTTTGCGGATATTCACGAGGCCGGGAACTCTCGCGGAGTAGATCAGCGTTCCCACGGGGTTGTGGCCAGGAATTTTGAGGTTATAGAGAGCGGCGCCCGCGGCCAGTGTTTCGGTGATGATGTCGGCGGTGCCCTGGTTGCCGGCGTCGGTGCCCACGTCGTCGCTGATCAGGATGATAACGCGGCGGCCATTGGGCGAGGCGGTCATAAGATATTTGGCGGCGGCGAAAATGCCGTCGTTGATATTGGTGGCGCCTCGCGCCTGAAAGGTGTTGATCGCCGCAGCGATTTCGTCCTTGTCGTGGGTGAACGGGACGCGCAATTCGGCTTCGTTGGAGAAAGTAAAGAGAGCCACTTCATCCTCGGGCTTCAGCGTGCCGAGCGTGATGGCGGCAGCGTCCCGAAGTGGCACGAGAAAAGGGCCGATGGAATCGCTGAGATCGAGGACCAGGGCGACGTTGAGAGGCAAGAGGTCGCGGCTGAAGACGTCAATTTTTTGTGGGGCGCCGTCTTCGCGGACTTCGAAATCTTCTTTCTTAAGGTCGTCCATGACTTGCCCGGATTTGGTTTTGATGGTGGCATCAACCAGGACAAGATTTACTCCCACCCGGATGGCGGGACCTTGCTGGTCTTGAGCATGCGCTCCGACGAAAGTAATGGCCAAGGCCCAAAGAAGGACGGTAAGCGACAAGGAGTAAAGCTTGGTCTTGTTGCGAAAGGCCATCCTGCGCGTGTCCTCGGTAAGATTATGCGGCAAGTACTATTGGATGTCATTGGGGGCTGAGGGTTTGTATCGGGGGAAACTGTGCATGGGCGGCTTCTCAAACCGTGGCGGCCGCAGATCCTTCGGCTATGCCGGTCGCATGCTCCTATGGCCGACAACGGAAGGATAGACCTCGCTTAGGGTTGCCGCGGCTTAGTGGATGTGGGCAAGGCAGGCAACGACCTCGAATCGCGGTAATACTTGCAATGCGCGGAGATGGGGCATTGGTCGCACTTGGGGCGCGCGGCCTTGCAGAGCGTTTGTCCGTGCTGCTTGATCAGGAGATAGGCGCGCAAACGCGGCCGGCGCTCTTCAGCGACTTCCGCTTGCAGCGCCTCTTGAGCGGATTTGTAGGTTGCCGCCCAATTCTTATATTCCTGGCCGAATCCGAGGCGCGTGAGGACGTGGACGCTGGTTGCGGGCACGGCTGCGACCGGTGCGATGTCAGCGTACAGAAGGACTTTTTCCGCGAAAGATTCGCCTATGGTTGGGAACTTCATCAAGGTTTTCTTGGCTTCCGTGGAAGGCATCTTTTCGACGGCGCGTTTATCCCCTTCAAATTCGCTCAGGTACCGCGCGGCAATTTCTTTCCAGCGTTGAGCGCGCTTCTCGGGAGCCATGCCGCCGGCGCGCGCTGCGGCGCGGAGCTTGGCGTCGGGAGCGTTGAATATTTTCGCCGGACTCAAGCCGATGGATTTTTTCAGCGCTGCGAAGCCCTTATCGCAATTGGCATCCGACTGGGGATATCCGCTATTGCGGTGGAGAACCATTTCGTAGGGTTCGGTCGGGAACGGAGGCTTCGGCTTGCCGTAATAGGCTTCCAGGAAGTCGAGGATTTTGGTGAGGCGCATGGCAGGGTTATTGTAACGAGAGTCAGGAGCGGAAATATAGCTGAGCAGTGATGAAAAAACACCATCTGACGGAGAAGCGCTACGGGATTCGGGCGGTGAATTCTTTGGAGGCCACGCTTTCCACTCCATTGGCAGTAACCGAGGTCACGATGTAGTAGTAGGTTTTGCCGGGTTTGACGCTCGTGTCGGTGTAGGTTGTGCCTTTCACCAGATCCTTGGTCACGAGCGTGTAAGGGCCGCCGGAAACAGGGGCCACGTAAACTCTGTAGCCGGCAACCTGCGAAGTGCTGGCCGTCCAGGATAAGTCAACCGAATGCGATCCTTGCGCTGAGGCGCTGCCGGAGATTGAAAAAATATCGTGCCAATTGAAGCCGTTGCTCCAGGCAAAGAGAAAAAACAGTGCCAGGACAAATGCCAGGATTAGACCCAGCGCTCTTTGTCTGCGGTTCACATGCTTTCTATACAGTTGAAGGCCTCATAACGCAAGACTTTGGGTCCTATATTGTTCGCCGCTTGAAACATCTTCCATCACCACCCCTTGAGCCTTATAGTGAAACGCCGGAATGGGAGGGAGAATCATGAGCCTTGAGCAAATAGATTTACAGGATTTTGCCGAGCGCTACACCGCGGCGTGGTGCAGCCAGAATCCCGCCAGTGTGGCCGCATTTTATTCGCCAAGCGGCTCGCTGATCATTAACGGCGGGGCTGCATCGGTTGGCAGGAGCGCCGTCGCGGAGGCCGCGCGCGGATTCATGATGATGTTTCCGGATATGCGCGTGAGGATGGACAGCATCTTGACGGAAGGCGACCGTGTGGAATACCACTGGACGCTTGTTGGAACGAACAGCAGGCCAGGAGGGACCGGGCGCAGAGTGTGCATCAGCGGATTTGAGGCGTGGAAATTTGGCGCTGACAAGCTGATCGCGGAGTCACGCGGGACATTTGACAATGATGAATTTCAGAGGCAACTCGAACACGGCGTCGGCGAAGCAGGCGTGCGGTGAATCGAGAAATTCTTAGTGCGCGGTCACCAAACGAATGCGAACTGTGTACGAACGGCCGTGACCTCCTGAGAACGCGCCGAAATTGGGCGCGTCAACATTGTTCACGATAACGTCGGGGTTGTCGTGATTGAGGACATTGTTGCTCGAAAAGCGGACGGCCCATTCGTGTTTCTGAAAGGTGAACTGTTTTTCGAGTCCCAGATTCAGGCTGACGTATTCGGGAAAATGCTGGCTGCTCGGCGGCCCCGCAAGCTGGCGGAGGTCGTTCACGGCGGTGTAAGGGAACCCGGAGTGGTACTCGAAAAAATAACTGGCCAGCAATTGCCAATGCCAAATGGGAAAGCGCGGGAGGGGGCCGAATCCGCGGGAAATGACTCGATTAGGAGCGTCCCAGAGAAGTTGGCCTGATTGTTGCGCGCTGAGTATGGTTGAAAAGAGCGTGGGATCCAAAACTTCATTGGAGCGCGCGATTTCTCGGGTGTAATCCGCAAAAATTTCGGCCTTATCGCCAAATCGGTACCGTATCCAGAAATCGCCGGCCTCGAAATAATCGCTGCGGTTATTTTGAAGTAGGAACGAGCCCGGAGGTTGGAACTCCCACGCGAGTCCGTCCTTCCCCTGGCGCAAGAGGTAGGACAGCGCGAAAGAAGTGTTCCCTCGCACTTTCTGATCCCACTCGACCATGGTGTTATAAGAGCGGGGTTGGTACAAGCCGCGATGTGGAATCAGGAACGCGGTGACCACAGGGTTGCCAATCGGAATCAGGCCCGTGCTGTCGTAAAAAGTGCTGGTGCGGGTCTGGTCAAGAACCTGTCCGATGACGGACATATTCAGCGGCTGGTAGTGTTCGCCCCAGGCGAAGGTGAATTTCGTGTTTCCCTCCGACCCAGGGACAAAATTGACGGCCAGTCGCGGCTGCACCAGCGCGCGCTGGATGATGCGATCCCAGTCCACGCGCATGCCCAGCGAAATGACTACAGGCTTCGCGGGACGCCAAAGATCTTGCACATAGCCGCCGATCTGCGTGTTGGAAAGATGGAATGCGGTCGGGCCGGCAAACGTTGCGATTTCAGAAAGCGTCCCGTCTTCTCGCTGGTACTGGATTTCATTCCGCGTGGTGTGCTGCGATAGGAACACGCCTGCTCCGTTCCATCCTCCGGAAAGGGCATGCGAGCCAATGAATTTCATCGAGTCATTACTGATATTTCCTATCACCTGCACACGCTTGGGCTCCTGCGAAAGCGTTTGGAAAAAATTTCCTGAAGAGGAGGATGGCGTGACGATATAGGCAGACGTGCCTTGCGGTGTCCTGACGATTTGTCCCCAGTCGTCGGCAAGCCCCAATTCAAGCAGCGTGTGCCCCATCCAAATTTGATCCTTGACGGATACGAAATACCGGATGGCCTGGCGGTTTGTCGTAGTGGAAATTGGCGAGAAAGGGCCCAGCCCAAATTGCGGGTCGCTGGACTGGTTGTACAAGAAACTGCCCTGGAGGATATTTCGGGGCGCGATGTTGATTTGACCGCGCAAAAGATTATCTCCGGCCCACTCGGTGCTCACATCCGAGCCGATCGGAAGACCGTTGATCACGTCAAAAGTATGCTGGGCGCTCGATGCCAGAGAAAACCAGGCGCGGCCTTTCTTTATGGGACCGGAAAAAGTGACGCGAGGGAACCAGGTGCCGAAATGAAATCCGCGCTCGATATTTGCGCCGGGGATGAAGTTGGTGATCCCGAAGCGCCACTTGTCGTCACCCGTGAGCGTGTCCAGGGAAAGGACTCCCGCTCCGGCATGGGCATACTGCGAGCCGTACCCGCCGCTCTCCACCGTGGTGGATTGAACTGCATCTACATTGACCCGAGGCGTAAAAGAGCCGTTGGCTGGATCGTTTATCTCAAACCCATCCAGCAAGATTTCGGTCTGCCCCTGACGCGCACCGGCGACGTGTACCGTTCCCGTTGTGTCCAGCAGGACGTTGGGAATAGTAATCAGACTTTGCTGAAGGTCGTGGCTGGCGGGGACAGGAGTGTCCTGAATCTCGTGCTGAACCAGGGTGGACTGGTGGCTGGTGGCATTGGGATCGATCTGTGAAGTTTCGGAATAAACTTCCACCTTTTGCTGAAGCGCGGTCTCATGGGAGAGAGTAAAGCTGAAATAATTTGCACCCGGTTTCAGATCCAGAGCTGCATTTTCAAATCGAAAGTAACCGGGCTTGGAGAGAATAAGGGCGATCTTATCGCTTTCAATCGAAGCGATTTGGAAATCGCCCACTGCGTCGGAGTAGGTAGTGGCTGACCTGTTGGTCCCCCAATGGGCGATAGCCTCCACACGGGTCACCGGATTTCCGTCTTCGTCCACCACCTTCCCGTGCAGCTGGGAAGCCGGAGTTTGCGCGCACACTTTGGCGGAAATCAACGCCGTCAATGCGAGCACACGGATTGTGATTACTAGCGTATCTCCGACGCCACGCCGCATTAGGTCAATGCTCCCAGATAATCAGCCAACTGGGAATCAGGTTTTTTATCTCTTGGACGAGGGGGAAGATACAACCTGGGGGTTTGGAATGCAATGGACGGCGGAGATTAAATTGAAGTGATTTCTCAATCGGATAAGGCTCCCCCAACCCACCCGGTGCTAACATTCCGCGCGTAAAATCCCTCGGCGTTACCGGGGACGGCCGAAAAACAAGATATGACCGTCAGGGTCTTCGAGTTCGAAGCCACGAAGACCGTCGTTGGTATCTTGTAGAGGTTTCGAAAAGGCCACGCCGCGCGACTTAAATTCGGCCGCCAGCTCATCAGGATCGGGAACTGAGGCGTAAACGTCCCATCGGGCCCACGGGTGACGCTTGCAATTGGGCAGCGGTTCCACACCCACGGCCTTGAGGAAGATCATCGCCCCATTGCGCTGAACAATTGCAAAAAAGGGGTCATGATCCGGGTGTTGATATTCAATTTTGAAGCCCAGCATCTCGCAATAGAACGCAAGTGTGGTCGGGACGTTTCGTACGATGAAGGACGGTGAGATGCTGGTTATAGCTGTCTGGGTCATGCGTGGCCTCCCAACCATTATCGGTCTGCTGTACCGCCGAACGCTTCATTCCGCCGGGCCGGCATAGAGAATGAGATTCCCGTCGGGATCCGCAACAATGAAGGTTCTGGCACCCCAAGGCTCCTTCTTCAATGCTTGATGGAAGCGCACTCCCGCGGCCTGGTAACTTAAAAAAAGCTGCTTGATCTCTTCAGCAGTAGCGACGGTGAGCGAAGCGGAGAGCAGATGCTCGCGCTCCCGAATATCTCCAACGAACACGGGTTCGCCGACCACCCTCAAATTAAGCCGCGCACGGTCGCGTGTGACCTGTCCGTAGTAGGGCGGATCGCCATAGACGAAAGCGACCTTGAAACCGAGCTTCTCAGTATAGAAATCGCAGGATGCTTTGATGTCGCCAACGAACAATTGTGCTTCGGCTGATTTGAGAATTGGGCGTGGTACTTTTTTTCTGGTTTTCTGGGTCATGGCTCGGGCTCCTGACTTGAGCGCCCGCCATTTTTCGAAACCTCTCTCGCGCGCAACCAGCTCCTGTGCGTCGGTCAGTTTGAATTTTGCCTCCAGCACCTGCTTGTCGCTGAGCTGGCAAAACCGGGGCAGGGCTGCCCTGATTCTGGCTGCGACCGGATAATATCGTTCGCGGTGCCAACGCAGATATTGTTTGGCTTGCTTCTTGAGGTTTTCGAGGTTCGGCATAGGCGCAGAAATGATCACTTATCGTAGGTGGGCGTTGCCCTTTCGATCTACCGATGCGCCCTACGCCGCCGTGAAAATAGTGCCTCGGCCGCCGCGGAGTTGTCAATCAGCGATTGAACCACTCATGCCAGTTTTTCCAAATTCTCAGCAGTAATTGACGCACGATTCTCCGGGGACAGCTCGATGGAGAGCAGTCGCACGGGTGGAGGACGTACGTGCAGCGCCTATCTCGCTCAGGCCGGGGAGGCGCCCCGGACCACCCTCGGTTGACACCCGGCAACACGTCCGATACGCTCGACATCTCATTTTGCAAGCAAGATTTTCACTCACAGGAATGGTGTTTCGCGCATGTCTGAAATGAAATTGCCTTCGCGTTCCGAAGATTACAACGAGTGGTACAACCAGGTGGTGCTGCGCGCGGAGCTGGCCGACTACGCTCCGGTGCGCGGCTGCATGATTGTACGGCCCTACGGGTGGGCGCTGTGGGAGAACATCACCACGGCCCTGGACCGCCGATTCAAAGCTACTGGGCACATGAACGCGGCCTTTCCGCTGCTGATTCCGAAAAGTTTTATCGAGCGGGAAAAATCGCACGTAGAGGGATTTGCGCCGGAACTGGCGGTGGTTACCATCGGTGGCGGAGAAAAGTTGGAAGAGCCGCTGGTGATCCGCCCCACATCGGAGACGATTATCGGGCACGCATATGCAAAATGGATCCAGTCCTACCGCGACTTGCCGGTGCTCATCAATCAATGGAACAGCGTGGTGCGGTGGGAACTTCGGACCAAACTATTTCTGCGCACGCTGGAGTTTTTCTGGCAGGAAGGACACACCGCGCACGCGACTTCCGAGGAAGCTGAAGCGGAGACGCGGCAGATGCTCGAGATTTATAGGGATTTTGCGGAAACTGATGCCGCGATTCCGGTGATACCCGGACGCAAGTCGGATTCGGAGAGATTTGCGGGCGCGGATGTGACCTACTCGATTGAGGCCATGATGGGCGACGGGAAGGCGCTGCAGTCGGGTACCTCGCACAACCTGGGACAGAATTTCGCAAAGGCCTTTGAGATTAAGTATTTGGATAAAACCGGAGTCCAGCAATACTGCTGGACAACTTCGTGGGGGCTTTCCACCCGGATGGTCGGCGCAATCATCATGGTGCATGGAGACGATCAGGGGCTGGTGCTGCCGCCGCGTTTGGCGCCGTACCAGGTTGTGATAGTGCCTATTGCCAAGACGGATGAAGAACGCGCGCAAACTTTGGAGGCCTCGCGCAAGTTGAAGAAAACTTTGATTGACGCTGATTTTCGCGTCAAAGTGGATGAGCGCGACGGAGTGAGCCCCGGTTTCAAGTTTAATGATTGGGAGATGCGCGGTGTGCCGTTGCGGATTGAGATTGGCCCCAAGGACTTGGCCAAGAATAGCGTGATGCTGGCGCGGCGCGATAAGCCCGGTCGAGAAGGCAAATCTCCCGCCAGCATGGACGACATTGCGGGATTCGTGGGCAGCACGCTGCATGAAATTCAGGGCGCGCTGCACGCCAAGGCGCTGGCGTTCCGGGAGTCGCGTACAGCGGATCCCAAGGACTACCAGGAGTTCAAGAAGGCCGTGGAAGCGGGATTCGCGCGATCGTTTTGGTGTGGGAGCGCGGATTGCGAAGCAAAAATTAAGGAAGAAACCAAGGCTACCATGCGGTGCATTCCGCTGGATCAGGCGGCGGGGGACGGCAGGTGCGTTTACTGCGGGAAAGTGGCGCGCGAAAGGGCGATTTTCGCTAAGGCCTACTGAGAAGAAAAAATCAACTGAGAGGCACAGAGTACACAAATGTGACACGGAGAAATTGATGAAGTATGCGGGCAGTTACTTCCTTGGTATGCGGGGCCGCGGGATTCTCGACACGCCATTAGCGCGGTGTTAGCCTCAATCTCGACATGACATTTGCTGGCAAAGTAGTGGAAAGTGAATCGGTGGTGGAGGAGCGGGCGCACGCACGTGGTTTTCACGGCGAGCGTGGCGGGGCCAGGCTTCGCGCCATCGTGTGGCTGGTCATTCTTTTCTCGTTTGGATTCTGTTGCTGGAAATTGGTCCCTCCTTTCTTCGCGAATTACCAACTGCAAGACTGGCTGAGGGTACATTCCACTTTTTACGTTGTGAAACCCATGTCGGATGACGTGATTAAATCGGACCTGGAAACTGAATTCCAGAATTTGGGGATTCCCGCCACCAAAGAGAACATAAAGATCACGGCGAATAACGCCAGGGCGGTCATCATTCAAGTGGATTACACCGTTACCGTCGATTTATGGGTTTATCAGGCGCACCTTCATTTCACCCCGGCAGGTGACGGAGAATCCCTGGTCCAATAACCGCCGGAATTCGTCCCGCCAATCCAGCTTCACAGCGCGACCAGTCTGTTTCCGGTACAATTTAGAGGTGAGTTGCCCCGAGATGGTCTTGGGGCTTTTTGAGGGGGCGGATGTTGCGCATCCGGCTGGGAAAGAATTTTTGGACTTCTAAATACGGCCTTTCCATCCTAGGTGTAGTCCTGTGCGGTCTCTTGACCGGAATCGGCATCTTCACTTACTACTACGTTGTTTATGGGCGGATGATCGACCAGCGCCTTTCGGGGAACTTCTTCCAACACACCACGGGGATTTTCACCCAGCCGGAGAGGGTTTTCACCGGCGAAGCGATGATTGCGGCCAGTTTGACCGAGTATCTGCAGCATAGCGGGTATACGGTGAATCAGGACACCACCGGGGCGGGCTACTACATCGTTCACGGCAACTCGGTGGAAATTTATCCAGGGAAGGCGTCGTTCTTCCGTGGAGGCAATGCACTACGGATAGATTTCAGCGGGCGGGAGATACACCTGATCCGATCCATCGCCACGGGGGCGGCAATGGAAGACGCGCAAATCGAGCCCGAGCTATTGACCAACCTGTTCGACCAATCGAGAGAGAAGCGGCGCCCGGTGCATTTTGATGATTTGCCGAAGGTGTTGGTGAACGCGCTGCTCGCGGCCGAAGACAAGCGATTCTTCGAGCATCCGGGATTTGATTTTGTTCGCGTGCTGGGGGCGGCCTGGGCGGATTTCCGTCATGGCGGAAAAGCGCAGGGCGCCAGCACGCTCGACATGCAGCTGGCAAGAAGTTTCTTTTTTTCGACTGAGCGGACCTGGCGCAGAAAATTGGCGGAAACGATGGTGGCGCTGGAACTGGAGCACCGCTACACGAAGAAACAGATCTTCGAGCTGTACGCCAATGAGATTTATCTTGGGAACCGGGGAAGCTTTGCGATCCATGGGTTCGGAGAGGCGGCGGAAGCGTATTTCGGCAAGGACGTTCGCGAGGTAAACTTGGAGGAGGCGGCATTTCTGACCGGGATCATCCGCCGGCCCAATCATTACTCGACGGCCGAGCAACATCTAGACCGGGCCGTGGAAGCACGCGACCATGTGCTGACGGCCATGGCCGAGGACAAATTGATTACGCCCGAGCAGGTGGCGGCGGCAAAGAAGCACCCCCTTCACATTGTGCGGACGGGGATGGATGGAAGCGCGGCGCCGTATTTCGTGGACATCGTGAAAGATGATTTGCTGGACCACTTCAGTGAGGCGGAGCTGCTTTCACAGAATTATCGCGTTTACACGACGATTGATCCTGCTCTGCAGAAGGCCACGGCCGCGGCAATTGATATTGGAATGAAGCATGTGGATACGCTGCTGGCGAGAAAGTATGCGTTATGGAGGAAGGAACTGGCAAAAAAGCACTCCACTGAACCCGTGCCGCAAGCGCAAGTGGCGATGATTGTGATGGACCCGAAGACCGGCGAAATCAAGGCGTTGGCGGGCGGCCGCGATTATGGGCAGAGCCAATTGAACCGTGCGCTGGCGAAACGGCAACCGGGGTCGGCGTTTAAGCCATTCGTATATGCGGCGGCGTTTGACGACGCGGTGGAGAACAAGGGGCCGATCCTCACTCCGATTACGACGGTGGTTGATGAGCCGACCACGTTTGAATTTGATGGCAAGGAATACACTCCCGATAACATGCACGAAGAATTTTTGGGGACGGTGACGCTGCGCGATGCGCTGACCCATTCATTGAATGTGGCCACCGTGAAAGTGGCGGAGATCGTCGGGTATGGAAAGATTGTGGAAATTGCGCGGCGTATGGGACTCGACCCCGGAATTCAGGCTACGCCCGCGGTGGCGTTGGGCTCCTATGACATGACACCGTTGCAAGTTGCTGCAGGATATACCGCGTTTGCAAATGGGGGTATACGGGCCGAGCCAATGTTTCTGCGAAGCGTAGTGGATGCGGAAGGGACGATGCTGGAGAAGAATGAGCCGCATTCGCATCCGGTGCTGGATCCACGCGTAACGTATCTGGTGACCAGTATTCTTGAAGATGTCATCAACAAGGGCACTGGAGCGCCTGTCCGGGCAATGGGATTCACCGCGCCGGCAGCAGGGAAGACGGGCACGTCGAGAGACGGCTGGTTTGCGGGATACACCTCGAATTTGTTGTGCGTGGTGTGGGTGGGCTTTGATGACAATCGCGACCTGGGGCTGGCGGGAGGGTCATCTGCCGCGCCGATCTGGGAAGAATTCATGAAGCGCGCAGTGGCCATGCCCGCGTATCAAAATACACAGGGATTCACGCCGCCCACAGGTGTGGTCACTGTGACGATTGACCCGGAATCGCTGGAACTGGCCAGGCCGGAATGTCCCGTGACTCGACAGGAAGTGTTCATTGAAGGCACGCAGCCGACGGAATACTGCCACCTGCATGGCGGGAACCCAATTGGAGCCATACCGGTGGCGTCTTGGTTGTCACGGCTGTTCCATCGTGACAAGAAGAACTAGGACGGACAATTGACCAAGGCGCGTAAGAAAAAAAATAGGAATCCATTGGGGCCGAATTTTGGTATCTTATTAAGCAGCAGTGGGGTGGGTAAGAGTCCGGGGAATTGAACTGCTGGGATTGGGCTGCCAGTCGCCGGATTTCTTTGTCTGCCCGAGTCAACTCAGATTGGAGGACCGCCATGAAAACCCTATGGATGGCGAGCGTCTCCCTGGCCTTTGCGGTGACTGCTTCCGGTCAGCAGCCACCCGACAATTCCCTGCGGTCCGCTCAGCAAGCTCAGACAACCGAAACAGTGGCATCGGCGCGCGATCAGGCGCTGACGCATGCGGCATTGGACATGATCCACAAGGACTACGCCCAAGCGGTGGATATTTACAAAACTCTGCTCAAGCAGGATCCCAATGACGCATCGGTCTGGAACCGGCTGGGGATTGCCTACCACCAGCAGTCCATGTTGGGCGACGCTTTGAAGTGCTACGAGAAGGCCACCAAGCTTGATAAAAAAAGCGGTGATGGCTGGAACAACATTGGAACCGTGTATTACCAGGAGCAGAAGTGGTCGAAGGCGGTGCGAGCCTACAAAAAGGCTATAGCACTGAATCAGCAGGAAGCGACGTTTTACAGCAACATTGGGCTCGCGTATTTGAACAACAAAAAAGTCCCGGAAGCGCTGCAATCTTTCAACACCGCATTGAAGCTCGACCCCGATGTTTTCTCACAAACCAGCCGGGTGGGGACGGTTTTGCAGGACCGGTCGGCGAACGATCGGGGGATGTTCAACTTCCTGCTGGCGAAATCGTTTGCGTCAGCGGGTAACGCGGAGCGCTGCGCGTATTATCTGCGCAAAGCGGTCGACGAGGGGTACGCGGGAATCGCCACTGTAGCCAACGATCCGGGTTTTGCGGGCGTGATCACTGATCCCAGCGTGCGCGTGGTGTTGGGATTGCCGGCGCTGCCGGCTGCGGCCCCGAGATCGCGCGGGATTTAGGCGCGCTGCAAAAACTTGATTTGCCGTATATCGGAGCCTTGCGCCGTTACTGACTGCTGAGTTCTGTTAGAATACCCTTAGAATGAAGGCCTTCCTTACACGGCGGCTGATTGCTGGCGCTGTGCTCTCGACGATCCTAGCCGGCGGTGCAGTTACTTGTTGCGGACAAACCTCGAGTCCAAATAGGACAGCTGCGAGCGGAAATGCAATTGGAACCAAGTCCGCCTTAAGACCCGAATCTGTGGTGGTTTTTCCCTTCGAGAATACGGGACATGTTGGGCAGATGGATTGGATGGGCGAGGCGCTCTCCGAGTTAGCGATTGAGCGAATGGCGGGGCACGGGCCGATTGTGTATTCGCGGGAGGAACGGTTAGCGGCGCTGGAGAAACTCGGGCTGCCTGTCTATTCGCCAGTCAGCCGGGCGACCATGCTGAAGATCGCCGGCGAAGTAGACGCGGATTACGTTGTGTTCGGCGAATTCGCACCCGATGGGCAAACGGTGCGCGTGACGGCGCGGGTGCTGGGAGTGAATCCTCCTAAGCTTTCCCAGCCGATGATGGAATCGGGAGAGGTGGACAGCGTCGCGCAGGTCCAGGCGCGGGTTTCCTGGCGAGTCCTTTGCATGATTCAGAATTCGCTGATCGCACCAGAGTCATGCGAGACATCTTCCGGTGGGGCTCAACAATTTCTGCGGGCGGCCCCGAAAGTGCGGCCGGACGCGCTGGAGTTCTTCGTGCGCGGATTGCACAGTCCGGATGATGAAGGAAAGCTACGCGATCTTCGGCAGGCCTCACAGATGGATCCGGATTGGGATGAGCCAATTTTTTCGATCAGCCAGACTTACTACGCGCGGCGGGATTGTGAATCGGCGCTGGGCTGGTTTGACCGCGTACCCTCGAGCAGTTCGCACGCCGTCGAGGCCGCATTCGGGACGGGCGTTTGCCAGTTACTCAGAAACGATCCGTTGCGTGCGGAATCGACGTTTTCGACCGTGACGTTGCGATCCGGAGCGGCAGCGAGTGCCAGTGCCGCGAGTGGAGATTCCGCGGCGATTCTGAGTAATCTCGGAACCGCGTTGCTGAGGCAGGCGCGTTATAAGGAGGCTGCGGCCGATTTCGAGCGCGCGGAAAAGAGCGATCCAGGCGAACCGGATTATTGGTTTAACGTGGGCCTGGCGCATTACTTGATGGGGGAGTGGGACCAGGCAGTCAATGCACTGCGCGAAGTTGCACGGCTGCAACCGGATTCAGCGGACGCGAAGAATTTATTGGTGGCGGCGCTGGACCACAATGGCGATGCGGCGGAGGCGAACGCGCTGAGAAGTGCGGGCGCGCCCGCGGACGCCTCGGCTCAGGCAAACGATTTGAAGCCGAAGCAGGATGTGGCCAAGCTCAACTCCACGGCGTTGGCGAAGCTAGCGCGAGTCCGGATGACCATGAGTGCGGGAGCGGTGAGATGAGCCGAGGACAGAAGCAGCATGGTGAAATCGCGCGAGAAAGGATGTTGTCCTGGCGCGTGGCTGGTCTGCTTGCATTGGCAAGCTTGTTGATCGGAGGAGGAGTTCGAGGCCAGGCGCAAGGCTCCAGCGGAAACTCGAATGCGCGGCCCCACGTGGTGCGACTGGTCATCAACGATCAGATCGAGCCGATATTGGCGGAATATATCGTCGGCGGAATTGATCAAGCAGCGGCATCCAAGGCGAGCCTGTTGCTGATCACGATGGATACACCGGGCGGGCTGAGTGATTCGATGACCGAGATTATCCAACATATCTTGCGGTCGCCTGTCCCGGTGGCGATTTACGTGGAGCCGTCCGGGGCGCGGGGCGCGTCGGCGGGATTCTTCATATTGCTGTCGGCGGATGTGGCGGTCATGGCTCCGGGGACGCACACGGGAGCGGCTTCGCCACTGTTGGAAATCGGCGGGTATCCCGTAAATATTGACGAGACGCTGAAGAAGAAAATCCTGAACGATGCGACTGCATTTCTGAGGAGTTATACGGAGACACGAGGTCGCAACCCGGCGCTGGCTGAAACCGCGGTGACCGAGGGAAAAGCATTCACGGAGAAAGAGGCGCTGGACGGGAAGTTGGTTGACCTGATTGCGAGTTCGGAAGATGACCTGCTGCGACAACTCGATGGGCGGACGATTCGCCGGTTCGACGGTAGCAGTTTAACGCTGCATCTTTCGGGAGCTGAAATTGAAACTCTGGGGATGTCCGCGCGGCAACAATTTCTTTCGCGGATTGTTCAGCCGGACATTTTTTTCGTACTGCTGATTGTGGGAGTGCTGGGGCTTTACGCGGAATTCACACATCCGGGCATGATCGCGCCAGGAGTGGTCGGCGGGATCTGCATGCTGCTGGCACTGTATGCGATGCACATCCTGCCGGTGAATATCACGGGGCTTTTGCTGGTGCTGTTGGCACTGACCCTGTTCATTTTAGAGGCAAAGTTTACAAGCCATGGAGTGCTGGCGGCGGGCGGGATTTTCTCCATGCTGCTGGGGGCCTGGATGGTGATTAGTTCGCCGCTGACCGCGGGCGGTGTGAGTCTGAGCGTGTCACTTGCGGTGACCCTGCCGTTTGCGATGATTACAGTTTTTCTGATGCGGCTGGTGCTGAAATCGCGAGCCTGGAAACAGTCTACGGGAAGGGAGCAGTTGATCGGGTCGGAAGGCGAGGCGACGCAAGCATTTCAGCCGGGGGACGCTCCTAAAGAAATGGTCCGCGTGCATGGGGAGCTGTGGCGCGCGGCGTCCACGCAGCCGATTGCCGCCGGCGCGCGGGTGCGCGTGGTGGGCGTGGACGGGCTGACGCTGACCGTGGAGCCCGCGGGAAGCCATTCGCGGACGGCGGCATAATCAAATTTGGTCACATGGACACTATAGAGTGGAGATTGTCGCAGGAAGCAAAAGGGGGAAGTGATGGCGGAAGCATTGCAGATATTCTGGCTGATTGTGGCTCTGGTGTTCCTAATCTGGATTTGGAATTCACTTTACATCATCAAGGAGTGGGAGCGCGGCGTGGTGCTGCGGCTGGGGCGAATGATCCCGGAGGCCAAGGGCGCCGGCCTGCGGATCGTGTTCTGGCCCATCGAAACTCTCTATAAGATTCCACTGAGGCTGGAGACCCTAGATGTGCCGCCTCAGGACATTATTACGCGCGACAACGTGTCGGTTAAAGTGAATGCAGTGTGTTACTTCCGCGTAGTGGACGCAAATCTAGCGCTTTCCCAGGTCCAGAATTACCTTTATGCTACTTCCCAGCTGGCCCAGACGACGCTCCGCAGCCTGGTCGGGCAATTCGAGCTTGACGAGATACTGAGCGAGCGCGAAAAAGTAAATAGCAGGTTACAACTCATCCTTGACCAGGATACCGAGCCCTGGGGTATCAAGGTAACCAAGGTTGAAGTAAAACAGGTAGATATCCCGGAGAATATGCAGCGCGCCATCGCGAAACAAGCGGAGGCAGAGCGCGAACGCCGGGCCAAGATTATTCACGCGAGCGGAGAATTTGAAGCCTCCGCAAAGCTGGCGGAAGCCGCCGGAGTGCTCCAAAAAGAGCCGGTGGCGATACAATTGAGATATTTGCAGACGCTCACAGAAATTGGAGTGGAGAAAAATACAACGATCATATTCCCGCTGCCCATAGATGTGCTGGGCGCGTGGACGAAATCGTTTGGAGGGCCGCAGGGCAAGTAAACCATGGCCAGGGGATCCGGCAGGAACGTAAGCGGCGATGTGGTGTTGGAAAGCCGGCACTTAATGGGCTTGTTTGTGCTGATGGTGGTGATATTCGGCGTGGTGTTCGTGTTGGGTTACGAGCTTGGGCGAAACCAAAACTCGAGCAAGGTGCGCGCCGCTGATGTGCAGTCCGGAGAACTCGATTCACCCAAGCCATTGCCAAATGCGGATGCATTGGACCCCAATTCGCCCCGGACGCCGCCGAATTCGGGCGACGGATTTAACAATCCAGCAACGTCGAAACAGCCTCTGACGCCAAACACGAAACCAGGGAAAGAATCGCCGAATCCAGGCAAGACAAATAATCCGCCGACTGCGACGACGCCAATTAAAACAACCCCTTCGCCTGTCGTGAACCCTCCGGCTGGGACGACTCCACCCAGAACACAGCCTGCTCCAAAGACCATTACACCGCCTAAGCCGACACCCGTTCCGGCTAAAAATGCAACTCCACCGGCGCGAAACAATGCAGGCACGAAAACGCAGGGCCCGTCGCTGAATGCCCCTCTAATACCACGTGGGGCTTACTTAATTCAGGTAGCCGCGCTGACAAAGGAATCTGACGCGTTGGAGATGGCGGAAGCGTTGCAACAGAGGAAATTCCCGGCGTTTGTGGTTCCCACTGGCGCTGACAAGTTTTTTCACGTGCAGGTCGGGCCATATGCCGATCAGAAGGCCGCGGAAACCGCGCGGAAAGCGCTCGAAAGCGCAGGATTTAAGACTTTAATCAAGCACTGATGTCCGGCTCCCGGAACCCCTCTCAATCCGATGAGAAAACACTTGCGTTAAGCAGGCCGATACGGCTTGCGCTGGCATGCGGCTCCGGGTTGCTCTTGGTTACCGCTTTTCCTTCATTCCATTTTCATTACGCTGCCTGGTTTTCGTTGACCATTTTGATGGCCGCAAGCGCGGGAGCGCGGCCACGATTTGCAGCGCTCTGCGGATTCCTGCACGGAGTGGCTTTTTTCTTTCCGACACTGAGCTGGCTGTACGTGACCTTTCGGATTCACGGGGGCGTGACGCCGGTGATGTCGGTGGTGGCGCTGGGGGCCATCGTGGTACCTGCGTCGCTCTTCCCGATGGCCTTTGCCTGGTGCTTCGCTTGGATGCTTCGGCGGAGCCTGGCGCTTGCATGCGCCGCGGCGCCGTTCCTGTGGGTGGCGCAGGAATTCGGGCGAAGGAGCGTGCCGCAAATCGGGTTTCCTTGGAATTTGCTCGGTTATGCGGGGGCTCACAATCTGGTGCTGGCGCAATTGGCAGCGCTGGGCGGCGTGTGGCTGCTGAGTTTCTTGGTGACGGCATTCAACGCGCTTTTATTTTGGGCCTTGATGGAATTGCGAGCGGGGAAGCGAACGCCATTACTGATCGCCGCGGGAAGTGCGGCCGCGCTGCTCTTGGTTGCCGAGTTTGGCGAACGCTGGGTCCCGGTGACACCTCCGGATCATGTGGCGCGATTGGTGCAGGCGAATTTTCCAGAGCCGGACTCATTTCCACCGGACTGGCTGGATACCCATGCCGGTGAACTGGATCAACTCGAAAGGATGAGTTTGGCTCCAGGGCCGGATGGAAATCCGCCCGGGTTGTTGATCTGGTCAGAGGTACCGGCGCCGTTTTCCATGCAGGAGCCGAAGTTTGCGGCTCGAGCGCAGCGGATAGGAAAAGGCGTGCGTGACGGTTTTCTGGTGGGAGTGATTGACTGGAAGGTGGCGCCGGGCGCGGGCTGGCACGTTTACAACGGTGCAGTGCTGCTGGACCCTTCGGGGCGCCAGACGTTTCTGTATGATAAAATTCACCTCGTCCCGTTTTCTGAGTTCGTCCCGTGGAGCCGCTGGTTCACCTTCGTGAAAAACATCACGCTGGACCTGGGGAATTTCACGCCCGGGACTGACTACACCGTGGGGACTTTGCCGGATGGGCGGCGATTTGGAGTATTCATTTGTTACGAAGCAATTTTCCCGGACGGTGTGAGACAGTTCGTCACCAATGGGGCTGAAGTGCTGGTGAATATCTCCAATGACGGTTGGTTTGGGCGCTCGGCGGGTCCTGAACAACATCTGGATATGGCGCGGCTGCGAGCTGTGGAGAACCGGCGTTGGCTGGTGCGCTGTACCAATAACGGATATACGGCGGTGGTGGATCCCTATGGGCGAGTGAAGTATTTGTTGCCCGTGGACGTGCGCGCGTTAACCGAGGCCCAATACGGATACCGGAATGACCTGTCGCTTTATGACCGCTGGGGGGATTGGGTGCCCTGGGTAAGCATTTTCGCGGGGCTTGGAATCATGCTGTGGGCAGGATTTCTGAAGAGAGCGCAAAACTGGAAGTGGAGATAGATGGCCGGCGAACACATTGAAGACTTGCAGCAGCGCTACGGTGAACTTAAGAGCCGCATATCCCTTGTGCGGAGCTATCTTTGACGTTGCAAAGGACCGTGCACGCCTCATTGAGCTCGACAATCTAGCCAGCGAACCGGAATTCTGGAACGACCAGGAACGCGCTCAGAAGGTCATGAAAGAGCGCAAAGGCCTTGAAGTGCGTGTGCAGGCGGAAGAAAAGCTCAAGAGATTGGGCGACGACCTGGAAACCTATCTCGATCTTGCCAAAGAGGAAACCAATGCCGCTCAGCGGCAGAGCATGCTCGCCGAGACTGCCCGCGAACTAGACTCCGCCGCGAAATTTATCGGGGAGCTGGAGACCGCTACGCTGCTCTCCGGTGAAAACGACGCGCTGAACGCAATTCTTACTGTGAAGTCGGGGGCCGGCGGAACGGAATCGCAGGACTGGACGGCGATGCTGCTGCGGATGTATTTGCGATGGGCGGAGCGGCATGGGTTCGTGGCCACGGTGATGGACTCCATGCCCGGGGAAGAAGCGGGAATCAAGTCGGCAACGGTGCGTGTGGAAGGGGAGAATGCTTACGGTTTGCTCACCACGGAGAGCGGGGTGCACCGGTTGGTGCGCATATCGCCGTTTGATCAGGCGGCGCGGCGCCACACATCATTCGCATCCGTGTTCGTGATTCCTGAGATTGACGACCGCATTGAGATTGACATCAAGCCGGAGGAGATCCGCATCGATACCTTCCGCTCCGGCGGCGCGGGCGGACAGAATGTGAACAAGGTGGAAACGGCCATCCGGATTACGCACATCCCTACGGGGATCGTTGTGCAATGCCAGAATGAACGGAGCCAGCATAAGAACCGGGAACTGGCGATGAAGTTTCTGCGGTCGAAACTGTACGATGCGGAAGTGCAGAAGCGGCAAGAGGAAACGCGCAAGCTGGATGAATCGAAGATGCAAATCAGTTTTGGCAGCCAGATCCGGTCTTACGTGCTGCAACCCTACCAGATGGTGAAAGATCATAGGACGAAGTTTTCGGTGAGCGATCCGGCTCGGGTGCTGGATGGCGACCTGGATTCGTTCATCATGTCCTACTTATTGTTCCGCAAGGCGGGCAGGTTGGTATCGGAGGACAAGGAAGAACAGGAAGTGGTCTAGAGCACGTGTGGAAAATTATTTCCACAATTTGGGGAGAAGTAAGTGTGTCGCGATGCCGCAGGGACCGTTCAGCGCGCAATACTTGCAGCTTGATGCGTTCCTAACACATTTGGCTTCAATACGTTGACACGTTTCAGGGGCCGTGTTACGGTTTTTTGCCGGTCGTTTCGGACTTACCCTGCATTCGGTACAGGAATTGCACTTTAACTTGGGTGGAGGAGACTGTTTTGACACAGAATAATCGCAGATATCTGTTCACTTCGGAGTCGGTAACGGAGGGTCACCCGGACAAGATTGCAGACCAGGTTTCCGACGCCGTGCTGGATGCAGTGCTGGTGCAGGACCCCATGGGGCGCGTGGCCTGCGAAACGCTGGTGACCACGGGTCTGGTAATGGTGGCAGGTGAAATTACCACCTCTGCGTTAGTGGACTATTCCGACCTCGCCCGGCAAGTGATTCGCGACGTGGGATACGATCGTGCGAAGTACGGATTTGACTCAGAAACCTGCGCGGTAATCTCCTCAATCAAGCGGCAATCACCCGACATCGCCATGGGTGTGGATACCGGAGGCGCTGGCGACCAGGGCCTGATGTTTGGCTATGCTTGCGATGAAACGGACGAATTAATGCCGCTGCCAATAATGCTTGCGCACAAGCTGGCGCGGAGACTGGCCGAAGTACGCAAATCAGGGAAGGTGAGTTTCCTGCGACCTGACGGGAAGTCGCAAGTGACTGTCGAATACGAAGGCGTGCGGCCTGTGAGAGTGGATTGCGTGGTGGTGTCAACGCAGCACAGCCACAAGGTATCAAACGATGAATTGCACACGGTGATCAAGAAGGAAGTGATTGAACATGTGGTGCCGAAATCGCTGATGGATAAGAACACCAAGATGCACATCAATCCCACTGGGCGGTTTGTGGTGGGCGGCCCGATGGGCGATGCCGGGCTGACCGGACGGAAAATTATCGTGGATACGTATGGTGGCTACAGCCGTCACGGTGGCGGCGCGCTTTCAGGCAAGGATCCAACCAAAGTTGATCGCTCGGCGTGTTACATGGCGCGTTACGTCGCCAAGAATGTGGTCGCCGCGGGAATCGCCAAGCGCGTGGAAGTGCAGCTTGCTTATGCCATCGGAGTTGCCGAACCCGTATCGGTGATGGCCGATACGTTTGGAACGGGAATTGTTCCAGACGAGCAGATTACCGACTTAATCCGCGCGAATTTCAAACTAAACCCGCGCGGGATCATCGAAACACTCAACCTGCGGCATCCGATTTACCGCGCTACTGCCGCCTATGGCCATTTCGGGCGCAATGAGCCCGGATTCACCTGGGAAGTGACCGACCGCGCAGAGGCCCTGCGCCGCGATGCGGGTTTATCGGAAGCGAGGGCTGAGAAGGTCGTCGCACGTCGCTAGTTGGAAGAAATTCAAAAAAATTGTGGGATCTGATCGCTCCCCAAAATTCAATTCAGGAGCATGAGCTTGACTACTTCTACGCAAAAAGTGAACGGAGATGTACGGGATTTGTCGCTGGCCGAAGCGGGAAAGCGCAGGATTGAGTGGGCCAACCAGCAAATGCCCGTGCTGCAACTGATTCGCAAGCGGTTCATCAAGGAACAGCCGCTGAAGGGTACTCGTATTTCCGCGTGTCTGCATGTGACCAGCGAGACGGCAAACCTTGCGATTACTCTGCGCGACAGTGGCGCCGATGTGGTGCTGTGTGGGTCGAATCCACTTTCTACACAGGATGAAGTGGCGGCCTCGCTGGTGCGTGATTACGGTATTTCGACTTACGCGATTAAGGGCGAAGACAACGCCACATATTACGCGCACATCAGCGCGGCGCTGGACCACCAGCCGCAGGTCACCATGGACGATGGCGCGGACCTGGTCACTCAGCTGCTGACCAAGCGCACGGATTTGGTGCAACACGTCATCGGCGGAACGGAAGAGACGACCACAGGCGTGATTCGCCTGCGCGCCATGGCCAAGGACGGCACACTGAAGTATCCCGTGATCGCGGTGAACGATGCGCAGACCAAACATTTCTTTGACAACCGCTACGGTACCGGCCAATCGACGCTGGATGGAATCATCCGCGCGACCAATTTGCTGTTGGCTGGCCTGAAGCTGGTGATCGCCGGCTACGGCTGGTGCGGGCGCGGCGTAGCCATGCGTGCCAAGGGAATGGGAGCGGACGTGATCGTCACGGAAATTGATCCCACGCGCGCGATTGAGGCGGTGATGGATGGTTTCCGGGTCATGACCATGACCGAGGCCGCCAAAATTGGGGACATCTTCGTGACCGTGACCGGGAATAAGAGCGTCCTTGCGTCCGAGCATTTTGAAAAAATGAAAGATGGGGCGGTGTTGTGCAACTCAGGGCACTTCAATGTGGAGATTGATATTCCGGCGCTGGAGAAGATGGCCACCGCAAAGAAGCCCGCGCGCGCGTTTGTTGAGGAATTTGCGATGCGCGATGGGCGGAAGATTTATTTGCTTGGAGACGGGCGGCTGATCAATTTGGCTGCCGCGGAAGGCCATCCGGCCTCCGTGATGGACATGAGCTTTGCGAACCAGGCGCTCTCGGTGGAATACATGCTCAAGAATGCGAAGAATCTGGAAAAGAAAGTGTACCCGGTGCCGGAAAATATTGATAAGCACATCGCCAAGCTGAAGCTCGAATCAATGGGCGTGCAGATTGATAAGTTGACGCCGGAGCAGGAGCACTATTTGGCGTCCTGGTCGGAAGGAACGTAATCGGATTTAGCTGAATATCGCGGCGGTTCGACCGAACCGCCGCTAGCTTTAAGCTTCCATTGAGTCAGGCATCGCAAGAAACGGGGGACGATGCAAGACTGGGCTGACTGGGCGCTGGACACAGCGAAATCGCGCGGGGCCACCTACGCCGACGTGCGCGTGATGGATATTCGCCACCGCAATCTTTCCACAAAAAATGGACAAGTAGGAAATCTGAGCGAGAGTCAATCGCTGGGGTTGGGGGTGCGCGCGCTGGCCTCGGGGTCGTGGGGATTTGCGGCCACGGACCGGTTGACCCGCGAGGGGATTTCGGCTTGCGCAGCGGAAGCCGTGTCGATTGCCAAGGCTTCGGCGCTGGCTAAGCTCCACGATGTGGCGATGGTGCCCGAGCAGGCGTACATAGATACCTGGCAGAACCCCCACGTGAAAGATCCGTTTCGCATTCCCATGGAAAGACAGCTCGATCATTTATTAGCGGCCGATGCGGAGATGCGGAAGGTGAAGGGTGTGACCTTGGCGGAAACGTCGATGGCCTTTTGCCGAATCGAGCAACTGTTTGCCTCCTCGATTGGGTCGCGCATCCACCAGACCAAAGTGCAATCCGGTGCCGGGATTGTGGCCACAAGTTTCGCGGGCAGTGAAATTCAGAAGCGGTCGTATCCCAACAGTTTCGGCGGGCAGCACATGCTGGCGGGGTACGAGCTGGTGGAATCACTCGACCTGGTAGGCAACGCGCAGCGCGTGGGGGAAGAAGCCGTGGCGCTCCACAGCGCCGTGCAATGTCCCGAAGGCACGAAGACAATCATCCTGGACAGTTCGCAACTTGGCTTGCAGATTCACGAATCCATCGGGCATCCGATTGAGCTCGACCGCGTGCTGGGAATGGAAGCGAACTTCGCGGGCATGAGTTTCCTGACTCTCGAGAAATTGAACACGCTGAAATATGGATCGGACATTGTCAATGTGGTGGCCGATGCGCGGCTGGCGCATGGGCCGGGTCTGGGCACATTCGGCTACGACGACGAGGGCGTTCCGGCGCAATGCACGGACATTATTAAAAACGGATTGTTCACCGGGTATTTGTCGAACCGTGAGACCGCCGTTTCGATTGGGCTGAAGCGCAGCGGCGGCACCATGCGGACCGAAAGCTGGAATCGCCTGCCGATTATTCGCATGACCAACATCAGCATTCATCCCGGTAAATGGAAATACGATGATTTGATCGCGGATACGGATGACGCGATTTATATGGAGACGAATCGTTCCTGGTCGATTGACGACCGTCGCTACCATTTCCAGTTTTCGACGGAGATTGGCTGGGAAATTAAGGGCGGCAAGAAGGGCCGCATGATCAAGCATCCGAGCTACAGCGGCATTACCACTGAATTCTGGAATAGTTGCGATGCGATTTGCTCACGGGATCACTGGACCTTGTGGGGAACGCCCAATTGCGGGAAAGGCCAGCCGATGCAAACGATGGGGACCGGGCACGGAGCGGCTCCCGCGCGGTTCCGAAATGTAAAGATTGGAGTGGCGTTTTCAAAATAAAGTCAATTCATGAGTCCTGCCAAGAAAACTCGGAAGGCGGCGCCGGCGAAGAAGAAATCCCTCACGGGAAGCGCACGCGAGGGGTTGCTGACGCAATCCGAACTGAGGCGCATCGCGGAGCGCGTCTTCAAGCTGAGCGACGCGGATGAAACCGAGGTCATGATTGACGTCACTTCGGACGCGCTGACACGCTTTGCGAATAACACCATTCATCAGAACGTGGCGGAACAAGGGCTGACGATTTCGGTACGCACGGTGTTCGATGGACGCACTGCGCGCGCTACGACCAATCGCACAGATGATGAGTCGCTGGCGCGTGTGGTGGCTGCTTCCGCAACGATTGCGAAAAGCCAGGCCAAGATTCCGCACATGTTGGCTATGCCGGGGCCGCAAAAAGTTCAACGCGTGGCGCGATTTTTCGATTCGACCGCTGGTTTCACGGCGCAGGACAGAGCGAAGGCCGTCGCACGGGTGTGCCGCGCGGCAACAAAACGAAAGCAGACCGTGGCAGGAATTTTTACGACTGGGACGATGCAGTCGGCGCTGGGGAACAGCCGCGGATTGTTTCTGACGCACCAGCAAACGCGCGCTGAGTTTTCCGTCACCGTGCTCGACCCGGATTCGTCCGGTTGGCAGAAGGCAAATTCCCCGGACGTCACGAAGATATTTCCCGATGCGCTGGCCGATCGCGCCGCCGAGAAATCGCGGGCCTCGCGCAAACCGAAGGAGGTCCCGCCGGGTCACTATACGGTGATTCTGGAGCCTGCGGCGGTGCTCGACCTTGTTGGATTTTTATTTTACGATTTTGCCGGGACGGCGGTGCTGGACCAGCGCTCCTGTTTTAACAAGCGCATGGGCAAGCAGGTGATGGGCCCGAACATCACGATTTGGGATGATGTCTACCATCCTCTGCAAACCGGCGCGCCTTTCGATGGCGAGGGCCTTCCGCGTCAAAAAGTCTTGCTCGTGGATCGAGGAACGCCGCGCAATTTGGTTTATGCGCGCGCGACTGCCAAACAAATGCCGAGCGACATGAAGGCCAAGCCGACCGGGCACGGGTTTCCGCTGCCGAATGAATACGGCGAAGCGCCCATGAATCTGGTTTTCGAGGGCGGGAAAGCTTCACTCGATGAAATGATTGCCTCCACTTCGCGCGGGATACTGGTGACCAGGCTGTGGTACATCCGCGAAGTGGATCCCTACGAAAAGATTTTGACCGGGATGACGCGCGATGGAACTTTCCTGATTGAGGGCGGGAAGCTCGCGGGGGGCATCCGCAACTTCCGGTTCAATCAGAGCGTCCTCGAGATGCTCTCCAACGTTGAGGCGATGAGTCCGTCTGTTCGTGCGGCCGGCGAGGAATCGTTTGAGATGGTCGTCCCCGCCATGAAGGTCAACGGATTTCACTTCAGCGAGGTCACAAAGTTCTAACTGACCGTGAAGTCCTCCGCATTCGCTGCAATTTAGGCTAGAATCCCGCCTGAAATTCTTGCTGTTCGCATTCCGATTGGGGGAATCCGCCATGTTCAGCCGCGTCACCGCGATATTTCTGCGAATAACTTTGACGGTTGTTTTCGGGGCCGTCGCGTGCCAGGCGCAGGGCAAGGCCGAGGACTATCAGCGCGCCACGAATTACATTCAGGCAAACGCCGTGAAGCTTGAGAAACTGGGTGATGTGGCTCCGCACTGGATTAATGAATCCAGCCGCTTTTGGTATCGCCTGCAATCCTTTGGCAAGAAGCAATTCGTGGTGGTCGACCCCTCGCAGCCGGCGAAGAGTCCGGCATTCGATCACGAAAAACTGGCCGCGGCGCTGAACAAGGCTGCGCGGCGCACTTTTGAGGGGAGCAATCTTCCGTTCGACACATTTGATTTCAGCCTGGATGGAAAATCCATCACCTTTGACGCAGATCAGGCGAAATGGTTGTGCGCCATCCCTGAGTATGTCTGCCACCGCGAGACCACTCCGGACATTAATGAGGTGCGCTCGCCCAATGGCAGGTGGTCCGCCTTTGTGCGGGGTTACAACTTATGGCTGCGCGACACTTCCACGGGTCAGGAGATTCAGCTCACTCGAGACGGTGAAAAGAACTGGGACTACGCCACACCGCTTCCATCGCTGGCCACCATGGTGCGGCAGCAAACGCAGGAGCCAAAGGAAACTCCCGGCGTGCAGTGGGCGCCGGATTCGTCAAAGCTCATGACCTACCGGCTCGACTCGCGCAATGCCGGGCGGTTCAACAGTCTGCAGTTTGTGCCGCCGGATCAGCTGCGCCCGAAGGCGTATTCCTACGCGTATCCGTTGCCGGGAGAAGCGCTGCCGACGTCGCAACTCATCGTGTTTGACCCTTTGTCCGGAAAGCGCGTAGACGTCCAGGGCCAGCCACTGAGCGTTTATTACTACGGCGGAGGGGCGCGAGTAACCTGGTTCAAGGACAGCAGGAGGTTTTACTACCTCTGGGTCGAGCGCGGATACAAAGCCGGCGGCATAAGAGAGGTGGACGCCGAAACCGGCCAGGAGCGCGCGTTGATGCTCGAACGCGCCGAACCGCACGTAGACACTTACAACGCGGATTATTCCGTGATTGGCGAAGGCAGCGAAGTCCTCTGGGCTTCGGATCGCGACGGTTGGATGCACATTTATCTTTACAATGGGAAGACCGGGCACCTGGCCAGCCAGGTCACCAAAGGCGAATGGGCGGTGAGCAGCATCGTGCACGTGGATGAAGCGGCGCGACAGATTTATTTTGCGGCCAACGGGCGCGAGGCGGGAGAGGATCCTTACCTTACACATCTTTACCGGGTGAATTTCGATGGTTCGGGTCTGCAGTTGGTGACGCCCGAGAGCGCCAATCACAACATCTCTTTTTCTCCGGACGGAAAATACTTCGTGGACAACATATCCAGGATCGATTTGCCCGTGAAATCCATCCTGCGCCGCGCGCCCGATGGAAACACCGTGATGCCCCTCGAAGAGTCGGACGTAAGCGGGCTGGCCAAGCTGGGCTGGAAATTCCCCGAGCCATTCAAAGGGAAAGCGGCGGATGGTACCACAGACATTTATGGCGCGATCTGGCGGCCGTCGAATTTCGACGCGTCAAAGAAATATCCGGTCGTCGAATACACTTACACAGGCCCGCACTCGCATTTTGTGCCCAAGGCCTTCAACCAGGCGCTGGGCACGCAGCAGTCCATGGCCGAGCTTGGTTTTATCGTGGTGATGATGGACGGGCGCGGCACCACCGGGCGTTCACGCGATTTCCATAATTTTTCCTACCGCAATCTCGGCGGCGCGTTTGAAGACCACGTCGCGCTGATCAAGCAGATGGCCGCGAAGTATCCCTATATGGACGTGACGCGCGTGGGGATTTACGGGACTTCGGCCGGCGGTTATGGGTCCGCGCATGCCATGCTGGCGTACCCGGAGTTTTACAAGGTTTGCGTTTCCACTTCCGGCGATCACGATCCGCGCCTAGATAAGGCCGTGTGGAACGAAGCGTTTCAAGGATATCCCGTGGACGAAAGCTACGTGAACGATTCCAACGTCACGCAAGCGGCGAAATTGCAGGGCCACCTGCTTCTCGAACATGGCGACATTGATGACAATGTGAATCCAGTGGAGACCATGCGTTTCGCCGATGCGCTGATGAAAGCCAACAAGGATTTCGACATGCTCTTCGTGCCCAACATGGCGCACGGAGAGGGCAGCAATCTTTATCTGGTGCGGCGGCGCTGGGATTACTTCGTGAAGTATCTGTTGGGCGTGACCCCGCCCAAGGACTTCGTGATCCCGCCGCTGCCCGCCACCGCCGGCGGCCGCGGGATGTAACAGGCTCCGCGGAATTGTTCGGCGGGCGAAGCGGCGGCCCGTGAGAGTCACAGGGGACAATGGAGCCGGCGCCGCGCCCGCGTCCCGTATCCTCAACAGAGAAGACTCTAGGCGAATAAAAAGCGAATGTCAAGCATTGACTTTCGCTATTTATTCGCCTATGTTCTTTTCAGCCCCAGTGCCCCCGGCAAGGACCATCGCCCATCGCCATGGCTTTTCATTCCATCCCGGCAGCCAGCATTACCCCGTCGGCGGTGAAGGCCTGGGAGCTGTCGGAGAGCGGGCTGACGGTTTTTCACGGGCATCCGCAAACGCCGCGATTGTTCCACTATTTTCTTCCGCGATTGATCGCGCAGGGCAAGCAGGTGCTCTGCCTGGACGGCGCCAACCGGTTTGATCCGTTGCTGATTGCGCGTTTCGCGCGGCGCGCGGGAAAAGAGTCGTCGGTATTCAATCAGAAGATTCGAGTGGCGCGCGCGTTCACTTGTTTCCAGTTGACGGAGCTGCTGGTGCGCGTGCCGCGCCTGCTGCAAAGTTTTCCCGCGCAGGTGGTGGCCGTCACGGCGCTGCCGGATGTGTACTTCGATGAAGATGTCCGCGAGCGGGAAGCGGCGGCGTCATTCCAGCAGGCGCTGGAAGCTTTGAAAATGGTGGCGCGGCTGCGCGTGCCGGTGGCGGTGTTTTCGGATGCGTCCTCCTTCCGTACTCCGCGGCAAACATTTTTTCATCAGCTGGTGAAGAGCGCGGACCAGGTGTGGAGATTCGCGGAGCAGGAAAGCGGCAAGCTCACGCTGCTCGAAGAGAAGGCGTTCCCGTCGCGCCGCGCATTGCCGGGCTGCATCAAAAAGTGAAGCGTGCATTGATTCGCCATGGGCCGAACAGTTCCCACATTCCGGCAGTTGATTGAAGAGGCCACGCAGCGGTGGTCGAAATTCCGCCGCGCGCTGCGGCGCGAGGACCAAGTCCACTTCGACCATCTGTTTCACCGCGTGCGCTGCTATACGCAAGCAGCTACTTACCAGTGCAACGACGATCCGATGCAATCCATCCTGCTTTCCATCGCGCTCGAACAGGAAAAGCGATTGGATGCGCTGGAACGGGCCGTTTTTCAGGAAGAGAAATCTCAGAAAGACAAAGTCCAGAAAGAAAAATTCCAGAGAGAGAAACTCGATGCGACTTCAGGGATGGATCTTCGACCTTTACCCCAGCCCGCAGGGGATGAAGCTGTGGCTGATGGAGCCGAACCAGAAGCGCCATCTGCTGATTGACCGCTTCACGCCAAGCTTTTACGTTTCGGGCTCGAGCGACGGGCTGCGGCGATTGCAGGAGGCGCTTGCCGGAAAGAGCAACGCGGTCACGTGCAGCCTGACCGAGCGCACCGATATCTGGGAACGGGAAGCGCGCACAGTTCTGGAAGTGTCCGTGCAACATCCGAACGAATATTCTTCCTGGGCGCGCTGGGTACATCGCTTCGATTCCACTCTGCGTCTTTACAACAGCGATTTGATGCTGGCCTCGGTCTATTACTGGCAGCGCAATGTGTTTCCGTTTGCCAGGGTCGAAGTGGAAGTGGATGGCAAAGGCGAAGTGGATGGCGAACGCAATGTCCAGGCGCTGGAATGCCGCGACAACGAATGGGAACTGGATTACGAGCTGCCACCGCTTGAAATCATGCGCGTCCGGCTGGGCGGGCTTTCACGGATTGATCCCGCGCATGGGCGCCAAACTGCGTTGGAAGTGGAAGTGGGCGGCAGGGAATATGAGCTGGACGAATCGAACGAGCCGGCCGCGGTCTCCTTCGAGCATCTTCTGAAGCAGCACGACCCGGACCTCATCCTCTCCGATTGGGGCGACGCCACCATTCTGCCGAAGCTGCAGGAGCAGGCGGCGCACCTGAACATCACGTTGCCGCTCAACCGCGATCCTGGCGCGCAAGTGCAACAGAGCAAGGCGCGAAGTTTCATCAGCTACGGGCGCATCCTGTTCAAGAACAGCGCCACCACTCTGTTTGGCCGCCTGCATGTGGACACGCAGAACTCTTTTATCGCCGACAAGTGCGATCTTTCCGGATTGTGGGAACTGGCGCGCGTCACCAAACTGCCCGTGCAGTATGCGTCGCGCACCACCACCGGCACGGGGATTTCCTACATGCAGATGGAGTTGGCGCACCGCGACGGCGTGCTGATCCCCGAACAGAAAGCCGAGCCGGAAGATCCGAAGTCGCCGGACCAATTGCTGCTCGCGGATCGCGGCGGTTTGGTGTTCACCCCCAAGCTGGGATTTTTCACCAATGTCGCCGAACTGGATTTCGTCAGCGAATATCCGAGCATCATGGCGCGCTTCAATATTTCACCGGAGACGGTGAATTGTCCGTGCTGTCCCGACGCGCCCACTGTGCCGGAGCTTGGCTACCGCGTGTGCCAGAAGCGGCGGGGAATCACCAGCAGAGTGGTCGAGCGGCTGATCAGCAAGCGCAGGGCGCTGAAGGAGCGGCTGCGCACCGCATCCGCCGAGGAGACGCCACATTACAAATTGCAGCGCGATTCGCTCAAATGGCTGCTGGTCTGTTGCTTCGGTTACACAGGTTACAAGAACGCGCGCTTCGGGAAAATCGAGGCGCACGAAGCGATTAACGCGGTGGCCCGCGAAACCCTGCTGGTAGCCAAGGAAATGGCGGAAAGCAGAGGCTACGAAGTGTTGCACGCGCTGGTGGATTCGCTTTACGTTCAGAAATACGGGGCGGTACGCGAAGACTACGCCCAATTGGCTCGGGACATTGAGGAAATAACCAAACTCCCTTTGGCCATCGAAGCGATTTACCGCTACGTCGTTTTCCTGCCGTCCACGCGCTTTGAAGATATTCCGGTCCCCAACCGATTCTTCGCGGTCAGTGTGGATGGAGAATTAAAAGTGCGCGGTCTGGAATCCCGCCGACACGATACGCCACCAATGATTGTCCGGATGCAAAAGCAGGTGCTGGCCATCCTGGCGGAAGCGCATGACTACGACAGTTATCGCGAAAAACTTATCGAGGCGCGCGAAACGCTTCGCGGCTACGAGGAGCGGCTGGATAGCGGCGACGTGGCCATCGAGGATCTGGTGGTCAGCAAGCGGCTCACGCGCGCCCCGCGCGACTATCAAAAAGCGAATCTGACCGCCGTTGTGGCGCAGCAACTTTATAGCGGAGGCGTCAAGCTGCGTCCCGGTCAAACCGTGCAATACGTGATTACCGATACAAATGCCAGCGTGCCCAATGACCGCGTGAAGGCGTTCGCGCTGTGGAATGGCTGGTATGGCTACGACCGGGAAAAATATAAAGCCATGTTGCGCGAGGCGTTTGAGCCGTTCACCAAGCCCTGCAGCGCGCAATTATTTCTCAGCATTATGGCGTAGCGAGCGGTTTGTAAATAAGTCCGATGACGATGCAGGTGATGGTCCACTGGACGAAGTAAGCCGCAGCCTGTCCCAAAGCGAGTTTCAGCCCGATGTTCAGGTTCACGTAGTTGTGCAGCACAAATGCGCAAACCACGAAAATGCCAATCAGAACGCC
>Ga0209415_10002222_pt1 | contig 36543 bp, 32 predicted proteins | sample PeaSoiSIISIP2007_FD_187696 | JGI IMG/M metagenome (GOLD analysis project Ga0209415, IMG submission 187696) | Peat soil microbial communities from Weissenstadt, Germany - SII-SIP-2007 (SPAdes) (version 2) | ecosystem: Environmental > Terrestrial > Soil > Wetlands > Peat | place: Germany... | reverse complement strand
CAAGGTGCCGAGACCCGCGCGGCGCTGAGTGCTCACCTGGAGGCCCCGGGGCTCGAGCACACCGAGGCGATGGCTCGTTACCTCTGGGACAGCGGGGCGGCGGCGATCGTGTCGGACAGCTTCGCGACCGAGGTGTGGCCGGCCGACTGGTCGCGCGACGCGCAGCCCTTCGGGTTCTTGCACCGGGTCCTCATCGGGCAGTTGGGTTTCGCGATCGGCGAGCTCTGGGACCTCGAGGCACTCGCCGCGGACTGCGCGGTCGACGGCGTGGCCGAGTTCCTGTTGGCCGCCGCGCCCCTGCACGTGCGCGGCGGCATCGGCTCGCCGGCGAACGCCCTCGGCATCAAGTGACGTGGGGCTTATTTTTGTTGGACGTCCGGCTTGCGTAACGAGGCGGTGCAACGTATGCTCGCGCGAGAAGCGCAGTCGGGCTGGCAGGTTCTGCGAGGCGGTGCCGTCGGACCGACTGGAACATAGGGGGATGACGTGTCCACGTTGAACCATCGCATTGGCCACTTCCGCCGAGGGACCCTCATTGGGGCCGCCGTGGCCACGATCGCCGCACTCGGCGTCGCACCGCTCTCCGCGTCGGCCTCCACGGGCATCAACACGTCGGCCGCCTGCAAGGGAACGCCGGTCAAGGGCGGGACACTGGTGTACGCGCGCCAGGCCGGCCCGGTGACGCTGAACCCCTTCTACCCGACGAACGGGAACGGCGACATCTTCGCCGACACCTTGCTGTACCAGGGTTTGGTGATGCCCGACCCCACGGGTGCGACCCAGAACGTCGTGCCGGCCGTGGCCAGCAGCTGGACGGTGTCGTCGGACGGGCTCACCTACACGTTCCACATCCGGCCCGGCATCAAGTTCTCCAACGGCCAGGCGGTCACCGCCGCGGACGTCGTCTTCTCGCTGGACTACTTCGCGAACCCCAAGCTCGACGAGACCGCGGTCCTGTCGGGAGGGTTCAAGAGCGCGACGGCGGTCAACTCCTCGACCGTGAAGATGACGCTGTCCCAGCCCACGCCGGGGATCCTGTACAACATGAGCATCTTTGACGCATTCATCGTGCCCAAGAGCCTCGTCCAGAAGCAGGGTTCGAACTTCTGGACCCACCCGGTGGGCACCGGGCCGTTCATGTTGAGCAAGTGGGTGCGCGGGTCCTCGATCACCTTCGTGCGCAACCCGTACTACTGGCAGCCGGGCCTGCCCCACCTGAACAAGGTGGTCTACCAGTACGCGTTGAATGACAACACGCGCCTGCTGGACGTGCAGAACGGCCAGGCCCAGATCGCCGACGGCATCCCGTTCTCGGAGGTCAAGACGGTGCAGTCGAGCTCCAGCTTGACGCTCCAAGAGGTCAAGGTCCCCTACTGGGTGGGACTGTGGCTGAACTTCAACCGTAAGCCGCTGGCCAACCTCGACGTGCGCCTGGCGATGGAGTACGCCATCAACCGGTCGCAGATCAACACGTCGGTCTTCCAGGGCCTGGGCACCGTTCCCAACAGCGTGCTGCCCCAACTCAAGTACGACGCGCCCAACAGCGTGGTCAAGCCCTACACCTATGACCTGAAGCTCGCCAAGCAGTACATGGCCAAGTCCGCCTACCCGCACGGCTTCTCCATCACGATGCAGTACCCGAGCGGCTACGCCGAGTACACCAACCTCGTGCTGATCCTCCAGGCGGAGTGGGCGGCCATCGGCATCAAGGTGAAGCTCGTCAGCGAGGACCAGGCCACCGAGACCGCGCTGTACATGAAGGGAAAGTACGACCTGACCTTCCCGTACGCCGAGTTCACGAGTGACGTGACCGTGCCCGACGAGTACGCCGCCTTCGTGACGACCTACGGCGGCGGCGGCTACAGCTTCTTCTCGTGGTGGAACGACCCCACGATCGCCAACATGGTGATCAAGTTCAACCACACGGCGAGCGATGCGAGCCGCGCCCAGCAGTGGCCCAAGATCCAGGCCGCGATGATGGCCCAGACGCCGTTCATCAACATCATGGACCTGCCGTTCCTCAACGCCCACGGCAACAACGTGTGCGGCACCTATCTGGACCCGCTGGGGGCCGACTCGTTGCAGTACACCTGGATCGCGAAGTAGAACTACTCACGACGAGGTGCCGTGCCAACCCGGCGGGGTAGCCACGTCGTGAGCCAGAACGGGTAGGGGCAGTGCTCGGATACACGCTGCGGCGCGTCGGCATCAGCGTCATCCAACTGCTGCTCCTGGCGTTCCTGGCCTTCACCCTGATCCACTTCGTGCCGGGCAACCCGGTCAGCACGATGCTCGGGCCGCGCGCCACGCCGGCCGAGATCAAGCTCATCAGCGACAGCCTGGGCCTCAACAAGCCCTTGCCCACCCAGTTCTGGCTCTTTCTGGGGCACCTCGTGACGGGGCACTTCGGCCGGTCCTTCACGTTCAGCCAGAGCATCTCGTCGCTGATCAGCGAGCGCTTCGTGCCGAGCCTGGCGCTCATCACCTACGGGACGCTCGTCGCCATCGTGATCGGCGTCCCGCTCGCGATCGCCACCGCACTGCGCGCCGACGACCCGGTCGACCACTCCATCCGGATCTTCACGACGATCAGCTTCGCCATGCCGACCTTCTGGTCGGGGCTGGTGCTCGCGATCATCTTCGCGTTGAAGCTCCACTGGCTGCCCGTCTCGGGCTACGGGACCGGGTTCTGGGGCGTGGCCCGGTCGTTGACGCTGCCCGCGGTGGCCCTCGGTCTGTCGCTGCTCGCCGTGATCGTGCGGACCCTGCGATCGAGCATCCGTCACGTGCTGAGCCTCGAGTACGTCGAGGCGACCAGGGCGCGCGGATTCAGCACCTGGCGGATCATGACGCACCACGTGATGCGCAATGCCGTGATGCCGACGGTGACCGTGCTCGCGGTCAACGTGGGCTTTCTCATCGGCGGGACCGTCGTCCTCGAGCAGGTCTTCCAGATCCCGGGACTGGGCTCGCTGCTGTTCCAGGCGGTGGAGCAGCGCGACTATCCGCTCGTCGAGACGATCGCGGTCCTGGCCGGCTCCGTCGTCGTCTTCCTCAACCTGGCCACCGACCTCTTGCAGTCCGTGGTCGATCCGCGCGTTCGTCCGGGGGTCCGCAGTGTCTGACCTGTCCGTGCGATCGCTCGCGGTGCGTCACCGCTTCCGGATCCGGCGCCTGCACAACTGGGAGCTCACGGCGGGGATCGTCGTCATCGGCGTGCTGATGCTCGCCGCACTCCTCGCGCCCAACATCGCGCCGTACCCGCCGAACCGTCTCGACATCATCAACAGCCTGCAGGCACCGTCGTGGCATCACTGGATGGGCACCGACTTCGTCGGCCGTGACATCTGGTCGCGCGTGCTCTACGGGTTGCGCGTCGACATGCTCGTCGTCGCGGTGATCACGTACGCGGGCCTCGTGATCGGGGTCGTGGTTGGGACCATCGCCGGCTACTTCGGCGGTTGGTTCGATGCGATCGTGGGGCGCATCGCCGATACGGTGATCGCCTTTCCCTTCATCGTGCTCGTCCTCGCGGTGATCGCCATCGTCGGTCCCGGGCTCAAGGGGGTGGCGATCGGCATCATCATCGCCGGGTGGGCCCTCTACTGCCGACTGGCGCGATCCGAGATGCTGGCGCTGCGCGAGCAGCCGTTCATCAAGTCCACCAAGGCGCTGGGCTACTCGCACCTGCGCGCGATCTTCCGCCACGCCCTGCCCAATCTCGTGCGCACCAGCCTCGTCTACTCAACCGTCGACGTGGTCGTGAACATGCTGGTGCTCGCCGGCATGTCGTACCTGGGGCTCGGCCAGCAGGCCCCCGGGGCGGACCTCGGCTCCATCATCGCCAGCGGCCAGAGCTACCTGCTGAGCGCCTGGTGGATCACGACGATTCCCGGCATCGTGCTCGTGCTCTTCGGCTTCGGGGTCAGCCTGATCGGCGACGGCATCACGAGCGGCGAGCTCCTCCAGGGGGCGCTGTGACCGCGCTGCTTCGCCTGGAGGGCCTGCGCATCGCGTTCCAGCACCGCACGGGCTCCACCGAGGTGGTCCGGGGAGTGGACCTGGAGGTGGGACCGAGCGAGACCGTCGGGCTGGTGGGCGAGTCCGGATCCGGCAAGAGCCTGACGTGCCGGTCGGTCATCCGGCTCATGCCGTCGCACGCGAGGATGACCGCCGCCCGCGTGGAGTTCGACGGACGTGACGTGCTGGGGCTGAGCACGAGCGACTTGCGCCAGCACCGGGCCCACAACGTCGGCATGATCTTCCAGGACCCGTTCAGCTGCTTCGACCCGACCAAGCGCGTGGGCGAACAGGTCGCCGAGACGCTGCGCGTGAACGCGGGCATGGACCGCAGCGCGGCCCACGACCGCGCGCTCGAGCTGCTCGCCAGCGTGGGCATCGACCGGCCCGAGCAGCGGTTCCGGGCGTACCCCCACGAGCTGTCCGGGGGCATGCGCCAGCGCGTCATGATCGCGATCGCGATCTCGGCCAAACCGAAGCTGCTCATCGCCGACGAGCCGACGACCGCGCTGGACGTGACCACGCAAGCGCAGATCCTCGCGCTCATCGAGCAACTGCGCCGCGACTCCGAGATGGCCGTGCTGCTCGTCTCGCACGACTTCGGCGTGATCGCCCAGGCGTGCGACCGCGTCGCCGTGATGTACGGGGGCTACGTCGTCGAGGCCGGTCCGGTCGACGAGGTCTGCGCTGAACCCCGGCATCCCTACACCCGCGCGCTCCTGGAATCGATCCCGAACGTGGAATCGGCCGGACAGCGGATCCGGCGCGCGGGCATCCCGGGCCAGCCCCCGAACCCCGCCGAGTTGCGCCCGGGCTGTCCCTTCGTGGAGCGCTGCACGCTGGCTCGCGAGTCGTGCCACGACGTCGACATGACGCTCGCCGAGGTGGCGCCGGGGCACGTGACGGCCTGCCCGATCGTGGCCGCGGCGGTCGGGGCGGCGTCGTCGACGAGGGGCCGGCCGTGAGCGCCGAGCCCATGCTCAGCGTGCGTGACGTCTCCAAGGAGTTCATCCTGCGTCGTTCGGCGGCCGAGTGGGTCCGACGCCAACCCGGCGACACCCACCTGGCCGTGAATCGGGTGAGCCTCGAACTCGCCCGTGGCGAGATCCTCGGCTTGGCCGGCGGGTCGGGCAGCGGCAAGACGACGCTGGCGCGCATGCTCATCCGACTCGTGGAGCCCGACGAGGGCCAGATCGTCCTCGAGGGACTGGACGTGCGCGCGGCGCGGGGCCGTCAACTTCGCGAGGTGCGCCGGCGAATGCAGATGGTCTTCCAGGACCCCTACTCGTCGCTCAACCCGCGCATGAGCGTGGGCGCGGCGATCCTCGAAGCGGGTCGAGTCCACGATCAGCCCGGCAGCGAGGCGGGGGGACCCTTCGTCGCGCGCCTGCTGGATCTGGTGCGCCTGCCCGCGTCGGCAGCGACGCGTCGTCCCCGGGAGCTCTCCGGAGGTCAGCGCCAGCGGGTCGCGGTCGCCCGGGCCCTCGCGGTCGGCCCCCAGATCCTCATCGCCGACGAGGCCGTGAGCGCGCTGGACGTCTCGATACAGACCCAGCTGCTGAACCTCTTCCTCGACCTGCGCGACGAGCTCGGCCTGGCCGTGCTCTTCGTGGCCCACCAGCTCTCGGTGATCGCCGAGGTGGCCGACCGGGTGGCGGTCATGCACCTCGGCGAGATCGTCGAGATCGGCCCGACGGCGGAGGTGTTTCGTGCCCCCCAGGCGGCCTACACCCAGACGCTGCTCGCCGCGCACCCGCGTCACGTGGCGCTGGCCGAGGCGTTGATACCTGGAGGCCCCGCGTGACGACGCAACCCGACGCCGCGACGCTCGACCTCCTCGCGTCCAAGGCCCTGATGGTGCGTCTCGAGACGCTGCGCCTGTCGCGCATCGCCGGCGCCGGCCACTACAGCGGCACCTTCTCGGCCGCCGAGCTGCTCGCGGCCCTCTACTACCACCAGCTGCGCATCGATCCGCGGCGTCCCGACTGGCCCGACCGGGACCGCTTCGTCCTCTCCAAGGGCCACGCGGCGATCGGCCTCTACCCGATCCTGGCGGACCTGGGCTACTTCGACTCGTCGTTGCTGGATTCGTACACCCGTCTCGGCAGTGCCTTCGGCGATCACCCCGACATGCGCAAGGTTCCCGGCATCGACTTCAGTTCGGGCTCGCTCGGTCACGGTCTCTCCATCGGACTGGGCATGGCCCTGGCGGCCCGCGTGGCCAGTCGCGACTACCGGGTCTACGTCGTGGTCGGTGACGGCGAGCTCGCCGAGGGTCAGATCTGGGAGGCCGCCATGGCCGCGGGACACTTCCGCACGGGCCGGCTCGTCTGCCTGGTGGACCGCAACCAGCTGGGCATCGACGGGCCCACTGAGGAGATCATGACCGCCGAGCCCATCGAGGCGCGCTTCAGCGCGTTCGGCTGGTCGTGTCAGCGCATCAACGGCCACGACCTCACGTCGGTCCTCGCCGCCTTCGCGGATCTCCGCCCCGACGACATCGGACCGCCGCAACTCATCGTGGCCGACACCGTGAAGGGTCAGGGGGTCGCCCGGATGGAGAACGACCTGAAGTGGCACGTGGGCAACCTGGGACCCGACGACTACGAGGAGGTCCGCCGTGAGCTCGTCGGCGGGAGCGACCGTGACCGCTGAAGGCCCATCGAGCGGCCCGGCCGGCCTCGACCAGAGTGAGGTCTTCCGGGGAGACAGCCGGGCCCGGAGCTCCGCGAAGGGCATCGCCCCTCGCTCCGTTCCGGCGTTCGTGGCGGGTGACGAGCTGGCCGACCTGGCCGATCACGATGCGCGCGTGGTCGTCCTGACGGCCGACCTGGCGTCGTCCAACCGGTTGAATGACTTCCAAGCGCGCCACCCCGAGCGGTTCTTCAACATGGGGATCGCCGAGAAGAACATGATCTCAGTCGCGGCCGGTCTCGCGTCCGCGGGTCTGATGCCCTTCGTGGGGACGTTCGCGTCCTTCGCGGCGCTGCTCGGATACGAGCAGATCCGCACCGACTGCGCCTACCCGCGCATGCCGGTGCGCGTGCTGGCCCACCATTCGGGCATGTCGCTGGGCTACTACGGCACGAGCCACCACGCCCTCGAGGACCTGGCCGCCATGCGCGCGGTGGCCGACCTGACGGTGGCCTGTGCGGCGGACGCCAACCAGCTGCGCGCGATGCTGCGCGCCTCCCTCGACCTGGCGGGCACCCTCTACCTGCGACTGGGCCGGGGCCGGGACCCCGAGGTCTACGCCGACGTGCCCTCGGGCTTCCGCTTCGGCGAGGCCGTGCGGCTGCGCGACGGGGGCGACGCCACGATCATCGCCACGGGGTCCCAGGTCCATCCGTCGCTCGGGGCGGCGGCGCTCCTGGCCGGTCGTGGGCTCGACGTCGGCGTCATCGACATGGCCACGGTCAAGCCGCTCGACGTCGACGCGGTGCGCGACGCCGCCACGACCGGGGTGATCGTCACGGTGGAAGAGCACAGTGTCATCGGCGGCCTCGGCGGCGCCGTCGCGGAGGCCGTCGCCGACCTGCGCCTGCCCGTGGCGCTGTTGCGCCACGGGGTGCACGACGAGTACGTGGAGATCGGTCCACCGGCCGCCCTGTACGCGCACTACCGGCTCGACGAACCGGGGATCGCCGACGTGGTGAGCCAGTTCGTCGACGCTCTGACGTAGGCGGGGACTCGCTCGACAACGCAATCGCGTTCGTTGGCCCAGAGTTGGCCCAACCTCCGTCGGGGTGTCCGCACTGCGAATCCGCAATCGTTGCCGACTCTCATCGGCGGACGCTGCGTGCCGACGTCGACCACGCACTGCGTCCTGGGCGCTGCTGCGAGGGTCGATAGTCAACGCCTTCCCAACGTGGCCAAACATTATCGATACACGCCACGACACGGCGGAACGGCGAAGGTTGCCGCTGTACATTTCGTGCGTGAGTCGAACCCCGTCGTACGAACAACGTCTCGCCACGGCTCGACTGCTGCACCGATTCAACTTCGGACCGACGCCCGGTCAGTACTCGGAACTCCTGCAGCGCGGCGTCGAGGCCACTCGGTCAACGGTGCTCGAGCACGGCCGGGCCGATCCCGGGCTCGACTCGGTCGCGCCACTCAAGTTGGCTGACCTCGGTCCCTTCCCGGAAGGGGATGCGGCGGCCGCGACGGCTTTCTGGAACAGGATCGAGGAAGATAGCAGCCGATTGGTGATGTGGTGGCTCGATCGCATGGCCGCGTCGCACTATCCCTTGACCGAGCGCATGACGTGGTTCTGGCACGGGCACTGGGCCACGTCGATCTCCGCCGTCTCCTATCCGCTCACCATGCAGAAGCAGAACAACACGCTTCGCACCCACGCGTTGGCCAATTTCAAGGACATGGCGAAGGCGATGGTCGTCGACGGCGCCTTCAACGTCTGGCTGAACAACGACGAGAACTACATCGAGTCGCCCAACGAGAACATGGCTCGCGAGCTCATGGAGCTCATGACGCTCGGCGTCAACAGGTTCACGCAGCACGACGTCACCGAAGCCGCCCGCGCCCTCACGGGCTACACCACCGACCAATCCAACGGCCAGGTCACCCTCGACCCGAAGCAGCACTTCTCTGGGCCGTTGACCATCCTGGGCGCGACGTCGAGGATGAACGCCGAGAGTCTCGCCTCGCTGGTGGTGTCCAAGAGTCAGAACGCCCGGTTCATCGCCGATCGACTGTGGTTTCGATTCGTCTCCGGCTCGACGTCGGCGCCGGCGTCGCTCGCCCGGAGTTTCGCGACCCGTGACACATCGTCGCTCGTCAGCGCGCTCGTGCACTCCGCGGCGTGGACCAGTCCGGCCAACGCTCTCGTGAAGTCCCCCGTCGAGTGGTTCGTCGGTGCGTGCCGAGCCCTCAGGGTGCGCCCGTCGAAGTTGAACGCCGGCGACACGCAGTGGGAGCTGTCGCAGATGGGTCAGCTTCCGTTCAATCCGCCCAACGTGGGAGGGTGGACGTACGGACAGGCGTGGCTCAGCCCCGTCGCGTTCCAGTATCGATTCGAACTGGCGCAGGCCATCGTGGCGAAGGGTGATCTCGCGCCCCTCTCGGTCGCCACGTCGAAGAGGGTGCAGGCGTGCGCCGATTGGCTCGGCATCGCGGACTGGTCGAGGCGCACCGCGAGCGCTCTGGCCGCGGCGGGACCGGCACCAGCTGACGTCGCGCTCGTGGCGCTGCTGAGCCCGGAGTACATGGTGAGCGCGTGATCAACTGCGAATTCGATCGCCGGCGGTTCCTGCAGTGGACCGGAGCGGGTCTCTTGGCCGCGATGTCCACCGAGCTCTCGTTCGAGTCCCTGGCCGAAGCGGCGAGCGACGGGCCCCTGCCCGCGAACACGCCGATTCTCGTTCTGGTGACTCTCTATGGCGGCAACGATGGCCTCAACACGGTCGTGCCCTTCACCGACCCGGTCTACGAGAGCGCTCGATCGAACATCGCGCTGTCGTCGTCACAGCTGCTTCCGTTCACCGACGCGCTGGCCTTCAACTCGTGCCTGCCCTCGATCAGCGCGCTCTACGGGCAGAACAAGGTCGCGATCGTCCAGGGGGTGAGCTACCCCAATCCCAGCCTCTCGCACTTCTCCTCCATGGCCATCTGGCAGTCCGCGTCGCTGGCGGGCGTGTCGTCGGGATGGATCGGTCGCTGGCTCGACCAGCAGCCCCACAACGCCTTCAACGTCATCGGCGTGGGGTCGACCGTTCCTCCCGCCTTCGTCGGGGAGAAGAGCGTCGCGTCAATGGTGGACGTCAGTGGCATCCAACTGCCGTGGGGCGATGCGGCGACGCTGCTGCCGCGCCTGGGCCGTCCGTCCGCGTCCGACGTCCCGCTGGAGGCCGCCGCCGCGACGTCGATCGCCGACCTCTTCTCCACGGCGTCGCTGCTAGGCCCGCTGATCCCCGAGTCACCGACGGGCCCGATGATCGGTCAACAGCTGGCGATGGTCGCCACGATGATCAACGCCAACGTGCCCACGCGGGTGTGGGAGGTCAACCTGAGTTCCTTCGACACTCATTCGGGCGAGCAGCAAGATCAGAACTCGCTGCTGACCGAGGTTGACGCGGCCATCGGCGCGTTCATGACGATCATCAGCGCGGGGGGTCGTTCCAACGACGTGACGGTCATGATCTACTCAGAGTTCGGCCGCCGCGTGGAGTCGAACGGCAGTGACGGGACGGACCACGGCACATCGGCACCGGTGCTCCTGGTCGGCAATGGGGTCAAGGGAGGGCTCTACGGAGAGCCGCCGCCGCTGAACGCACTCGATGCCAACGGAAACCTCGCGGTCACGACTGACTTCCGAGCCGTCTACGGCGGGCTCCTGCACGACGTCTTGGCGACCCCCGTGAGCGACATCATCCCGTCGTGGAACACCGTGCTCTCCGTGCACTGAGTGTCGTGATCGATGGGTGTGTTCACGACGTGGGTTGTTCGAGCGGGCGACGCGAGTTGCACCCGCGTTCTCAGCTCGGGACGAGAGTCGTTGTCGGGACTCCGGGCAATGTCGTGGTCGTCGTAGGGGGCGACGCGGTGACCTTCAGGCGGAAGGCGAACGAGCCCGTGTCCCCGGCCGCGTCGCTCATCGTCCCGGTCAATTGGTACGTCCCGGCGGCCAGTGGACCGCTCGCCGTGACGAGGCCGCTCGGGCTCACGAGGAGCGACGGTTGCCCCGACGTCTGGGTAAAGGTCACGGCGCCCGCGTTGCCCGAGGCCGCGAGTTGGGTGACGAAGGTCGCCGACTGGCTGCTCGCGACGGTCGCGGACGTCGGCGGCACCTGCACGAGCTGGCCCACGACCACGGTGAAGTGGAAGGTCCCGGTGTCACCGTCCGCGTCGCTCGTCGTGCCCGACGCCGTGTAGGTGCCCGCGGCGAGCGCGCCCGCGGTCGTCACGAGGCCCGACGGGCTGACTCGCAGCGCGGGCTGTCCGGCGGTCTGGACGTAGACCACCGGGGGCACGCCTCCGGTCACCGCGAGCTGGGTCGAGAAGGTCGCCGACGCCGGCACGGTCGCCTGCCCCGTGGTCGGCGCCGTCTGGGAGATGATCCCGACGCGCAAGGTGACGGCGTACGTCCCGGTGTCCCCGCCGGCGTCGCTCGTGGTTCCTGAGGCGCGGTAGGTGCCCCGCGCAAGCGGACCGCTCGTCGTGACGGTCCCCGTCGCACTGACCACGATCGACGGCGTGCCGGCCGACTGGGCGAAGGTGACGGGACCGTCGCTCGCGACGACCGCCAGCTGATCGCGGAAGCTGGCCGCCGCCGCGACGGTGCTGGACGCCGAGACCGTGACGACCGGCAGGCCGCACCGATAGTCGCCGTCGTAGCCCCGTGAAGGGTATTGCGTCACGGCGACGAAGCCTCCCGTGAACGATCGCGTCGCGCAGTTGCGGACGGCCTCGAGGAGCGACGCGGAGCCGGGGACCCACACCGGCACCGTCGCGAAGGTCGACGGTCTGGGTCCCAACAGCTCGTGCCACATTGGGACGGAGGAGTAGATGCCGACGAAGGAGACGCCCTGGGACCGCAGGTAGGCGATGGATCCCAGGACCGACGCTTGGTCGATCAGGCGCGAGTGGCGCGACGGGCCGTAACCCCGGAGCCACGTCTCCCACGGATTGGCTACCTCAACGTCGAGCCACCACCGCGCCGACGTGGCGAAGATTCGCGGGGACGGTGTGTCGCTGTCAAGAAGGTCCCGCAACACCGAGTCAAATGAGAGCCGTGCGCTGTTCCAGCCGTAGTCGTACGCGCACGGAATCGAGTTGGTGCCCCGGCACCCGCGGGGCGCTCGCTGGCGCCGAGGCCAGTGGGGGTCTCCCGGACCGGGGGCGCCGGTGTTGAGGTAGAAGGCTCGCGTTGCGCTGCCGGCACCGCGCACCCAACGCAGTTCGCCCCTCAAGCACGGATTGGTCGAGAAGGCGTGACCATGGTTGACGCCGATGATCCCGAAGCCCGGGGCCGCTGGGTAGGGGTGCCCGCACTGGGGGTAGCTGATGTCGTATCCCACCGACGTCGCGGGGACGACGGGCGCCGTCGCGACCGCAGGCGTCGGCGTGGTCATCGCCAGGACCGTCGCCATGGCGATGCCCGGCCCGATTCGACGGCCTAACACTTAGATCGAGCATAGGGAGACGTCGTAGCGGGTAGGTGCGCATCCGCGTCGTGCCTGGTCCCACGGATTCGTGCGACGGGAAACGAACTCGCGTTCTCAGTTCGGGAACTCTCATCGTTCCGGGAGAGCAAGGCAGCAAGGTGCTGCTCAAGATGGACCGTCGTGGCGACGTCGGGGCCATAGACGTTAGGTCGAGGGCACTGGGGCGTCCGGTCGAACCAAGCCCGCCTCCTTCAGAGCAGGCCAAACGTCCTGGGGCACGCCGAGCCGAAAAAGTTCTATGTTGCGCTGGATCTGGTCAGCGGACCGTGCGCCGACACACACACTGACCACCGACGGGTGCGCCAAGGGGAACGCCAGTGCGACCGCCGGGAGCGACGTACCGTGGCGTTCGCAGACTTCGGCCAGCCGGCGTGCGCGTGCGACGAGTTCCCGTGGCGCGTTGTCGTAGTTGTATCGTGCGTCGGCTTCGGGCGTTGAGCGCGAGAGCAGGCCGCTGTTGAACACGCCTGCTGCGACCACACCGATTCCTCCCTGCTTGCACAGGGGTAGGAGGTCGTCGAGGGCTGATTGCTCAAGGAGCGTGTAACGACCGGCGAGCATGAAGATGTCCATGTCGGTGTGCCGGGCGAAGTCAGCCAGCATCGCCGTCTGGTTCATTCCCGCGCCAATCGCCGAGACGACACCTTGGGCACGAAGATCTTCAAGCGCTGGGTATGCGGTGTCGAGAACCTCGCGTCGATGTTCGTCCGGGTCGTGGAGAAAGGCGATGTCCACGTGGTCCATCCCCAGTCTCTCGAGGCTCTCCTCGAGCGACCTGACGATGCCGTCACGGCTGAAGTCCCAGACGCGACGGTGGGTTGCCGGTACGTCGAAGCCGCCGTCATCGAGCATCCCCGGGGGACTTAACGGCTCGAGCAGGCGCCCGACCTTTGTCGACAGGAGATACTCGTTCCGGGGCCGCCCCGACAGTGCCGCTCCGAGTCGGCGTTCGGACAACCCCAGCCCGTAGTGAGGTGCAGTATCGAAGTAGCGGATTCCCTGCTCCCAAGCAGCGTCGACGGTGGCGTCCGCCTGTTCATCCGTGATTGCGCGATACAGGTTGCCGAGTTGGGCGCAACCTAGAGATAACTCGGACAAGCGTAGGGGACGCTTTGGGAGAGGCCTCGCCCAGAGAACCCCGTTGTCCTTGGCGTCGTCAGACGCAGATCGCGCCGAGCCGTCGGTCATCGGCGATAGACCAAGCGCAGTCGATCTACGGCCGCGCCCTCACCGTCGTCGCTCTCCACCACGTAGTGCGACATTTCGGCTTGCCAACGCTGGTCGACCGGATGCAGCGCAAGAGCCGCGACGGCCCGGTCAAAGTCGTCGCACTCCACGGCGTGGAAGAGCTCATCGCCGTGTCGAAAAATGAGCCAGTGGTGGATGCCGAGCCCGCGCTGAACGCCGACGAGCTCGGGCCACACTTCCGCGTGGGCCCTTTCGTAGGCGTCCCCCATCCCTGGCTTGAGTCGCGTACGCAAACCAATGATTTCCGTCAAGCTCGGCCTCCTGTCGCCAAGTCACGCCGTGTCAACTCTTCACCGGCCAGAGCACGGGTCACCGTTCTGTCCCGGGCTTGATCCAGTGGGCGGGCGGGTCGACTCGTGCGGTCTTCAAACCTGACGCAACGCTCGTCCCAGCGGCGATGGTCTTGAATTTAGGGTTTGTGCGGCGTCTCCGAGGCGACGATATCGCCGCCGGGGGCGCTTAATCGGGTTGGTGCGATGGACAACAGGGAGTTGGACGCCGCTGTCCATCGCACTAACCCGATCAAGCATTCACGTGAGCCTGCTCCCTGCGCCGACCGGCGAGGCGGCGTCACCTGCCATGCTGATCGTCTCCTAGTCGGTCCCCCTACCTTTCAACTGACTCGCGCCCTCCCGGGATTCATGAAGCGATCGCTTGTACGTCTCCCATGACCCGAGGACGTGCTCCTCGACTGCTTTGGCCGCCCCGTCGGGGTCGCCAGTCAGTAACTGCTCATAAATCGACGCGTGGCCTCGGTGAGACCTCACGTTGTCGTCTGGCGTTCTGTGTGTGCGGCCGTAGTACGCGTTCGCAAGGGCGGTCGGCTGCACCGTCCTCAGGACTGAACGTGCGAGAAGGTGGCCCGAAAATCTGGCAATCAGATCGTGGTAGGCAAGGTCGACATCGGCGTAGTGCTCGGGGTCTTCGAGCAGCTCTTCGAGCTCGACCAGGCGAGAGTGCAACTCCTCGAACTGATCCTTAGTCATTCGCGCGGCCGCTCGGCGGGCCATCTGGCCTTCCAGGGCAGCTCGCACTTCTATGAGATCGTCGAATACGGCGAGGCTCCGGTCGTGGCGTATGTACGCGTCGAGCACGAGCGGATCCAGCAGACTCCAATGGTCGACTGGTTGAATCGTCGTCCCTTGACCTTGTCGGGCGACTACCAGACCCTTCTCCTCGAGCAGTTTCACCGATTCCCGTATCACCGATCGGCTGACCTTGAAGTCCTCGCAAAGGACCGGCTCCGGTGGCAGGGACGACCCCGCTGGGAGAGCCCCCGAGACGATCTGATCGATCAACGAAGAAACGACGAGGTGATTCAGGCGAGCAGGTCGTGACTGTAGGGCAGACAGTGACGTCACGTGCGTCGGCCGTTCGACGGATCTGGGCGTATCGACGATATCCAACATAACTCGCCTGTCATCGGCAACTCTCCACCGAGCACGTCTCTAATGGTGATTGTCGTCCTGGCGGGAGGCGTCAAGAGTGTTAAGGCGCCGTCAGCCGCTCGAGCCGTAGCTTCCCTCGTGGCTCTGCGACGCCTCACTAATCACTCTCCTCAGTTGTCCGTACGAGGCGAGGTGCACTTGCACCCACTTGTCGTTGAGGTTATCATACGATAGTCGTATGATGTTTAGGGGAAGACATTGTGACTTTCGGGTCCACCAAAGTCCTGTGGAACAACGGCGCACCGCCGTCGGAGTTCCGCAACCGTCGAGGACGGCCCTTGGTGGACACGAATCCCCGCGCCCTCGGCCTGCAGACCTCGAGCGTCGGCAACGACACCATGATGGTCGCTAGCCAGGGATGCACTCCGAGGACGTCTCAACGGTCGGCAGTTTCCGCATGGCGTTCTCTCAATATCGCGGCGGATGGCTGTCCGGGCAGGCGATCAGCGGGGCGCGAAAGCGGTGCGCGAAGGAGAGAACGTGCGAATCACGAGGGTTGAGACATTCAACGTCTTCGCGCCCGGTGCCAATCCGCCATTCATTTGGCGCGACGGCTTAAGGGGTAGCCCCCCAGACCGCGAGGTTGGTGTCATTCGGCTCAGGACCGATGAGGGAGTCGACGGCGTGGCCGTCGCGCCTCGTCGTGGCAGCGCACCGGTGGTGGCCGACGTGGTTGAGCATGTGTTGCGCGACGAGTTGATTGGCGCGGATCCTCTTCAACGAGAGTGGCTATGGCACCGCATGTGGGAGATCGATCGGACCGATGAACTCCCCATATGGCTCCTCGGTCTTGTTGACACTGCCTTGTGGGATCTCGCCGGTCGCCTCTATGGATCGCCCACGTGGGAGGTGATCGGAGGCTTTCGACGTGAGATTCCCGCGTATGCGTCAACGTCGACGTTTTCGAGCGTCGCCGAGTACCTGGACATCACCACACAGTGCAGGGAGCTGGGTTATCCAGCGCTCAAACTCCATGGCTGGGGTGACGCCCGGCGAGACGCGGAGCTATGCACGGCGGTTCGCGAACACGTCGGAGACGACTTCCCGCTCATGTACGACGGATCGGCCGGATTCGACCTTCCCGACGCCGTCTACGTCGGTGACGCCCTTTCGGCGGCCGGGTACCTCTGGTACGAGGAACCGATTCGTGAGTTCAGCATCTCGGCGTACAAGTGGCTCTCCGAACGCGTGCGCGTCCCGCTCAACGTGGCCGAGACGTCCGACGGCGTCCACATGAACACTGGCGACTTCATCGCGAGCGGCTGCGCCAGTTACGTGCGCACGAGCACGGAGCTCCGCGGAGGCTTCACCGGGGCCATGCGGATCGCTCACCTCGCCGACGCCTATCGCCTTCGTGCTGAACCTCACGGCCCCACCATGTACGCCCGGCACCTTTGCATGGCGATTCCGAATTGCACCTACTACGAGTCGCTCGTCACAACGAATCCGGCCAAACGCGAGGCCGGCGTCAGCGCAACCGGAATGGTCGCGGCGCCGGGGGGTCCTGGTGTTGGCCTCGAGCCGGGCCCGCGGTATCCCGATGAGCTGACTCCATACGTCTTTGATGCGGCGACTGGCGCAGTGGGGCCGGAACGCCAGACGGATAAGGAGGCGAAGTCTTCGTGAGACGCAGATCCGAATCAGGTCGCGAACAGCGAGAGAAAGTGTCCTTAAATAAGGAGGGGAAAGAGCAATGAAAGAAAAGGAATCTACCAACACGAGGCGCAGACGGGCGCGATGGCTACGCCCAATGCGGCTCGTGGCGGCGTTCGCGTGCCTCGCCGGTGTTTCATTCACCGGGGCGGGCATCGGTTCGCTAGGCGCCGGCGCCTCGTCGAAGCCGACGCTGACGATCTGGTACGACACCGCGCGCAAGCCAATGTTGCAGGCCTACATCAAGGCGCACCCGGACGTGCACGTTGTCGCCGTCTTGAAGGACGGGGATAGCAATGGGGACGGGACGTACCAGTCGGCCTTCGCCCTGTACAACCGCGTTGGCCATGGTTGGCCAGACGTCTACTTCAGCGAGCAAAACAACGACGCGGCGTCGCTCTCCCAGCCACCATTCAACGATGCAGCAGTTCTCAACAAGGGTCTGGTCTCGAAGAGCATTCTGGGCAAGTTCGCTCACGGATCGGCGGGCTTGTGCACCATTGGTGGCAAGGTCTATTGCCTACGCAACGACCTGGCGATGAATGTCCTGTGGTACAACCCTGCGCTGATGGCCCAAGACGGCATCACCTCCGTCCCGACGACGTGGCAGCAGTGGGCCGCGGATGGCGCGATGGCCGCTGCTCACGGTGACATCATCGGTACCCAGGGAGACTCGTGGGACGCTGACACCTTCTACTGGGGGAACCAGTGCCCGTTGAGTCACGTGACCAGTCCCGGCGTCATCACGATTAAGCCGACTTCCACGAACTGCACCGAGATGGCGTCACTCCTCGACGGAGTGCCTCGCACTGCACTCCCGGTGGCGTACATGTTCAGCTCGACCTTTGGTTCGCAATACGGCGGGAAGATCGTGTTCTACGAAGGGGCCGCCTGGATGGGCGGAGTCTTCCCCGGCCTTGGCTCGTGCAAGAGCACGAACCCCGACTGCACGATGGCGGCGGGATACCCGCTGACCTGGGGTTCCGGCGGACCGGGCGTCACCGGGGCCATCGGTGGGGGCCTGTGGTTTGTGTCGTCACACAGCAAGCATCTGAAGCTGGCCACGGCGGCGGTCGTCTGGTTTGCCACCAACAGCACGGCTCAGTCGAAGCTCTCACCGGGGTACCCGGCGTACGGGCCTGACGACGCAGCGTATGTTGCCACTCAGCAGGCATCGGGCAACTACGCCACTCCGCTCTCCGGCGCGCCGACTCTGGCGCAGGCTTTCAACAAGGCGGCCAACGAGATTTGGGCCGGCTGGTCGGCGGTGCCGTACGCCAATGACCAGATCTGGGCGTCGGATGTCGTGCCGACGCTCGCGAGTGGAGGAACGCAGGCGGCCGGACTCGGTATCTTTGCTGGAGATGCGGGAAATCTTGCTCGATCCGATGGCTTCCAAGTTCATTCGTAAATGACGCCATCTCCGGTCGCGACCGTTCCCGACGAGCGCACGAGCGCTCGTCGGGGCGGTCGCACCGGAGGTGACGCGCCGATTGGCACCTCGCGTACTTCGGGATATGTATTTGTCGGTCTGTACGTGGTGCTTCTATTGCTGTTCGGCATCGCGCCGACCGCCTACGCGATCTACCTCGCGCTCACGAAAGTGGGGGGCGGGTTTGCCTGGGGGTCGAATTTTGCTCGTGCGTACGACGACTTCCGCTTCCTGCCGGCATTTGAACACGTTGGTGAGTACCTTGCGATCTGGATGATCGCAGAGGCGACGCTGATTCTCGTGCTGGCGCTGATGCTGCACTCGCTGGCGCGACGCACGAGCGCCGCGTTCCGCTTCCTGTTCTATATGCCGGGGGCACTCGCCGGCGCGGCCAGTGTTCTTGTGTGGCTCTTCATGCTCGATCCGACCCTGAGTCCGTGGCATCTCCTGCTGTCCGGAATGGGCTTCTCGCAGATTGACCTCGTGCTCTTGCCCACGCACCTTCCGTTCATCTTCGCGATCATGGCGTTTTGGACTGGCGCCGGTGGATGGATCGTCGTCATGTACGGCGCGCTCAACAACATCCCCGATGAGCTCCTCGAGGCCGCCAGGCTCGATGGAGCAAACGCCTTTCAGTCTGCTCTGCGAATCAAGTTGCCGCTGATCAAGAAGTGGGTCGTCTACATGCTGATCCTGTCGTTTGCGGGCGGGACCCAGCTGTTCGTGGAGCCCCAGCTCGTTGGTCAAGCGACCGCGGGTTTGGTCAGCAATACGTGGTCGCCGAATCAGCTCGCTTACTACATCGCCTTCATTAATGACAATTTCAACGAAGCCGCCGCAATCTCGGTGTCACTCCTGGTGCTGGGGCTGGCTGGCGCCGCGCTGTTGGTATGGCGCACCAAGCTCTTCGAGATCAGTTGACATGAAATTCTCTCGCTTCACGTGGCGCATCATCGGGCTGATCGTGCTCCTGGGGTTCACCGCGTTCTTCTTCGTGCCGGTGATCTGGGTGCTGCTGGCGACGACAAAGACCGACACGCAACTGACCTCGGCGGGTCCCTTCGCATTCGGGGCATTCAGCCACGTTGCCGCCGCGTGGCGTGCGCTCTTCGGCTTTCAGAGTGACGCCATGCTCGAGTGGCTCAAGAACTCGGCAATCTACTCCTTCGGAGGCGTGGCCATCGCAATCGTGGCGGCCGTCCCCGCCGGGTATGGCCTCGCGCTTACCCAGTTCATCGGGCGCCGGACGCTGTTGGTGATCACGCTGATCACGATGATCATGCCCGCGACGGCGCTCGTCCTGCCGCTGTTCCTTGAGATGAACGTTGTGAGCCTCACCGATACGGCGTGGTCCGTGATTCTCCCCTTTTCCTTCTTCCCCTTCGGCGTCTACCTCTGCTACATCTTCTTCTCCTCGACCATTCCAAAGGACCTCCTGGCGGCGGCGAGGGTGGACGGGTGTAACGAGTGGGGGGTCTTTCGCTACATCGCGCTGCCACTCGCGCGACCCGTGGTCGCCCTCGTGGCGTTCTTCGCGTTCGTCGCCGACTGGAACAACTACTACCTACCCTTCGTGATGCTGTCTGACAACAGCAAACTGCCCGTTCAGGTCGGGTTGGAGTACCTCATCTCCTCGACGGAAGCATTCAATCCAGGCAACCCCGGCGCCGGTTCCGAGCTGGTCAAACGTCCCGAGCTCGCACTGGCCATCCTCGTGGCGATTGCGCCGGTGGCGATCGTCTTCCTCTTCGCCCAGCGCACACTGGTCAAGGGGATGCTCGCGGGGGCCACGAAGGAGTGAAACAGATGACCGACGAAACGATTCCCGCTCGTGGGATGGACGACCGTGACCGTGCCAACGAGGCCGGGGTTTGGAAAGGACGCCAATGGCCACTGTGACGTTCAAGGAGGCGTCCCGGATCTATCCCAAGACCGAACGCAAGGCGGTCGACCAGCTCAGCCTGGAGGTCGGTGACGGCGAGTTCGTCGTGCTCGTCGGCCCGTCCGGCTGCGGGAAAACGACCAGCCTGCGCATGCTCGCCGGCTTGGAACCGGTGGACGAGGGTGAGATCTTCATTGACGATCGGAGCGTCGCGGGCCTTCCTCCACGCAGCCGTGACATTGCGATGGTCTTTCAAAACTACGCGCTGTATCCGCACATGAATGTGGCGGAGAACATGGGATTCGCGTTGAAGATGGCCAAGCTCGAGAAAACCGAGATCGTGGCCCGGGTACGCGAAGCGGCGAAGATACTCGACCTCGAGGACTTTCTCGAGCGCAAGCCGGGTCAGTTGTCAGGCGGTCAGCGCCAACGCGTAGCGATGGGTCGCGCCATCGTGCGCAAGCCCCAGGTGTTCTTGATGGATGAACCCCTCTCTAACCTGGACGCGAAGTTGCGCGTGTCGACCAGGTCCCAGATCGCCGAGCTGCAACGTCGGCTGGGCGTGACGACTCTGTACGTAACTCACGACCAGGTGGAGGCGATGACGATGGGTGACCGGGTCGCGGTCATCAAAGACGGAGTTCTTCAGCAGGTCGACGTGCCGCGTGCGCTATATGACGCGCCGATCAACGCCTTTGTCGCCGGATTCATTGGATCGCCGGCGATGAACCTTCTCGACGGCGTCATCGTCGATCGCGGGGTTCTGATCGGCCAGTCCACCGTTGCGCTGCCGAGGTCGTTCCACCAGGCCGTTGGCGCGGGGCCCGTGGTCGTTGGCCTGCGGCCCGAGGCGTTCGAACTCTCCAATGACGGCGCCGGTCTACCGGCGGTGGTCAAGCTGGTCGAGGAGCTGGGTGCCGAGGCCTTCATCTACGCCCAGCTGGACCAGCCGGCGGCCCCAACATTGACCGTCACCCCCGACCTCGTGGTGCGGGTCGACCCGAGCGTGGTTGTCAAGGCCGGCGACCGAATCATCTTGCGCGTGAAGGACGACTCCATGTTGTTGTTCAACGCCGATTCAGGAGCACGGATTACGGGGTCGTGAGCCGTGTTCGCGCCCGTGTCCAATGCGCCATCTCGTCCCGGCGGGTCGTATGGGCGACTCGAGTGCTGCGGGGACGGTGGCGTGAGGCGCCGCGGCAACGGGGGACCTGGGTGCTCGATTCGAGGAAGCGGCACCAGGAACGTCGCCGAAGACACGGTGGCGCGGTGGCACGCGTCTTCCAGCTGTGCCGTGCGGGAGGCAACGTACCCGATGCCACCGCGCCGTTGGGGCGGGCACGTCGAGGATGAGCCGGATCGCGTGCACGACGTCGTTCTGACCGACCGCTGCGAGTCGCTGGGTGTGGCCGATTCAGGGGTTGCGTCCACGTGAGCGTGATCGACGCGCACCAGCACTTCTGGGATCCCGCTCGTGTGTCCTATCCGTGGCTCGCGTCGGCGTACCCCGAGCTCGACCGACGGTTTGACTTCGGAGATCTGGCGCCACACCTGTCTGCCATGGGCGTCGGCGCCACGGTACTGGTGCAGGCAGAAGACGATCAGTCAGACAACGATCTGATGATGGAGGTCGCGTCGCGTCACCCTGAGATTGCGGCTGTTGTGGCGTGGGCACCGATCGACAACCGGTCCGCGCTCGAGGCGACCATCGAACGGCTCCGCCGATGCACCAAGTTCGTCGGCGTGCGAGTGCTCATCCACAACCGACCCGATCCCGACTGGATGATCCTCCCCCAGGTTCTCGACGGCCTCGGGCTGCTCGAGCAGGAAGGCCTGACCTTTGACGTGGTCGCGGTTCTAGCTCGTCATCTCGAGCACGTCCCAGTCATTGCCGAGCGCTATCCCCAGCTGCGACTTGTCATCGATCACCTCGCCAAACCACCGATCGGTCGCGACCTGTCCGAGTGGTCCGTCCGGTTGAGTCGAGCGGCGGCGTTTCCGAACGTCTTTGCGAAGGTGTCCGGGCTGTATCCCGCTGAAGGCGACCGGCGCCCCTGGACGGTCGAGGACCTTCGCCCGGCCTTCCTGACGGCACTGGAGGCTTTCGGGGCCGACCGCCTCATGATCGGCAGCGACTGGCCAATCTGCGAAGTGGCTGGAGGATACGACCGGGTTCTGGCAGCGCTGAACGAGCTCACCGAAGGGCTCAGCGCGCCCGAACGAACAGCTCTGCGTGGGGGAACCGCCGAGTACTGCTACGGATTGGATCTGACGTGAGCCAGAACCGCGAGACGCTGGAAGCTGTCCCCGGCGGCGAGTTCGCCGGCTGGCGAGTCATCATCACGGGCGGCTCGTCGGGGATCGGGCTCGCGACCGGTCGCCGATTCGCGCGGCGCGGCGCGAACGTTGTGTCGCTGGACCTGGCACGCCCCGACGACGCCGAGGACTTGGCCTGGCAGCACTGCGACGTGGCCCAGGACGAGTCGGTGCGCGTCGCCGTCGCACACGCAGTCGAGGGCCTCGGTGGCCTCGACGTTCTGGTCAACAATGCCGGGGTGGGGATGCAGGGCTCAATCGACGAGCGGCCCGAATCGGCCGAGGGGGAGTGGCGGCGACTCTTCGAGGTGAACGTCTTCGGGGTGATGCGCGTGACGCGCGCCGCGTTGCCCGCGCTGCGCGATTCAGCGCACGCCTCGATTGTCAACGTCGCATCATTCGTCGCGCTCACCGGCGCGCCGCGCAGGGCCGCCTACGGGGCGTCCAAGGGGGCCGTCTTCGCGCTGACCAAAGCGCTGGCCGCCGACCACCTGCGTGAAGGGATCCGCGCCAACTCGGTCAGTCCCGGGACGGTGGATACCCCGTGGATCAGCCGTCTTCTTGACGCCACCGGGGACCCGCTCGCCGAACGGGCCGCGGTCGTCGCGCGTCAGCCCCACCACCGGCTGGTGACGCCCGAGGAGGTCGCTGCCGCGATCTGCTACCTGGCTGGACCGGACGCCGGATCGACCACGGGCGCCGACCTGGTCGTTGACGGGGGGATCCTCGGAACGCGGATCCCTGAGCCGTCGCCGGGTGCGCACTCGTGACCAGACGTGGGCTTGCCGGAGCAACCGTGAGAACCCGGTGGCGCGCGATGAGGTCGTCGAATCGCCTGAACGAAGGGAGAGCGAATGCGTGCTGCTGCTTATGAGGGCGGGGGTCGCGTCGCCGTGCGCGACGTTGAGGAACGCCCGCCAGCGTCCGGCGAGGTCCAACTGAGGGTGGCCTACGTCGGCATCTGTGGAACCGACCTGCACATCCTTGATGGTGAGATGGACGCCCGGGTGTCGATTCCGGCGATCCTTGGTCACGAGATGTCGGGCACGGTGGTCGCGGTCGGCCCGGACGTCACAGACTGGGCGAAGGGTGATGAGGTCGTGGTTGTCCCGCTCGACTGGTGCGGAGCCTGCCCGGCGTGCGTGCGCGGACACTCTCATATCTGTTACCGACTCAACTTCATCGGAATCGATTCACCGGGCGCGATGCAGACGCTTTGGAACGTGGCGCAGCGCACGCTCGTTCGCGTCCCCACCGGTGTCAGTCTCGTGAAGGCGGCGCTCGCCGAACCGACCGCGGTGGCGGTCCACGACGTTCGGCGCTCGGGGCTGCGCGCCGGGGACAAGGCGCTGGTGGTCGGGGGAGGCCCCATTGGGTTGCTGATTGCGTCGGTCGCGGCGGCGACCGGTGGCGACGTGCTGGTCAGCGAGCCCAACACGCAGCGCCGTGAGCTCATCGAGCGCGTCGGGGTGCGCACGGTGGACCCGGCTGACGACCTGGCCGCGGTCGTCGACGACTGGACCGAGGGGGCCGGCGTCGACGTGAGCTTCGAGGTCTCCGGATCGTCCGGCGGGGTCGAGGCGGCGGTCGCGTCACTGGCCGCCCGGGGGCGCCTGACGCTGGTCGCGATCCACTCACGTCCGACGCCGGTGGACCTCTTCCGGTTCTTCTGGCGAGAGTTGACCCTGGTCGGCGCCCGCGTCTACGAGCGCGCCGACTTCGAGGAGGCGCTGCGCCTGCTCGGCGCTGGCGCCATCGCGACCGACGAGCTCGTCACCGACGTCGTCGCGCTCGAGCAGGCACCGGTCGCCTTCGAGCGGCTCCGGGCCGGCCAGGCAATGAAGGTGCTCGTCGAGTGCGGTGGGCCGGCATGACCGCCGCCGTGCCGCCGCGCCGCGCTGACAGCCTCTTTGACCTTTCGGGCAAGCTCGCCGTCGTCACCGGCGCGCGCCGCGGCATCGGCCGGGCCATCTCTGAGTTTCTCGCGGTGGCCGGAGCCGACATCGTCGGGGTGAGTGCCCATTTGGAGGATGGTGGCTCCGAGGTCCAGCGTTCGATCGAGTCGCTCGGTCGCACCTTCGAGCCGGTCCGGGCTGACCTGTCCGATGAGGCCCAGGTCCACGAGCTGGCCGAACGCCTCGCGAACCACCCGCGGCCGGTCGACATCCTGGTGAACAACGCAGGCTCGATTGTTCGCGCCGCGGCCGTCGAGCACAATGACGACATGTGGACGAGGACGATCGCGACCAATCTGACCGCGCCATTCATTCTCACGCGTGAGGTCGGGCGGGCGATGGTTCAGCGCGGCGCCGGCAAGGTGATCTTCACCGGGTCCCTCCTCTCCTTCCAGGGCGGCATCCTCGTGCCGTCCTACACCGCGTCCAAGCACGGCGTCGCCGGCCTCGTCAAGGCGTTCTCCAACGAATGGGCCCCGCGGGGCGTCAATGTCAATGGCATCGCGCCCGGGTACATCGCGACGGACAACACCGAGGCGCTGCGGGCCGACCCTGAACGAAGTCGATCAATCCTTGAGCGGATTCCGGCGGGCCGCTGGGGAGTCGCGAACGACATCGCCGGCGCGGCGCTGTTTCTGGCTTCCGCGGCGTCGGACTACGTGTGCGGAATCGTCCTTCCGGTCGACGGCGGATGGCTGGCGAGATGACCACGTCGACGCCCCGGATAGGCGTCGGCGCGCGCGTCGCCTCACCCATCGCGCCGGGGCGGCGCGCGTGAGCCGCGCCGCGTTCGCCGAAGAGCGGCTGCGACGTCTCGGCGTCCTGCCGGTCGTGGAGATCCACGACACCCGTTACGCCGACGCCCTGTTCGCGGCGCTGAGCGACGCCGGCGTGGCTGCGGCCGAGGTCACCCTGAGAATGCCGGCGGGCGCCGTCGCGCTCGAGAGGCTCATCGGGCAACACCCCGACGCCCTCCTGGGGGCCGGAACCGTGCGCAGCCCCGAGGACGCGCGCCAGATGATCGGCATCGGCGCGTCGTTCATTGTCTCGCCCGGCACCGACGAGGAGGTGATTGGCCTGTGCAACGAGCACGACGTACTCGTGCTCCCCGGTGTGTGCACGCCGACCGAGGTTCTCCGAGCCCTTCACGCGGGTGCCCGCCTGCTCAAGTTCTTCCCAGCCGAAGCGGTGGGCGGAGTGGACTATCTGCGGGCCCTCGCGGGCCCATTTCCCGATGTCAGTTTCGTGCCCACCGGTGGGATTACCGAGACGAATCTTGAGAGCTACCTGCGTCTGCCCGGGGTAGCGGCCTGCGCCGGGAGCTGGATGGTGCCCCCCGAATTACTCGCCGCGGGCCGCTTCGACGAGGTCACGGGCCTTGCTCGAAGGGCACGTACCATCGTCGAGGAGGTGCGCGGTGACTAGAGGCCCGGACCAGCGGGGCAACGCGACTCTCGTCGCGCGCACGGCCCAGGAGTGCGCCTTTGACGCCGTCGCCCTCGGCGAGGTCATGCTCCGCCTCGATCCCGGCGAGGAGCGGATCTCCTCGGCCAGGTCCTTCCGGGCGTGGGAGGGCGGAGGAGAATACAACGTCGTTCGGGGTCTGCGCCACTGCTTTGGCCAGCGCACCGCAGTGGTCACGGCGCTCGCCGACAACCCGATCGGCCGCCTCGTCGAAGACCTTATGCGCCAAGGCGGGGTGGATCTGACGTTCCTGCGATGGATTCCCTACGACGGAATCGGTCGCTCGGTCCGCAACGGGCTGAATTTCACCGAGCGGGGGTTCGGCCCTCGCGCCGGGGTCGGTTGCTCGGACCGGGCCAACTCGGCCACCAGTCAGATGAAGGTGGGCGACATGGACTGGGACGACCTGTTTGAGCGTCGCGGAGTGCGATGGTTCCACACCGGTGCGATCTTCACCGCCCTGTCCCCGACGACCGCCGACGTCGCCGAGGAGGCCATGATCGCGGCGCGCCGTTCCGGAGTCGTCGTTTCCTACGACGTGAATGTGCGCGCCTCGTTGTTCGACGGCGGCGCGAACCGCGCGCACGCCGTCGAGGTCAATCGGCGACTCGTCGGGCAGAGCGACGTGATCTTCGGCAACGGTCGGAGTTTCGTCTCGGCCCTCGGTCTCAGAGACGTCCAGTCGGCGTCGTCGGGGCCGGAGCGCCTGGGTTCGAAGGACGATTTGACGCTGGAGAGTGTGGCATCCGCATTCCCCAACCTGCGCGTCATCGCGGCGACGGTTCGCACGATCCAGTCGGCGTCGAGACATGACTGGGGTGGCATCTGTTGGTTTGACGGTGACGTCGTGGCCAGCAAGGTTATGGCGTCGCTTGAGATACTCGATCGAGTCGGAGGCGGGGACTCCTTTGCCGCGGGAGTGATCTTCGGACTCCTTGAAGGGATGCCGGTCAAGAGGGCACTCCAGTTCGGGGTCGCCCACGGTGCTCTCGCGATGAGCACGCCGGGCGACTCATCGATGGCGACCCTCGACGAGGTCCGCCGCCTCGTCGATGGTGGGTCGGCTCGGATGACGCGATGACGGCGGGGCGGCAGATGGACAACGGCTAACCCCCGAAGGATGGCGTGATGAGGATCAGCAAGGTGACGACTCACGTGGTGGGAACTCCGTGGCGGGACTTGACCTTCGTTCAGGTCCACACCGATGAGGGACTGGTGGGTGTTGGTGAGACGCGGATGCTCAGTCATACCCAGGCGCTCCTTGGCTATCTCGCCGAGGCGGACGTCAACCACATTCGAGGCAGCGACCCGTTCAACATCGAGTCGCTGGTCCATCGAATGAAGTACGGCGACTACGCGCGGCCGGGCGAGATCATGATGAGCGGCATCGCGTGCGTCGAGATGGCGTGCTGGGACATCATGGGCCAGGCGCTCGGACAGCCCGTGTGGCAACTCCTCGGCGGGAATGTCCGCGATCGCGTGAAGGCCTACGCCAACGGCTGGTACACCGTGGAGAGGACTCCCGAGGACTTCCACGGCGCCGCGCGGGCCGTCGTGGAGCGCGGCTACCAGGCGTTGAAACTCGATCCCTTCGGACCGGGCCAGTCCGAGCTCGACTACGAGGAGCGTCACCGATCGGTGGAGCTTGTGGAGGCGGTTCGCGACGCAATTGGACCTTCAAATGAGCTGCTCCTCGAGATGCACGGTCGCTTCGCCCCTCACGAAGCGCTCCGCATCGCGAAGATGATTGAGAGGTTCGAGCCATCGTGGATCGAAGAGCCGGTTCCGCCAGACAACCTGGCGGCGTTGGCCGTGGTCGCCCGGGGGACGACACTGCCCGTCGCGACCGGGGAGCGCATCCATGATCGGGCGGAATTCCGCGAGCTGTTCGCCTCGGGCGCGGCGGCGATCATCCAGCCCGACATCGGCCACATGGGGGGGATCCTCGAGACTCGAAAGCTGGCGGCCACGGCAGAGACCCACCACGTCCTGGTCGCTCCGCACAATGTCGGTGGTCCGGTGCTCACTGCGGCCAATCTGCATCTGGCCGCGTGCGTCACGAATTTCAAGATTCAGGAGTTCTTCAATGACTTCGCCGATTCCCACGTGCTGGCGTGCGCACCAGGCCTGCCCCCGGTCGTCGACGGATACTTCGCCCTCCCATCGGGCCCGGGGCTCGGCGTCACGCTCGACCTTGACTTTGTGGCTGAGCATCCGGCGACCATGGCGCACTTTGATCTGTTCACCGAGGGTTGGCAGTTTCGCGGGACCCGCGCTGGCAGTTGAGTTGGGTCGTCGGTCCCGACCGTCCGTCACTGACGTGATGCAACGAGTCGCAGCCACTACGCGTCATCTCGACCGGCCCCATGGACCGTTGGGCGGCGCGCTCGGCCCCTCTGGCTCTCCGTGTGCGTGGTCGGAGCTGTGGCGGGCCACTCATTCGTCTAGTCATCTAGTCGAACACGCTGTGCAGCCGTCCCGACACGATCCAACGCTGGGCGATGAGCAGGACGAGGACGACCGGTGCGGCATTCAGGAGCAGCAACAGAGCCTCGGCCGAGGGTGACTGGGCGAGTTGAATCTGGATGTTTTGATAGAAGTCTCCGGACGTCGATCCGGGCATCAGTTGTTGTGCGATGCCGAGCGCCAGTGGGTAGCGGCCGGTGATGTCGTACTCCGCGTACATCACCCACGGCAGGAAGTAGTTGGTCCAGCTGGCGATGAAGTCGAACACCACGACGAGCCCGATGATCGGTGTCGAGAGGGGCAGCATGACGCGTCGGAATGCCTGCCACTCGGTACAACCGTCCACGCGCGCCGCGGCGAGGAGACCGTGAACGCGCGGGGTGTTGTAGTACAGGTAGGCGATGTAGACGCCGAAGGGGAACAGGCCATACGGCAAGATCACGGTGAGCGGATTGCCGATCATGTGAAACGTGTTGGCCTCGAGGAACAGCGGCAGCGCGAGCGCGTTGCTCGGGATCAGCATCGCGATCATCGTTCCGATCAGCAACGCCCGCCGACCGATGAACTCGGTCGTCGCCAGACCGTAGCCGGCCGGGATCCCCAAGAACACGGCGATGAGGACGCCCGCGCCGGAGTACAGCGCTGAGTTTTCTAGCCAGGTGAAGGTTTGCCCAGCGTCGATGGGCTTGAGCAATAGCCAGACGATCGGTACGAAGAAGAAGACCGCTGATAGAGCGAGCACTATCCACACCAATATCCGTGACGGCCGGCCCAGCACCTGGTGCATCCAACGTTCGAGCCAGGCCACTCAGTCCTCCCTGAATAGACGTGTACGGAACACCAGAAGTCCGGCACAGACAAGGGCGATGACCAGCAGATCAACCGAGATCGCCGCGGCGTAGTTGAAGTTGCCGGACAGGAATGCCAGCGACGTTGCGAGTTGATTCGGAGACCACGCATCACCAACCAGGATGCCGTGAGTTGCTTGGCTGAAGAGCTCCGGTTCGGCAAACAGCTGGGTCCCGCCGGCGAAGGAGACGATCAGCATGTAGACAACCCACTTCTTGATCAGTGGCAGCTTGATGTGCAGGGCCATCTGAACTGGGTTCGCGCCGTCCAGCGCGGCGGCCTCGAGCACGTCCGTGGGTATGTTGGTGAGGGACCCGTGGATCACGAGGATCCAAGCACCGGCGCCGGTCCAAAATGCAATCAGTGCGAACACGATCGGCAGATTGCTCGGTATCAATGATGCGCCCAACGTCCGGTAGCCCAGCGCCCTCAACACAACGCTCCACGGACTTAGCCCGGGTTGCAGCATGAACAGCCACAGCAGTACCCCGGCCGAACCAGCGAATGCGGCAGGCAGATAGAAGAGGAAGCGGAAAGTCGCACTGACTCGTGGCGAGAGGGTATGGATCAAGAGGGACACGCCGACGACGATGACGACGAGCGCGGTCAACCAGATCGCCATGAACTCCGCGATGTGCTCGAAGGCCGGGACAAAGCGAAAGTCGTTGTAGGTATTGATGAAGTTCTTGAGTCCGTTGAACCGGCCGGCAAGCGACGTGAATGCCAACTTGAGTGCGTACCCTGCCGGTGCAATGCCGACGAGCACGAGCAACACAACGTACCCCCCGACGAACAGATAGCCCGCCCGCGATCGCTGGCGCGGACTCGCGGGTTTCGTCCGTCCCGCTCGACCGGCCTCACGCTTCGAATCGCGCCGCGGCCGAGCCATTTCGGGCGTGCCCCCGGTTGGAAGAAACTCCGGTGAAACATCAGACATATGATGAATCCTACAACGCCGTGTTGCTCTCGCGCAGGGTCTTGGCGACGAGCGATGTCGCCCGCCATTGAACGACACCGGTCGGCTCAGGGTCTGAGTGTCGCGGCTACGTGGAGACGCCGCACCATTTCGCGTTACCTCGCCGAACGTCGTTGCGTCCCGATTAGGCGCTTGCCACGATGACGGCATCGAGCACAGCGGCGCCGCCGCCCCTGGGAAACACCAAGAGGGGATTCACTTCGATTTCGAGGATCGCCGGCGCCGCGCGCAGCAGTCCACCCACCCTCTCTACGGCGTCGACGAGAGCCTCGATGTCCGAAGGCTCGCCGCCCCGGATTCCGCTGAGTGCCTCAAAGCCGCGCAGCGAGGAGATGAATGTCGTGATCTCTTCGCGATCGGCTTCGGCGGAGATCACGACAATGTCGTGCATGACCTCGGTCCAGAGTCCACCGAGCCCGACGAGCAAGAACTCTCCCCACCCCGGATCGCGGCGAGCGCCGACGATCATCTCGATCCCGTGGTCCAGGACTTGCTCGATGAGCACTCCGTCAACGTTGGCGTCGGGTAGGGCGGTGGCTACGTCGGTCAGCATCTTCACGTACCCATCATCGAGTTGGCGCTCGTTGGCGACGAAGGCCACTCCGCCCACGTCGCTCTTGTGGGTGATCCACGGCGACGAGATCTTGAGCGCGACCGGGTAGCCAATCCTGGTCGCCGCCGATCGAGCCTCCGCGAGATCCGTCGCGAGCTCACCCCGGGGAGTTCGCAGTCCGACTTTCGACAGAATCACCTTCGCGTCGTGTTCGTTGAGTGCGGTGAGCGGTCCCAGATCAATGGCGGAGGACTGCGCGGGCGCGGACCGGCGGTTCGCCGCACGGCACATTCGCGCGTATACAGTGAGATTCCTCACCGCGGCCAGGGCGCGTTCCGGCGAACGGAACAGGGGCAGGCCGGCGTCGAGAATCCTCAGTCTGTTGGCGGGCGGGATGTAGGACTCTCCGCCCATGATCGTGTACACGACGGGCTTGTCGGCGTTCACCAGCGTCGGCAGGAGTGCCTCGATCTGTTCCGTGCCCTGTTGCTCAGAGCCGGGCATCACCGAGACGACGAGGCAACCGATTTCGTCAGAGCCGAGGAGCACCTCGGCGACCCTCGCGTAGAGACTCGGGTCATTGAGGCCCATCGCCGTGATGTCGGCGGGGTTGCTGGCGACCGCGAATGCTGGGAGTTCATCTCGCAACCTCTCGCACGTGTCCGCCGCCAGGTCAGGCATCGAGAGCCCGAGTTCGTGGCTGACGTCAAGCGCGAACGTCTTGGCCGCGCCGGAGTCGGTCAGGACCGCGGTGCCGGCGACGCGGGGCGTTGGGCACTTCACGAGGACGTTCGCGGTGTCAATGAGCTCGTCCAACGAGTCGATGAAGAGGACACCCTCGCGGCCCAGTGCCGCGCGCAGGAAGTCCTGCTCCCCTGCGATGGCCCCCGTGTGTGAGACAGAGGCGGCCCGGGCGCGCAGGTCGCGCCCGAGGTGCAAGACGCAGAGCGCGATCTCTCGGTCCCGGGCCTCGCGCGAGAGTCTCAGGAACTCAGCGGGCCTGCGAATCTGCTCGACCAGCAGGGCAACGACTCGCGTGGAGCGCTCAAGCAGGATTGCGTCGAGGTAGTCCTCGACGCTGAGAACCGCTTCATTTCCTGTCGATACCGCGTAGCTCACGTTGATGTCTTGAGCCATGGCTGCGTAGGTCAGGGCGAGCGACATCGCGCCGCTCTGAGCGAGAATGGCGAGCCCTGGCCCCTGGGCGCGTCGGTTCGGGGATGCGTCGCCAAATGTCAGCGGTACGCCGTCGACGAAGTTGATGAGTCCCAAGCAGTTCGGACCAGCCAGAGCGAGGTCATACTTCGTCGCGGTCTGCGCCAGCGCGAGCTGCTGAGAGACGCCTTCGTCGTCGACCTCGGCGTAACCGGATGAGAAGGCGATCACGCCGCCCATTCCCCTCTGACCAGACGCTTCGACCGCTTGGGCCAGACCTGCCTTCGGTATCGCCAAGATCGCGGCATCGATGCCGTAGGGGAGTTCGTCGATCGACGAGACGCAGCGGTGGCCGTTCACCTCCGTGCGTGATCGGCTGACCAGGTGGACCTCGCCGCGGTAGCCGAAGCGCTCCAGCAATGCGAGAGGCGCCCCTCCAATGGAACTGGGCACGTCGGACGCGCCGACGACGGCGATGGAGCGGGGGTGAAGCAGGCGTCGAATCGCATCCTGAGAGATCCGGGTCGATCCCAGTGGGGGCGCGTCAGTCATGCCGATAGGCACCAAGGCCAGGCTTGAATGACTTCTCGTCAAGGAACTGACTCATTCCCTGGTCGCGTCCGTGATCGGGATCATTTGCGATCGACTGGTCCAACTTCGCGTAGAGGTACTCCTCCGATACCTCCCACTCCATCGAGCGCGCCCGCTTGAACCCGGTCTTGGCGGCCTCCAGAACTGTTCGGTTCATTGTCGTCAAGTGGCGTGCGAGCTCAGTTGTCCGGTCACGAAGTTGCTCTAAGGGAACCGACTCGTTGACGAGGCGCATCGCGGCGGCTTCGACGCCGGTGAAGGTCTTGCCCGTCATGATGTACATGAGTGCGTCGCGTGCCGGAATCATCTCCGCCAGAGACCGTGACACTACTGACCCGGGCGGGATGCCCCAGTTCACTTCAGAGAGACCGAAGACAGCCTCGTCGGCAGCGATCGCAAGATCGCACGCGACCAGTGGGGTGAATGCGCCGCCGAAGCACCAGCCGTTCACCATGGCGATGGTGGGCTTCGCAAAGAACATGAGCCGCCGGTACTGCCACTCGTTGGAGGCGCGGCGCGAGCGGATGCGCGCGACTGGTCCGTTGGCATCAATGTCGCGGAAGTATTCCTTGAGGTCCATGCCCGCCGAGAATGACTCCCCCGCCCCCGTGAGCACGAGCACCTTTGCGCGGTCTTCGGACTCAACGGCGTCAATCACCTCCAGCATCTCGAGATTGAGCGTCGGATTCATCGCGTTGCGCTTTTCCGGCCGGTTCAGTGTCACCCACGCAATGCCGAACTCGTCTACGTGGGCGATCACCGTGCTCCACTCGCCCAGCGCTACAGCATCGCCGCCACCACTCGAGCTCGACGTCATGTCTCATCCTCCAGATTCCCCTTGGTGCTCGCCAGACCGTGCACTCGTCACGGGACTGGTTGGAGCAAGTGCGCGCGCACGCCTCTCCCCCTGTCCACGAGAGCGAATGGCCGAAGTGGCTTCCGGGGCTCACTGTATCAGGTAGCCTGATATCTGGTGGCCCTTGAGTCGGGACCTTGGCCGATCGAGTCGCCGACGCAGTGGACCCAGGCTTAGACAGCGAGCGGAGCATGACGGAAGTCCCAGCGCCAAGGGTTACCTACATCGTGAAGAGGCTGGAATCAGCGGTGCGCAGACGCCTCGACCTCATATGTCGAGAAAACGGTGTCTCAACGGCCCAGTACACCGCCTTGAGCGTCTTGCGGTCGAGGCCCGGAATGTCGTCTGCGCAGCTCGCGGACCGGTCCTTCATCACGCCCCAGTCAGCGAATCAAACGATCGCTGAACTGGAGCGGTTGGGCTGCATCGAGCGCACAGCTGATGAACTCAATCATCGGATTCTGCGGACGAATCTCACTGACCGAGGTCGGGTGTACCTAGAGGCCTGTGATCGTGCTGTCGACCGGCTCGAAGAAGTGATGTTCGAGGGCATCAAGGACACGGATGTGCTAAAGCTCCAGCAGGTCATGAATCGTTGCATTCGTAACCTCTCGGGTTAGCACGAGCCCTCCGTCGCACCCGCCACCTCCAGGGACGGACGATCGTCCCGATGACCTCTTCCGTCATGAAGGTGTTGGGTGCGTGAACACCCGTCCGCAGCGCCGCGAGGCACTGGATCACGGGGTGATCAGCGCTTCATCTTCGGGCACGAGTCGGGCATCAGGAGGCCCAGAATGGGCACGTAGCGCGGGACAACAGCGGCATACGGGGCCGCCCATGGTTAGTCGAAAACCCCCTTAGTCATTGAGTTTCCACACAAGATCTTGGAGCGGGCGACGGAGGTGCGGGCGACGGGAATCGAACCCGCGTTCTCAGCTTGCGGTCGCGGAGGGTGGGCCACAGGTCAATGAAAACCACTGATTGAGACATGGCGAAGGACTCTCGACAGTAGAAGGCCAGTCGAACGCCAAAGAACGAGGAGACGGTGCTCGATTCGTATGGCTGTTAGGTGCAGCTCTTTGCTTCGTTGGGGCAGCACTGACCACGAGATTGTGGGGTGAAGGTTAGAGCGGAGCCGGAGCGCCGGCTGCGGGCGGTGAAATCTTCGACGCTAGCTGTTGAGATACCTGAGCACGGCGAGGACGCGCCGGTTGTCGTGTCCAGAAGGGAAGAGATCGAGCTTGGCGAAGATGTTGGCGACGTGCTTTTCGACCGCGCCGTCACTTACTACAAGCGCGGCAGCGATAGCAGAATTGGTGCGCCCTTCAGCCATGAGAGAGAGAACATCAAGTTCGCGCGCAGTGAGCGCTTCGGCAAGTGTGGCTCGATGTTTGCTCGCGCCTACGATCTGGCGGACGACATCGGGATCGAGGGCAGTGCCTCCGCCCGCCACTCTGGTCAGGGCATCCATGAATTCTGCGACGTCGGCGACACGGTCTTTCAAAAGGTAACCAACCCCCGCAGGGTTCTCAGCAAGTAGTTGAGTGGCGTAGCGGGTCTCGACGTACTGGGAGAACACGAGCACGCCGATCCCGGGGTGGCGACGGCGAAGGTCGAGTGCGGCTCGAAGCCCCTCGTCGGTGTAGGTCGGAGGCATCCGGATGTCCAAGACCGCGACGTCGGGGCTGCTCTGTTCTGCAGCGGGAACGATGCCGTCACCGTCACTTGCCATGGCGACGACCTCGTGGCCATGGTCAGAGAGTAGGCGGGCGAGCCCGTCTCGAAGGACGGCCGAGTCCTCGGCGAGAAGGACGCGCACAGTCAGATCCGCACGGGTACGCGGACGGTGACGACGGTCGGTCCGCCCAGCGGACTGTGTAAGACGAGAGAACCGTCGACGGCGTCGAGCCTGGCTGCCAGACCGTTCAGGCCAGTGCCCCGAGAGGGATCGGCACCACCGCGGCCGTCGTCGGTAACAGTCACGATCAGCATCCCGGTGTCCTCGATGACCTCAACGGCGGCGAAGGTGGCATCAGCGTGCTTGGCCACGTTGGTGAGCAACTCGGCCACGGCGAAGTAGGCGATGGTGCCGATGGCGTCGGCCGGACGAGAGTCGAGTACGACGTGAAGGGTTGCCGGGACAACGCTTCGGGCGGTGAGGGTCTCGAGCGCGGCCTCGAGGCCGACGTCGAGCGCTGGCGGATGGATTCCTCGGGCGATGTTGCGTAGCTCCACCAGCGCGTCCCTGGCCCGGTCGTGGGCAGTGGCGACGAAATCGAACATGGTGCGGTCGCGTTCGGCGACGGGCTGGTCTTCCAGGCGCTCGCGGGCTGCCCCGAGACTCATGGCCAGCGCGACGAGCTGTGCCTGGGTGCCGTCGTGGAGATCCCGTTCGATTCGGCGCAATGTGGCTGCCGCGTCCTCGGCCACCACGCTCCTGGCCGCTTCGAGCCGTTCGACTCGGAGCGATCCTCGGGTCGGGCCGAGCAGGCGACGGATGATGGCCACGTCGAGTCGTGTCGCTCCAAGGCTCACCCAAGGAACGACGAACAAGGCGGCAATGCCGGCAAGGCACGTACCAGCTACCAACGGCCAGGTGTCGAGATAGAGGCCGCCCATGTGAAGGATCAGTTCGTGCGCCGACCGGGGAGCTAGGGAGTTGGATCCCCTCCCGATCACCGCGGCGAGGTCAAGAATCCCAGCGGGCGATCGGGCGGTCGACGGTGACGGTGGCGACAAGCTCCACCACAGGGGGTAAAGCGCCAGGGCCACGCCCTCGAGGTAGAGGACGATCACGGTGTAGAGAGTCACGAGCGCGAGGGGTAACTTCACCACCGCGTAGAGCCGGGCTCGCCAGGCCACGGGATCGGCGAGGCGGGATTGGAGCCACCCGAACAACCCGCGTCCGGGTGGACGTGTCTGGGCACCCTTGACCTCCTGGCCGAGAATCCTTGCCGCGAGCCCCCGGTGCAGCTCGCCCATTCTGACCGCCATGATTCCCCCGAGAGCGAGGAGGGGCAAACCGAAGAAAGTGATCGCCAGGCCCAGCCCGAGCGCCGTTGAGGCCACAACGAGGAGAAAGCCAGGAACTGCCAGGAGCGCTCCCACCAACGAGTAGAGGTTGGCCCGCCAGGTCGGGCTGGCGAACGGGGCTTGCAGCATGGCCCGATGCCAACGATGCCGACGCCCGGCAGCGGGAACCGCAGCGTCGGCAGCACGGCTGGGCAAGGCAATGGTGCTCACTGCCACAGTCTCGCTCGCATTGGCGCGGGTCACCAGTTCGTCGTGGCGAAGTTCACGCATCGCGGCGAACGAGAAGCAACCCGCCGATGCCGAGGGCGAGGGCGGCGTACAGGCACAGCATCCCGAGCCCCGCCCACGGCGACAAGGCGTGAGGCAACCTCCGCGTGGTGGAGAGGGAGTTGGCGACGATGCTGACCGGCCCGTAGCTCCCAGCCGATTTCGAAAGCCCAACGAGTGCGGTTCCCGCGACATA
>Ga0209415_10002221_pt1 | contig 36546 bp, 33 predicted proteins | sample PeaSoiSIISIP2007_FD_187696 | JGI IMG/M metagenome (GOLD analysis project Ga0209415, IMG submission 187696) | Peat soil microbial communities from Weissenstadt, Germany - SII-SIP-2007 (SPAdes) (version 2) | ecosystem: Environmental > Terrestrial > Soil > Wetlands > Peat | place: Germany... | reverse complement strand
GTCTTCATCACCGGCCAGGTCCGCACCGAGCTGCTCGGCACCGACGGCTTCCAGGAGGCCGACACGATGGGCATCACGCTGCCGATCGTGAAGCACTCCTTCATGATCCAGCACCCGCTGGAGATCCCGCGCGCGATCCACGAGGCCTTCCACATCGCGCGCACCGGCCGTCCCGGCCCGGTCGTGATCGACATCCCGCAGGACCTCTCGCGCGCCGAGATCGCCTATGAGCCGGTGCTCGACGTGTCGCTGCCGGGTTACCAGCCGACGGTCGAGGGCAACCAGAAGCAGATCCGCCAGGCGGCGAACGCGCTCGCGAGCGCGCGGCGCCCGGTGATCTATGCGGGCGGTGGCGTGATCAACTCCGGCGCGTCGGCGGAGCTGGTCGAGCTTGCGACCTCCGACCGCTTCCCGGTCACCTGCACGCTGATGGGCCTCGGCGGCTTCCCCGGCACGCACGCGCAATGGCTCGGCATGCTCGGCATGCACGGCACGCGTGCGGCCAACTACGCGATGGACGAGGCCGACCTGATCTGCGCGGTCGGGGCGCGCTTCGACGACCGCATCACCGGCAAGCTCGCCGAGTTCGCGCCGCACGCAAAGTTCATCCACATCGACATCGACCCGGCGGAGATCTCGAAGAACGTGCCGGCGCACATCCCGATCGTCGGCGACGCGCGCCACGTGCTGCGCAAGCTGGTCGCGGAGTATCGGGCGCTCGAGCCCGACCCGGAGCGCCTACGCGACTGGTGGGCGCGGATCGAGGCCTGGAAGGCCGAGCATCCGTTGCGCTACGAGGACAGCACCGACGCCGAGATCAAGCCCCAGTACCTCGTGCAGGCCCTCTACGAGGCGACCGACGGCCAGGCGATCGTCGTCTCCGACGTCGGCCAGCACCAGATGTGGACGGCGCAGTACTACCACTTCACGCGCCCGCGTCAGTGGATCAACTCGGGCGGGCTCGGCACGATGGGCTTCGGCCTGCCGGCCGGGATGGGGGCGAAGGTGGGCTCGCCGGATGACACCGTCTGCGTGATCGCCGGCGACGGCTCGATCCAGATGAACAGCCAGGAGCTCGCAACCTGCGTGCAAGAGCAGATCGCGGTCAAGGTGTTCATCATGAACAACGGTTACCTGGGCATGGTCCGCCAGTGGCAGGAGCTGTTCTGGGACCACCGCTACAGCCAGGTCGACATGGGCGAGCATCCGGACTTCGTCAAGCTCGCCGAGGCCTACGGCGCGACCGGGCTGCGCTTCACCGACAAGGCGTCGCTGGTGGAGGACATCCGCGCGGCGATCGCGACGCCGGGCACGGTCGTCGCCGACGTCCGCGTGACGCGCGAGGAGAACACGTATCCGATGATCGCGCCCGGCGCCGCCGCGCGCGACATGGTGGGGTGATCGCAGATGGGTGAGCCAGGAACCAAGACACCGCTGAGCCTCGAGGAGCTCGATGCAGCGGTCGGGCTTCGCACCGGCCGCAAGCACGTGCTCTCGATCCTCGTCGAGAACCGCCCGGGCGTCCTGACGCGGATCGCCGGGCTGTTCGCGCGGCGCGGCTTCAACATCGAGACGCTGACGGTCGGTCCGACCGACGACGAGAAGTTCTCGCGGATCACGTTGACGGTCGACGGCGCGCTGCATCCGATCGACCAGGTCACCAAGCAGCTCCACAAGCTCGTCAACGTGCTGAAGATCCGCGACCTCGAGCCGGCCGGGACGGTGACGCGCGAGCTGGCGCTGTTCAAGGTCGCCGCGGAGGCGCAGGCGCGCAGCGAGATCCTCGAGTTCACGGAGGTCTTCCGCGGGCGCGTGGTCGACACGACCAAGCGCTCGGTCACGGTCGAGGTGACCGGCGACAGCGAGAAGATCGACGCGTTCGAGCGCGTCGTGCGCACCTACGGGCTGATCGAGATGATGCGCACCGGCGAGATCGCGATGTCGCGAGGTCGCACGGAGACGTAGTGGCACAGGCGGGGAGCTCGACCGCGGCGCAGTTGCCGCCCGCCCCGCCGACGGGGCCCTTCGCGCTCCCGCCGCAGCACCGCAGCCGCCTCGCCGCGCAGCTGCAGCGAGCGCTCCGCGCCTCGCGGCGGGACGGCGAGACGGTCGCTGCGGTCAGCTGGCGCCTCGCCGACGGCGTCGATCCGAGCGCGGTGGTGCTCGCCTCGCGCGCCGCCGGGGAGCCCTGGATGTGCTTCGAGCAGCCCGAGCGCGAGCGCTCCGTGCTCGCCGCGCTGGGAGCGGTGACCGCGCTCGAGGACGGCGGCCACCTCCGTTTCAAGCGCACCGCCGCGCGCTGGCGCGACCTCATCGCGCGTGCGTGCATCGAGCCCTCGAGCGGCCCTGTCGGCGGCGGCCTGATCGCCTGCGGCGGCTTCGCGTTCGCCCCCGACGGCGGCAGCACGCCGCAGTGGTCGGCGTTCGCGCCGGCGTCGCTGGTGGTGCCCGAGGTCGCACTCGTGCGCCGCGGCGAGGAGGTCTGGTGCACGGTCGCGGCGCTGGTCCGCCCCGACGACGTCGCGGCGGAGCTGATCGAGCGGATCGAGCGGCGGCTGGCTGCCCTGCGCGAGCAGCCGCCGCCGCTGCTTGACCCACACCCGACGGAGCGCCACCGCGTCGCCGGTGCGATGGCGCCCGAGCACTACGAGGCCGCCGTCGCTCGCGCGGTCGAGATGATCGCCGCCGGGCGCCTCGAGAAGATCGTGCTGGCCCGTGAGGTCGACGTCCACGGCCCCCGGCGCCACGACGTCGCCGCGGTCTTCGGTGTCCTGCGCGAGGCCTTCGCCGGCTGCTTCGTCTACGCCGTCGGCCGCGGCGAGGCCACCTTCATCGGCGCCACGCCGGAGCTGTTGCTGCGCCGCGACGGGCTGCGCCTGAGCACCGTCGCACTCGCGGGCTCGACCGGGCGCAGCGCCGACCCGGCGGTCGACGATCACCTCGGCGAACGCATGCTGCGCACGGAGAAGGAGCGCGAGGAGCACGCGATCGTGGTGCGGCGGATCGAGCGGGAGCTGCGCCCGCACGCGGTCTGGGTGGCGATGGCCGAGGAGCCGGTGGTGGTGCGGATCGCGAACATCCAGCACCTCGCCACGGCGATCCGCGCGCAGCTCGCGGCGCCGGTCGCAGCGGTCGAGCTCGCCGGGCTGCTGCACCCGACGCCCGCGGTCGGGGGCGAGCCGGCGGCCGTCGCGCTGCCGCTGATCCGGGCGCTCGAGGGGATCGACCGCGGCTGGTACGCCGGTCCACTCGGGTGGACCGACGCCAACGAGGACGGCGAGTTCTGCGTCGCGCTGCGCTGCGCGCTGATCGAGGGCTCGCAGGCACGCTGCTACGCCGGCGTCGGCGTCGTCGCGGAGTCCGACCCGGCGGCGGAGCTGAGCGAGACCGAGGTCAAGCTGGCGGCGCTGCTGCCGCTCTTGAGCGGCTGAATCGGGGTCCCAGTGCCCGGCGCTACACTGCCCGCCTTCGGCGATCCGTAGACGAGGTGGTGGTGGGCATGGCGCGCGAGTGCTTCACCGGGGGAACGCAATGACCTCTCGCACGCGCGAGCGACGCCGCGCGCGCGCGGGTCGCCGGCTGGCGGCGGCCTCGCTCGGCGCCGCTGCGGTTGCGATCGGCTCGTGGGCGGCCAGCGCGGGCGCGTACGTGTACTGGGGTGGGCAGGGCGGCGCCGTCGGCTACGCCTACCTCGACGGCTCCGGTCCGGCGCCGCTGGTGGCCGGCGCGGACTCGAGCTGCGGCGTCGCCCTGAACGCGGCGAACATCTACTGGATCGACAGCCACACCCAGTCGATCGTCGAGGCCGCGCTGAACGGCAGCGGTGCGCACGCAATCGTCGCGAGCCCGAACGTCTACGGCGACTCCTGCTACCTGGCGATCGACAGCGGCTTCATCTACTGGGCCAACCCCGCCGAGGGCACGATCGGGCGCGCCACGCTCAGCGGCGCGAACCCAAATCCGAACTTCGTGCTGACCGGCGGCACGCCGGAGGGCGTGGCCGTCGATGGCAGCTACGTCTACTACAGCGACGTGCGCAACGACGTGATCGGCCGCGCCAACATCAACGGCACTGGAACCGGCGGCAGCATCATCGGCGGGCTCCAGGACCCCACCAGCGTGGCCGTGAACGGCAGCTACATCTACTGGGGGTCAAACGCCGCGGGCGGCGTCGACACGATCGGCCGCGCGACCCTGCAGGGGCCGACCTGGCCGATCGACGCCAACGCCGATTTCATCACGCTGCCCGCGGGTGAAGCCGCCTGCGGGCTAGCGCTGGACGCGAGCTACATCTACTGGGCGCTCCCGGGTGCGTCCAGCGTCGGCCGTGCGACCCTCGGCGGCAGCGCCCCCAACTCGGGGTTCGTGGTCGACCCGCCGGGCGGGGTGGGTTGCGGCGTCGCCGTCGACGGCGCCGGCGGCCCGCCGGGCTCCGGCGCCGGCACGCCGGCGGGTGGCGGCTCGCAGGCTGCCTACCTCGACGCTCTGGCGGGTACGAGCTTCGCCCAGGGCGGCCCGACCGCGTTCACCGTTCCCGGCGACGTCAGCGCGCTGGTGCTCGACGCCCACGGCGGCAACGGCGGCAGCGGCTGGGCCGGTGGCGGCGGCGAGGCGGCGCCGGGCGGTGAGGGCGGCTCGATCACGGCGACCGTCCCGGTCAGCCCGAACGGGCCGATCACCCCCGGCGAGCAGCTCGAAGCGTTCGTCGGCTTCAACGGCGTCAGCGCGAACAGCAACGCCGAAGCCGGCGGCGGCGATCCCGGCGGCGGCCCAGGCGCCGCCGGAGGTGGTGGTGGCGGCGGCTACACGGCGCTTTGCAAGGCGGGAACGACCGAGACCCTGACCGGGGCCGCCGCCAACTGCGTGCTGATCGCCGCCGGCGGCGGTGGCGGCGGCGGCCCAGGCTGGGACGGCACCGCCGTGCTCGCGGGCGGATCCGGCGCTAGCGCGTCGGCCGCCGGCTCGCCGGGGAGTGCGCTGGGCGACCTGGGTGGCGGCGGCGCCGGGCCGACCGGTGTTGACGCCGGCGTGCAGGCGAGCGGCGGCGCTGGCGGCGGCACCGGCGCGACCCCCGAGCTGGCGGGATACGCGGGCGCGCCCGGAGCGCTGGCGGATGGCGGCGGCGGCGGCGACGGGTCGGGCAGCGGCGACGGTGGTGGTGGCGGTGGCGGCGGCTTCGGCGGCGGTGGCGGTGGTGGCGGCGGCGCCTGGAGCGGGGGCCTCAGCGCTCCGTCGGTTTGGGGCGGTGGCGGTGGCGGCGGCGCCGGCGCGAGCCTGCTGCCGCAGGGTGCGAGCACAACCGCCGACAGCGGCCAGCCGATGCTCGCGATCGGCTATGTGATGAGCGCGACCCCCAGCACGCAGCCGCCGCCCGCGACGACCGCCGCGCAGGCGAGTGCATCCGCCGGCGCGGCGAGCGTGGGCGGTGGCGGCGCGGTCAGCGTCACGCTCTCGTGCGATGGCTCCGCCGCGGGCTCCTGTCAGCTCACGGCGGCGCTGTCGGTGACCGAGACGATCGTGTCGGGCCACGTCACGGCGGTCGCCGCGCGCGCCGCGCGCCGGCCGAAGGCGGCGCACCGGACGGTGACGATCGGCCAGACGTCGGTGACGCTGAGCGGCGGGCAGCAGCGCGCCGTCACGGTGAGCCTCAACGTCCGCGGCAGGCAACTGCTCGCGACACATCGAAAGCTGAAGGCGCGCCTGGTGGTCACCCAGAGTGTCGGCGCGGGACCGCCGAGCACGATCAAGAGCGCGACGGTGTCGCTCAGCCTGGCTTCGAAACGGCGGCGCTGACCGCCGCCCAGACCCGTTCGTGCAGCTCGACGCCCGCGGCACGGTCGGTGCGGACCTCGATCAGCGTGCCGCCCGCGGGGGCCGCGAGGCTCGTCTGCAGCTGTGCCAGCGACTGCGGGCGCTCGTAGCGCAGGCCGTAGAGCGCCGCCGCGCGTTCGTAGTCGATCCCGGGTGCCGTCGCGATGTGGTGCTCGTAGACATCGCGCTCGCGCGCGATCGGGAGGTAGTCGAACACCGCGGCACCGGCGTTGTTGATCAGCACGACGGTCAGCGCGACGCCGAGGCGCGAGGCGGCGAGCAGGGCGGAGAGGTCGTGGGCGAAGGCGACGTCGCCGATCAGCGCGACGACGGGGCCGGTCGCGACCGCGGCGACGCCGAGCGCGCTCGAGAGCGTGCCGTCGATGCCGTTGGCGCCGCGGTTTGAGAGCACGCGGGGGGAGTCCTCGCGTGCCGGCCAGAACCACTCGAGGTCGCGCACGGGCATCGAAGCGGCGACGAACACGGTGGCGTCGGCGGGGAGCGCGCAGGCGAGCGTGCGCGCGACGTTGGGCTCGCTCAGCTCGTCGGCGAGCGTCCGCTCGACAGCCGCGGCGGCGCGCGCGTCGGCGGTCCTCCAGCTCTGCAGCCACGGCGCCGGCGCGGCGGGCGGCGGCTGCAGCGCCGCCGGGTCCGCGCGCAGCACCAGCTCGACGACGGAGGCGGGATCCTGCCAGCCGCCGCCGGGGTCGACGACGATCTGACGCGCGCCGCGGAGCCCGGCGAGCCAACCCCGCAGCGCCTTCGACGTGGGGAGGTCGCCGACCCTGATCACGACCTCGGGCGTGTGCGAGCGCGCGAACGCCTCGTCGCGCAGCAGCGCGTCGTAGTTGGCGATCGCGCTCGCTCCACGCCGCGCACCGGAGAGAGGGTCGGCGAGCAGCGGGTAGCCGGCCGCCTGCGCGAGGTCCGGAATCGCCGGTGAGAGCCCGGCGTCCTCGCGCCCGGCGACGATCACCCCGCGCGCGGGCGCGGTGATGTGGTCGGCGAGGCGGGCCGGGCGGGGCGCCGGGCGAAGGACGGCAACCCACGGGCGGCCATCACTGCGCCCGCCCGGCGGCGCTTCGATCGCCGCGGCGGGCACGAGCGGCTCGCGCAGCGGCCAGTTGAGGTGGACCGGGCCGGGGCGCTCGGCGGTGGCGGCGGCGTGGGCGCGGCAGGCGAGCGCGCGGATCCAGGCGACGCGCTCGTCGCTGAGCTCGTGATTGCCCACCTCGAAGAACCAGCGCACGGCGCCGCCGTAGAGCTTGATCTGGTCGATCGTCTGGCCGGCGCCGACCTCGCGCAGCTCCGGCGGGCGGTCCGCCGTCAGCAGGATCAGGGGAACGCGAGCCTCGGAGGCCTCGATCACCGCGGGGGCGAAGTTGGCGGCGGCCGTCCCCGATGTGCAGGCGATCGCCACGGGGCGGCCGCTCGCCTTGGCGATGCCGAGGGCGAAGAAGGCGCTAGCGCGCTCGTCGATGTGCGAGTGGGCACGCAGGCGAGGGTGACGGGCCAGCGCGAGCACGAGCGGGGTCGAGCGCGAGCCGGGGGAGGTGCAGGCGTCGGTCACGCCGCAGCGCACGAGCTCGTCGACGAACGCGGCGATCAGCCGGTGGGGGTCGTGGGCGGCGCTCACGTGCGAACCGTACCGGCGGGGTCCGCGCTCCCGCGCGTCGGCACCCCCCGCGCGCTACAATGTGAAGCATGGTAGCTGGAGGTGCACGGTAGTGGAACGGCACGAGCCGATGCTGTCCCAGCTGCGGCGCGGCGTGCTCGAGTACTGCGTGCTCGCGGTCCTCCGCGACGGCGAGCGCTACGGCTATGAGCTGGTCGCCGAGCTGGGGGCGGCGGACGGCCTGCTGACCTCCGAGGGCACGATCTACCCACTGCTCGGCCGCCTTCGCAAGGACGGTGCGGTCGCCACGACGTGGCGCGAGTCGACCAGCGGACCGCCGCGGCGCTACTACAGCCTGACCGCGAGGGGGTACGACACGCTCGAGCGCTTCGGCGGCGAGTGGACGCGCTTTCGCGATGCGGTCGACGCGATCCTCGGAACCGGGGAGGAGAGATGGACGCCAAGTCTTCGCAGCACCTCGTCGAGCAGTACCTGAAGGAGCTTCGCGCCGCCAGTCGCGGCCTTTCGCGGGGCGAGCGGCGCGAGCTGGCGGCGCAGATCGAGGAGCACATCCGCGCTGCGCTGGCGATCATGCCCGCGCCGGGCGAGGCCGGCGTGCGCGAGATCCTCGAGCGCCTCGGCGACCCAGAGGAGATCGTCGCCGAGCAGTACGGACCGCATGGCGCTCGCGCAGGCATCGGCGCTCAGGCCGTGACCGCGATTGTGCTGCTGTTGGTCGGAGGGTTCCTGGCCGGGATCGGCTGGATCGCCGGGGTGGTGCTGCTGTGGACCTCACAGGTGTGGACCACGCGCGAGAAGCTGATCGGAACGCTGGTCGTTCCGGGCGGGCTGTTCGGCGCCTTCTTCGTCGCATCGGCGCTGCTGGTCACCTCGGTGGGGAGTGCGTTGGCGGATCGTTCTCCGGCGGCGTCGGCGGCGCGCACTCGACGGTGCGCCACCTGGTCACGCATTGCAGCGGCGGCGCCTCGACGCTCGAGCAGATCCTCCACGCGGTCCTGTTCGCGTTCCTGATCCTCTCCCCGATCGGGACGACCGTATTCCTGGTTCGCCGGGCGCGGCCGCTCGCGGTCTGACGCGGCGCCTTGCGAGACTGGCGGACGTGGCCACGCCGGTCGTCTTCCTCCACGGCTTCGCCGGGACCCCGCACCACTGGGATCGCGTGCTCGCCTCGCTCGCGCCGGGTCGCTTCGAACCGATCGCGCTCGACATCGGCGCGGCCGAGCCGCTGACGCCCGACGGTGTCGCCGCGCTCGTCGCCGCCCGCACGCCTGAGCGCTTCATCCTCGCCGGCTACTCGATGGGCGGCCGCCTCGCGCTCCACACCGCGCTCACATTCGCAGACCGCGTCGCGCAGCTCGTGCTCGTCTCGACCAGCGCCGGCATCGACGACCGTGCCGCCCGCGCCGCCCGCAGAGCTGCCGATGACACGCTGGCGGCGTCGATCGAACAGGGCTCGATCGAGTCCTTCATCGAGCGCTGGCGGGCCCTCTCGCTCTTCGCCGGCGATCCCGACTGGGTGCAGGAGGAGGTGGCGCTCGAAGAGCGCCGCTGCACCCCGAGCTTGCTCGCGCAATCCCTGCGCACGCTCGGGCCGGGCGCGATGGAGCCGATGTGGGGTCGTCTCGGCGAGCTCTCGATGCCGGCCGCGATCCTCGCCGGCGAGCGCGACAGCTCCTACGTCGCCGCCGGACGCAGGCTGGCCGCCGCGATCGCCGACGCGACGCTGACGGTCGTTCCGCGTGTCGGGCATCGCCTCGCGCTCGAGGCTCCCGTGGCGATCGCCGAAGCGCTGGGCCGGGGCTAGACGCCCAGCCCTGGCGAGCGCGGTACCGCGATCTCGCCGTGCTCCACGCGCAGCGGCGCCACCCCCTCGAAGAGCTCGAGCGTCGCGAGGCCGCACGGCGGCAGCGGCGCCAGCGCGGCCGCCGCGTGCAGCGCCGCGGCGATGCCGCGGGGGCCGTCGTAGGTCGAGGCCAGGTAGACCTCGGCGCCGGTCGAGCGCACGAGGCTGGCGGCCGCCAGCAGGCCGCCGATGCCGCCGCAGCGGGAGATCTTCAAACAGACGGCGTCGGCGACGCGGGCCGTCAGCGCGCCGGCGCTCGCCGCGGTTTCGTCGATCGCGATTCGCACCGGCACGCGCGCGCGCAGCTCAGCCGTCGCCTGCAGGCCGCTGACCGGCTCCTCGACGAGCTCGAGCCCGTAGCGCGAGAGCAGCGACAGCAAGCGCTCTGCTTCCGCGACGCTCCAGGCGCCGTTGGCGTCGAGTCGAAGCTGCGGCTCGGGGCCGATCGCCTCGCGAACCGCCGCGACGCGCGCCTCATCATCGCCCAGTCCGACCTTCAGCTTCACGCAGGAGTAGCCGGCGGCCACCGCTGCGGCAGCGGCGGCGGCGGCCTGCCGGGGGTCCTCGCCGGCGACGCTCGCGTTGACGGCCACCGAGGTGGCCGGCGCGCTGGTCAGCAGCTCGCAGACCGGACGGCCGGCGCGGCGGCCGCCCAGGTCCCACAGCGCGATGTCGATCGCCGCGAGCGCCTGCGGCAGCTCGTCGACCGCACGGCAGGCATCGAGCGCCGTCACACCCGCCGGCAGCGGAGCCGCGAGCACGCTGCGGTAGGACTCGAGCGCGGCGAGCACACGAGCGATCGAGACGCCGTCATAGGGCTCCAGCGGCGCAGCCTCGCCGCGGCCGCTCAGGCCGTCGTCCCCGGTCAGGGTGACCTCGACTAGCTCGCGCGAATGCAGCCGCCCGTAGGCGGTCGCCAGCGGCTGCGCGAAGCGCAGCTCGATCTGATCGAGCGAGAGCTCCATCGCTTCAGGCGAGCACGCCCGCGCAGAGCAGCAGGCAGAAGAGGAGGGCCAGCTTCGCCGTGCGCGCGAGCGCCTGGTTGAGCGACGGGCCGTCGACGTGGGTGCGCACCGTCTGGACGACGCCGAGCGCGAGCGGCGCGGCGGCCGCCGTCACGAACAGCCACGGCGAGAGCGCTCCGGCGAACCAGGGCACCCAGGAGGTCACGAACGCCGCGGCGACCATCACGACGAAGAGGATCCGCGTGCGCTCACGCCCGAGCTTCACGGCGAGCGTGCGCTTGCCGGCGCGACGGTCGGTGTCGATGTCGCGGGCGTTGTTGACGACCAGGATCGCCGCGATCAGCAGGCCGACCGGGACCGCCAGCGAGAACGCCTCCCAGGGCAGGCTCTTGCGCTGCACGAAGTAGGAGCCGGTGACCGCGACGATGCCGAAGAACAGGAAGACGAAGACCTCGCCGAGGCCTTCGTAGCCGTAGGGGCGCGGGCCGCCGGTGTAGAGGATCCCGGCGAGGATCGAGGCGGCGCCGACCGCCAGCAGCGCCCAGCCTGCGACGGCGATCAGGTAGACGCCGCAGAGCACGGCGGCGCCGAACGTCAAGTAGGTGGCGATCAGGACCTGGCGCGGGGGAACGAGGCCGCCCGCGGTGACGCGCACGGGGCCGATGCGCTCGTCGGTGTCGGCGCCGCGGCGCGCGTCGGAGTAGTCGTTGGAGAGGTTCGTGCCGACTTGGATCAGCATCGCGCCGAGCAATGCCGCGATGAACGCGAGCGGGTGGAAGGTGCCGTAGTGGATCGCCAGCGAGGTGCCGACGAGCACCGGCGCGACGGCCGCCGGAAGCGTCCGCGGCCGCGCGGCCATCAGCCAGATCCTCACGGTCGGCGCGGGAAGCGAGAGAAGTCGGGAGGGCGCTTCTCGATGTAGGCCGTGCGTCCCTCGGCGGCCTCCTCGGAGCCGTAGAAGAGGAGGTTCGCGTCGTGCGCGAGCTGCTGCAGGCCGGCGAGCCCGTCCTCGGCGGCGTTGAAGCTCGCCTTCAGCAGCCGCAACGCGAACGGCGACAACGCGAGCATCTCGCGGCACCAGGCGACCGTCTCGCGCTCGAGCTCGGCGAGCGGCACGACGGCGTTGACGAGCCCCCACGCGAGCGCCTGGCGCGCGTCGTACTGGCGGCAGAGGAACCAGATCTCCTTCGCGCGCTTCTGCCCGACCTGGGCGGCGAGGATGCTGGCGCCATAGCCGCCGTCGAATGAGCCGACGCGCGGGCCGCTCTGGCCGAAGCGAGCGTTCTCGGCGGCGATCGTCAGATCGCAGACGACGTGCAGGACGTGGCCGCCGCCGATCGCATACCCCGCGACCATCGCCACGACCGGCTTGGGCGTGCGACGGATCTGCACGTGCAGGTCGGTGACGTGGAAGCGGCCGACCGCTTCGGGGTCGCTCTGATAGCCGCTGTCGCCGCGCACCCGCTGGTCGCCGCCCGAGCAGAACGCCTCGGGACCCTCCCCGGTCAGCACGATCACGCCGACGCTCGTGTCCTCTCGAGCACGGGTGAACGCGTCGCTCAGCTCGACGACGGTCTGGGGGCGAAAGGCGTTGCGAACCTCCGGGCGGTTGATCGTGATCTTCGCGATCCCCGGCTCGCGTGAGAGCTGATAGCGGATGTCGGTGTAGTCGCCGCCGGCGACCCACTCGACCGCATCGCTGCCACTCGCTGGTCCTGACACGGTCGCAAGGCTAGCCTGTCGAGCATGCGAGTCGAGGCCTGGTTGACGCGGTCGGCGCGCCGCTTCGGGGACCGCATCGCGCTCGAGACGGTGGATCGCGCAGTCAGCTACCGGGAGCTGGACCGCCTTGCCGGCGCCGGAGCACGCGAGCTCGCGGTGGCGCCGGGGTCGCACGTCGCGATCGCGCTGCCTCCTGGGGTCGACTTCGTCGTGGCGCTCCACGCCTGCCTGCGCGCCGGCGCGGTCGCGGTGCCGCTCGATTTGCGCGACCCGCTGCGCGTGGGCCGCGCCGCCCGGGCCGACGTCGTGATCGACCGTCCACTGGACTGCCGCGCGCCGTCGCTGGCCGCGCTGGGGCACGAGCTCGACGCCCCGGCCGTGGTGGTGCGCACGTCGGGAAGCAGCGGCGAGCCAAAGGAGGTGCCGCTGACCCACGGCAACTTCCTCTGGAGCGCGATCGGCTCGGCGGTCGCGCTCGGACTCGACCCGCGCGAGCGCTGGTTGTGCACGCTGCCGCTCGTCCACGTCGGCGGTCTCGCGATCGTGCTGCGAAGCGCGATCTACGGAACGACCGCGGTCGTTCACGAGCGTTTCGAGCTCGGCGCCGCGCTGGCGGCGCTGATGGAGCGCGAGATCACATTGGTGAGCGTGGTCGCGACGACGCTGCGCAGGCTGCTCGACGGCGGCCTCGCGGAGCCGCCGGCGCTGCGCTGCGCCCTGGCCGGGGGCGGGCCGATCGCGAGCGCCCTGCTCGAGCGGGCGCGCGCGGCCGGCGTCCGCGTGAGCCAGACCTACGGACTCACCGAGGCCTGCTCGCAGGTGGCCACGCAGGCTCCCGGGGCGGGAACGCCGGCCGCCGGACCGCCGCTCTTCTGCACTCGCGTCGAGCTCGCCGGCGACGGCGAGATCCTCGTGCGAGGGCCGACTGTGAGCCCGGCGGTGCCAGGCGGCGTGGTCGTGACAGGCGATCTGGGCGAGTGGTTGGCGGACGGCTCGCTGCGGGTGCTCGGCCGCAAGTCCGAGACGATCATCTCGGGCGGCGAGAACGTCTCCCCGAGCGAGGTGGAGGCCGTGCTGGAGGAGCACCCCGACGTCGCCGAGGCGGCGGTGTACGCGGTGGCTGACGAGCGCTGGGGCGAGGCGGTCCACGCGCTCGTGGTCGCGCGCGGGCCGGTTGGCGAGGCGCAGCTGCGCGCGCACTGCGCTGCGCGGCTCCCCGCCTACAAGGTGCCCAAGGCGATCGCCTTCACGCACGCGCTTCCGCGCACCGCCTCCGGCAAGCTGCAACGCCACGGCCTCCCGGTTGACGGCGGCGAAGTGACTGCATAGGGTCTCGCGCATGGTGCGCGCCCGTAGGCTGATCGCCGCGCTCGCGCTCGCGCTCGTGCTCGCCATCGCGATCCCGGCGCTGGCATCCGGCGGTGCCCGCCGCGTCGTCGGCAACTGCACCACGTCGCAGGTTCGCCCGGCCACGATCATCGTCGCCTGCGCCGACGACAACCTGGCGCTGACCGCCCTTCACTGGATCTCCTTCGGGGGCGCGACCGCGAGCGCCAGCGGCAGCTACCACGTCAACGACTGTGCACCCAACTGCGCGGCCGGCCACTTCCACTCCTACCTGGTGCGGGTGGTGCTCTCTGCGGCGAAGAGCTGTCCCGACAAGCACGACGACTACCGCGAGGCGACGGTGACGTTCACGGGCCGGCGGCCGTCCGGCATGAGGTCGTCGAAGAGCACACTGAGCCTGCCAGGCTGTCCGCTGCCCGGATGAGCACTGGCGGCCCGCCCGGCGGCGACGCGCGCGACCACGACGCCGAACGCGCCACGCTGCACGACTGCTGGGAGGGCGCCGCCGCCGGCTGGGGGCGCCAGGCAGCGGCGTTCGGCGAGCAGAACGCCCCGGTCGCACGATGGATGATCGAAGCGGCCGGGCTCCTGCCCGGCCAGCGCGTGCTCGACCTCGCCGCTGGGCCCGGCGAGGTCGGCTTTCTCGCGGCCCCGCTGATCGAGCCCGGCGGCACTCTGATCTCGAGCGACCACTCCGAGGCGATGGTCGAGATCGCGCGCAAGCGCGCCGCCGAGCTCGGCCTGCGCAACGTCGAGTTCCGGGTGCTCGACGGTGAATGGATCGACCTCGAGCTCGCCAGCCTCGACGTCGTGCTCTGCCGATGGGGCTACATGCTGATGGTCGACCCGGCCGCCGCGATGCGCGAGACGCGGCGCGTGCTGCGTAGTGGCGGTCGCCTCGCACTCGCGGTGTGGGACACGCGTGAGAGCAACCCCTGGTCGGTGATCCCGACGAGCGTGCTGGTCGAGCATGGCCTTGCGGAGCCGCCTGTGCCGGGGGCTCCCGGCCCCTTCGCGATCACCGACAGGGCGCTGCTGCTCTCAATGCTCGAAGAGGCCGGCTTCACCGATGTCCTGATCGATGCCGTCGATGTCCCGCGGGTGGCGAGCGACTTCGACAGCTGGTGGGCGATGCACCTCGACCTCTCTGCCGCGGCGCGGGCCGCCTTCCAGCACGCCGACCACAGCCAGACCGAGGCGATCGAGGCCGAGCTCGTGCAGCGCCTCGCCCCCTACACAGCGCCTGACGGTTCGCTGAACGTGCCCGGGCGCACGCTGGTCGCGCGCGCGCTGGCTTGAGCGCCGCCGCCTCCGGCGACCCGATAGCCTGCGGCTCATGATCTATGACGACGACGCTGACCTGACGCTCCTCGCCGGCAAGACTGTGGCGATCATCGGCTACGGCTCGCAGGGCCACGCCCACGCACTCAACCTCGTCGACTCCGGCGTCTCGGTCGTGGTCGGGTTGCGCGAGGGCTCGGAATCGACGAAGGCCGCACGTGAGGCCGGGCTCGAGGTCGCCGGGATCGTCGAGGCCGCGAGCCGCGGCGACGTCGTGATGATCCTCGCTCCGGACGAGCTCCACCACGAGGTCTGGGAGCAGCTGCGCGACGGCATCGCCGAAGGCAACCTGCTGCTCTTCGCGCACGGCTTCTCGATCCACTACGGCGAGGTCGAGCCGCCGCCCGGCGTCGACGTCGCGCTCGTCGCGCCCAAGGGCCCAGGCCACCTCGTGCGCCGCCAGTTCACCGAGGGCTCGGGCGTGCCGGGCCTCGTCGCGGTCGCCCAGGACGCCACCGGCAACGCGCGCGCGCTCGCGCTCGCCTACGCCAAGGGGATCGGCTGCACCCGCGGGGGCGTCATCGAGACGACCTTCAAGGACGAGACCGAAACCGACCTTTTCGGTGAGCAGGCGGTGCTCTGCGGCGGCGCCTCGGCGCTCGTCCAGGCCGGATTCGAAACGCTCGTCGAGGCCGGCTACGACCCCGAGATGGCCTATTTCGAATGCCTCCACGAGCTCAAGCTGATCGTCGACTTGATGTACGAGAAGGGGCTTGCCGGGATGCGCTTCTCGATCTCCAACACCGCTGAGTACGGGGACTACACGCGCGGGCAGCGCGTGATCACGGCGGCGACGCGCCAGCACATGAAGGAGATCCTCGGCGAGATCCAATCCGGCGCCTTCGCGCGGGAGTGGATCGCCGAGAACCGAGCGGGGCAGGAGAACTTCAAGCGCATGCGGGCGGAGCAGGCGGCCACGCAGGTCGAGGACGTCGGCCGGGAGCTGCGCTCGCATATGGACTGGATCAAGCCGACCTTCTGATGCTCGCCTACGTCTTCTGGCACCGACCCGCTGCCGGGGTCGCGCCGGAGGCCTACGCAGCGTTGCTCGAGCGCTTCCAGCGCTCGCTCGCTGCCAACCCGCCCGCCGGCTTCGTGCACTCGGCTTGCTTCGCGTTGGCGGCGCCGAACTGGCTCGGCGAGGAGCCGGCCTTCGAGGACTGGTACGTGATCGAGGACTTCGCGGCGCTCGGCGTGCTCAACGAGGCGGCGGTCGGCCGCGGCCACGTCAGCGCCCACGACGCGGCGGCGCGCGCCGCCGGCGCCGGCACCGCCGCGATCTACCGCCTGATCGAGGGCAGCGCTTCGCTCGAGCACGCTCGCGTCGCCGCCTGGATCGACAAGCCGCGCGGTGCCCCCTCGCCGCTGCTCGCTGCGCTCCTCGGCGACGGGATGGACGGCGAGCGCGCCGGCCTCTGGCAGCGTCAGCTCGCACTCGGCCCGGCGCCCGAGTACTGCGTGCTGGCGGCCGAGGCCCCGCGCGGCGTCGCCGCGACCCGGCTCGCCCGCGGCTGGAGCGCGACGATCACGGAGCGCACGCCGCTTCGCGCGCGATGACGACCGCCGCGGCGCTCATCCTTCCAACAACCTAGGACACCGCATGACGCAGGCACCAACAGGCATCGACGCGATCACAATCCCGGCCTCACTGAAGCCCTCAGACGGCCGTTTCGGCTCCGGGCCGTCGAAGGTCCGCGCCGCTCAGCTGGAGGCGCTCACCACGCGGGGCGCCGCGCTGCTGGGGACCTCCCACCGCCAAGCGCCGGTGCGCGGGCTCGTCGCGCGGGTGCGCGGCGCCCTGCGGGAGCTGTTCTCGCTGCCGTCCGACTACTTCGTCGCGCTCGGCAACGGTGGGTCGAGCGCGTTCTGGGAGATCGCCGCGTTCGGCCTCGTGCGCGAACGATCGCTGCATCTGGTCAACGGCGAGTTCTCGAGCAAGTTCGCCGAGGTGACCCGCGCCGCGCCGTTCCTGGCCGATCCGATCGTGCTGGAGGCGGAGCCCGGCGGCGCGCCCGCGCCGGCGGGCTCGCCGGAGGCCGATCTGCTCGCGTGGGCCCACAACGAGACCTCCACCGGCGTGATGATCGACGTGGCGCGCCCGAGCGACGCGGGCGACGCGCTGGTGGTGGTCGACGGCACATCCGCCGCGGGCGGCCTGCCGCTCGATGTCGCCGCGGTGGACGCCTACTACTTCGCGCCGCAGAAGAGCTTCGGCTCGGACGGCGGCCTGTGGTTCTCGCTGCTCAGCCCGGCGGCTGTGGAGCGCACGGCCGAGATCGCCGGATCGTCGCGCTACATCCCGGCGTTTCTCTCGCTCGCGGGAGCGCTCGAGAACTCAGCCGCCGAGCAGACCGCCAACACGCCCGCGATCGCGACGCTGTTCCTGATGGCCGAGCAGCTCGACTGGATGCTGGCGGCCGGTGGTCTGGCTTGGTGCGTGGCGCGCACGCGCGAGTCCTCCCGGCACCTCTACGGCTGGGCCGACGGGCACGCCCTGGCAACCCCGTTCGTCGCCGATCGGGCCCTGCGCTCGCTCGTCGTGGGAACGATCGACTTCGACCCGTCGATTGACGCCGCCGCGCTGGCGGCCACGCTGCGCGCGAACGGGATCGTCGACGTTGAGCCCTACCGCAAGCTCGGCCGCAACCAGTTGCGCGTCGCGATGTTCCCGTCGGTCGAGCCGGACGACGTGCGCGCGCTGACCGGCTGCATCGACTATGTGCTGGAGCGGCTGGCATGAGCGTGCGCGTGCTGGTCCGCGAGGACGTCGGCGAACCCGGGCTCGCGCTGCTGCGCGAGCATTTCGACGTCGAGACGGGCTTCGACTGGTCGGTGGAGGAGCTCGCCGAGCGCATCGGCGGCTTCGAGGCGATCCTGATTCGCTCGGCGACGAAGCTGACAGCCGAGCTGATCGAGCGCGGCGAGCGCCTGGTCGTGATCGCGCGGGCGGGCGTGGGCGTCGACAACGTCGACGTCGAGGCAGCCACCAGGCGCGGGATCGTGGTCGCCAACGCGCCGCAGTCGAACGTCGTCACCGCCGCCGAACACACGCTGGCGCTGCTTTTGGCCCTGGCCCGCAACATCCCGCAGGCACACGCGTCGCTCACGGCCGGTCGCTGGGAGCGCTCGAAGTTCTCGGGCGTCGAGCTCTACGAGAAGCGCCTCGGGATCCTCGGCTTCGGCCGCATCGGGCAGCTCGTGGCGGCGCGCGCACGGGGCTTTGGCATGCGCGTGATCGCGTTCGACCCGCTCGTCTCCGCCGAGCGCTACCGCGAGCTCGGCGTCGAGAAGGCGGCGAGCCCCGATGAGGTCTACGCCCGCGCCGACTTCCTCAGCATCCATTTGCCGATCACCGACGAGACGCGCCGGATCATCGACGCCGAGGCGATCGCCAAGATGCGCGACGGCGTACGCATCCTCAACGTCGCGCGCGGCGGGCTGATCGACGACGCCGCGCTGCAGGCGGCGCTGGACAGCGGCAAGGTCGCGGGCGCGGCGCTCGACGTCTTCCCGAGCGAGCCGATCACCGACTACCCGCTCTTTCACGGTTACGACAACGTCGTCGTGACACCGCACCTCGGTGCCTCGACGGCCGAGGCCACCGACCGCGCGGGCCTGCAGAGCGCCGAGCAGATCGTGCTCGCGCTGACCGGCGGCGCGGTCACGACGGCGGTCAACATCCCGGCGGTTGGCGCCGAGGCGATGGCCGCACTGGCGCCGTTCCTGCCGCTCGCCGAGCAGCTCGGGCGGCTGGCGATGGGGCTCGCCCACGGCAGCTCGATCGAGCGGATCGAGGCCGCCTTCCTCGGCCGCATCGCCGACCTCGACACGCGCCTGCTGACGCTCGCGGTGATCACCGGTGCGATGCAGGGCCGCACGGAGCAGGCCGTCAACTACGTCAACGCGGCGGCCTTCGCGGCCGAGCGCGGGATCGTCGTCGAGGAGAAGTCCAGCCGCGAGGCGCAGGACTTCAACGAGCTGATCCGGGTGACGGTGCACACCGGCGACGAGCGCGTTTCGGTCGCGGGGACGGGCGTCGGGCCAAGCCACGTTCCTCACCTCGCCGAGGTCTGGCATCACCGCTTCATGGTCGAGCTCGAGCGCAACGTCTCGGTCTTTCGCTACCGCGACGTGCCCGGCATGATCGGGCACCTCGGCACCGTCTTCGGGCGCAACGGCATCAACATCTCCGCGGCTGCCGTCGGACGCCAGGGGGACGGCGAGCGCGCCGAGGATCGCAGTGCCCTCGCGGCGATGGTCGTGATGACCACCGAGGCGGTGCCCGACGCAGTCGTCGCCGAAGTGCTGGCGTCCTCGGAATTCGTCAGCGGGCGAAGCGTCACGCTCGAATGAGCGGGCTCGGACCGACCGCGCGGCGCTCAGCGGACGCGTTTGCGCGTCGCGACCCGTTCTGGCCGGCGCAGGTCACGGTCGCGGCGGCGATCGCGCTGAGCCTCGATCTGCCGAGCACACTGACGATCCGCCAGGTCTGGCTGATCCCCTCGATCGAGGGGGTGCTGCTGGCGGCGCTCGTGCTGAGCACCCCATGGGTGCCCGCTCACCACCACCACCACCGCCGGCGGGTGGCGCTCGGGCTCGTGGGCCTCGTCAGCGCGAGCAACCTCGTCAACCTCGGCCTGCTCGTACACGTGCTCCTGCATGGTCACGTCCAATCGCTCCTTCATGGTCAGGCCACAGCGTCCTCTCCAGGCTCCGAACTCGTGCTCGCCGGCGTCGAGATCTGGGTCACCAACGTGCTGCTGTTCACCGTTCTCTATTGGGAGCTCGACCGCGGCGGGCCGCTCGCGCGACGCGGCGACGAGCTTCGGCCGCCGGACTTCCTATTTCCCCAGATGACCGAGCGCACGCTCGGCGGCATGCAGTGGTGCGCCGGATATGTCGACTACCTCTACACGTCGTTCACCAACGCCACCGCCTTCAGCCCGACCGACACGATGCCGCTCAGCCCGCCGGCCAAGCTGATGATGCTGGTGCAGTCCGGGGCTTCGCTGGTCACGCTCGGCATGGTGCTCGCGCGTGCGGTCAACATCCTCACCGGGTGACAACGGCGCGGGCTGTGGTCTAAGCTTTCCTGCGCATGGCGTTCCCGCTTCACCTGTCGCTTCTTCTCCTCCCCCTTCGGGGGGAATAGCGCGTGGCGGCCGCGTAGCCGCAAACCGACCGAGAAGAAGCCGCAGCAGAAGCCCGAAAGGAACAGGAACATCATGGACACAGAATCTGACCGCGTACTGATCTTCGACACGACGCTGCGCGACGGCGAGCAGTCGCCGGGCATCTCGCTGAACGCCTCCGAAAAGCTCGAGATAGCGCAGCAGCTCGCGCGGCTCGGGGTGGACGTGATCGAGGCGGGCTTCCCGATCGCATCGCCGGGAGATTTCGAGGCCGTCCAGGGGATCTCGCGCCAGGTCCAGGGACCGGTCATCGCCGGCCTCGCCCGCACGCAGTTCGCCGACATCGACGCCGCCGCGCAGGCGGTGCGCGACGCGGAGCGACCGCGCATTCACACCTTCATCTCGACCTCCGACATTCACATCGTTCACCAGCTGCAGACCACGCGCGAGGACGTCCTCGGCCAGGCGCGCGCGGCGGTCGCTCACGCGCGCGAGTTCGTCGAGGACGTCGAGTTCTCGCCGATGGACGCGACGCGATCCGAGATCGAGTTCACCGCCGAGGTCGTCAGCGCCGCAATCGAGGAGGGGGCGACGACGATCAACATCCCCGACACCGTCGGCTACGCGATGCCGCACGAGTACGCCGCGTGGCTCGAGCGCCTCTACGAGCTCGTGCCGGCGCTCCACAACGTCGTGCTGTCGGTGCACTGTCACGACGACCTCGGTCTGGCGGTCGCCAACTCCTTCGCCGGCGTGCGCGCCGGCGCGCGCCAGGTCGAGTGCGCGATCAACGGGATCGGCGAGCGCGCCGGCAACGCATCGCTTGAGGAGATCGTGATGCTGCTGCACACGCGTGCCGCGGACATCGGCCTGCGGACCGCGATCAACACCCGCGAGATCGCGCGCACGAGCCGCCTCGTTTCGCGCCTCACCGGCTATGTCGTGCAACCCAACAAGGCGATCGTCGGGCGCAACGCTTTCGCGCACGAGTCGGGCATCCACCAGGACGGCGTGCTCAAGGAGCGCACGACCTACGAGATCATGGAGGCCACCAGCGTCGGCCTCGCTGCCAACTCGCTCGTGCTGGGCAAGCATTCCGGCCGCCACGCGCTGCGCCAGGCGCTCGAGAACCTCGGCATCGAGGTCCAGGGCCAGGCCCTCAACACCGCCTTCAAGCGCTTCAAGGAGATCGCCGACCGCAAGAAGACCGTCAGCGCGATGGATCTCGAGGCGCTCGTCACGGACGAGCTACGCGAGGACATCGCCGGCTTCACGCTCGAGGGCTACGAGCTCGAGGCCGGCACCGACCGCGAGCCGCGGGCCGCGGTGACGCTCCGCACGCCGGCCGGCGAGATCGTTCGCGGCGAGTTCCACGGCGACGGCTCGGTCGACTCGGTCTTCGGCGCCATCAACTCCGCGAGCGGGATCCAGGCGACGTTGCGCGAGTTTCGCATCGACGCGGTCACCGAGGGCCAGGACGCCCTCGGCGAGGTCTCGGTCGTGCTCGTCCTCGGCAGCCGCTCGGCGTCGGGGCAGGGCGTCGCCACCGACGTGATCGAGGCCGCGGCGCGCGCGTACCTGCGGGCGCTGACGACGCTCGCCCGCAGCGAAGACGCAGCGGCGCCCGCGGACGTCGACCTCGCGCCGGCGCCGTAGCGCGCAACAGCGCGCTGTCCGTGATAACGTACGCTTGTATGGCGCTTCCCGCCGACCATGAGCTCTACGACCCGACCGCCGTCGGGCCGCGCGTGCGCGCCCTGCGCGAGGCGATGAGCCTTTCGCTGCGGGAGCTCGCACTCCGCTGCGGCGTCAGCTCGGCGATGCTCTCGCAGGTTGAGCGGGGTGAGACCAGCCCGACATTGCACGTGGCCGCACGCATCGCCGCCGGGCTCGAGCTTCGCCTCTCACAGCTGTTGCGCCTCGATGAGGCCGGGTCGGTCACGATCGTCCGCTCCGGCGAGCGCCGCGTCGGCGGTAACGCCGGTCGCGGCCACCGCGTCGAGGTGCTGACCGCGCCGAACCCCGGCCAGCGTGCCGAGCTCTCGCTGCACACGCTCGCCGCGGGCGCTGCAACAGGCGGCTCGGGCGACCCGCCGATGCACGAAGCCGGCAGCCGCGAGACCGCGCTGGTCGAGGCTGGCGCGGTCGTGTTGGCGTGCGACGGCCAGCGCTACGAGCTCGCGGCCGGAGACTGCGTCACCTTCGACGCCGACCTTCCCCACCACTTCGAGAACCCAGGGCCCGGCGACGCGCGGCTGCTCGCGGTCGTATCCGCGGGCCTGCGCCGCAGCTAGCAGGACACAGAGGAGGCCGACATGGCACAGACGCTGCTCGACAAGATCTGGGAGGCCCACGAGGTCGCTCCCGGGCTGCTCTACATCGATCTGCACCTCGTCCACGAGGTCACGAGCCCGCAGGCCTTCGAGGGGCTCCGCCTGGCCGGCCGCGGCGTCCGCCGCCCCGACCGCACCCTCGCGACCGCCGACCACAACGTCCCGACCGACGGCACCACCCGCGCCGAGGCGATCAAGGACGAGCTCTCGCGCGTGCAAGTGCAGACGCTCGAGCGCAATTGCGCTGAGTTCGGAATCCCGCTCTACTCGATGGGCTCGGCGCGCCAAGGGATCGTGCACGTGATCGGCCCCGAGCTCGGCGTCACGCAGCCGGGCATGACGATCGTCTGCGGAGACTCCCACACCGCCACCCACGGGGCCTTCGGCGCGCTCGCATTCGGCATCGGCACCAGCGAGGTCGAGCACGTGCTCGCGACGCAGTGCATGGTCCAGAGCAAGCCGCGCTCGATGCGGATCCGCTACGAGGGGAAAGCCGGCTTCGGTGTTGGCGCCAAGGACCTGATCCTCGCGACGATCGGCCAGATCGGCGTCGCCGGAGCCGTCGGCCACGTCGTGGAGTACAGCGGGCCGGCGATCTCGGCCCTGTCGATGGAGGGCCGCATGACGATCTGCAACATGACGATCGAGGGCGGCGGACGGGCGGGCATGGTTGCCCCTGACGAGGTGACCTTCGAGTGGTTCGAGCGCGTCGAGCGTCCCGGCGCCGGCTCGGGCGCGCAGCTTCGGGCGGCGATCGAGAGCTGGCGCGAGTGGTGCAGCGACGGCGACGCGAGCTTTGACCGCGAGGTGCTCGTCGACGTCGACGCGATCTCGCCGCAGGTGACGTGGGGAACCAACCCGGGGATGGTCGTCGGCGTCGCCGGCAGCGTGCCCTCACCGGATGACTTCGAGGTGCCCGCCGACCGCGACGCCGCTGCGCGCGCGCTTGCCTACATGGGCCTCGAGGCGGGGACGCCGGTGGCTGACATCCAGCTCGACCGCGTCTTCATCGGCTCCTGCACGAACTCTCGCATCGGCGACCTGCGCGCAGCCGCCTCGATGATCCGCGGCCGCCGCGTCGCCGAGCACGTCAGCGCGATGGTCGTGCCCGGGTCGGCTGCGGTCAGCGCGCAGGCCGAGGCGGAGGGTCTCGATGAGGTCTTCCGCGCCGCCGGCTTCGACTGGCGCACCGCCGGCTGCTCGATGTGCCTCGGCATGAACCCCGACATCCTCGCCCCCGGCGAGCGCTGCGCCTCGACCTCCAACCGCAATTTCGAGGGCCGCCAGGGGCGCGGCGGGCGTACGCATCTCGTCTCCCCGGAGATGGCTGCCGCGGCGGCGATCGAAGGGCATTTCGTCGACATCCGGACCTGGAGCTGAAGATGGAGCCGATCAACGTGATAGCCGGCGGCGTCAGCGACCTCGATCGCAGCGACGTCGATACCGACCAGATCATCCCCAAGCAGTTCCTCAAGCGGATCGAGCGCAGCGGCTTCGGCGAGTTCCTCTTCTACGACTGGGCCAAGGAGCCGGGCTGGAACCTGCCGCGCAACCCGATCCTCACGAGCGGGCGCAACTTCGGCTGCGGATCATCGCGCGAGCACGCGCCGTGGGCGATCGAGGACTACGGCTTCCGCGCCGTGGTGGCGCCGAGCTTTGGCGACATCTTCTACAGCAACTCCTGCAAGATCGGCCTCCTGGCGGTCGCGATCCCGGAGGCCGATGTGCGCGCGCTCGCGGCCGCCGGCAGCGGCGAGGTCGACCTGCAGGCGCAGGAGGTCCGCTTCGCGGGAAAGACCGTGGCCTTCGAGATCGACCCAGAGATCCGCCGGCGCCTGCTCGGCGGCCTCGACGACGTCGCGCTCACGCTCGCGCAGAACGAAGCGATCTCGGCCTACGAGGGTTCGCGCGAGCGGGTCGGGCCGGTCACGACAGCGCTCTGATACGCGCGGCCAGCGGCCGCAACTCCGTCCCGTGGGCGCGTGTTCCAACGCACGAAGTCCCAAAATCGGGCGAGTCGAGGAGCACTGTGATGCGTTTGAAGATCCTGGGAATCGCCGGGGCGGCGCTGCTTGCTTCGCTCGCCCTTAGCTCGAGCGCGCTGGCGCGGGCCGGCGACCGCACGGTCGAGCAGACCTACCCCGTCGCGACCGCGCTGTGCGTGGGGGCGCACGCCGGCACGTTGCCGCCGAAGCTGGCGCCGCAGTCAGCGGCGGTGATCCGCGCGTGCGACACGCTCATCAACGCGTTCGCGCCGCTTCAGTCGACGGTTGACGCCGCCGAGGCGACGTTCCTGACGACGGTCTCACAGCAACAGGACCTCGTCGCCGCCGCCTGCAAGCGGCCGGTGAGCGATCACGCCGCGTGCGTCGCGGCCCGCGAGACGAAGCACACGACGATCACGAACGCCGCCAACACGCGGCTGAGCGCGGCGACGACATATCGCCAGTCGATCGAGGCCAACCGCACCACCTTCTGGTCGACGATCCAGTCGCTCCGCGGCGCCACGTCGAGCAGCTGAGGGCACAGCCCGCGCCGGCAGCACTCCCACCCGCTGCCGGCGCTGCTCGCGCCGCGCTCAGCAGATCTCGTACAGGTCGATCAGCACCGCCGCCGGCTCGCGCGCCGCGACGGCCACGAAGAGGCGGCCGTTGACCCACGCGTGCGCCGGCGCCGATGACTCGAGCGTGACGAGCGTGCGGAAGTAATACTCGGTGGCATCGACGTCCTCGCCCGCGAGCAGGCGCGCCATCACCGACGCATCGCCGTTTCGCACGCCGCGAGAGTGCACGAGAATCAAGCCGCCGTCGTCCGCGCGCAACGTGTAGCGGGCCTCAACCGCAACTGTGCCATCGGCAGCGATGATCTGCCAGTCGGCGCCGCCGGGGAGGATCTCGCCCTGCAGGTGCGGCCCCTCGACGCGGCCGCCCGCGATCGGGACGACGCGCCGGCGCCCGCCCGGCAGGAGACCGATGTCCTGAACCTCGCCGAGCTCGGCGTGCAGGCGACAGATCAGCCGCGTTTGCAGGCTCGGCGGCTTGCTCACAGCGCGAGGGATACCACGAACGGCTGCTACGGTGCCGGATCCATGACCGTCATCGCGACGCTGCCAGGAGACGGAATCGGCCCGGAGGTGATGGCCGCCGGCCTCGAGGTACTGGGCGCCGTGGCCGACTTCGAGATCGAGGAGCACATCTTCGGCGGGGCCTCGATCGACGCCCACGGCATCGCGCTGACCGACGAGGTGCTCGCCGCCTGCGCTGCCGCCGACGCGGTCCTGCTCGGCGCGGTGGGAGGGCCCAAGTGGGACACCACCGACCCGGCGAAGCCGCGTCCGGAGCAGGGCCTGCTGGGGGTCCGCAAGGGGCTGGGCCTGTTTGCCAATCTGCGCCCGGTACGCGCGATCGAGGCGCTCTACGCCGCCAGCCCGTTACGCGAGGAGCGGATCGCCGGGACCGACCTGCTGGTCGTGCGCGAGCTGACCGGGGGCATCTACTTCGGCGCGAAGACGCGCACCGCGCAGGACGCAAGCGACCTGTGCATCTACTCGGTCGCCGAGATCGAGCGGATCGCACGCGTGGCGTTCGCCGCTGCGCGCACGCGGGTCACGAGCGTCGACAAGGCGAACGTGCTCGAGACCTCGCGTCTGTGGCGCGAGGTGGTGATCCGCGTCCACGCCGAGGAGTTCCCGCACGTCGAGCTTGAGCATCTGCTGGTCGACAACGCCGCGATGGCGCTGATCAGCACGCCCAGCCGTTTCGACGTGATCGTCACCGACAACATGTTCGGCGACATCCTCAGCGACGAGGCGGCGATGATCACCGGCTCGATCGGGATGCTGCCGAGCGCCTCGCTCGGTGCCGACGGCCCCGGCCTGTTCGAGCCGGTTCACGGCTCCGCCCCCGACATCGCCGGCACCGGCGTCGCCAACCCGCTTGCGATGTTCCTGTCGATCGCGCTGATGCTGCGTCGCGGCCTGCAGTTGGAAGCGCAGGCCAGCGCGGTAGAATCGGCCGTCGACAGCGCGCTCGCGGACGGTCTGCGGACGCGCGATCTGGGCGGCTCGGCGACCACGGCACAAGCCACGGCGGCCGTGCTCGCATACCTATAGCGAAGGGAAACCGCAGGGCGTGATCGAAACCGACCTCATCTGGCACAACGGAGAGTTCGTCGCCTGGGAGGACGCCAAGGTCCACGTCCTCACCCATGGACTGCACTACGGCACCGGCGTTTTCGAGGGGATCCGCTGCTACGAGACCGCACGCGGACCGGCGATCTTCCGTCACCTCGACCACCTCGACCGGCTCGAGCGCTCCGCCAAGCTCTACTACATGGAGCTGCCCTACACCGTCGAGCAGTTGCGCGTCGCCACGCACGAGCTGATCTTGCGCAACGGCCTCAACTCCTGCTACATACGCCCGATCGCCTACCGGGGCTACGGCCACATGGGCCTGAACCCGCTCGAGGCGCCGGTCGAGGTCTCGATCGCGGTCTGGCCGTGGGGCAACTACCTCGGCGACGAAGGCACACGCGACGGCATCCGCGCGAAGGTCTCCTCGTGGGAGCGGATCAGCTCGCGCTCGCTGATTCCGCAGGCCAAGGCCTCCGGGCAGTACCTCAACAGCGTGCTCGCCAAGATCGAGTCGGTCAAGGCCGGCTACGACGAGGCGATTCTGCTCGACGAGCGCGGGCTCGTCGCCGAATGCTCCGGCGAGAACCTCTTCACGGTGCGCGACGGCGTGATCGCGACGCCGTCGCAGAGCGCCGGGATCCTCGACGGCATCAACCGCCGCTCGGTGATCCAGATCGCGCGCGACCTCGGCTACACGGTGCTCGAGCGCGACGTCACGCGTAGCGAGCTCTACCTGGCCGACGAGGTCTTCCTCACGGGCACCGCCGCCGAGCTGGTGCCGGTGCGCGAGATCGACGATCACGGGGTCGGCGCCGGCGAGCCGGGGGAGGTCACGCGCGTGCTGCAGCGCGCCTTCCTCGACGCTCTCAACGGGCGCAGCGAGCGCTACCTCGAGTGGCTCGACCTCGTCGTGGCTCCCGCCGTCGGCGGGCAGGCCGTTCCGGAGCGCGCGAGCGCGTGATGGCGCGGATGGCCCTTTCGATTCTCGTGGCGCGAATTATGCGGGCGGCCGTCTAGCGCTCCTGCGCGCGGCCGCATCCCGCCTCCCGCCCGACCATCTTTCGAAAGGAACCACCGCCGTGAACACGATTCAGCTATACGACGCAACCCTGCGCGACGGGATGCAGGGCGAGGGCATGTCGCTGTCGGCCGAGGAGAAGCTGCGTGTCGCGCACAAGCTCGACGAGCTCGGGATCGAGCTGATCGAGGCCGGCTTCCTCGGCTCCAACCCGAAGGACCGCGAGCTCTTCGAGCTGCTTTCGCGTGAGCGTTTCGCCAGCGCCCAGATCGCGGCGTTCGGCATGACACGGCGTCGCGGCGTCGCCGCGGCGGAGGACGCCGCGCTCGTGGAGATGGCGGACTGCTTCACGCCCGTCTGCACGCTGGTCGGCAAGACCTGGGCGCTTCACCTGGAGAAGCTGGTCAAGGTCGACCGCGAGGAGAACCTGAGGATGATCGCCGAGTCGATCGAGTTCCTCCGCTCGGCCGGCAAGCTCGTCGTCTACGACGCCGAGCACTTCTTCGACGGCTATCGCGACGACCGCGATTACGCGCTGCGCTGCATCCGGGCAGCCGCCGAGGCGGGGGCCGAGACCGTCACGCTTTGCGATACCAACGGCTCCTCGCTGCCGTCACAGGTCGCTGCGGCGACGGCGGACGCGCTCGAGGCGATCGGCGCGGCGGTGCGCCTGGGGATCCACTGCCACAACGACGCCGAGTGCGGCGTCGCCAACTCGCTGGCCGCCGTCGAGGCCGGCGCGCGCCAGGTGCAGGGCACGATGAACGGCTGCGGCGAGCGCACCGGCAATGCCAACCTCGTCTCGATCATCGCCAACCTGCAGCTCAAGCTCGGCTTCGACTGCCTCTCCGCCGAGCAGCTGGCGCGCCTGACCGAGACCGCGCACTTCGTCGATGAGATCCTCAACATCACGCCCGACCCCAACCAGCCCTACGTCGGCCGCAACGCCTTCGCGCACAAGGGTGGCATGCACATCGCCGGCGTCAGCGCCGACGCGACGACCTTCGAGCACATCGCGCCGGCGCTCGTCGGCAACCAGCGCGAGCTGCTGGTGTCAGAGCTGGCGGGACGCGCGAGCGTGCTCGAGAAGGCCGCGGCGCTCGGGATCGAGCTCGACGCGGCCGCTGCAACCCGCGTGCTTGCCCGGATCAAGGAGCTCGAGCACCGCGGCTACCAGTTCGAGGCGGCTGACGGCTCGCTCGAGTTGCTGCTCCGCCGTGAGGGCGGTGGCTTCGAACCGCTCTTCACGCTCGAATCCTGGCGCGTGATCGTCGAGAAGAGCGCCGACGGCGAGGTGCAGACGGAGGCCACGGTCAAGATCTGGGTCGACGGCGAGCGCCGCGTCACCACAGCCGAGGGCAACGGCCCGGTCAACGCGCTCGACGGGGCACTGCGTGCGGCGATCGGCGAGGTCCACCCGCACCTGGCCGACATCGAGCTCGTGAACTTCAAGGTGCGAATCCTCGACGAGGACAAGGGCACCGGGGCGGTCACGCGCGTGCTGCTGGACTCCTCGGACGGAACCACGGTGTGGGGCTCGGTCGGCGTCTCGGAGAACGTGATCGCGGCCTCATGGGAGGCGTTGGTCGACTCGCTGCAGCGCGGCATGCTCGCCGGGCCGCCCTCGTGAGCCCGGAGGAGATCCCGCTCGCGCGGCCGCTGCTCGGCGAGGCGGAGGAGCGCGGCGTGCTCGCGGTGCTGCGCAGCGGCCGGCTCTCGCTGGGCCCGCTGCTGGGCGAGTTCGAGCGGCGCTTCGCGGCGCGCCTGGGCGCGCGTCACGCCAGCGCCGTCTCGAGCGGCACGAGCGGGCTTCACCTGGCGCTTCGGGCGGTCAGCGTGAGCGACGGCGCCGAGGTGATCACGAGCCCGTTCTCGTTTGTCGCCTCGGCCAACGTGATCGTCTACGAGCGGGCGCGGCCGGTGTTCGTGGACATCGACCCGCGCACGCTGACGATCGACACCGAGGCGGTCGCGGCGGCGGTCGGCCCGCGCACGGCGGCGCTGCTGCCGGTGCACATCTTCGGCTGGCCCGCGGACATCGCTGCGCTCGAGCGACTCAACCTGCCGATCGTCGAGGACGCCTGCGAAGCGCTCGGTGCGGTGCACTCCGACGGCGTGGCGGTCGGCGCGCGCGGGCATCCCGCCGTCTTTGCGTTCTACGCCAACAAGCAGCTGACAACGGGCGAGGGGGGGATGGTCACCCTCGGTGACGCCGCCCACAAGGTGCGCATCGACAGCGAGCGCAACCAAGGCCGCGCTCCGGACATGGACTGGCTCGACCACGACCGGCTGGGCTTCAACTACCGCCTCAGCGAGATCGCGTGCGCGATCGGTCTCGCTCAGCTGGAGCGCCTCGACGGGATGCTCGCGGCACGCGCCCGTGTCGCCGCCGCCTACGGCGAGGCGCTCGCGCCGATCGAAGGGCTCGAGCTGCCCTGCCCCGATGAGGGCGGGAACGTGCGCGGCTGGTTCGTCTACACGGTCTCGCTCCCGCGCGGGAGCGACCGCGACGCGACGATTCGTTCGCTGCGCGAGCGCGGTATCCAGAGCAAGCCCTACCTGCCCGCGATCCACCTGATGAGCTACTACCGCGAGACCTTCGGCCACCGCCCCGGCGAGTTCCCGGTCTGCGAGGACGTCGCCGCGCGCTCGGTGGCGCTGCCTTTCTACCCGCAGATGGGGGAGGGCGAGGTCGCGCGTGTCGCCGAAGCCCTCGCCGCGGCACTCGGGCGCGCTTAGACTGGATCGACCGCGATGTCGCGCTTCTCCGAGCCCCAACACCCAGACTTTCAGGCGATCAACGCCTCGCTCGCGTTCGACCGGCGCCTGTGGCCGCACGACGTCGCTCAATCGCGCGCGCACGCCAGGATGCTCGCCTCGATCGGCGTGCTCGGCGAGGGCGAGCGCGACGAGCTGCTGGGGGGCATCGACACGGTGGCGGCCGAGCTCGAGGCCGGGAGCTTTCTCTTCCTGCCCGACGACGAGGACATCCACACGGCGATCGAGCGCCGGCTGACGGAGATCGTCGGCCCCGTCGGAGGCAAGCTCCACACCGCGCGCTCGCGCAACGACCAGGTCGCGACCGACGTGGTGCTGTTCGTGCGAGGTGCCGCGGCGGACGCCGAGCGGGCCCTCGGCGAGCTGGCCGCGGTGCTGCTGGCCCGCGCCGAAGCGCACCTCGACTGGCCGATGCCGGGTTACACGCACCTGCAGCGCGCGCAACCGGTGTACCTCGGCCACCACCTGCTCGCCTACTTCTGGATGTTCCTGCGCGACCGCGACCGCTTCGCGAGCGCTCGCGCCGCGTGCGACGTGCTGCCGCTCGGCGCGGGCGCGCTGGCCGGCGTGAACTTCGCGACCGACCGCGATCTGGTGGCGCGGGAGCTCGGCTTCGCGAGCGTCGCCCCCAACTCGATCGACGCCGTCTCCAACCGCGATTTCGCGCTCGACTACCTCGCCGCGGCGGCCACGACCGCGACGCACCTCTCGCGCCTTGGCTCCGAGCTCGTCCTCTGGAGCAGCGAGGAGTTCGGCTTCTGCACGCTGAGCGACGCCTGGACCTCGGGGTCCTCGATCATGCCGCAGAAGAAGAACCCGGACGCCGCCGAGCTGCTGCGCGCCAAGGCGCCGCGCATCGTCGCGCACCTCGCCGCACTGCATGGCGTCCTCCACGGCCTGCCGCTGACCTACAACAAGGACATGCAGGAGGACAAGGAGCACCTCTTCGACGCCGTCGACACGCTCGCGCTATCGCTCGCAGCGGCTCGCGGCATGCTCGCGACGGTCGCCTTCGACCGCGAGCGCCTCGAGCAGGCAGCCTCCGATGAGATGATCGCGGCGGTCGACGTCGCCGACCTGCTCGTGCGCAGCGGCATTCCCTTTCGCGAGGCGCACGGGATCGTCGCCGGCATGGTTCGCGAGGCGCTCGAGCAGGGCCGCTCGCTGTCGGGTTTCAGCGATCGGGAGCTGGCCGCGCTGGCGCCGACGCTGGACCCGCAGGCGCTGGTGCAACTGCTGGCACAGGGGTCCTGGCTCGAGTCGAAGGTGTCGGTCGGCGGGACAGCGCTCGTGCGGCTGCGCGAGCAGCTCGTGGCGGCGCGGGCGGCAATCGCCTCGGCGTGAGAAGCGTGTTCTACGAAGGCGAGGTCTGTGCGGTCGCGCGCGCGCTGATCGGTTGCGTCGTGCGCCACGGCGGGACCGCAGGGGTGATCGTCGAGACCGAGGCATACCACGAGCGCGAGCCCGCCTGCCACGCCTATGTCGGGCGCACGCCGCGGACGATCACACTGTTCGGGCCCCCCGGCTACGCGTACGTCTACCGCTCATACGGCGTGCATGCGCTGCTGAACGCCGTGGCCGAGCCCGAGGGCGTCGGTGCGGCCGTGCTGATCCGCGCACTCGAACCGCTCGAGGGGATCGAGCTGATGCGCGCACGGCGTGGCCGCGAGCGGATCGAGGAGCTCTGCTCGGGGCCGGGCAAGCTGACGCAGGCGCTCGGCATCGAACTGGCTCACAACGGCGGCGACCTGAGCCGCGGCCCGGTCACGATCACAGCCGCCGGCGCGCCGGTGCCCGAGATCACGGTCTCGCGGCGGATCGGCATCACCAGGGCGGTCGAGCTGCCCTGGCGCTACAGCCTCGCCGGCAGTCGTTTCGTCTCGCGGCGCGGCAGCAGCCTGGCCACGGCCGGCTAGCGCCGCGTTCAGCCGGTCGGGCCGATGGCGCCGCCGCCGGGCGCGGTGACACCGCCGCCCTGTGAGGTGGCGGGCGGGGGCGTCGTGGGAGTGGTCGTGGCGGGCGGCGGCGTCGGCGTGCCGGTCTGCGGCGGATTGGTCGCCGGCGTCGTGCCACCGGCGTTGGTGGTCCCCGTCCCGGTGTTGGTGTTGGTCGCGGGAGGGGTCGTCCCCGGCGAGGTGGTGCCGGTCTGTGACCCGGGATTGGCCGCGGTGCCGCCGTTCTGCGTCGTGCCGGTGGGCGTTGTCGTCGTGCTGCTTGCGGTTTGGGTGGCAGACGTCGAGGTCGCGCCGCTCGCGCCGGTCGAGCCGGCGCCCGTCGAGTGTCTGGCCTGGGCGCGGGCGATCGCGTGCTGGTGGACCGCGACGTTCTCCTGCTCAATCGTCTGGATCGCGTTGACGACGTAGTCGCGCCAGATCAGGGCCGGGTAGGTGCCACCGTAGACCGGCTTGCCGCCGAAGTTCTTCGCCATCGACCTGGCGCTATTGGGGTAGCCGACCCAGACGCATGCGGTCATCGACGGCACCTTCCCGTCGGCCGTGTTGAGGTTGGGCGTCGAGCCGCAGAACCAGGCGTCGGTGTAGTTCGAGGTCGTGCCGGTCTTTCCCCACGCGCCGACGCCGGGGATGTATGCATCCGCCGCCGTGCCGATCGAGGAGAGCGGTCCATGCATCATCGCGATCTCGGTCTGGTCGTCCTTGGCGGAGGGGAAGGCGGGAGAGAAGATGTAGCTGTGGTTGTGCCACGCGCTCGGCGACCTCGCGGTCTTGCCCGAGCCCTGCGCCACGAACCTGATGCCCACGGGGCCGGGGCAGCCCAACTGCCCGGGCGTCGGCGCGTTCTCCTGCGTGAAGCCCTTCGGCCCGCCGGCGCAGGCCTGCGAGGCGAGGGTGCCGGTGACGAGGCCGTCCTGCGCGAGCGTCTCATAGGCGTGCGCCATGTCCAGCGGCGTCACGCCCTCGGTCAGGCCCCCGATCACCATCGACGGGTTGAGCGAGATCCCGGTGCTGATCCCCCAATCCTTCGCCAGCGTGGCGATCCTGGTGACGCCAGTGCCCGGGGTATCCAGGCTGAGGCGCGCGAACACGGTGTTGTCGGACACGGCCAGCGCCTGAGACAGCGGGATCTTGGTGTAGGCGTAGCCTCCCTCATCGTCGTGGAAGGTGAAGGGCGGATAGAAGGGCGGTTCCGCCGGGAACGGGAAGGGCTTCGACAGGACCCTGTAGCTCGGCTTGTAGCCGGCCTCAAGCGCGACCGCGAGGTCGAAGACCTTCCAGGCCGAGCCGGGCTGGCGCTCCGCCTGCGTCGCGAGGTTGAAGGCGTGCGTCGTGTAGTTGTAGCCGCCGAACATCGCCTTGACATCGCCGGTGGCGTTGTCGATCGCCACGAGCGCCGCGGAGGGGCCGGAATACTGCGGCAGGTAGTGCTCGACCGCCCTTCTTGCAGCGTCCTCGAGCTTCAGGTCAAGCGTCGTGTAGACGCGCAGCCCACCGCCGTAGACCAGCTTGCCGAAGGTCGCGTTGGAGGCGAGCTGGTTGGCGACCCACGAAGCGAAGTAGCCGGTGATCGGGTTCGTGTTCTCCTCCGAGGGCGATTCGACGTACTGCGGCGAGGGCAGCGTGACCTGGATGTCGGCGTCGTATTCCCCCTGGGTCAGGTAGTTCTGCTGCAACATCGCCTGGAGCACCTCGTTGCGGCGGTCCAGGACGAGCTGCGGATCCGTCGTGAGCTGGTCCACGTAGGTGTTGGGCGAGTTGATGATCCCCGCGAGCAGCGCCGCCTCGTCCGCGGTGAGGTTGGTCACACAGAGGCTCTCGAGGTCGTTCACGTTGGCTCTTTGGCCGCAGCCGAAGAGGTTCGAGTTGGGGTCGTTGCCGAACCACGCCTGAGCTGCTGCTTCGATGCCGGTCGCGACGCCGAAGTTGGTGGTGTTGAGGTACTCGGTGAGGATCTTCTGCTTATGCCACAGGTGGGTCAGCTGGAAGGCGGTGAACGCCTCGCGGATCTTCTCGACGATGGTGCGTTGGCTAGGCTGACCCTGGTCGAGCGCGGTCTTCACGAACTGCTCTGTGATCGTCGAGGCGCCCTGGGTGCCGCCGCCGCCGAAGATATCCGAGACGAGTGCTCGCGCGACGCTGCGGTAGTCGATCGCCGGCTCGCTGAGGAAGCGCTTGTCCTCGATTGCGATCACGGCGTGGGCGATCAGGGAGTCGAGCGGAATGTCGTTGGGCGCGAGGAAGAATTGGTTGTGGTTGGTGAGTACCGCAATCTGCTGGACGCCGGGGGGCGCGCTGTAGAGGACGGAGTTGGCGCCCTCGGTGTAGTGGGCCTTCAGGCTCTTGACCAGCGGCGCGATCTGCGGCTCGACCGCGAGCACCGCCCCGAACGCCATCGAGATCAGCGCGAGGAAGCAAAGCGGCGCGAGCAGCGCGAGCAGCCGCAGCCAGCGGATCCGGCGGTTGTAGCGCTTCTCGCGCCGAAACAGCCAGCGACGCCGGTGCCGGCGACGCTGTGGCGGCGCGAGCACGGCAGCCATGCGATCGGCCGCTGCAGCGCTCGAGTGTCCGGTGGGATCGTCCTCAGTCATCTGCTGGCGCCGCGAGTTGCGAGTCCGGCGTGGTGCAGGGACGGCGCATCTCGGGGGGTGCGGGCGGCGGCGATCCGCCCCGACTAACCGGGGCAGTCTAGCATTGGGCCCGTGAGGGGACCATCGCTGCGATGAGCCCGGCGGCCGACCAGGAGTTGGCGCGCGGCGCGGCCGAGGTGCTGCCGGCCGGCGAGCTGGCACGCAAGCTCGAGCTCGGCCGGCCACTGCGCGTCAAGCTCGGGATCGACCCGACGGCGCCCGACATCCACCTCGGGCACACCGTTGTGCTGCGCAAGCTGCGCGACTTCCAGGACGACGGTCACCTCGTCGTGCTGATCATCGGCGATTTCACGGCGCGCGTCGGCGACCCCAGCGGCCGCTCCGAGCTGCGCCCGATGCTGACCGTCGAGGAGATCGAGGCCAACGCCCGCACCTACCAGGAGCAGGCGTTCAAGGTGCTCCACGACGATCCGGCTCGCCTCGAGCTGCGCCGCAACAGCGAGTGGCTCGACATGGACATGACCGACCTGCTCGCGCTCGTGCGCACGACCACCGTTGGCCAGCTGCTCGAGCGCGACGACTTTGCCAAGCGGCTCGCGCGCAGCGAGCCGGTCTCGGTGCTCGAGCTGCTCTACCCGCTGATGCAGGGCTATGACTCCGTCGCGGTGGCGGCTGACGTCGAGCTCGGCGGCACCGACCAGACCTTCAACCTGCTGCTGGGCCGTGACATCCAGCGCGCCTACGGCCAGCCCGAGCAGGCGGTGCTGACCATGCCGCTGCTGCTCGGCGTCGACGGCCGCGAGAAGATGTCGAAGTCGCTCGGCAACCACATCGGCGTGACGGACTCGCCGCTCGACGTCTACGGGCGCACGATGTCGATCCCCGACAGCCTGCTGGCGCAGTGGTACCAGCTGCTGCTGGGGCGGGCGCTGGAGCGCGGAGGCGACCCGCTCACGGCCAAGCGCGTCCTCGCCCACGAGCTGACCGCGCTCTACCACGGCGCCGGGGCAGCCGACCACGAGGCTGCGGAGTGGGATCGCGTGCAGCGCGGTCGCGGGCAGCCGAGCGAGATCGAGGAGGCGCTCTTCTCGGCCGAGAACGGCAGCGTCCACCTGCCCGGTCTGATCGCCGAGCTCTTCGACCTCTCGCGCTCGGAGGTCCGCCGGCTGATCGAGCAGGGCGCCGTCTCGATCGACGATGCGGCCGTTTCGGAGGTGGATGTGCGCCCCGAGGATCTCGATGGGCGCGTCCTGCGCGTTGGCAAGCGCCGCTTCAAGCGGCTGCGGCGCGCGCCGGCGTGACAGCGCGCTCGCCGAGCGCTATCATTCGCTGTTCGTCCGGCGGGCGCCGTTAGCGCCTGCCACGCGTGCTGCGCCGGGAATCCCTCGGCGACGGATGGCGCGACGGTCTTTGAAAACTCAACAGCATGCGCTCGAGACCGGCTTCGGCCGATCTCGAAGCGTCCAGGTTCGACCCGCGGTCGAGCGGCGCTTTTGCGTCCCGACCGCGGCACGAGTCAAGAATAGAAGCACCCCGTCATGGTCGATGGCCCCTGTGTATAGGCCTCGAACCACCATGACAACTCTCTTCACGGAGAGTTTGATCCTGGCTCAGGACGAACGCTGGCGGCGTGCCTCATACATGCAAGTGGAGCGACGAACCAGGCTTCGGCCTGGGGCAAAGCCGCGAACGGGTGAGTAACACGTGGGTAACCTGCCCCGATGATTGGGACAACCCGAGGAAACTCGGGCTAATACCAAATGTGCTCCTGGCTGTGATGGCCAGGCGGAAAGGAAGCTTCGGCCTCCGCATCGGGATGGGCCCGCGGCCCATTAGCTAGTTGGTGGGGTAATGGCCTACCAAGGCGACGATGGGTAGCTGGTCTGAGAGGACGATCAGCCACACTGGGACTGAGACACGGCCCAGACTCCTACGGGAGGCAGCA
>Ga0209415_10002219_pt1 | contig 36572 bp, 31 predicted proteins | sample PeaSoiSIISIP2007_FD_187696 | JGI IMG/M metagenome (GOLD analysis project Ga0209415, IMG submission 187696) | Peat soil microbial communities from Weissenstadt, Germany - SII-SIP-2007 (SPAdes) (version 2) | ecosystem: Environmental > Terrestrial > Soil > Wetlands > Peat | place: Germany... | reverse complement strand
GTCGTGTTCGGCCGCAACGAGCCGGCGCCCCAGCACCTCCACCGTGGCTTTCTCGCCGCGCTGGAGGCCCACCGCGCCGGACGGGTCGATCCCTGACGCCTCGCCCGCATGGTCCGGCCGTCCACCGAAGATAGTGAGCGATCGCTCACCCCTGCTACCCTGCGGCCGGGTCGTGGTGCCGATCCCGTGAGGGGAGGGTGATGGAGGGCGGACCGACTGGGCCGATCACCGACGACTGGTGCGTCGAGCACTTCGACTACCTCTCGCCCGACTTCGCCCGGGATCTCCATCCGACGCTGAAGCGCATGCGGGCGCTCTGCCCGGTCGCCCACAGCGACCAGCTCCAGGGCTACTGGATCGCCACCCGTTACGAGGACGTGCTCCGGGTGGCCCAGGATTGGGAGACGTTCAGCTCCGAGCTCGGCGTCTCGGTGCCGGCGACCCAGATGACCGTGCAGGCCATCCCCGAGCACGTCGACCCGCCGCTGCACCGGGCCTACAAGCGCCTCATCAACGCGTACTTCACCCCGGCCGCGGTCGCCCCCTACGAGGAGCCGACCCGGGCGATCGTCACCGACCTCATCGACGGATTCGTCGAGGCTGGGAGGTGCGACTTCCTGACCGAGTTCGCCCGGCCGTTCCCCGGCCTCGCGTTCTTCGACCTGGTGCTCAACGCACCATCCGACCAGCTGGCGGAGCTTAACGACCTCGCCACGAAGGCATCGGTCCCGAACAACCCCGACGCGCGGGAGTGTTGGGCGGCCCTGCACAAGTGGATCGGGGACTTCGTCGAGCAGCGGCGGCGGCAGCCGCCCCACGGGGACGTCGTTGACGCCATCCTCACCGCCGAGATCGAGGGCCGGCCGATCACCGATACCGAGGTGCTCGGGATGATCCTGCTCTTGATCCTCGGCGGGCTCGAGACCACCGCCGGTGCGCTCGGGCACTTCATGATCCGGTTCTGCCGCGAGCCGCACATCCCGGCGCTGCTCCGCGAGAGGCCGGAGCTCGTCCCGGCGGCGGTCGAGGAGCTCCTCCGCCTCGAGGGCTCGTTCATCGCCATCGGCCGCACGGCCCGCCACGACGCCGAGATCGCCGGGCACCCGATCAAGGAGGGCGAGAAGGTCCTCATCTACTGGGCGTCGGCGAACCGCGACGAGGCCGAGTTCAAGGACGCCGACACCTTCGACCTCGACCGGGCCTCGAACCGGCACATCGCCTTCGGCGCCGGCCCGCACCGTTGTGCCGGGTCGAACCTCGCCCGCCTGAACCTCAAGGTCGCGGTGCACGAGGTCGTGCAGCGGCTTGCGGACCCGGTGCTCCTCGAGCCCGAGGAGAGCCTGCCGTTTCACTCCGCGCTCAACCGCTCGCCGCTTAGCGTCCCGATAAGCTTCACGCCCGGCGCCCGGCTGGGCGCTCGCTGACCCCGGCACAGAAGAGCCGGTCGGGAAGGAGCCGGTCGGGATGGATACCGTCGCGCCCGGACCCTTCGATCTGAGCAACCGGGTCGCGGTCGTCACCGGCGCGTCGTCGGGGCTGGGGGAGGCGGTCGCCCGGACCCTGGCCGCAGCCGGTGCCCGGGTGGCGGTCGTCGCCCGCCGCTCCGAGCGGCTCGCCCCATTGGCTGCCGACATCGGGGGGCACGCGATCGGCTGCGACCTGCTCGTGCCGGACCGGGTCGATGGCGTGATCCCCGAGGTGGCCGAGGCGCTCGGGGCGCCCGAGATCCTGGTGAACGCGGCCGGGAGCATGTTCACCCATGAGCGGGCCGAGGACGAGCCGCTCGAGGCGATCCTCCAGACCCTGCAGCTGCACCTGGTCACCCCGTTCCGGCTGGCCCAGGCGGTGTTCCCGCACATGGTCGGGATCGGCAGAGGTGCGATCGTCAACATCTCGTCGATCAGCGGCCACGTGGGGATCCCCTCCATCCCCCAGGCCTCCTACGCGGCCAGCAAGTTGGCCCTGAGCGGCCTCACCAAGGAGTTGGCGGTGCAGTGGGCGTCGAAGTCCATCCGGGTGAACACGGTCGCGCCCGGGTTCTTCCGCAGCGAGATCACCGAGGAGCTCTACACCACCGAGCGCGGCCGGGCCTGGCTCGAGCGGAACACCCCGTTGCCCTACGACGGCTCGGTGGAAGACTTGACCGGCGCGGTGCTGTGGCTGGTCGGCGACGCGGGCCGGTACGTCACCGGCCAGACCATCGTCGTCGACGGCGGGTGGACGGCCCGTTAACCGGTGGACTTCGACATGGGCGAGGAGGTGGCCGCGCTGCGACGCGAGCTGCGCGGGCTCATCGCCGACCACGTCCCGGCCGACTTCCTCGGCGCCTTCACCGACGACCCGGCCGACCTCGCCACCGCCCAGGCCTTCTGCCGGACCCTCGCCGAGCGGGGGCTCTTGTGCATGGCCTGGCCGACGGAGTGGGGCGGCCGGGACGCCTCCCTCTGGGAGCAGACCGCGTTGCGCGAGGAGATGTGGGCCCACCACGAGCCGCGCGGCGCGCAGTACATGGGGGTGAACTGGGTGGGGCCGACCATCCTGAGGCACGGCACCCCGGCGCAGCAGCAGCTCCATCTGCCCACCATCTCGAGCGGCGCGGCGATCTGGTGCCAGGGGTTCAGCGAGCCCGACTCGGGCTCGGACCTCGCGTCGTTGCGGATGGCGGCGGTACGCGACGGCGACGGCTGGCGGGTCACCGGCCAGAAGATCTGGACGTCCTACGCCACCATGGCGCAGTGGTGCTTCCTCCTCGCCCGCACCTCGACCGGGGAGCGCAAGCAGCAGGGGCTCACCATCTTCCTGGTCCCGATGTCGCGCGAGGGCATCGAGGTCCGGCCGATCGCCAACATGCTCGGACCCCACCACCTGAACGAGGTCTTCTTCGACGACGTGTGGGTGACGCCCGACGAGGTCCTCGGCCGCCTCGACGAGGGATGGAGCGTCGTCCAGGAGGTGCTGGCGTTCGAGCGGGTGGGCATCGCGCGGTATGCCCGCTGCGAACGTCTGCTGGCATGGGCGCCCGGGGCTCTGGGTGACGAGTGGGACTCGGTCCCGGCCGAGCTCCGCAGCCGGTGGGCCCGCATGCTCGTGCACGCCCGCCGGGCCCGTCTGCTCGCCTACCGGGTGGTCGACCTCCAGGGCCAGGGCCGGGTCCGGCCCGGCGACGCCGCCGCCTACCGGATCGCGGTGACCCGGCTCGACCAGGAGAGCGCGTCGGTGCTGATGGAGATCGCCGGGCGGCTGCGAGGGCGCGACGAGAACGCTCGCCGGTTCGTCCGCGCGGTCGAGGACCACTGGCGCTACGCCCAGGCCTCGACGGTGGCGTCGGGGAGCATCGAGATGCAGCGGATCCTCCTGTCCCGGTCGCTGCTGGCGGCGCCGTGAACCTCGATCTCGGCCCCGAGGCGCTCGAGTACGGCGCCACGGCCCGGCGGGCGCTCGAGGCCGCCGGCGGTGACGAGCTGCTGCGCACCGCCGAACGCGAGCCGGAGCGCCGCGACGACGTGATCGGGTCGTTGCTCGCCGCTCTCGGGGCCTGGGAGCTCACCCCCCGCGAGCACCCCGAGGAGCTGGAGGCCGCCGCCGCCCTGTGCCGCTCGGCCGGCTCCGTCGCGCTTCCCTACCCGGTCGCCGAGCGGCTCTCCCGGTCCTCCGACCTCGATGCCGACGGGCTGATCGTCGTCTCGGACGCCAATCCCGCCGCGCCGATCGCGGGCTCGGCGCTGCGCTGGACCGCGCTGGACGCGGAGGGGCGCCGGAGCGCCGTCACCGCGTGCGTCCCCACCGGGCCGGCCAGGACGTCGAGTTTCGTCGGCCGCCTCGAGCTCGAGCCCCTCGACGACCGCGGCGCCGGCGACCTCGCGCTGGCCGTCGTACTGCCCTGCTGGACGCTGCTCGGGATGCTCGACCGTGCCCTCGAGCTCGTGCGGGCCTACGTGCTCGACCGCCAGCAGTTCGGGCAGCCGATCGCCGCCTTCCAGGGGGTCCAGTTCCAGCTGACCGACGCCGAGGTCGAACGGGCCGGCCTGGAGGAGCTGGCCAAGTACGCGCTGTGGAGCATCGAGGTCGGCCGCCCCGAGGCGGCCGACGACGCGCTGGCGCTCCGGCTCGCCGCCATCGAGGCGGCCGACATCGTGTTCCGGGTCGCCCACCAGCTCCACGGGGCCATCGGCTTCTGCGACGAGACCACCCTGTCGTGGCTCTCCCGCTACAGCGGCCCGCTGCGCCGGCTGCCGTTCGGACCGGCCGAGACGGGCGACCTCCTCATGCGCCGCCTCGGCCGGAGCGGCCTGGTCGGCATCTTCGGGGGCGGGTCATGACGGGCCGCGCCGAGCGCTGATGCCCTTCCGCTCGGGCGCTCGATGAGCGTCGCGACTCCGGCCGAGCTCGAGGCGTTCCGGGACTCGGTCCGCGACTGGTGCCGCTCGCACGTGCCGGCCGATTGGCGGACCGCCCAGACCGGGGTCGGCGAGGACGAGCACGTCGCCTTCCAGAAGGACTGGTTCCAGGAGCTCCGCCAGGCCGGCTACGCGGTGCCCCACTGGCCGGCCGAATGGGGCGGCGGGCTGTCGGTGGCCGAGCAGATCGTCCTCTACCAGGAGCTCGCGGCCCACGACGCCCCTCGTCTCGTCCTCGCGTTCGTGGCGATCCACCACGCCGCCTCGACGCTGCTCGCCGCCGGGACCGACGAGCAGCGGGCCCGGCACCTGCCCGCCATCTTGGAGGGGGAGATCTGGGTCCAGGGTTTCTCGGAGCCGGAGGCCGGCTCCGACCTCGCCAGCCTCCGCACCACCGCCCGCCGGGACGGTGACCACTACGTCGTGAACGGCCAGAAGCTGTGGTCGAGCGGGGCGACGCACTCCGACTGGTGCCTGCTGCTCGCCCGCACCGATCCCGGCGCGCCCAAGCGGCGCGGGATCTCCTACTTCCTGATGGACATGCGATCGGCCGGGGTCGACGTGCGCCCGATCCGCCAGGCCACCGGTGAGTGGCACTTCGCCGAGATCTTCCTCGACGACGTGGCGATCCCCGCGACCCAGCTCGTCGGGACCGAGAACGACGGCTGGCGGGTCGCGCAGGCGACGCTCGGGGCCGAGCGCGGCATGACGATGCTCGAGCTGGCCGAGCGGCTGGGTCACGCCGGGTTCCGGTGGCTCCTCGACGCCTGCTGTCGCCCGGTCGCCGGCGGCAGGCCACTCGACGACCCGGCCGTGCAGGAGCGCCTAGCCGGCTTCGAGACCGAGATCCAAGGACTGCGGGCGTTGTGCCGGGGTCTCGCCGAGCGCCACGAGACCGGTGCGGTCGGCCCGGCCGACGCGTCGATCGTGAAGCTGTACTACAGCGAGCTGCTGCAGCGGATGACCGACTTCGGAGCCGAGGTCGCCGGGCTGCCCGCGCAGACCGAGCTGCGCAAGCCCGCCTCGAGCGGCTGGGAGTCCGGCGCGTGGGTCCTCGACTTCATCGGCTCGTGGGAGTGGACGATCCCGGGCGGGACGAGCGAGATCCAGCGGACGATCATCGCCGAGCGGGGGCTCGGCATGCCGCGGGGTCCCGAGCGATGAGCGCCGACCTCACCGAGTTCCACGCGGAGCTCCGAGGGGTCGCGCGGGCGGTGCTCGCGCGTCGGCCGCCGGGCGAAGGCGCACCTGGGCCCGACGGCCTCTCGTGGGAGCGCCTCGCCGAGACGGGCTGGCTCGGGCTCGAGGTTCCCGAGGCCCTCGGCGGCGCCGGGGCCACCCTGGCCGAGGCCGCCGTCGTCCTCCACGAGATGGGACGGGCCCCGCAGTCGTGCGCGTACCTCGGTGGCGCGGTGCTGGGCGCCGGGCTCCTCGCCCTCCTCGAGCCCCACGCAGGGCGCGACGAGCTGTTCGCCGGTCTGGCGTCGGGCGCCATCCGACCGGCGGTCGGCCTCGCCACCGGGGAGGGCGCGCCGCTCGGCGCGGCGCCCTTCGCGCTCGAGCGGCGCGGCGGCCACGGAGTGGTGCACGGCGAGGCCGGCTTCGTCCCCGACGCCGTCGGCGCCGACCGGCTCCTCCTGCTCGCCCGGGACGGCCGGTCGACCGTGGTCGTCGCGACCTCCCCCGGCGCGGCGGGCCTGCAGGTCGCCCCCCAGCCGGTCGTCGACGAGACCCGGTCGCTCGGCCGCATCACCGCGGCAGGGGTCGAGGTGGATGCGGCCGACCTCTGGCCCCTCGCCGCCGACCCGGCCGGTCTGGTCGACCGCGGCGCGCTCGCGGTCGCATGCGACAGCCTGGGCCTCGCCGAGGCGATGCTCGAGGCGACCGTCGCCTACGCCGGGGTCCGACACCAGTTCGACCGCCCCATCGGCTCCTTCCAGGCGGTGCAGCACGCCTGTGCCGACATGCTCGTGCAGGTGGCGGTGGGGAGAGAGCTGGTGGCGGCGGCGGTGGCGGGGCTCGCCGCCGGCGAGCCCGACGCGGCCCGCACGGTCTCGATGGCGAAGGCGCACGTGGGCGCGGCGGCGGTGGACGTGGTCGGGAAGGCCATGCAGCTGCACGGCGGGATCGGCTACACGTGGGAGAGCGGGGTCCACGTCTACCTGAAGCGGGCGATCCTCAACCGGTCGCTGTTCGGCTCGCCGGGCGCGCACCGCCGCCGAGTCGCCCGGCGTTACCTCGGTGAGCGGGGCGCGGCCCCGGAGTAGCCTTGCCTAGGAGTAAGCACTCGCTCACCAATGAGCGGCCGGTCGGCGCGCCCGCAGGCCCGCCGGATCGGGAGGACGGATGGCCGACCGGACACTGTTGAGGAACGCCCGGGTGCTGAGCTGCGCCGCCGGACCCGACGAGGTGCCCGCCGACGGCGACGTCCTCATCGAGGGGAACCGGATCGCCCGGGTCGTCCCCGGCCGCGCCGAGGTCGACGAGGCCGGGACCCGGGTGGTCGACCTGCACGGGGCGACGCTGCTCCCGGGCCTGAGCGACGCCCACACCCACATCAGCTGGCCGCTCGACTTCGTCTTCGACCATGACGGGGTGGCGGCGTCCCCGCCGGAACGCCACATCCTCGACGTCGCCGCGGTGGCCCGGACGTTCCTCGAGAGCGGCTACACGCTGATCGTCGGGGCCGGCGTCCTCCAGCCGCTCGACGACGTCCTGGCCAAGGACTTCATCGACCGCGGCCTCCTCCCCGGTCCCCGGATCATCCCGAGCGGGGCGATGGTCACCGAGCCCGGCGCGATCGGTGCCGACGGCGCGCTCATGGACGTCGCGCCCGATGCGAAGGCGATGCGGGAGATCGTGGCCCGGCAGTGCGACTCGGGGGTGCGGGCAATCAAGCTCTTCATCTCGGGGGACGGGATCATGCCGGAGTTCCCCTCCGAGGACACCTACATGAACGACGAGATGCTCCTCGCCGCGGTCGACGAGGCCGACCGGTACGGCGCCATCGTCACCGCCCACGCCCGAAGCGCCGCCAGCGTCGCCATGGCGGCGCGGACCGGCGTGCGGGTCATCCACCACGCCTGCTTCGTCGACGACGAGGCCATGACGGCGCTCGAGGCCCGCCGCGACGACGTGTGGGTGTGCCCCGGGCTCCACTACGTCTACGCGATGGTCCACGGGGACGCCGAGCCGTGGGGAATGACCCCCGAACGACTCGAGCGGTCGGGGTACGCGCACGAGCTCACCTGTCTGGTCGAGAGCCTGAAGCGGCTGCACGCCGCGGGCATCCGGATCCTCGCCGGCGGCGACTTCGGCCACCAGTGGACGCACCACGGCACCTATGCGAGGGAGCTCCAGCGCTACGTGGAGCTGGTCGGCATGACCCCGGTCGAGGCGCTGCACACCGCGACCCGCAACACCGGGCCGCTCGTCGGCCTCGACACCGGGACGGTCGCCGAGGGGTCGCTCGCCGACCTCCTCGTCGTGGACGGCGACCCGAGCGTCGACATCGGGGTGCTCCTCGACCCGGCCCGCCGGCGGGCCGTCATGAAGGACGGCCAGTTCGTCTACGTGAACCCCGAGTCCTTCCCTTGAGCACGCCCGGGCGGCCGGCCCCCGGTCGGGCCCTCTCGGGAGTCGACGCGCTGGTCCGGCTGCTGGTCGTCCGCCACCAGCTCGACGAGCGGGCCGGGCTCACGACCGCGACGATGGTGTCCGGGTACCCGGGCTCCCCGCTCGGCGCCTTCGACCTCGCGGTGGAGGCGGCCCACGACGAGCTCGCCGAGCACCTGGTCGTCCACCGCCCGGCGGTCAACGAGGAGCTCGCCGCCGCGACGGTCTGGGGGAGCCAGATGGGCAGCGTCGTCCCGTACCGGGACGTCGACGGGGTGGCCGGCGCCTGGTACGGCAAGGGCCCGGGGCTCGACCGGGCCGGCGACGCGCTGAAGCACGGCAACGCCATGGGGTCGGGCCCCAACGGCGGCGTCGTCCTGTTCTGTGGCGACGACCCGACGGCCAAGTCCTCGACGCTGCCGTGCGACTGTCAGTACACCCTCGAGGACGCCGCCATCCCGGTCCTCTATCCGGGCAACCCCCAGGAGGTCATCGACCTCGGCGTGCACGCGTTCGGGCTCTCCCGCTTCGCCGGATGCTGGGCGGCGCTCAAGATCGTCACCGCCGTGGCCGACGGCATCGCCTCGGTCGACGAGGGCCTCGACCGCCATGTCGTCGGCGGCCCCGTCGAGGCGGTCGTGGACGGGAAGCCCTGGCACCACCGGCCGCTCAGCTCGGTCGGCTCCCACGCCGTCGCCGACCAGGAGCGGCTGATCGTCCACGACCGGCTCCACGCTGCCCGGGCGTACGTGCGCCACCACGGGCTCGACCGGGTGCTCGGCGCGGATCCCGGGGCCCGCCTCGGGATCGTGTGCTCCGGCAAGACCTTCTTCGACGTGGTCCAGGCCCTCGCCGACCTCGGGGTGCCGGGCGTGCGCGTCCTCAAGCTCGCGATGACGTACCCGCTCGTGCCCGAGACGGTGCTCGAGTTCGCGGCCTCGGTCGAGGAACTCGTGGTCATCGAGGAGAAGCGCCCGTTCGTCGAAACCCAGCTGCGGAGCATCCTGCACGAGCACGGCTCCCCGGTGCCGGTCTCGGGCAAGCACGACCGGTCGGGTCGCCCGCTCACCTCGCTCGTCGGGGAGCTGGACCCGGCGGCGATCGCCGCCGCGCTGGTCCGTGTCCTGCCCGAGCTGACCCCGCCGGCGCGGCCCGCCCCGACGAGGCTGCCCCTCGTCGAGCCGCCGGCCCGGCCCCCCGCCTTCTGCAGTGGCTGCCCGCACAACCGCTCGACGGTGTTCCCGGCCGGCGCGCTCGTCGGCGGGGGAGTGGGGTGCCACGGGATCATGTACTTCGAGCCGCGCCACGCGGGGATGACGAGCCTGCCGCCGACCCCGATGGGTGCGGAGGGCGTCCCGTGGATCGGGCTCGCCCCGTTCGTCGACGAGCCGCACCTGATCCAGAACCTGGGCGACGGCACGCTCAGCCACTCCGGCACGCTCGCCATCCGGTCGTGTGTCGCCGCCGGGGTCAACGTCACCTTCAAGATCCTCTACAACCGGGCCGTCGCCATGACCGGGGGCCAGGACGCGACCGGACTGCTCGAGGTCCCCGCGCTCACCCGCGCGCTCGCCGCCGAGGGGGTCGCCAAGATCGTCGTCTGCGCCGAGGACCCGCACCGCTACGGCCGCCGGGCCGGCTGGGGTCCCGGCGTCGAGGTGCTGGGCCGCGATCGGCTGCCCGAGGCCCAGGACCGACTGCGTGCCGTGCCGGGGGTGACCGTCCTCGTCTACGACCAGCGCTGCGCGGCCGAGGCCCGCCGGCTCCGCCGACAGGGCCGGCTCGAGGAGCCCCCCGACCGCGTCCACATCAACGAGGCGGTGTGCGAGGGCTGCGGCGACTGCAACGTCAAGAGCAACTGCCTCTCGGTGCTCCCGCTTGCGACCGAGTTCGGCGAGAAGCGGGTCATCCACGACCCGTCGTGCAACCGGGACTACACCTGCCTCGAGGGGGACTGCCCGTCGTTCGTGACCCTTCGCCCGGCGCGGGGCCGGCGGGCCGTCTCGGGGTCCCGGCGCCGCGACGCGCGGCCGGGCCTGCCGGCCGGCTCCCTGCCGCCGGTGCCCGACCGTCCCGTCGAGGGCGGGTTCGGGATCTACTTCACCGGCATCGGGGGCACCGGCGTGGTCACCGCCAACCGGATCATCGCCGCCGCCGCCGAGGAGGCCGGCCTCGGGGTCGACGGGATGGACCAGACCGGCCTGTCCCAGAAGGCGGGCGCCGTCGTCTCGCACCTTCACCTCGTGGCGCCGGGGGCCGGTCCAGGCACCGCCGCCGTCGGCACGGGGGGCGCCGACCTCTACCTCTCCGGGGACATCTTCCAGGCCGCCGCCGCGCCCCATCTCGCCCGGGTGCGGGCCGGCCGGACGATCGCGGTGGTGGACCGCGCCGTCACCCCGACCGCCGCGATGCTCCAGGCCGAGGTGGCGGTGCCGGAGCCCGGCGCGCTCGAAGAAGTGGTGCGCGAGCGGGTGGGCTTCGAGCGCGTCCTTTTCGTGGACTCGACCCGGGTGGCCGAGGCGGTCTTCGCCAACCACCTGCTCGCCAACATCGTCCTCCTCGGGGCCGCCTACCAGCGGGGCGGACTGCCCCTGCCGCTCCACGCGATCGACGCCGCGATCGGACGCCTCGGCGCGACGGCCGACGACACGAGGGAGGCGTTCGAGTGGGGGCGCTGGGCGGCCCATGACCGGGCGGCGGTCACCGCCCGGCTCGACACCGCGCCGCTGGCGTCACGTCGCGACCCGTTCGCGCCGTCGCCCGCCGCCCTCGGGCGGGCCGGGGCCGCGGTGGCCGGTCGGGCCGTCCCGCCCGAGGTGGTCGACCTCGTCGAGCGACGGACCGCCCAGGTCCTCGACTACCAGGACGGCCGACTGGCGGCCCGCTACCTCGACCTCGTGGAGCGGGCGGCCCGTGCCGACGATGCCGCGCACGGATGGGCGCTCACCCTGGCGGTGGCGGAGGCGTGGTTCAAGCTGCTCACCTACAAGGACGAGTACGAGGTGGCCCGGCTCCACCACGCCGCCGACTACGGCGCCGTCGCCCGCGAGCTCGGCATCGAGGGCCGGTACCGGATCCGGTTCCACCTCCACCCGCCGACCCTCCGGCGGCTCGGCCTCTCGAAGAAGTTGCCGCTCGGCCGGCCCTACCAACTCATGTTCGGGGTGCTCCGGCGGATGAAGAGGGTGCGCGGCACCCCGTTCGACCCCTTCGGCTGGGACCGGGACCGGCGCCTCGAGCGGACCCTCATCGCGCAGTACCGGGAGCTGGTCAAGAATGCCCTCGACGCGGCGGGTCCCTCCTACGAGGCGAAGGTCGAACTGGCCCGCTCGCCCATGTCGATCAAGGGCTACGGGCCGGTGAAGGAGGAGGCGGTGCGGCGCTGGCGCGCGCAGCTCGGCCAGGAGGCCGACCGGGTCGTCGAGGGCTCGCTCGCCCGGTGAAGCGGATCCGGTTCGTGACGAGGCGGACCGGGGTCGACGCCGACGCCTTCGCCCGGGGGTGGCGGGACGAGGTGGCCCGGGCGGCCGAGGGGACCCCGGTGGAGCTGCGGCCCGCGAGGGTCACCCTCGGCGTCGCCATGCCGTCGGTGATCCCCGACCAGCGCTATGACGGGGTGCTGATCGAGTGGTTCGCAGATCCCGACCACCTGGCCCGGTTCGAGGCGTGGAGCGGGGCGGCCCGGCTCCGGGCCCCGAGCGCGGTGTCGGCCCCCGGCCCCTCGGTGGTGGTCGACGAGGTGGTCCTGCGCGGGCAGGACTGGCTCGATCGGCGGTGGCGGGAGGGAGCCCAGAAGCTCAAGCACATGGCGCTCGCCCACCGGGCCGCCGGGCTCAGCCCGAGCGAGTTCTCCGACGCCTGGAAGCGCCGGGCCGGAACGCTGCGGGGGCCGGGCGATGCCGCGCCGGTCCGGATCCCCGACGACGTCCGAGGGCTGGCCTACGTCCAGAACCACCCGCACCAGGCCCCGGTCGAGCCCGCCTACGACGCGGTGAACGAGGTGTACTTCGAGGACCTCGACGGCCTCCGCCGGCGGGTGGACTGGTTCGCGCAGTCGCTCGGCGGTGGCACCGAGGACGATCTCGTGGCCGAGCACTGCTTCCTCGCGGTCGCTGAGGCGGTGCTCGTGCCCGGACCCTCCGACACCGGGGCCTGAGGCTCCCGCCGACCGCGCTCGAGGGTCGGCCGCTACCCGAGCACGGCCGGGTTCACGATGTGTGCCGGTCGCACTCCGGTCAGCACGTCGATCGCCCCCTGCACCGCCAGATCGGCCATCTCCGTCCGGGTCCGCAACGTCGCCGAACCGATGTGCGGGGTGACGAGGCAGTTGGGGAGGGCGAGCAGCGGGTCGTCGGTCGGGATCGGCTCGGCGACCATCACGTCGATCCCCGCCCCGGCGATCGTGCCGTCGCCCAGCGCCTCGGCGAGCGCGACCTGGTCGACGACGGCGCCCCGGGCGGTGTTGACCAGGATCGCGCTGGGCTTCATCCTCCGGAGCTGCTCGCGTCCGATCAGCCCGCGGGTCTGCTCGGTCAGCGGGGTGTGCAGGGTCACGACGTCGGAGACCGCGAGCAGGTCGTCGAGGGGGATGCCGCTGTGCCGTGAGTGATGGACGATGTCCATCCCGAAGGCGGCCGCCCGCCGCCCGACGGCCCGTCCGATCGCCCCGTAGCCGACGATGCCGATCGTCGCTCCGGCGAGGTCCATCCCGCACATCCACGTCGGTTGCCAGCGCCCCCAGCCGCCCGTGCGTGCCGCGTCGGCGGCCTCGGGGAGCCGACGCGCCACCGCGAGGATGAGCGCGAACGCGAGGTCGGCGGTCGCGTCGGTGAGCACGCCCGGGGTGTTCGTGACCACGACGCCGCGCTCGGTGCAGGCGGCGACGTCGATGCTGTCGTGTCCGACGGCCATCACGCTCACGACGCGCAGCTGCGATCCGGCGTCGAGCACCTCGGCGTCGATCCGGTCGTTGAGCGTGCTCACCAGGGCCGCCGCCCCCGCCACACCGGCGAGCAGCGCATCGCGGGGCACCGGGTCGGGTCGTTCCCACACCGCCAGCTCGGCGATCGCACCCAGCCGGGCCAGCCCGTCGCCGGGGATCCGGTAGGTGGCGTAGGCCTTCACGGGTTCACTCCTCCGGTCCCTCTCGAGCGCCGGCCCGGTTCGGGTCAGGAGGCGCGGAAGAGGATCGCCCCCGAGGGGGTCAACCCGCCGCTGCTCACGACCGCCACCGAGGCGCCGGGCACCTGACGGTCGCCGCCTTCGCCCCGCAGTTGCACGATCGCCTCGTGGACCAGCCCCATGCCGTGGGTGCGGCCGGCCGAGAGCTGCCCGCCGTGGGTGTTGAGGGCGACCACGCCGCCCTCGCGGGCGATGTTGTGCCCGCCGTCGAGGAAGTCCTTGGCCTCCCCGATCCCGCAGAACCCGAGCCCCTCGATCCACGACAGACAGGTGAAGGTGAACCCGTCGTAGAGCTGGGCGACCTGGACGTCGGAGGGCCGGAGTGTCGTCCTGGTCCACAGGTGGGCCGAGGGCCCGAGCACCTGGGGCTCGTGGGTCATGGTGGTCTGGTCCCAGGCCACCCGTTCGGTCATCTGGGTCCCGACCGCCTCCACGAACACCGGCGGCTTGGCCAGGTCCGCCGCGGTCTCCACCGCCGAGACGATGACCGCGATGCTCGCGTCGGCGGGGACGTCGCAGTCGTAGAGGCCGAAGGGGGTGGAGATGAGACGCGCCCCCAGGTAGTCGTCCATGGTGAGGGGGTCCCGGTAGATCGCGCGGGGGTTGACCGCCGCGTTCTTGCGCTGGTTGAGGGCGATCCACCCGAGGGTCTCCCGGGTGGTCCCGTAGCGGGCGAAGTGGTTCGATGCGTAGATGGCCAGGTGGTTGGCGGCCGAGCCCACGCCGTAGGGGGCAGTGGAGCTGGTCACCCGGCCCCGCGCGCCGCCCATGCCATAGGGGTTCCGGCCGTCGGAGCTCAGCGCCCGCATCTGGGCGGCGAAGGTCGCCTGCCACACGGTGCGGAAGCACAACACGTGGCGGGCGAGACCGCTCGCCACCGCAATCATCGCGGCGATCAACGACCCCGCTGGGCCGAAGGTCTCCATCCCGCCGTTGTACCAACTGGGTCGGATCCCGAGCGCGTCCTCGAGGGCGGTGACGCCGCCCTCGGAGAAGCCGCCGGCCCCGCCCATACCCCCCGGGTAGGTCGAGAGCCCGTCGATGTCGGCGAACTCGAGCCCGGCGTCCGCGATCGCGGCCTTGGCGGCATGCACCGTGAGCGAGAGCGGCTGCACCATGAGGCGCCGACCGATCTCGGACATCCCGATGCCGGTGATCGCCACCTTGTCCTCGAACTTCTCGGCCCGGACCATGGGCCGGATCCATCGGTGATGTTCCTCGGGCGGGATCTCGTCGTTCGGGAGCTCGTCGACCTCGCCGGCCACCACCTCGAACACCGGGAGCCAGACGTCCTCCCGGTGCTCGAAGCGGACCCGAACGCGGGCCCCGACCACCGCCGACTCGGCATCGGGTCCGACGATGTTGGTGAGCAGCCGGACCCGCGAGTCCTCCTCGATCGCCACCGACGCGATCACGAAGGGCGGGGGGAACCCGGGATCCCACATCTGGTGGTTGACGGTCACTCCGATGATGACCCCGAACCCGGAGACCTCGGTCACGCCGATGTCCTCGGAACGGCAGTACCGGCACACCGGCTGGTGCGGGTGCAGCAACGCACCGCACGAGTGGCACTGCTGGAAGCGCAGGACGCCGTCGGCACCGGCCGTCCAGAAGTAGCGGTTCTGTTCGTCGAGGGCCGGGAGCGGCCGGTCGAATGTCGGATCGACCGGCGGGGCGGCATCGACCGGGGGGCTCATGTGAGGTCGTGCTCCGCGGCGATCTCCATCAGACGGGAACCCGGAGCCGTCGGGCGGCGCTCAGTCCTCCTCGATCGAGATGGCCTGCTTCGGGCAGGTCCTGACCGCCTGCACGACCTTGTCTCGGAGCTCCTCTCCCGGATGCTCCATGAGCAGGTGCAACTCGTCGTCGTCATCGAGGAAGAAGACTTCGGGTGCGATGCCCATGCACAGCGCATTGCTCTCGCACTGCGTGAGATCCACGACCACCCGCATCCCGCCTCCTGCGCCACTTTCGGACTCACCGGGCACGGTAGCACCGGGTGTTTCCAGTGCTCCACGGGGCGAGACGAGACGACGTCAGAAGCTCCGGCAATGGACCGTGTCGAGCTTCTGCGTCCTCGGCCTCGTCACGATGAAGACGTGGACGTCGCCGATCTCCTCCACCAGCTGGCCCGTCGAGCGGCCCAGCACCCCGGCGATCAAACCGCGTTCGTTCCACAGCGCGTGAGCCGCCATCGCATGTTCGGGCTCCCACGCCCAGTCCGGCGAGCCCATCCCCGCCCCGGCGGCCGTGCCCTGCACGACCGTGGTCACCCTGATGTCGTCGTCGCGGAGCTCGTCGGCGAGCACACGGCTGAACACCTCGAGCGCGGCCTTGGTCGAGACGTACATCGACAGCATCGGCCACGGGTTCAATGTCGACTCGCTCGACGTGTTCACGATGTCGCCGGCGCCGGCCTTGCGCATGAGGGGGATCGCCGCCCTCGAGGTGTAGACCGGACCGAGGAAGTTGGTGGCCACCTGGCCCTGGATGTCGCGGTCGGTCAGGTGCTCGACCGCACAGGGCCGGTAGACGGCGGCGTTGTTGATCAGGATGTCGAGCTTGTCGAAACGCTTCTCGATCGCATCGAACGCCGCTCGGACGCTGTCGGGGTCACCGACGTCGGTGACCATCGGCACCGCGTTGGGGCCGAGGCCCGTCGCCACCTCCTCGAGCCGGTCCTTCCCGCGGGCGAGCATCACGACCGACGCCCCCTCTTCCAACAGCCGCTTCGAGATGCCGACTCCAGAGCCGCTCGAAGCCCCGGTGACCGCGGCGACCTTCCCCTCGAGTTGTCCCACCTGAACCTGACCTCCTCTTTTGAGCGTGCGGCCCGGATCAGCCGATCGTCGACAGGAACTGCACCACCTGGGTGCCCGGTTCGAACGAGCCGGCCGTCGAGGCCATCACATAGCCGCCGTCGACGAGAAGCGTCACACCGCTGATGCCGTTGGCGGCGTCGCTGTTCAAGAAGGCCATGACGTTCCCCATCTGGTCCGGCACCAGCTGCGCCTGCCCGGTCTCGTCGCGGTAGTCCTGCGCGAAGGTCAGCCAGGTCTCCGCGTTGGCGCGGGCGAGCGGCGTGTCGGTCGGACCGGGGAGGATGCCGTTGATGCGGATTCCCTTCTTGGCGAGGGGGTACGCGCGTCCGGCGATGTAACAGCCAAGGACCTGCTTGCTGAACATGTAGTTGTCGCGGCCCTCGTGGGAGTCGATCCACGCGGCCGCGCTCTCGTAGTCCGGCGTCGCGAGGAACTCACTCAGGATAGGGATGTTGTTGGGCCACCCGATCCCGGCGACCGACGAGATCGCGCAGATGGCGCCACCCCGACCCAGACGACCGTCGCCGATCAGGGTGTCGATGATGTGACGGTGCCCGATGAAGTTGATCTTCATCAGTCCCGGTGTGCCGTCGGCAACCCCGGCGGCCGAGAACACGGCATGTATCGGGCCCTTGATCTGTGCGAGGACGCCGTTCAATGCGGTGAGATCGCGCAGGTCGATGGAGATGGCCTGGGCCACGTCGAACTCGATCGGCGCAAAGTCCATCGCGATGACCTCTGCACCGAGCGCACCGGCGGTCTTGGCCGCCGCGGCCCCCATCCCGGTCGCGGCACCGACGACCAGTACCCGCTTTCCGTCGTAACGGAAGGCTTGGAAGTCGCTCACAGTCGTTCCCCTCGTTTCACGCCGGCGTCGTCCGGCACTCTTGGTGATTCGGTCATGTCGTGCCGTAGCATTGCACGGCCGTGGCGATGTTTGGACTTCGATTCGACCTGCGCAATCCGTCCTTTGCCGGAGTCACCTCGACCGAGCGCGTCCAGGCTGCGCTTGACATGGCCGAGTGGGCGGACACCCGGGGCGGGGTCATGGTCGCCGTCTCCGAGCACCACGGGCAAGACGACGGCTACCTCCCGGCACCCATCGTCTTCGCCTCGGCGCTGGCGGCCCGGACCCGCACCGCCCGGATCATGCTCGCGGCCCTTCCCGCCCCCTTCTACGACCCCCTCCGGCTTGCCGAGGACCTCGCGGTGCTCGACGCCGTGGCCGGCGGGCGGCTCGACGTCATCCTCGCCGGGGGGTACGTGGCCGAGGAGTTCGCCATGTTCGGGGTGCCGAGCTCGAGCCGCGGGGAGCGCCTCGAGGAGACGGTGCGGTTGCTCCGGCAGGCCTGGACGGGGGAACCGTTCGAGTTCCGGGGCCGCCGGGTGCGGGTCACGCCGACGCCCAGTCAGCCCGGCGGGCCGAGGATCGTGCTCGGTGGATCGACGGCCGCCGCCGCCCGGCGGGCGGCCCGCATCGCGGATGGCTTCGTGCCCGTGGACGGGTCGTGCTGGGACGCCTACCGGGAAGAGCTGGGGCGCGTGGGGAAGCCGGACCCCGGTCCCCGGGTCGAGACGGCGTCGGCCACGACGTTTCTCTCCGAGGATCCCGAATCGGCCTGGCCGATCCTCCTTCCCTATCTCCGGCACGAGAACGCGCAGTACGCGTCCCTGCTCGACGCCGCGAAGCTCGAAGGGCCCTACTCGACGATGACCGACGAGGAGCTCCGACGGAGCGGCCCGTACCGCATCATCACTCCCGAGGCTCATACGGAGGAGTTGCGGGCGCGCGGGGCGATGGCCTTCTCGTACTTCCAGCCGATGGCCGGGGGCATCCCGCCGGCGCTCGCCTGGGAGAGCCTGCACCTCTTCGAGGAACGGGTGGTCCCGCGGCTCGAGTCCTGAGGCGCCGCTACGTGACCGCACCGTCGATTTTCAGCTGGAGGATCTCGTCCTGGGTCCGTCCGAGCTCGCGCAAGAGGTCGTCGGTGTGCTCGGCGAACTGCGGGGCCCGGGTCAGCACCGGCGGGCGCTCGTCGAACTGGACAGGGCTAGCCACGAGCCGGCGTTCATTCCCCTCCGCGTCGGTGACCGGGAGGATGTAGCCGTTCGCATCCATCTGGGGGTCCGCGGCGATCTCGAGCGGCCCCTGGACCGGCGCCCACTGGCCCTCCATCGTCTTCAGGTGTTCCTTCCAATAGGCATACGGCTTGGATGCGAAGACTTCGGCCACGTAGCGGCCGGCCTCGAGGGAGTTGGCCATGAGCTTCTCGGCAGTGTCGAACCGCTCGTCGTCGATCAGGTGCTCGAGGCCCAGATGCCGGCAGACGTCGGCGAAGTACCGGCCGGGCTGGAGCATCGTGAAGTTGATCCACCGGTCGTCTGAGGTCCGGAACGTCCCCATGGTGGGATTCACGGCCAGGGTGGCCGGGCCGGCCAGTGGGCCGGGTTGCATCTCCTCGCCCGACAGCATGGCGTTGTTGATCGACAGCGCAAAGGCCCACGCACCCACGCTCATCAGCGAGACGTCGACGACCGAGGTCTCCCCGGTCCGTTCTCGGGCGAACAGCGCTGCGGCGATCCCGCCCGCGATCGTCATGCCTCCCATCGAGTCGCCGTAGGCGCCACCGGGCTGGTGGATGATTCGCGGGCTGTCGGACGGCGTGACGGCCCAGGCGCTCCCCATCCGGCACCAGAACGTGGAGCCGTCGTAGCCCCCCTTCACGGCGTCGTGGCCCCGCTGCCCGTGGCCGCTGCCCCGGACGTAGATGATCTTCGGGTTGGCGGCGCGGATGTCCTCCACCTCGATGTGGAGACGCCGGCGGGCGTCGGGAAGGAAGTTGGTGAGGAAGACGTCCGCGTCCTTGCAGAGGTCGAGGAGCACCGCGTGGGCGTCCGGGTGATCGAGCGCCAGGCCGATGCTGCGCTTGCCTCGGTTCGGGTGCTCCATCAGCGGTTGGAACGATCCGGCCGCCACCCCGCCGGTGCCGAGCCGGAGGCCGCGCTGGGCGTCACCCATCACCGCGTGCTCGACCTTGATCACATCGGCACCCCAGTCCGTGAGCACCGCGCCGGCCGCGGGGGTGAACGTGAACTGGGCGACCTCGACCATCTTCACGCCCTTCATGGGCTGCTGCATGGCGCCTCCTTTGCGACTCGCGGACTGTGGACTTCGGGGCTCACGGGTGCAGGAACGTGGACACGTTCACGCACCATGGGGACGTCGCGGCGTGAAGTGGGACTTCGCGTGCGATCACGAACCGGGATGCGAGGGGGATCGGCTCAGCCGGTCACGACGGGCAGGTGCTCCCAGCCCCGGACGGTCGAGGTGTGGGCCCGCTTGGCGTTGTCCCAGTCGACCTCCCAGGAGGGGAACCGGCTCAGGACCTCGTCGAGCGCGATGCGGCCCTCGAGGCGGGCGAGGTGGCTCCCGAGGCAGAAGTGGATCCCGTAGCCGAAGCTGAGGTGGTGGGCGATCTCGCGGTGGATGTCGAAGCGGTCGGGATCCGGGAAGGCCCGCTCGTCCCGGTTGGCCGAGCCGTTGACGAGGAGGATCACGCTTCCCTCCCTGACCGTGTGACCCTGGATCTCGACGTCGTGGGTCACATAGCGCGCCTGGATCGGTGAGGGGGCCTCGTACCGGAGGAGCTCCTCGATCGTGTTGTTCACGAGCGACCGGTCCTCGACGATCTCCTTGCGCTGGTCCGGGTTCTCCGCCAGTACCTTGCCCATCCACCCGATGAGCCGCGTGGTCGTCTCGTTGCCGGCGCCGGCGAGGAGGCCGATGTAGTTCAGGATCTCGTCCCTGGTGAGGGTGCGGATCGTCCCGTCGGTGTCCTCGTACTCGGCGTTCAGCAGCTCGGTCATCAGGTCGTCCGACGGGTGTTCCGCCCGCCAGTCGATGTAGTCCGCGAAGTCGCTGTGCATGAACTCCGAGTAGTCGCGCTCGGAAGGCACCCCTTCTTCGATGCGCAGGCCGGCGTCGATCCGGTCGCGGATCCGCTCCTGGTCCTCCTCGGGGATCCCGAGCAGCATGCCGATCGTCCGCATGGGCATCTGGGCCCCGAGGTCGGCGATGAAGTCGAACCCGCCGCTCCCCACCAGCGGGTCGAGGGACCGTGCGCAGAACTCCCGGACCTTGGGCTCGATGGCGTTCATCCGCCTCGGCGTGAACACCCGGGAGAGGATCCCCCGGTGCACGTCGTGGGTCGGCGGGTCCTCGAAGATGATGCTCCCGGACGGGATCTCGATGTTCGCCTTGATGATCTCGAGGACCGAGCCCTTGCTCGAGATGTAGGTCTTCCAGTCGACGAGCCCGCGCTCGACGTCCTCGAATCGGGTCACCGCGAAGAAGTCGTACCGGTCGTTGTAGTAGAGCGGGACCTCGTCGCGCATCCGCTTCCAGACCGGGTACGGATCGTCGTCGATGTCGAAGTCGTAGGGGTCGTAGTAGATGTCGGCGGAAGTCTGGGTCACCTACCTGCTCCTCAACTCTCGTCGGTCGGCGCAAAATGGTATGCGATTTTGGCGCTTCGACGCTACCGTGAGGCGATCATGAAGGCCTCGCTCGGCATCGCAGCCGACCTGCGACAACGCATCGCGAGCGGCGAGCTGAAGGACGGCGATCCGCTCCCGGTCGAGAGCGAGCTGGTCGGTCAGCTCGGTGCGTCGAAGAGCGTGGTGCGCGAGGCCCTCCGGATCCTGGAGGGGGAGGGACTTCTCGAGGTGCGCCGCGGACTCGGTGGCGGGCCGAGGGTCCGCCACCCCTCGATCTCCGACGCCGCCCAGGGGGTCGGGGTCTACCTCCAGATCGGCGACGTCCCCGTCCTCGACGCCTGGACGGCCCGTGACCGGATCATCGGCGGTGCCGTCGAGCGGCTTGCCGGCGAACAACGCCCGCCGACCGCAGCGGCGCTCGAGGACTCGGTTGAGGTGCTTGGCTCGGTCATCGGGGACTTCGACGCGTACTACCACCAGCTGATCGAGGTCGCGGAGAGAGCGGTGCAGCTCGCCGGCAACACCACCGAGCACGTGCTCGTCGTCGCGCTCCGCCACATCATCGCGGCGGAGCTGGACGCCGTGACGAGGGAGGTGGTGAATGTGAGCGAGGCGGTCGACGCCGAGCGGTACATCACCTCGGAGTGGCGCACCGTCGTCCGTCACGTGCGGGCCGGCCGCCGGGTGGCGGCGCGCCGGGCCTATGACCGCCAGGCGGATCTCATCGCCCGGGCGATCGAGCGCCGGAGCCCCGGCGTCACGGTCGTCGACGCGGTCGCCTCGAGCGGCTCGCTGCTCGGGTTGCGCTGAACGGCCCGGCCGGGGTCGGCAAGCCGAAGCGGAGGGTCAGCCCGCCGGCCAGGCCACCGTCTTGGTCTCGGTGAAGATCTCGAGCCCCTCGATGCCGCACTGGCGGGCGATCCCGGACTGCTTGTAACCACCGAATGGCGCGTCCGCCCCGTACCAGACGCCTCCGTTGACGGTCAGGGTGCCGGCGCGGATCCGCCCGGCGACGGCCTTCGCCCGCTCGAGGTCGCCAGAGCTGATCATCCCGGACAGTCCGTAGATGGAGTCGTTGGCGATGCGGACGGCGTCGTCGTCGTCATCGAAGGGGATCACGACCAGCACTGGTCCGAAGATCTCCTCCTGGGCGATCGTCATCGAGTTCTCGACGTCCACGAAGAGCGTCGGTTCGACGTAGAAGCCCTTTTCGAGGTGGGCCGGGACACCGCCTCCGACGACGACCTTGGCCCCCTGCGCCCGCCCCTTCTCGATGTAGCCGAGCACCCGCTCCTGCTGGCGCTTCGAGATCTGCGGGCCCTGGATGTTCGAGGGATCGGTCGGGTCCCCGTAGCTGACGCCCTCGAATCCGGCCTTGGCGATCTCGACCGCCTCGTCGTACCGAGAGCGCGGGACGAGCAGGCGAGTCGCCATGGCACAGCCCTGTCCGGCGTGCATGCAGATCATGGCGGCCATCGGGATCGTCGAGGCGAAGTCTGCGTCGTCGAGCACCAGGTTGACCGATTTGCCGCCGAGCTCCAGGAAGACCGGCTTCACCGTCGCCGACGCCGCCTCCATGATGCGGCGTCCCGTCGCGGTGGAACCGGTGAAGGCGACCATGTCCACGAGCGGTGACGTGGACAGCACCTCGCCGACGAGGTGGTCGGAGGAGGTGACGATGTTCACCACCCCAGGTGGGATGTCGGTGTGTTCGGCGATGAGGCGTCCGAGGCGGGTTGCGTTCCAAGGGGTGTCGGGAGCCGGCTTGAGTACGCAGGTGTTGCCCATCGCGAGGATCGGCCCGAGCTTGTTGAGGATGATCTCGATCGGGAAGTTCCACGGGACGACGACCCCGACCACGCCGATCGGCTCCTTCCAGACCTCGCGGTGGGCGGCCCCCATCCCGAAGGGGTCCTTGTCCCCGATGTTCCGGGACCACTGGAACTTGTCGATCATTTCGGCCGGCCAGAGCAGCGCTTCGCGGAGCGGGGCGTCCAGCTGGGGGCCGTAGGTGGAGAGAATCGGGCACCCCACCTCGGCGACGAGCTCGGCCCGCAGCTCCTCCTTCTCGCTCTCGATGGCGGCCTGCAGCTGCCGAAGTGCGGCCTGGCGGCCGGACCGGTCCGACGACCAGTCCGTCGTGTCGAACGCGGTGCGGGCGGCCTCGACGGCCCGGGCCATGTCGGCCTTCGAGCCGTCCGCGACCTGACCGAGGACCTCCTCGGTGGCGGGATTGACGTTGTCGAAGAGCTTGCCGCCTTCGGCCTCGACGAGCTTGCCTCCGACCAGCATGCGGGGGTCACCCACGGTGTCCTCCTGAGGGACCGACGTCGAACCCCCGGGACGGGGTCGATCGGGCAGAAACTAGCTTGTGGCGCTGGTGACGACGAAGCGGTCCCCGACCCCGGTGTGCCCAGCGGTCCCCGAACCGGGGGCGGAGACCCATGACGTGGGTCAGGTGCGCCGCACCGGGTGAAGGACGAGCGGACGGGCCCCGTGCGGGCCGTCGTGGCTGCTCGGGTGGGCCGATGACGGAGCCGGTCTCGGTCTCCTTTGGCCGAAGGCTGAGCGACCTCGCCGCCGTGCGGGGCGCCGAGACGGCGGTCGTGTTCGCGCCCGAACACGGTGCCGATCAAGAGATCTCCTGGACCGAGCTCGAACGCCGGTCGAACCAGATGGCCCGACGTCTGGCCGACGACGGGGTGGTCGAGGGTGACCTCGTCGTCGTCGGGCTGCGCAACGTGCCCCAGCACCTGTTCTGCACGTTCGGCGCCTGGAAGCTCGGGGCCGCGGTGCTTCCCCTCCGGGCGGCGCTTCCCGAGTGGGAACGCGAACGGCTGCTCAGGATCGCCGGTGCCCGGATCGTCATCGGCGACTGGGAGGGGGCCGGCAGCGATGGCGTCCTGTCGCTCGCCGACGTCGACGCAACCACCGGGCTCTCCTCGGAGCCACCAGACGAAGACCACGTTCCTCCACACGCTCGGCTCTTGGCCACGTCGGGGTCGACAGGCGTGCCGAAGCTCATCGTCTCGCCGGCTCCCGGCCTCTACACCGAGGAGCCGACGCTGTTCGGGACCGAGGCGTCGGGGCGCACGATCGCGATGGCTTCCTCACCCCTGTACCACGCGAACGGATCCGCGTACTGCTACCCGGCCATCCTCAACGGCAACAAGGTCGTCTTGATGGAGAGGTTCGATGCAGCTCGGGCCGTGGACCTCATCGAGAAGTATCGGGTGACGACGACCGTTTTCGTGCCGACGATGCTGCAACGGATCGCCAGGCTCGAGGGGGTGGGCGAGCGCGACCTTTCGAGCGTCGAGCGTCTCATCTACGGCGGTGCCACGATCGCCGAATGGGTGGTCCGGGCATGGCTCGAGCTCATCCCGCCCGAGCGGTTCGTGTTCGCCTACGGCGGCAGCGAGGGGATCGGATACTGCGGCTGCACCGGCGTCGAATGGCTGACCCACCCCGGCACCACCGGCCAGCCGCTCGGGTGCGAGTTGATCATCCTCGATGAGGACCGTCGCAAACTCGGAGTGGGGGAGATCGGCGAGATCTGGATGAAGAACGCCTCGGGTGCCGAGTCGTACCGCTATGTGGGGATCGACACACCCGAGCCGATCCTCGGCGGGTTCCGCACCTTCGGCGACATGGGGTGGCTCGACCAGGACGGCTTCCTCTACATCGCCGACCGGCGCCAGGACATGATCGTGACGGGAGGGGTCAACGTCTTCCCGGCCGAGGTCGAGGCGGCGCTGTCCGAGCACCCCGAGGTGGCCGACGTCGTGGTCATCGGGCTGCGGGATCCCGAGTGGGGTCGCCGGATCCATGCCGTGATCCAGCCAGCCGACCCCGCAAGCCCCCCGACCGAGGAGGCGCTTCGGGCCCACTGCAAGGCCCGACTCTCGGGTCCAAAGGTGCCGAAGACCTTCGAGTTCGTCGATGCGCTGCCCCGGAGCGCCGCCGGCAAGGTCAACCGGACGCGGCTCGCCGAAGAGCGCGAAGAAGGGCCATAGGGGGAGGTCCCTCTCCGACGTTCCGGTCAGGACGGTCCCGGGTCAGGGTGCAGACCAGGCTGGTCCGGGCCGCGCCCGAGAGGCCCGATCGAGGCGTCGGTGGGTATAGTGCTCGCCGGGCTCCGAGCGCGCGCCGCGCGTCGGGACCCGTCGAGCCGTGCTCGATCGACCGTGTGGCGACCCAGGGGAGTTTTGATGACGAAGCAAATCCCGCTGGTGGACTACCTGGTGCTCGGCGATCCGCCGCACCTCGTGGCTCACGAGTGCACCGCGTGCGGGGCCCGGTACTTCGGGCGCCACAATGCCTGTGCGGCGTGCTTCGCCACCGAGTTCAAGACGGTGCCGATCGGCAGCGAGGGGACGCTCATGACGTTCACCATCGTGGCCCAGGCAGCCCCGGGCATCCCGGTTCCGTTCGTGGCCGGCGTCATCGACGTCGACGGGACGTCGGTGGCCGGCAATGTCGTCAATGTCGACCCGACCCCCGAGAAGGTCAATCTCGGGATGAAGGTCCGGCTGACCACTTTTCCCATCGGCACCGACTCGGAGGGGACCGAGGCCGTCGGCTTCGCCTTCGAGCCGGTTGGCTGACGGTTTCCTTAGAGGAGGAGCGATGAGCGAAGACGTCTGGGTCCTCGGGATCCACATGACCAAGTTCGGGAAGCACCCGGACAAGGACCTACTCGATCTGGCATCCGAGGCCGTCATGGGCGCGCTGTCCGACGGTGGCGTCACCATGAAGGACATCGGTGTTATGGGGGCCGGCAACCTCATGGGTGGGGGCGGGATCGGCCAGCCCCTCCAGAAGCAGATCGGGCAGACCGGCATCCCGGTGTACAACGTCGCCAACGCCTGCGCGACCGGGGCCACGGCCCTCCGAGTGGCGATCATGGCGGTCAAGGCGGGCGAGGTCGACATGGGCCTGGCCGTCGGCGTCGAGAAGCTCGCCGGCGCCGGACTGCTCGCCGGCGGAAGCCGGGCCGCCGACGCGAACACCTGGACCCCCCGTGGGCGCGACGGCGCGGTGGCCCCGCTCGACGGGCGGATCGGCACATCGACCATGCCCGGCGTGTTCGCACAGATCGGCCAGGAGTACGGCCACAAGTACGGGGGGGCGAACTTCGAGTTGTTCGCTCGCATCAGCGAGAAGAACCACTCCCATTCGACCCTCAACCCGCTGGCCTCGTACCAGAAGAAGATGTCGGTCGACGAGATCATGAACGACGTGATGATCGCCTACCCGAACACTCGCCCGATGTGCTCGGCGAACTGTGACGGGGCTGCCGCCGCCGTGGTCGTCTCGGACTCGAAGCTCAAGACGCTGTCGGCCGAGCAGCGTCGGCGGGCCGTCAAGATCTCCGCCTCGGTCCTCACGACCGACCCGTGGGAGGAGGCCTGCCAGATCCTCCCCAACGTGAACACCCTGACCCGCAACGCGGCCACGCAGGCCTACGAGCAGGCGGGCATCGGTCCGGAGGACCTCGACCTCGTGGAGCTGCACGACTGCTTCGCGACTGCCGAGCTCGTGCACTACGACAACCTCATGCTGTGCGAGGTGGGCGGCGCGGTCGACTTCTTCAACAGCGGGGCGACCTGGCGGGACGGGACCACCCCGGTCAACGTGTCAGGTGGCCTGGAGTCCAAGGGCCACCCGATCGCGGCCACCGGCGTCGCGAACGTCTGGGAGCTCTGCACCCACCTGCGCGGGGAAGCGGGCCCAAGGCAGATCGAGGGAGCCAAGGTCGGGCTGGCCCACGTCATCGGCCTCGGCAGCGCCTGCGGCGTGCACATCCTGGAGAAGGCCGCCTGACGTGATCGTCGCGGCGGGGATCCGCTGCGACCCTTGGCTCCGTCGAGGCGGGGCCTCCCACAGACTTCACGCCTGATCGAACGGGCGCGCCCTCACATGGCTCGGTCGGGACCGCCGCTCGCGGCAGGCATCGCCCGGACCATGCTGTCCTGGGTATAGGTCGCGACCAGCCGGCCGTCCTCGGCCCAGACGTTGCACCGCCCGTAGCTGCGGCCGCGGCCTGCCCAGATGCCCTCGTGGGCGAGCAGCAGCCAGTCGTTCGCCTCGAACCGGTCGTGGAAGTTGACGGTGTGGGACAGCACCCCGGTCGAGATGGTCCGGTGGGCATCCGCCTCGCTGTATTCGGCGTGGGGGGCCAGGGCCGCTCCGATCAGGTACCCGTCGGTTGCCCACGACAGGATGGCCTGGTTGGCGACCGGGTGGAAGGTTTCGCCGAATCGCGTCCACAGGTTGACCCGCGCCTCGTGCGCGTCGATCGCCGTGCCCTCCACCACGAGCGCTGTCGCTCCCGGGAAGACGAGGCCGCTCTCGGGGGGCACCGTGACGGGACGCGGTGCGTCCGGCATCTCCACCCCCAGGGTGTGGCGGATGAGATCCGGCTCGTCGTTGCTCCAGAGGATGAGCCCCCGCGCCATGACCCGGCCGCCTTGGGAGAAGCTCACCGAGTCGCTGCCCATCGTCCGGCCGTCGTGCATGCGCTCGACCTCGTAGACGATCGGGGCGCGGTAGTCGCCGGCCCGGGCGAAGATCGCATGGATCGACTTCACGTCCTTCGTCTGCGGCCCCGCCACTTCTCGGTCCCAGTGTGCCGCCATGATCATCTGAGCCAGGATCTGGCCCCCGAAGACGACGTTGCGGGCGATGTCGTCGGCGTGGGGCTCGGGCTCGGCCTCCCAGCCGTGCTCGCCGACCTGGTGGAGCTGCAGTTGGCTCGGGAGCTCGTCCCGGTCGATGGCCACCGGAGATCCGCTACCGCCGGAGCAGGGCCGCCATCGGGTGGCCGAGGTCGAACTCGACCTCGCCGAACCGGGCCGCCTCGGTCTGCAGCTCCTCGACCGTCCAGAACCCTTCCTTCGAGATCTTGTCGACCACCGTGAACGGCTGGAACAGGCAGATCTCGCCGCCCTGGACGAAGAAGACCCGCCCGTGAATCGGGCAGGACTCGGTGGACAAATAGGCCACGAACGGCGAGATGTTCGCCGGGTGCATCGGGGTCCACTCGTCGGCAGCGGGTTCGGTGAACGTGTCGCCGGTGATCGTCGCGATGAGACGGGTCGCCGCAGCCGGCGCGATCGCGTTCACCCGCACCCCGTACCGGCCGAGCTCGGCGTCGGCGATGATCGAGAACGTGGCGATCCCGGTCTTCGCAGCCCCGTAGTTGGTCTGCCCCTGGTTGCCGAAGAGCCCGGAGGTCGAGCTCGTGTTCACCACCGCCCGGGGGACCTCGACGCCCTTCTTGGACTGCTCGCGCCAGTAGGCCGCGGCCCAACGAGTCGGGCAGAAGTGGCCCTTCAGGTGGACGCGCATGATCGCGTCCCACTCCTCCTCACTCATGTTCGTGAGCATCCGGTCGCGCAGGATGCCGGCGTTGTTCACGAGCACGTGGAGGTCACCGAACGTCTCGATCGCCTGGTTGATGAGCCGCTCGGCACCCTCCCACGAAGAGACGTCGTCGTAGTTGGCGATGGCCTCACCGCCGGCGGCCGTGATCTCGTCGACGACCTGCTGGGCGGGGGTTGTGTCGGCGCCGGTGCCGTCGGTGCCGCCACCGAGGTCGTTGACCACGACCTTCGCCCCCTCTCGGGCGAACAAGAGGGCATGCTCCCGACCGATTCCCCGTCCTGCCCCGGTGATGACAGCGACGCGATCCTTCAGCGTGTTCACGGGTTGGTCCGATCCTTCCGAGCGATGGGAACGGCGATGTTATCCGCCACTTCGGTGACCCGCCGGTGGGGCACGGCCGGTCGCCGGTCGGGCAGAGGCCTGCGTGTCGCTCCTGCCGAAACGACCGGAGCGGCCACCGCTTGGGCTAGGCGGCCACCTTCATCAGCCTGGCCAGGTTCCCGCCCATGATCTTCGCCTGGTCGTCGAGAGGCAGCTCCTCGAGCTCGTCGACGAAGGTCACCGGGTCGAACATTCCTTCGGGGTGGGGATAGTCCGAGCCGAAGAGCACGTTGTCCGGCCCGACCAGCTTCACCAGGCCGATCGTGTCCTCCTCGTGGAACGGGTGGACGAAGATGGAGCGCCGGAACGTCACGAGCGGGTCCTCGTCGAACAGGTTCGGCGACCGCTCGTAGACCATCTCGAATTTGGCGAGCAGAGGGCGCACCCACGCGCTGCCGTTCTCGACCGGCATGAACCGGAGCTCGGGGAATCGGGTGGCGAGACCGTGCCCGACGATCGAAGCGACGACGTCGGAGATGGTGCGGTTGTCGGCGTGGACGAGCGCCCCGAAGGCGGACGGGCGGCGGGCGAAGGGCAGGGTCTCGAGGTCGTTGCCATCCCACTCGTTCATGTAGCGCTGGAAGCCGCTGTCCGAGGCATGCATGCCGACGACCACCCCGGACTCTTGGACCCGCTGCCAGAAGGGGTCGAACTCGGGGAGGGCGAACGACCGCCGACGACCGTTGTAGTCAGGGACCGGTGCCGGCCGGATCAGGATGGCCCGGGCACCGTGCTCCACCACGAAGTCGAGCTCGCGCAGCGCCTCGTCGACGATCGGCAAGGTCACGATGGGCGTCGGGAACATCCGCTCGTCGAAGTTGTAGGTCCAGTGCTCAAGCATCCACTGGTTGAACGCATGGACGACCGCATGGGTCGCCTTTGGGTCGTCCCACAGCCGCTCCTCGAGCAGGCTGGCCAGCGTGGGCCACATCATGGCCCGCTCGATGCCGAGCTCGTCCATGAGCTCGAGCCGCGGCTCGGGGTCGAAGAAGGCGGGCACCGAGTGGATGTAGCGGGGCGGTGCCTCGAGCGTTTTGTCGCCGGGCTTGGCTTTGGTCTTCGACGACGGGTTCTTGAGCCGGAACTCGAGCTCCTGGGCTCCTGGGGCCGCGACCACGTTGAAGGTCGGGTTGGGGATGTACTCGCTGATCTTGTTCTTGATCGCAATCTTCGTCCGGCCGTTGACCTCGACGTACTTGATGACGCCCGAGAACTGCTCCGGGAGGTACTTGATGAAGGCGTCGGTGGTCTCGTAGAGGTGGTTGTCTGCGTCGAAGACCGGGAATGGCAGCGTGCGGGCCATCGCCTCACTCCTTGAGAAACGGGGATCGTGCTGGTGATCCGGTGCGACACCGAGTCTAATTCGCCCCTCGGGCGAGGTCCCGGGTCGCATCGGCGGACGGAGGGAGCTTCAGTGGGCGGGCAGCTCGAGTTCGGTGTCTACATCCCACAGGTCGCGTTCTCCTTCGACGAGGTCCTCGCTCGGGCCATGCTCTGCGAAGAGCTCGGGATCGGGTCGTTCTGGCTGTTCGACCACCTCTACGGCCCGGGGATGCCGGGCCAGGACTCCTTCGAGGGGTGGACGCTCGCGACCGCCGTCCTCAGCCGGACGACCGCACTCCGGGTCGGCCACCTCGTGCTCGACAACAACCTGCGGCACCCGGTCCTGCTCGGCAAGATGGCCACCACTCTCGACGTCATCTCGAACGGCCGCCTCGACATCGGGATCGGCAGCGGTTCCTACGAGGCCGAGCACCGGCAGGGGGGCTTCCCCTGGGGCAGGCTCTCCGAGCGGTCGGCCCGGCTCGGCGAGACGCTCGAGATCCTCACCTCGATGTTCCGAAACGACGAGACCACGTTCGCGGGCACGCATTTCCAGGTCGCCGGCATCCCGAACCGCCCGCGACCGGTGCAGCAGCCGGGGCCGCCGATCCACATCGGCGGCATTGGGGCGCGGTTCACCCTCCCCCTCGTCGCCCGGTACGCCGACGTGTGGAACGTCCCGACCTACGGGCTCGCCCGCTTCACCGAGGCCGTCCCGGTGCTCGCCGCTGAATGCGAGCGGGTCGGCCGGGACCCGGCGTCCCTCCGCCGGTCGATCGAGGCGGTGCTGGTGCTCTGCCCCGACCAACCCGCCCTCACCCGGGCCCGCGAGTGGGTCGGGCGCCGCTACGGCGGCCCGGGGTGGGGGCTCGAGGAGGGCGGGTTCATCGGGACACCCGCCGCGGTGATCGACCGGATCGGCACCTTTGCCGACCAGGGGGTCAGTCAGTTCGTGTTCTTCGTGCACGACCGGGGCGAGCGGGAGACCCTGGCCCTCTTGGCCGAGGAGGTCATCGGCCAGTTCCGCTGACCCCTCCAGCGGCCTGGCGGGATCGCCGGAATGTGCCGCGCGGTCTAGTTTGAGCAAGCACAACCGCTGGTGCCGTGGCCCCCCGCCCGGCACGTTGGTCCGGTGTCCCGAGAGCGGAGCCCATGTTCGAAAGAAGTCCTGACCAGGATCTCTTCGCCCAGACGACTCGCAAGTTCCTGGAGAGCGAGTGCCCACCGACGAAGCTGCGCGAGCTGGGGCGGACCGATTCAGGGTTCGAGCCCGACCTGTGGCGACGGGGGGCTGACCTCGGCTGGACCTCACTCGTGGTGCCCGAGGAGGCGGGGGGCGGGAGCGTGAGCGACAGCGGCGTCGCCGACCTCCTCCTGCTCGCCTACGAGTTCGGTCACCATGCCGCTCCGGGGCCGCTGCAGCCGACCAACCTGGTTGCGGCCGCGCTCGGGCGGTGGGGGAGCGACGAGCAGCGGGCCGGACCCCTCGCCGAGATCCTGGCGGGCGAAACGATCGCGAGCTGGGCGCTGACCGGGCCGCCGCCCGAGGACGGGTTGGGCCAGGTCGAGCTGCGCGCCGAGGACGACGGGTCCGACGTCGTGCTCACCGGGACGAAGGCGGCCGTCGAGTCGGCCGATCAGGCCGGCCTGCTCCTCGTCACCGCCCGGCACCGGGACGGGATCAGCCACTTCCTCGTGGCCAAGGAGACGCCGGGCGTCACCGTCGTCCCGCTCACGGGTGTCGACCTCACCCGCCGGTTCGCCCTGGTGCAGTTCGATCACGCGCGTGTCCCGGCCGACGCGGTGGTCGGCGAGCCCGGCGCCGGCGGCCCGGCGATGGATTGGCTCCTCGACCTCGCGGTGGTCATGCAGCTCGGCGAGATGGTCGGGGCGATGCAGTGGGCCTTCGACACGACCCTCGACTGGGCGTTCAACCGCTACACCTTCGGCCGCCCGCTCGCGTCCTACCAGGAGATCAAACACCGGTTCGCCGACATGAAGATGTGGCTCGAGGCGAGTTTCGCGATCAGCGCGTCCGCGGCCCAGGCGCTCGCGAACGACGCCCGCAACCGCGGAGCCCTGGTGAGCGCCGGCAAGTCCTACGTGGGGCGCAACGGCGCCGAGATGATCCAGGACTGCATCCAGCTGCACGGCGGGATCGGCCTGACCTTCGACCACGACATCCACCTGTACCTGAGGCGGCACACCACCGACATTCCGCTCTACGGCAGCCCGGCCCAGCACGCGGTGCGGATCTCGAGGCTCCTCGAGGCGAAGGAGAAGCGTTCATGACCGACCAACTGGTCTCCGAGCGAGACGAGATCGAGAGCGTCGAGAGCTTTGAGGCCCGGGCCCGGGCCTACATCGTCGAGCACCTTCCCCGCCCCGACGAATCGAGCGGGAACTTCGAGGGCTCGAGCTCCGACGAAGAAGAGCTGGCCCGCATCGCGCGGTGCCGGGACCTCCAGCGCCTCCTGTTCCACGGCGGGCTCGCCGGGATCTGCGTCCCGCGCGAGTACGGCGGCCAGGGTCTCACGCCGGCGCACCAGGCTGCGCTCAACCGGGCGATCGTCGGCTACGACTACCCCACGCAAACCCAGGTCCCCACGTTCACGCCGTGCATGGCGGTGATCCTCGACTTCGGCACCGAGGAACAGAAGAAGCTGCACGTCCCGCGGATCTTGAAGGGGGAGGAGCTGTGGATGCAGTTCCTCTCCGAGCCGAGCGGTGGCTCCGACGTCGCCGGCGCGCTGACCACCGCGGTGCGCGACGGCGACGAGTGGGTCCTGAACGGATCCAAGATCTGGACGACCGGCGCCTGGTGGTCCGACTGGGGGCTGTGTCTCGCCCGGACCAACTGGGACGTGCCCAAGCACCGAGGCCTGAGCGTCTTCATGGTGAAGATCCACCAGCCCGGCATCGAGGTCCACCGGATCGAGATGCTGAACGGCTCCCGCGAGTTCTGTCAGGAGTTCATCACCGACGTGCGGATCCCCGACACCGACCGGATCGGCGAGGTCGATCAGGGCTGGACGGTGGGGACGCGGTGGATGTACCACGAGCGGTCATTCACGAGCTCGCCGTACGTCACCCGCCCGGCCAACCGGGCCAGTTCGGAGTACGGGGACTTCGAGCCGGGGAACCGGACCCTCAAGCTGGCCCGGCGATTGGGACGGCTCGACGAGCCCCGGGTACGCGAGCTCATCGGGGAGGCCCATACCGGGGAGCTGGTCGGTGATGCGCTGAATGCGTGGGTGTCGCGCCGGATGCGCTCGGGTGAGCTCTCGGACCAGGCGGCGGGCATCATCCGCCTCTACGCCGGGACCAACGCCGTCCGCAGCATCAGCATCGAGTTCGAGATCGCCGGGACCGCGGCCATCGCCTGGGACAAGGACGACTCGTCCCTTCCCGGGATGAACTACCTGGTCCGTCAGCGGGCCTGCATCGGCGGCGGCACCACTGAGATGAGCCGCAACGTCATCAGCGAGCGGGTACTCGGGATGCCACGCGAGCAGTCCCGGGACACGGACATCCCCTTCCGGGACGTCCCGCGGAGCGCGCCGCAACACTGAGCCGGTCGCCGACCGGCGACCTCACTCCCCAAGCGGTCGGGCCGTCGTCTCCGCCAGCGCGATCACCCGGTCACGCCCGAGATCGAGCAGCTCCACCCGGAAGGCGGCGCGCTCCGCCCCCTCGTCGAGAGGCTCGGCGGTGGCCCGGAACGGCCCGACGCGGCCCGCCGCGAGGTAGTGGACCGTGAGGGTGTCGATCACATGGGCGATCCCCGACATCGCGCCGTAGGTGGCAGCCTCGGCCAGGAGGGCGACGAGCCCGCCTTGGAGGCTCTGGGTCGCGTTGCCATGCTCGGGTCGGAGCTCGGGGAGCTCGGCGACCCCGGGGGACGGGAGCGAGACCCCCACGTGCTCGGCCAGCGTCGGCGCACTCGACCGGACGGCACGCCGGTCCATCGTCAGCCCCTCGGGGAGCTGGTCGACCGGTCGCGGTGACGCCAGGAACGTCCCGACCGAGGTCCCGATCAGCTCGTTCGTGCGCCCGGACACGAGGTCGGCGGCCCCGACCGACATCGTCTGACCCATCTTCAGCATCCGCACCCGGAACACGATGCGCTCGTCGACGGCGGCCCGGAACAGCCGCACCCCGAGGTCCGCGGTGACCGAGATCCGGGGCGCGGTGTGCTGGGCCGCCAGCCGTCCCATGAGGATGTCCGCCATCGTCAGCAGCGCGGCCATGTTCGGCCATGGCCGGCCGTCGGCCTGGAGGTAGGGGTCGATCTGGAGGGATCCCTCCGCCGCCGAGTCGCTCAGCTCGGGCGGGAGCTCCAGTCCGAGCGTCGACACGAAGTGGGCGTGGGCGTCGGCGAAGAAGTCACTGTCGGCGCGTTGGCTCTCGGTCATGGCACCTCGGCGTTCGGGGGCGGGAGGACGTGCGCCCCGGCCCACGGGTCGGAGCGCATCCTACGCACGGCCTTGCGCCGGCTCGGCCGGCGGGACCCCGCCGTATGATCGGGCGATGACCAAAATCGAGTCGGCGTGGCCGCGCCACCCCAACTACCGGATCGACATCACCCCGCACCCGCATCCGGTCCGCGTGACCCATTGCGACCTCGTGCTGGCCGAGAGCACGCATGCGCTGCTCGTGGCCGAGACCGACCACAAGCTGGTCATCTACTTCCCCGAGAGCGACGTCCGGTTCGACCTCTTCACCCGCTCGGACCACCACACCGTGTGTCCTTTCAAGGGACAGGCTTCGTACTGGAGCCTGACCGGAGGGGGCGCGCACGAGGAGAACGTCCTCTGGTACTACCCCGACCCCTTCCCCGAGGTGGCCGGGCTGCGGGGTCACGTCGCGTTCTACGACCACCGGGTCCGCGTCGAGGTCGACGACAGTATCGAGGTCGCCGGACCCGCCTGACGGCGCGGCCTGGCGAACTCAGGGCCGCGGCGGGCCGCTCCTGCCCTTCGTCATCGCCTCGACCGCCTCCCAATGCGCGTCGGATGCCCAGAGGGTCGCGAACGCGTCGGTGGCAGCGGCCTCGAGGTCCGGGTGGGCCGCCGGTACGGCCGCGTTGACCACCGACTTGACCGCCCGGCCCGCCCCCGGCGCGATGGCCCCGATCCGCTCCGCCAGGCTCCGCCACTCGCCCTCGAAGGACGCCCGCGGCACCACGATGTCGACCAGCCCGATCTCGAGGGCGGCGGAGGCGTCGTAGATACGCCCGGAGGTGATGGCGAGGATCGCCCGTCCCCGCCCGATGAGGAGCGCGAGCCGCTCCACCCCGCCCCAGGCCGGCATGATGCCGAGGCTCACCTGGTTGAAGCCGATCGAGATGTCGTCCGGCGCGATCCGGATGTCGGCGGCGACGGCGGTCTCCGCGCCGCCACCGAGCGCGTGCCCGTTCAGCGCCGCGATCACAGGTACCGGGAAGTCGGCGATGCGGTCGAGGAGCCGGCGGGCCCGGCTCGCCATGTTCCTCGCGTCCTCGTGGCTCCGGACGGCGTTGAGCTCCTTCAGGTCCCCACCCGACACAAAAGCGCGGTCCCCGCCGCCGCGCAGCACCAGCACCGACGCTTCCGAGGCCGCCACCTCGTCGAGCGCCGTCCCGAGCTCGTCCATGGTGGCGAAGCCGATCGCGTTGCGGACCTCCGGCCGGTCGATGGTCACGACCGCGACCGGGCCGTCGATCTCGACCCGGACGCCACCCGGCGTTGTCTGCGTCATGGGAGCGCCTTCACTCGGTGTCGTCGGACCGGGGCGGTCCGGAGCAGGGGGTGATAGTACCGCTCTCCCTTCTGGATCTTGCCGCCGCTCAGAAGCGGATATCGGATTTTCGGTAAGCTGACCTCGTGGTTGATCTCGAGCACACCGACGCTGGGGTGCCCGTCAAGGCCGTCTACGGGCCGGCCGACCTCCCGTCCCCCGAGGCGATCCCGCCCCCCGGGACCTTCCCCTACACCCGGGGGAACTTCCCCGAGGGGTACCGGGGCCGGTCCTGGACCATCCGCCAATACTCGGGCTTCGGATCGGCCGAGGAGTCCAACGAGCGCTACCGGTACCTCCTCGCCCAGGGCGGGACCGGTCTGTCGGTGGCCCTCGACCTGCCGACCCAGTGCGGCTATGACTCCGACCACCCCGACGTCGAGGAGGAGGTCGGCCGGGTCGGCGTGGCGATCGACTCGCTGGCCGACGCCGAGGTGCTGTTCGACCAGATCCCGCTCGATTCGATCTCGACCAGCTTCACCATCAACGGCACCGCCGCGATCCTGCTCGCCTTCTACGTCGCGGTGGGGGAGAAGCAGGGGGTCGACCGGGCCAAGCTTCGGGGGACCATCCAGAACGACATCTTGAAGGAGTACGCCAGCCGCGGCACCTGGATCTGGCCGCCCCGGCCGTCGCTGCGCCTGATCGCCGACACCATCGAGTTCTGCGCGCGCGACGTGCCCCGGTTCAACGCCATCTCCGTCGCCGGCGCCCACTTCCGTGACGCCGGGGCCAACGCGGCCCAGGAGATGGCGTTCACGCTGATGGACGGGGTCACCTACTGCGACGAGGTGCTGTCGCGGGGCCGCATGACAATCGACGAGTTCGCCCCCCAGGTGTCGTTCTTCTTCTACACCCACGGCGACTTCTTCGAGGAGATCGCAAAGTACCGGGCCGGCCGCCGCCGGTGGGCCCGGATCGTCCGGGAGCGCTACGGCGGCTCGGACAAGTCCTGCATGTTCCGGGTGGGGTGCGTGGCCGGCGGGGCGTCGCTGTACGCGCCGCAGGCCCACAACAACATCGTGCGGATCGCCTACGAGGCGCTCGCCTCGGTGCTGGGTGGGGTGCAGTCGATGTTCACGGCAGCCTGGGACGAGCCGTTCGCGCTCCCGAGCGAGGAGTCGGCGACGCTCGCGCTGCGGACCCAGCAGATCCTCGCCTACGAGACGGGGGTCGCCCGGGTGGCCGA
>Ga0209415_10002218_pt1 | contig 36583 bp, 42 predicted proteins | sample PeaSoiSIISIP2007_FD_187696 | JGI IMG/M metagenome (GOLD analysis project Ga0209415, IMG submission 187696) | Peat soil microbial communities from Weissenstadt, Germany - SII-SIP-2007 (SPAdes) (version 2) | ecosystem: Environmental > Terrestrial > Soil > Wetlands > Peat | place: Germany... | reverse complement strand
CGCGAAAGTGTGTGGGAGAGTAGGTAGTTGCCGGCATAAATAAAGGCCACGTTCAGAAATGAGCGTGGCCTTTTCCGCTTGCTGGGCAGACCCTCGGGCCTACACTACGCTGCGGCCTGCTGCTGGTATGCCGGCACGAATTCTTCAGCCACAAAGGTTTCGTACGTTGTTGGGGTGCTGTTGCGGGAAGATCTGGGTTCGAGGGCCCGCATGTATCCTGTGTTCAGAGCCCCGGCCATTTCGAGGATTAGTCCCACAAAATTCTCGGACATCCCCATCTGCACCATGGCGGCCTTGGTCTGCTCATCGGGCAACTGAATGTATCCCAAACCGGGTTTCTCGATGCCGTTGCCGATGATGGCCGCAACCTCGGTATAGTCGAGATCGCGCTGCCCCTGGAGTTCCTGCGTCTGTTTGCCGCGGAATTTGAGTTGCCGAAGCGCGTCGGCTGCCGCCGCTCCAATGTCCCGCGTGGCAATCATGGCAACTTTCAGATCCGGACGGAGCGGCCCAGCCGTGCTGCCTGTCATGCGAATGGCGCCCACTTGCGGCAGTGTGTTTTCCATGAAGTATCCAGCGCGCAGGTGGAGAATGTTCACGCCATCGATCAGGTTGAGTTTTTGCTCCAGGTTGTAAAGACCGACAACCGGTCCGGTGCCACTTGCCTTGTCGGCTCCAACGCTGCTGAGCGATACCACATACCTGACTTGGGCATGCCGAACGGCGGTAGCGATTGCGTCACTGGCGCGCTCCTGGGAGGCGCGGACATCGTTGCTGGTGGGGTCGGGTGGGATCATGACGTAGGCGGCCTCGGCGCCCTGAAGCGCCTTGGTCAGGCCCGGCGCATTGGTGATGTCTGCGATAAAGATTTCTGCGCCTTCGGCTGCCAGAGGCTGCAGCCGAGCCGCATTTCTGCCGACGACGCGGACCTTCTGCCCGCGGGCAAGAAGGTTCTTCGCCACAATATGTCCGGTGTGTCCACTTGCTCCAAGAACTGCGTACATACAAACCTCCAATCTTCAGATTGGATGCCGGAACCGGCGGATAGACTCTACTCGGAAGGGCAGGCGGATGGCCTACATCTGGCTCCAGGTAGCTTGTCGTCGGCACCATAACCACTGGGGGTACCCCACCTTCGCGCTTTCGAAAGGTGGGCTCCCAACCGCAAGCGCCGGGAGGGTCTACTTCGCGGGAATCGATGTTCTCGGCGCGGGCGCGCCTCGCAGCAATCCTTCGGTGCTCAGATCCTCGTCGATGTCGGGCCAATGAATTCCATAGCCGCCGCCAGCTATTTTCCAGTTCTTGCGCTGCGCGGCTGTGGCGTCGAGCAGCCGCGGATACCAGACCAGCGGCACGGTGATAACGCGGCCGTCGCGCAGGCTCACGCTGATCGCGTCGTCCGAGAATTGGACGTCCAGCACGCGTTCATCGGCAGTGCTATGCGCCGACGATGCCGAAAAACTCATTCCATGCCTCCAGAAACAGCTGCCGCGAATCCGTCACCATAGATTGTATCGCGCGCAGTTCGTGGGCCCGAAATCCAAAGTTGCCCGCCAGTTGGACGGGACTAAGCCAGAATTTAGCCGACAGATCGTTGCGGTCAACATGAATGTGCGGCGGCTCGTTGGGCTCGTGACTGTAGAAGTAAAAGCGGTACGGGCCAGATCGCAACACCGTCGGCATCCTGGGATTCTATCAAGGGCTGCCTAAGCGAGTAGACTCCCTTTGGCCCGACCTTTTCATCACAAACCCCATGCAATCGAAATTTATTGACTTACAACCCCCCGGGCGCGAAAGTAAAAGTCTGATTGGGGCAGTTTCGAGATGTGTTCGTCCACCAAGACGGACCTCGAAGCTGCCCCCACAATTTCCAACGTTCTTTGACAACCTAAGTCATTATTCTTGAATACTTTGCGAGAACAATGGTGAGGGAGGGGGCGGGGGGGGACCCATACTAATTGGTGGTCGGTGAAACTCCCAGAGGCTTCTCGGCTAAGCAGTTGACGACTCTGGGATTCTTCCGGGTGGTAACCTTGTTGCATGCCTCACGATCCTGATACGGGTTCTCAGGCTCCTAAACCTCCTCGATCGCGGGCGACGGTTGCGATCGCTCTCATCGTGGCTGGGCTGCTCGTTGGAGTTCTGGGTCTCGGTACGGTGGGATGGTTAATGCTGTCCCGGCATTCGGGGCGCGCTCTGTTGAGCCAGATGTTGTCGGCGGTTACCGGCAGAACCATCAGCATCGATGTCAGCCAGCCCACGGTGGTTGATCGCATTCAGCGGCTGCAGCGGCTGGAGACCGTGGTTTACACCGTGGACAAATTGGTGACTGGAGCGAAAGAAAATCCCTTCCTTCCGGATTTTCTGACGGGAGATCGCATTTTGATGATGGTGCACGGCGAAGTTGTCGCCGGGATTGATTTCTCAAATCTGAAGCCGGACGACGTCAGGGTAGATGGCAAGCAGGTGCGCTTGCATCTTCCCGCGGCGCAGTTGTTCAGCACCCGGCTCGACAGCGCCAGGACCCGGGTGTATTCCAGGCAGACTGGGTTGCTGGTACCGACCGACCCGAATCTGGAAACGCAAGTTCGCCAGGAGGCGGAACGTCAGCTGCAAGACGCGGCCTTGGCCGATGGCATTTTGCGAACGGCGCAGCAGAATGCGGCTTCGACGCTCAGCAGTCTGTTGCAGGGTTTGGGATTCGAGAAGGTTGACTTCGACTAGCAGCTGTGCGGCAGGCGCTCCCCGCACCCTCAGGCGTATAATCCCCACCCAGCAAGCCATTAGGAGGATTCAATATGGCCAAAACTAAGCAGTTCACAATTTCGATTGAGAATCGCCCGGGGACAGTTGCTGAGATCGCACGCACGCTGGGGAACGCCAAGGTAAACATTCTCGCTCTCCTCGGTACAGCGCAAGGGACAACGGGAACGGTGGAACTGATCGTCGAAGATGCACGGCGAGCCAAGAAAGCGCTCGACGAAGCGCGCCTCCCTTACAAGGAAACCAACGCAGAAGAGTACGAGTTACCCAACAAGCCCGGCGCACTGGCGGAGTGTCTGGACAGACTCGCCGCCAAGGGCGTCAACTTGAACACGATCCACGCCACGGCCGCGAAAGGCGGGAAGAAAGCGGTGTTGGTCTATACCATCGCCGCAGAAGAAAAAATCGCGGCCGCGTAGGGACGAGCATTAGTCGACGAGCATTAGTCAAGGGCCACGCTCCGGAATCCGCGTGGCCCTTTCTTTTTCGCTGTCAATTCAAATGAGCATCGCCTGCCGCGGCACCACCGCGCTCGTAGGGGCGAAACAGGACCGCGTAGAACAGGCCGATAGCGAATATGGCCACCCACACAACGATCATTCCGTAGTTGCTATACCAGGGGTCCTGCGGCGCGCGCGGCCAAACCATGTTGATGATGGCCAGGACGCCATAGGTGAGCGCAACGATGTTGACCGGCCACGCCCAGATACCCAGACGAAATTCTCCGGCCGGCTTCCATCCCTTAGCGCGCGCGATCAGAGCTGCCAAAACAATCATCTGGAAGGCGATGTAGATGCCGGCGGCGCTGGATACGACAATGGTCTCGACCATTCTCTTAAGGAACAAACCTGCAATCGCAATGAAGGCCGGCACAATTCCGGCAAACAGCAAGGCATTCACCGGAACCCGCGTGCGTTCGGAAAGCGTGCTGAGCTGTTTACTCCCAAAGATCATGTGGTCGCGGCCATAGCTGAACAAGAGGCGGCTGGTGGCAGCCTCCAGACTGATGAGGCAGGAAAAGAACGAGACCATGACCACCGCGATGACGGCTCGCAGGCCGACTGGGCCCATAGCGGTGTTCAGAATGGTAACCACCGGGTCGGTGTCCTTCCCGGAAAACACGGCGTTCAGATCGGGCACTGCCAATACGAAAGCCAGGCACACCAGCATGGCCGCGAAGCCGCCAATATAGATGGTCATGCGCATTGCCTTGGGGATGGCGCGGCTGGCGTCGGGAGTCTCTTCGGCGACGTCGCCACACGCTTCAAAGCCGTAGTAACACCACAGAGCGCCGACGCTCGAAGCCAGAAAGGCGGGAAGGTAATGTCCGTTGCCGAGTCCAAAGGTGTGGAAGAGCACCGCGAAGCTCTGGTGCCGCGCCACGATCAGGAGATAACCACCGACAACAATCGCGCCCACCAGTTCACAAATGAATCCGAACATGGCAACCCGCGCCAGAAGCTTGGTGCCGCTGACGTTGAGGGCCGTGCTCCCAACGATCATGGCCACCGCGATCGCGACTTCTCCCGCCTGACCAGTCTTGATACCGAGAAGTTGCGCCACATACGGAGCCCCTCCCACGGCGACCCCCGCGATGGTGGAGCACAACGCCCATAAGTAGACCCAGCCAGCTATCCATGCCCAACGCTTTCCCACCAAACGGCGCGCCCAAGGATAGAGGCCGCCAGCAATCGGAAATTGCGAGACAATCTCGCCGAACACCATGGCCACCAGCAGTTGTCCAAGCCCGACCAACAAATAGGTCCAGAACATGGGGGGACCACCCGCGGCAAAAGCAATGGCGAACAGCGTGTAGACTCCCACTACCGGTGATAAGTAGGTAAAGCCGAGCGAAAAATTCGCCCACATGCTCATGGAGCGGTCAAACTTGGAGTCGTAGCCGAGGGCCTCCAGTTGAGCGGAGTCTCGGGTTGCTTGCGTCGTGTCCTTGGTCATAAAGAGTCGTCCTTTATCGCTGTGGTGGCCTTGGCTACTGAGCTGGCAACACCCCGACCTGGCGCATGATTGTACCTGAATCGTAGAAATCGAGACTGCGTGCGATCTTGCCGTCGCGCACGTCGATCACGCTCACGCCTCGGACCGTGAACTTCTTTCCCGTTTTGTAGATCCCCTTGTCGGTGCCGATAAACGTCCATTCGATCGTGCCGTGGCCGTTTTGAACGGAGGCGCGCACTAACTTGACTTCGAGATCGGGAACAGCCTCAAATTCGTCGGCGGCAAACTTCCGAAATTCAGCGTGCCCGTGACTTACCTCGCCGTAGGCCACGTCTTCGTAGAAAACATCGTCCGTGAACACGGGGAGCATTTTGTCGGGATTGTGGGAATTCCAGGCTGCAATCCACTTTTCCGCGACGGTGGCATCGGGGTCGCTTGCGGGTTTGGTCTGTGGCCAAGCCGCAGGCGCCAGGACCATCATGGCAAGCACAGCAACGGCAGTGAGGACTCGCTTCATGTTCATTTTTCCCTCCAATCGTCGGCAATCAGCGCCTAAAGTCGCTCTTATAACTCAGGACTGATGGTATGCCTGAAGGCATACCCTGACACGAATCTTACTTACACCAAGCGGCGCTACGCACTCCGGTAGTGAGCGAGTTCTTGCACGGCACGATAGGCCTCGTCGATGGCGGTATCCATGTAAGCGATGGCGCCGGCATCGGAGTTGGCAATCGCTATGCGCCCGAACGGCTTTCGTCCGACCTCGTTGGGCGCTTCCCCTTTGGCGAAGTCGGGATCGAACAAGGAGTTATATCCGTAGGCGTAGCCGTGGGCCCAGCGCCCAATGGTGATGCCCTCGATATCGGTGGCCGGATCAAAACCTCCCGGGCCAAGCATGCGCGCGAGTTGATCGCGGATCTTACGCTCGAAGGTTTCAAACGGTGTGTCGTAAAGTTCCACATGCCCCACGCGATGTTGCTCGCGTTGCGACAAGCCGGGCTGGCAAGGTGTGCGCACCATGAACACCACCATCGGCTCTTCCGGCCGGCTGGAGTACTTGTATTCTCCGATGCTCACGGGAAAGTCGATGGCGGCGTAGGGGTGATAGGATCCGGGGGCCGCGATCTGAAACACGCCCAGCTTTTGGAACGAGGTCCAATTGCGAATAGCGGTGTGCGAGTATACCAGCGGCGTCCTTACGCCATAGGCCAGCGCTTCCTTTTGCTTGGCGGGAAGTTCGGGGCAAACGTAGGGAACCATCGAGTTGTAGCACGCCAACACGCAGCGGCGTCCGCGCACTTGATACATTTGCCGATTGCGGGCGTAGGTCACTTCCACCTCGCTTGCCGATGCCGGATCGCCGTCGTGGCGCACTCCGACGACTGTGCTGTTCAAACGGATGCGTACCGGAGAGGGAGCGCGATCGAGTCGGCTGTAGTCGGCCTGGGCCATCACCACGTCTTCCATGGTGTGTCCTGGTATGGCCTCGGGAATGAAGGACCGCACCAGCAAGCGGGCGACGGAAGCATTGCCATCCGGAAAATGAAAGATGTAAGGATCCGGCTTGTGGGGCCCGCGCTCGCCGGAGGGTCCGAGCATGGCGTCGAGGCCCGGGTAACCATAACCATAGTCATCGCCTTCATCGTGGAGCGCGAAAGCGGAGACGGCGTCGACGCCCACCCCGTACAGATCGTGGCTGCGGGTCTGGAAGACGGGGACCACCTCCGGAGTGCACTTGGCAATCTTGGTCAGAAAATCGGCGTAGCTAATTTTGTCCAGGACGGCCTTCTTTTGTTCCGGTGTAAGGCCTGGCAGGTAATCCACCTTTTCGGTGTAGAGGCGCACGATATCGCGGCGCGCCGCGTCGGAGAGCGGGGCCTTGGCAAAAAAATCCCGGTGAGGAATCTTGCCGAAGCCTGCCACCAGACGATCCTCTCCGAACGTTTCGCGGTCAAAGAACATGCCGCTTCCCAGCTTTAGCGAGGAAAAGAGATTCTGGTCGTAGTAGTGGTAGAACTTTTGCACGTCACAGCCCACGTCGGCCAGCAAACCCTTGGCCTCCGCGCTATAGAGCGACGGGCTTTCAATCGATTGGGCGCCGTAACTGAGCAAACGCCGGTTTCCGGCGCGCAACTCCTTGCGCTCGGCGTGGCCGCCGAAATCGTCGTGCGCTTCGAGAATCAGGATGCGCGCATTGGCGCCAGCCTGCTTGCGGAAGAAATGCGCTGCCGCCAGTCCGCTGATCCCAGCACCCACCACGATCAGATCGTAGGTGCCGTCGGTGGGGGTGGCCGTGCCGGCGTCTTGCCAGAACGTTCCGTCGCGCAAACCGTGCGCGGCTTCAAACGATCCCGTGTTATCGCCGCGCATCCCGCTTCCTGCCGGCGGATTGTAACCTGCAGCATCCTGCGCAGCGTTCGACTCCGAGCCACCGAACCGCCCGCAGCCGGTTAGGGTGGACCCGAGCGCCAGGCCGCCGATCCCGATGGCGACCCCATTCAGAAAATCGCGGCGCGTAATGGCGCGGTCCATGCCCAGATCGTGATCGCGTGCGTCCTTCATAGGTCTCGACTCCTTATGGCTGCAGACTGGCGCGGGTTGCCGGTTTCTCGTCTACTTCTCTTACCACCCTGAAAGTGACGCCGGTGCGGAGAAAATTGGGGTCATGGGATTCATCCAGCAAAAACTCGGTTGTGCTGCCGGAGAGATTAAAGAAGCCCCAGTCATTGAGTACGGCCAGACCGGAAACTTTGGAATCCGCTCGGCTGTCGAACCGTTCCCAGGCGGGCATGGTGCCTCCGGCCACGCAGGCGTACTCCAACTCGGCTTCTGTCGGTAGGCGATATTTCTTTCCCGTCGCCTGCGACAACCATTGCGTGTAAGCATCGGCGACCTGCGGAGACAACGCGCCTGGCTTTTCCTTCAACTTACGCTGGGCAGAAAACAATTCGAGGTCTTGGTCGCTGACAGTGGCTTGCGCCATCCAGAACGGGCTTACGCTAACCGTGTGCACGGGCCCTGCGTCCCGGAAGCGGCAAGCGCCCAGTTCCGGGCTGCCTGCCGCGAGAGTTCCGCCCGGCACCGCGATCATGTGGAACTTGACGGCCACTCCGGGCACCGCTTCGGTGTAGTCCCGGAAGCCCGAGGAGGCGAGTGGAAACTGGGAATCCTCGACCGCGGCCGTCGCTACGGGCACCATCTTTTTCTCCATGAGATGTCCGGAGAACAAGTGGCAGTTAACGCAGTGCAATTTTTCCCGATTGCGCTGGTAGTAAAGGTGCGCTTCCATTCTGCGCGCGACGATTCTCATCTCCTGGACTTGCTGGGGGTCAGTCTTCTGGTCGGCGGAAGGCAGCTTGCCCTCGACCTGGGAAAGCCCCTGCGTGAACAGGTTGTTGTGACAATGGATGCAGCCCGCGTCGTAAGTAAAGGTTACAGCGCGGTCGAGTTTGCGTTCCCGCGCCCAGTCGATTTTGGAGACGTCGCGAAAGAGCTGGGAGTAGGCATCGCGACCGCCCAACCGGGCCTTTTCCGTGAGATATTGCACTCCTCCCGGCGGCAGATGGCAGTCGGTGCAGTGAACCACAACCCCGTGCCGGTTGGAGTAGTGCGCGGACTGAATCCAGAATTTCGTGGCGTGCGGGTGCGAATGGCAGGACTCGGCGCAGAACGCGTCCGTCGAAGTGTAGTTCACGGTCTGACGCCCCGCGAAAGCGGCCACGAGCCCGAGAAGCAAGCCGCATCCCAACAGCCAGCCTATTCGTCTTCCGGTCACCGGTTTCTCAGCCATGGGCAATCAGTTCCTTCCATTTTCCGCAGACGCCAAGAGGCCTCACGCTTCCGTCCATAGCTTCTTCATCCTTGACCGGCACGGTTTTCGGCCTGCCTCAAACATTGCAGAATTATAGCAATGTTATCGGGGAGTACAAGCACGATTTCCCGAAACTGCGACCGCTGTCCTCTCCCTCTTTGCCAGCCGTGCCGATGAACCCTATAATCAAAGGCTGAGTCCAGGGCGCCGACCGAGCGTCTGACTCGAGGTTTCGAACCGTCATAGCACGGACCTCAGTCCCTGAACACCAAGGAGAATCTTATGTCCGCACCCAGCCGTCGTCCGGAAATACGCCGGCGCCGCACCCGCGCAGAAAAAGTAGCTAAGCTTCGCAAGCGCCTTGCCGCTGCTTCGGCTTCGAGTGATAAAGACCGGCTCACCGCTAAGCTGCATCGGGTTGGCCTGGTTTCTCCGGGGAATCCGTTGGTCAAGAGCGAGTAGCGGACCCGATTTAAAATTCTACGGTCACGAATCTCGCCGGGACTTTTCCCACATTCGTCAGGGTGTGGGTGTAATTTCCCGGCAACCATTTGATATCGCCGGACTTGAATTTTCCGGTCATCGGATCGGTGCCATCGACGCCGCGTATATCAAGATCTGTGACGGCGACCAGCAGATGCGGACCGTCGTGATGGTGGCTGGGAACAGTCGCGCCCGGTTCCAGGGTGACTTCGGAGACGCGCACTCCATCTTTCACGAAGAGAATTTTGCGGCGGCCACCCTCGAACGTTTTTTCTCCGTTTTCCTCCGCCCAGTGTGATGGCGTCTGCCGCAATTTCTCATCCTGCATCAATTCAATCGTTACGTTGCGAAACGGCTGGTCGGAGAGGTTTCTGGCGACGTGAGCGAAGTTTCCGGGCGTAAACCGCGCGTCGTCGTCCGCGAACCTGACGTCCACGGGCGCCTTGCCCTCAACTTCGTTGGAAATGTGGGCATCGCCGAGTACGACGTAGATGTAGTCGTGGCGATGGCGATGCATGAGCGTCGAAGTATGAGGCGCAACCTCAACCTTGAAAACGCGAACGTATTCATTTTCCAGGGCCAGGTGGTGCGACGGTTCAGAGGTGATTTCGACTTCCCTTGTGGTTTGCGCGGACAGGAATGGAATCAGCAGGAGGAGGAACAGTAGGCGCTTCATGAGCGGGGATTGTAGCACCAACTTCACACAGGCGAACGGCGGCCGGCTTGGACCCTTCGGCTGCGCTCGGGGCAGGCTCGCGAGTCGCCTGTCCCCACACTGCATCAAGCGGAATAGACAATCTTTCCGCCGACAATAGTCGCAACCACTTTCCCCGTCAGATGCCATCCATCGAAGGGCATGTTCCTCGACTTCGAGAGTGACTTGGCGGCGTCGAAGGTCCACTTCCTTTTCGGATCGAACACAGTAACGTTGGCGACCGAGCCGCGAACCAGGGAACCGCGACCGCGAAGATCGAAACAGCGTGCTGGGCCGGCGGTGAAAAGGTCCACAATCCGAGCCAGAGGGATGCGCTGCTCGCGATGCAGCCGGGTGATGGCGAGCGCCAGCGCGGTTTCAAATCCCGTGATGCCGAATGCGGCGCGCTCGAATTCCATTTCCTTTTCATGAGCGGCGTGGGGAGCGTGATCGGTGGCGATGGCGTCCACCGTGCCGTCGGCCAGCGCGGCCAGGATGGCTTCGCGATCTGAGGCCGAACGCAGCGGGGGATTCATCTTGAAATTGCTGTCATAGTCGCGCATGTCCTCTTCGGTCAGCGTGAAATGGTGCGGCGTAACCTCAAAGGTGACACGGGCTTTCGCACGTTTGCCACGCCGCACGCTCTTGAGCGCGTCGGCCGTGGAAAGATGAGCGACGTGCAGGCGGGCATTGGGAATTTGCATCGCCAGTTGCACATCACGCTCGACGATCGAAGCTTCCGCCGCCGCGGTCATTCCGCGCAATCCGAGACGGAAAGAACGCGCACCCGCATGCATCGAGCAATGCTCGGTCATGCGCGTGTCTTCGGCATGTTGCACGACCGGGAAATTCAGTTCCCCGCCCAGGACCAGGGCCTCGCGCATAATGCTGTCTTCGAGGATGGGCTTGCCATCGTCGGTGACCGCGACGGCTCCGGCGCTGTGCAGGGCGCGGAAGTCGGTGAGCGTGGCGCCTTTACTTGCTCGCGTCGCGGCCGCGACGGCAAAAACGTTGACCACCGCGCCGCGCTCGGGCTGACGCAGCCACTCGACCCACTCTACTGAATCGACAACCGGCAGCGTGTTTGGCATGGTACAGACGGAAGTAAATCCGCCAGCGGCAGCCGAGGCTGTGCCCGTCGCGATCGTCTCTTTATAGGCCTGGCCTGGCTCGCGCAGGTGCGCGTGCAGGTCGATGAAACCCGGCGCCACGATGAGTCCGCGGGCATCCAATTTCTCGTCCGCAGCACCCTTGATCTTGTTGGAAGGAGCAATTTCGGCTACGTGGCCATCCTTCAGCAGCACGTCCATGGGTGCGTCGATGCGGGCCGCAGGGTCGATGAGGTGGCCGCCCTTGATCAGCAGACTGGTTCGATGTTTTTCCGGGCTCATCGCATTTTCCCCATCGCCCGCGCCAGAATCGCCATGCGTGTGGGAACGCCGTTGTGTACTTCCTCCAGGATGCGCGCTTGGGCGCCGTCGGCTACCTCGCTGGTCAGCTCCAGACCGCGAATGATCGGGCCGGGATGCATCACGATGGCATCCTTCTTTGCCATCTTCAAACGAGCCGGAGTCATCTGGTAGCGCGCGACATATTCGGATAGGTCGATCTTCATACCAGCGAGCCGCTCTTTCTGCACGCGGAGGAGCATGACCACATCGGTGCCGCGTAAGGCGTCTTCAATGTGGCGGGTGACGCGCACGCCGGGCGCCAGCGTGGTCGCAATGTCGGGCACCAGTTCCGGCGGACCGCAAAGAATAATCTTTACTCCGAACTTGCTTAACAGGTGGCACGCCGACCGCGCCACGCGGCTGTGAAAGATATCGCCGACAATCGCAACCTGCAGACCTTTGAAAGTTTTCTTATTGCGCAGAATCGTATAAGCATCGAGCAGGGCCTGCGAAGGATGCTCGTGCAGTCCATCGCCAGCGTTAATGATGGGCACGTCGATGTGCTGCGCCATCACGTACGGTGCACCCGCGTTGGGGTGGCGGATGACGATGATGTCGGCGCCGACGGCGCGCAATGTGTATCCCGTGTCGAGCAGCGATTCACCTTTTTCAATGCTGGAGCCCATCGCCTGGATGAGAACCGTGTGCGCGCCCAGTGATTTGGCCGCGATTTCAAACGAGCTGCGCGTGCGGGTGGAAGCCTCGTAGAAGAGAAGAAGCACCCGCTTGCCCTTGAGCAAAGGCCGCGGCTTGTCCGGATTCATGCGCCGGGCAAACTTCAAAAGCCTCAGAATCTCGGCTGCTTCCAGGTGCTCGATGCCGAGCAGGGAACCACGTGCTGGGTTCATAGTCCGAACCATAAATTGTCTAAACAATCGTTGCTTAAGTTAGGTTGTCTGCTTTTCCATGAGCAGGACTTTCTCCGCGCCATCCACTTCGCGAAGCTTGACCTCAATGATCTGATTTTCCGTCGTCTGCACCCTGCGCCCAATGAACGCGGCCTCAATCGGCAACTCACGATGGCCGCGATCGATCAAGACGCACAGCTGCAAGCGTTTGGGGCGGCCCGAGCGGAACAGAGCGTCCATGGCGGCACGAGTGGTGCGGCCGGTGTAGAGGACGTCATCCACCAGTACCACCGACTTACCGGTGACGGGAATTTCCATCTCGGTTTTCTGCACTACGGGCTTGGAGTCGAGGGTGGAAAGATCGTCGCGGTAAAGGGTAATGTCAAGCGTGCCGAGCAGCACCGGCTTCTTTTCGATGCGCTGAATAATTTTCGCCAGCCGCTCCGCCAGTGGAACTCCCCGGCGCCGGATGCCGACCAGAGCCAGATCTTCGGCCCCATTATTTTTCTCGAGAATCTCATGTGCCAGGCGGATCAAGGTACGCTCCACCTCGGAGGCAGACATCAGCTGCGCTTTCTGATGGATCTCAACCGGGCGTTCCGGCGCGTGTGAACTCATAAACGCTGCATGATACGCGTGCGGAAAGATGTGAGCAAGAGCGCACCTGAACCCGCGCCGATTGTGATCGAAACTACATGTGAGGGTTACGGGGCCGCAGCAGCAGCGAAGCCAGCGCACCGCCAGCAGAAGCCAGCACCAGGGTAAGGATCATTCCAAAAAAGAAGGTGATCGCCAGCCCCGAAGGAGTGAACAAGTTGTGGATGCCCGCTTGAACATCAGGATCTGCCACGTTGGTTCCGAATTTCCGAGCTATGTTCAGGATGTTATCGACGTATTCCTGCTGGGCGTGGAAAACGAAAATGCGGATGGTAACCAGCAGCGCGTTGATGGCAAATGCGACCACTCCCGCTGCTCCGCCAAGACGCGATCCGAGAGCGGCCGGAAGGACGAGTCTACTTTCACGGCGGTAGAAAAACACAGCCAGCGCCCCGGTCAACGCGATGCCGAGGAATGGGATCATGCCAATGAAAACGCCGAGCACGCCGGCCTTGAGCGCGGCACGAACCGCAACCTGCCGGTCCATCGTGCTGCCGACCATGGCTTGCGGCTCTGGAGACGAGGCAAGCCTGGTTTCTACGGGAACGTCTGGATCCAATCCTTCAGCAACCGCGGCGGCCGGAACTGCAACCTGCACATGGATTTGAGGGGCTCGGCATTGCGCGCAAAACGGACGGCCGTCCTCCACCGTTGCTCCGCATTGCCGGCAAGAATGCTCCACACCTTTGAAGCTAGCGCACAATGAACCGGAGAGCAAGGCATCGACCGTCCTCAGATCGTGTCGTCTTTGCCCGTGTGCATGCGCACATAAACGAGGGCGAAGCGGGTTCCCTGGCTGCTGGGCTTGACGGCTACGACGTGCTGGTTGCCCTCGGTTCCGACCTTCAGCTCCACCGAGTCTCCGCCACTGTTGCTCTCACACGAAACTGGCTTGGACATTTCATCCTTGCCACCTTCCGTTTTTACGTGACCGCCGCTCCAGGCGCCGTGGCATTGGATGGGCTTGCCATACTTCTGCAGCTCTTTGTCGTAGTAGGCGATGATTTTGTCGGGAGCGTCGTCGGAGATGAACTCCGCGGCCACCACTTTCAACGAGAATCCCGGAATCGAGAGATTTACATTGGCGCTCTTCTGGTCGTCGCTGTTGTCTTTGGGAGCGGGCTTGGCGCCGGGATAGAGGGTCAGGCCGGCGTCGCGGATATCGGCTTGCTCGCTGACGTGCAAATCACCCACGGGAGACTTGATGTCAACGTGCTTCTCGCCATCCTTGCTATCGTTGTTCGTATTGATGCTGCATGCCGGAAGAACGCCCAGCGCGGCAAATAGTGCGGAAAACAACGCACCCTGGGACAGCTTTGCGATAACGTTACGGTTGGTCGTTTTGTGGTTGAACATGGGAGGAATCTCCTGAGCTGGGTTGAGCGGGAATTAGGCGGACGGGGCGCTCGATCCCCTCGCCCCGGGATGCGATCCCCGGAATCGTAACAGGCAGATGACCGCCGATCGGGATCTCGCCGAAGATGGCCTTCACGGCCGCGGTTTCCGACACGGTGGCATTGGAAAACGCGCACAGATAATTCTGGATGGCGGGAAAATCCTGCACCACATAAGGATTGCCCATGGCCAGCACGACGGTGCGCTCGGCGGCGCGATCGAGGATCGCTCCGAGCAATGCCCCGGTGGCGTCGTCCATGGCAACGGTATTCGTCAAGCCTCCTCCAGCGGCACGCATGGCCTTGCCCGCAACCGGAACCACATAGAGCGCAGCGATCACGTGCTCGGCCGCTTCCACGGCTCCCACAACGGGAGCCTTCATGCCGGCGGCCGAGCGGGCATCGAGATAGATCACGCGGGCGTCAGGCACACGGTCTAGTATCTCGCGTTCGAGCATACGTCCAGAGTCGGTGCGCAGGTCGTCGGAGAAAATCACCACGACGAGACGGTTGCTCACCGCTGTCAAGGATTGATACGGAAGAACGGACTCCGCAGTTCCAATAGGAGTTTCAACAGCTTGCAGCGGAATCACCTTACCGTTGTCGCGGACAAGCGTAATCGCTTCGTCGGCAATGCGCTGGCCGACGGCCAGATTCTCCGGCTTTGCAACCTCGCTGGAAAGTTGACTGGGGTCCACCAGCCGCGCCTTATTCAGGCCGAGAGAAGCCTTTAATTCCAGGATCTTGCGCACGGATTGATCGAGCCGCTGGCGGTCGATTTCGCCGTTGCGTACCGCCTGCAGCACGGCGCGGTAGCTGGCGTCGAGATCGGCCGGAATGACCAGCATGTCATTGCCGGCCTGGAAGGATTCGACCGCGGCCCGGCCGATATCCTTCGCGTACAGGCGCGTCAAACCCGCCATGTCAAGGGCGTCGGTCACGACCAGCCCTTTGAATCCCATTTCTTCTTTGAGCAGTCCGCTCACAATCGTCTTGGAAGTTGTGGCCACGCGGTTGGGGACGGGGTCAAGAGCGGGAACGGTCACGTGCGCGACCATCACGGCATCCACGCCTGCCGCGATCGCTTGCCGGAACGGCGGCAACTCAACCGCATCGAGGCGCGCACGGTCGCCGGTGACCTGCGCTATGCCGAGATGAGAATCGGTAGCGGTGTCGCCGTGCCCGGGAAAGTGTTTGGCCGTGACCAGCATGCCGCCTTGGTGAGCGCCCCGGATGTAGGCCGCCACGAAATCGCCCACCTGCTTCGGATCTTCTCCGAAGGAACGTGTGTTGATAATGGGATTCGCGGGGTTGGAATTCACGTCAGCATCGGGGAAGAAATTCCAATGCACTCCGATGGCGCGCGCCTCCAGTGCGGTGATGCGGCCAAAAGCTTCGGCATTTTCCGTTTTGCCGGTCGCTCCAAAAGCCATGGCGTGGGGGAAAACGGTAGTGCCATTCAGACGCATGGATACGCCACGCTCGAAATCGGCCGAGATAATGAGGGGCAGTTTGGATGACCTTTGCAGCCGGTTCAGCAGCTCGGCGGCAACCTCGGGCTGGCTCTTGAGCAGAACAGGGCCATCCACCGGGACACTCATGACCAGCGATCCGATGTGATATTTGCGCACATTGTCGCGCAGCCGAACGAAGATGGGATCGGCGTCATTCAGGAATTGCACTCTCACCCAGATGGCGAAAACCTGGCCGACTTTCTCTTCGGGCGACATCTTGCGCAACGTCTTGTCGGCCCACTTGCGCCCGGCTCGGTCGAGATGGACGGGACCAGCCGGCAGAAATTTTTCTTTGCTCTTGTCTTTAGCAAAGCAAAACACGGTGCCTAGCAGGAGCGCGGTAAGAAGAAGACTTCGGATCATGCAATTGACAATAGCAAAAGTAGATGGGGGACGTCCTGCATCCGGCTGGGGACCTCTTTCAAATTTGCGGCTCGATAGTTGCAATGGCTTCCGCCTGGATGGCGGGATCGTCGCCAAACCCGGCCAGCCAACGCACATCCGGCTCTCTCCGGAACCATGTGATCTGGCGCTTGGCGTAGTTGCGATGCGCCTGTTGCGCGGCATTGAGCGCCGATTCGCGATCCAATTCGCCGCGCAAAAACTGGACCGCCTGCTTGTATGCTAACGACGCGAGCGGGCGAGCTTGGTCGCCATATTTCGCGAGAAGCCGTTCCGTTTCGGCGATTAGTCCGTCGTCAAACATCTTTACGGCCCGTTGATTGATGCGGGCATAAAGAACTTCGCGCTCCGGATTGAGTCCCAGACGCAGAATGCGAAAACCGTGCAGCGGTTCGCGACCCTGCTCCCAAAGCTCGGTTATGGGGCGGCGCGAGGCCATGCACACCTCGATCGCGCGAATCATCTTGGGAACGTCATTAGTGTGAATGCGGTTTGCTGCCGAAGGGTCGAGCCGCCGCAGGATGCGGTGCAGGTACTCAGCCCCGTGCTCCTCGGCGCGGTTGCGCAGGCGGTTGCGCAGGTCTTCCGACCGCTGCGGACCAGGGAAAAGTCCTTCGACGAGAGCGCGGAGATAGAGTCCAGTTCCTCCGCTGACGATGGGCAGGTGTCCTCGCCGCTCAATTTCGCGCAGAACGATCTCGCGCAGAATCTGCCGCGCCTGGCGAGCATATTCTCCAGCACTGACGCCGGCGAGAGGATCCACACAATCCAGCAGGTGATGCGGAATTTCGGCACGCTCCGCCGCACTGGGCTTGGCCGTGCCGATTTCAAATTCGCGGTACATCGCAACCGAGTCGCAGTTGACGATCTCGCCGCCAAAGCGCCGCGCGATAGCGAGCGCCAGAGCGGTCTTGCCGCTCGCCGTGGGACCCAGCACGACGACGACCAGCGGTTCGCGGTCTGTCACTTTCCGAACCTCGGCAACTTCGCCACCTTCAGCGCGCGCTCCAAGGGATGTACCGCCAGTAGCGGATGATGGTGAGAATCAGCAGAAGAACCGCCATGAGAAGCAATCCGGTGGCTTCGGCGGCGTAGATGGAATGATGGTGCTGATGCTTGCTGTCAGCGACCGGCTTCGGTGGGGTGGGGGCGTTCACGCCGCTATTGTAGCCTTTTCGGTCGATGGTCGTAAGTCGTTGGTCGTTAGCCAACATTATTCGTAAACCTGCCTCGCGAACGGCCGTAGACTAACGACCAACGACTGCCTCGCGGTACACTACGGGCGCGCCGCGATGCCGATTCCTCATTCCAACTCTCGTTCCAACCGCGAAGCCACGCTCTTGCGATTCGGCGTTTTTGAAGTCGATCTGGCAAGCGGAGAGCTGCGCAAGAACGGCGCTCGTATCCGGCTGCAGGAACAGCCGTTTCAAGTTCTCGCCGCGCTGCTCGAAAACGCCGGCCAAGTCGTCACTCGCGACCGCCTGCGCGAAACAATCTGGCCCGCCGATACCTTCGTCGATTTCGATCACAGCATGAACACCGCGGTGAACAAGGTTCGCGAGGCGCTGGGCGATTCCGCCTCGAGTCCGCGCTTCGTCGAAACCCTGGCCCGTCGCGGATACCGCTTCATTGCCCCCGTCGAGAGCATCGTGGCGGCAGAGGACAACGGCACCGGGACGGGGACGCCCGCGCCCCGCAGCCTGCACCCCGAACTGCATGTGCCCGTTCCCCGGCGCGGATGGGTGCGCGCGCTTTTCGCGCTGATTCAGGTGATGTATCTCATCTTCTATGTGAGTGGACTCGCCCACCTGCGTGATGCAGACCGTGTCGCCAGCAGCTTTCTCCCGGGCTGGAGAGCGCTCGTTATCGCGGGGGCAGTGTTGGTGACAGGAGCGGCGGGCATCCCGCTGCGGTTCTATTTGCTGTCTGCGGTCGCTTTCGATTTCCGCAAGCTGGGCTGGACATTTGGGCGGCTCTTCCCGTTTGTCCTGGCGCTGGATCAGCTCTGGGCCATCGCGCCGTTCCTCCTGCTGCCGCAGATCGGCGTGGGCTTGGCATTTGCCGCGACCGCGGCTTTGCTTTACGTGCCTTTTTCGGAGAGAACTCTGGTCCGTATGGCTTATCCGATTGAGAGCTGAGATTCAGACGCCAGCCCGCAGCCTAGGCCAGCAGCTTTGCTGCTTCCTTGGCGTAGTAAGTCAAGATTATGCTCGCCCCGGCGCGGCGGATGCAGATGAGCGATTCCATCATCACGCGCTCGCGGTCGATCCACTGGTTGCGGGCCGCAGCCTCGATCATCGCGTACTCGCCTGATACCTGATAAGCCGCCAGCGGCAGGTCAAAGCGGTCGCGAGCCGCGGCAATCACATCCAGGTAGGGCATAGCCGGCTTGACCATGATCATATCGGCGCCCTCTTCGACGTCCAACTCGATCTCGCGCATGGCCTCGCGAATATTGGCCGGATCCATCTGGTAGGAACGGCGATCCCCGAACTGCGGCGCGGAATCAGCCGCCTCGCGGAACGGGCCATAGAAACCGGACGAGAACTTTGCCGCATAGGAAAGAATGGGAGTATTTTCGAAGCCAGCTTTATCGAGCGCCCCGCGAATCGCTCCGACTCGTCCGTCCATCATGTCCGATGGCGCGATGATGTCCACGCCCGAGCGCGCCAGCGAAACCGAGGTGCGTGCCAGCAACTCCAGGCTCGCGTCGTTCACGATCTCGAACTCAGGTTGCGCCGCCGCGCGGGTCGCAGCCAGAGCCATCTGTTCGATCACCTTTTGTTTTTCCTTGGGACCCTTGACCGCGATTGCCATTGCCTTGCTTACGTCTCTTGCCGCCGCTCCCAGCGAGTGCGGCCCGCCCGTTTGCGCCACGATGCCGCAATGTCCGTGCGACATGTACTCGCACAGGCAAACGTCGCCCATCACCAGCACGTCGCGCACCTCACTCTTGATGGCGCGCGCGGCTCTCTGCACGATGCCATCTTCGGCCCAGGCGCCGGTGGCAACCTCATCTTTTTTCTCCGGCAGCCCGAACAATATGACGGAAGGCACTCCCAGAGCACGCGTCTCGCGTACTTCCTTCACCGCTTCGTCCACCGAAAGGTTGAAGACGCCGGGCATGGAGCGCACTTCTTTCCGGATTCCCGTCCCGGGGCAAACGAACAGTGGATAGACCAGAGTTTCGGGGGTGAGCCGGGTCTCGCGGACCAGGGTGCGCAGGGTTTCAGTGCGCCGCAAACGGCGCATGCGGTTAGCGGGGAATGCCATGACCAATAATTCTAGCAGCCACCGCCCGCAGCGCGCACGATTCGATCATTTCAATTTGCCCTCATCGCATTCCGGTGAAGCCGTTACTGTGGTGACCCTCAATAGCCAATCCGTGACCTAAACATGGCGTGACAAAACGTCATATGATAGAAAAAGTGTCTTTCCGCCCTATCCCGTCGCTCCTCTGGGGAGTTGGTCTGCTGTTGGTCTTTGCTCTGGCTCCTGCAGTATTTCCGAGCCCCTTCTTTCGCCTGGCGCTGGGTGACCTGGTTCCGCTTTTGGTGATCGCGGTTGCATGCATCCCCTGCGCCAGAAACGCCTTCGACAGCCGTGGGCATACCCGCCTGTTCTGGAGCCTGATGACGGCGGGCATGGTCATGTGGACTTTCAACCAGGCGATGTGGACGTGGTATGAAGTTGTGATTCGCAAGCCGCTGCCCGACCCCTTCCCGGGAGATGTCGTGTTGTTCTTGCACGTCGTCCCCATCATGGCGGCCGTGGCGATCCACCCCCATCACGCGGAAGAGCGCGAGGGGATGTTGCCGAGCGCGCTGAATGTCTTCATGGTGCTGGTGTGGTGGGTGGTGGTGTACGCCTTCTTCGTGTTTCCCGAAGAATACATCGTTGGCAATGTTGCAGTGTCCAACCCACGTTGGGATGCGCTGTATATTGCCGAAAATACGATCCTGATTATCGCGTCCGCATCGGCATTCTTCACCAGCTCCGGAGCGTGGCGCGGCGTCTATCGCAACATTCTTTGCGCCAGCATTCTCTACGCCTTCTCCTCAGAGGCCATGAATGCCGCCATCGCGCGTGGCACCTACCAGACAGGCGGAATCTATGACCTGCCGTTCCTTGCCGCTATGCTGGGCTTTCTCTGGGTCGCCATCGACGGGCGCCGCCGACTGCGCGATACCCAGGGGACGCCGACAATTACACGTGCCCGCCGTCCGATCGCTCCTCAACTTGCGAGGCTAGCCCTGCTCTCTCTGCCGTTCATGGGATATTGGGCATTGTTCCTGAGCCACGACCAGCCCTATCTGCGCCAAATCCGTTTTGCGGTGGCCATGGGCGGTGTAGCCCTGCTGGCCTTTGGTGTTTTCCTCAGACAACACCTGTTGGACCAGAGGCTTCTGCGGCTGCTCAACCATTCGCACCGGAGCTACGACAACATGCAACGCCTGCAGGGAAGAGTGATTCAACAGGCCAAGCTGGCTTCGCTTGGAGAACTGGTCGCACTGGCTGCCAGCGAACTGGAGTTCCCGCTGTTGGCTATCCTGTCTAGCTCCGAGCGCATGGCCAGCAGCAACCTCAGCCGTGAGCAACTCTCCCACGCACAGAAAATCGGCCAGCAGGCGCGACGCACGCGTGAACTCGTCGGCGATCTGCTCAGTTTTGCCAAGATGACTCCGGGAGAAAAGAGCCCTATCGAACTGAAGCCGCTTTTGCAGCGCGCAGTGCAAATGGAAGGATTCAAACTGGAAAACAAGCGAATCAGCCTGAGCGTGGAAAGTAAAGATCCGCTGCCTCGCGTTCTCGGTAACCCCAACCAGCTCTTGCAGGGTTTCCTTCAGATCATCGAAAACGCCGTGGACGCGTTGCATGAAAGCGGCGGCGGGCGTCTCCAGGTTAGCCTCTGGCGCGAGGCTGATGAAGTGGTCGTGCAGTTCGCCGACTCCGGTCCCGGTCTGCGCGATCCCGAGCGCGTCTTCGATCCTTTCTACACCACCAAGCCGGTCGGCAAAGGTACTGGTCTCGGACTCAGCGCCACCTACGGCGTAATTCAGGACCACAAGGGACAGATTACTTGCTATAATCGGCCCGAAGGCGGCGCCGTGTTTGAAGTTCGTCTCCCCGTACTTGGAGCCAACGCCCCCTTTGCCGAAGCGGCGCGCCTCTGAACGCCGCTGTCCTGGTATTGCCCTTCTATCCGCCGCTCGCGATGATTGCATCGGCCACGCGTGCTGCCTCCACCGCAAATCGTACATCGTGCGTCCGAATGATGTGTGCGCCTTTCAATATCAGACTTGTTTCCGCAGCCAGCGTCCCGTGAAGGCGTTCGGCAACCTCCGCATCCTGTCCATCACGCGCCAGCGTTCGTCCAATAAATGACTTGCGCGACACTCCAGCCAGCAGCGGAAATCCAATCTGCTGCAACTCGGCAAAATGCGCCAGCAGCGGATAGTTCTCTTCGAAGCGCTTTCCGAATCCAAACCCCGGATCGAGCACCAGATGATCGCGCTTGACGCCGGCCAGCGTCGCCGCCTCTGCCCACTGTCGCAATTCCCGCTTCACCAACAGCACCGGATCGCCAATCGGCGGCAGCGACTGCCACTCGTCAGGCCGCCCGCGCGTGTGCATCAGCACCGCTCCCACTTTGAGTTCAGCCAGGGTTTTCGTCATTTTCGGATCCCAGCGGAACCCGCTGACGTCATTCACAATTTCTGCCCCGAGATCCACCGCGGCTCGCGCCACACTCGCCTTGTAGGTATCGACGCTGATCACCGCATTCGGCCGTCGCCGCTTCAAATCGCGGATCACGGGCAGCACCCGCCTGCGCTCTTCTTCCTCGGATACCGGTTCGGTCGTGCCCGGGCGCGTCGATTCTCCACCTACGTCAATGATGGCCGCGCCTTCGTCCTGTAACTGCTCGGCCCGGACCACGGCCTTTTCGGCATCAATGTAGAGTCCGCCGTCGGAAAACGAATCGGGAGTTACATTGACGACGCCCATGATCAAAGTGCACCGACCCAACTCCAGGACTCGAGTGCCGAGGTGCCACTGAAAAATTGCCCGCATGTTGCCGCTATTCTAGAACGAACCCCATTTTTCCTCGATGTTACAATCCACCTCATGTTGCGCTGGCGATCAGCTGCGTGTCTCGTCTCCAGCCTCCTTCTGGTAGGCGCGCCGCTGCTGGCTGCACCCGTCAAGCCTGTACCGGAGCGGCCGTTACAGGATCGCATCGCCGCTGTACTCGGCGCCCCTGATCTTGCTCGTGGCTTCTGGGGAATCGAAGTCGTTTCTCTGTCGTCCGACACAGCATCTGACAAAACGTCCGACAAGACGGCGGGAAAAATCTTGTACTCGCAAAACGCGGACAAGCTCTTCACGCCCGCTTCGAACACCAAGCTCTTCACCACCGCCGCGGCGCTGGCCCTGATCGGTCCCGACTACAAGTTCCGCACCACGGTCGAAACCACCGGCACGCTCGACCGCTACGGCCGCCTCAACGGAGATCTCGTGTTGGTTGGCCGCGGCGATCCGAATCTCTCTGGACGCGAACTGCCCTACGATCTCAAGACCCAACGCAACGACGACCCCATTCAGGCTCTGGAATCACTGGCCGACGCGCTGGTGCAAAAAGGGGTGAAATTCGTCGACGGCGACATCGTGGCCGACGACTCCTGCTTCGCCTTCGAGCGCTATGGCGAAGGTTGGGCGCAGGACGACCTGGTGGGAGAAGACGGCGCGCCCGTTTCCGCCCTGACCATCAACGACAACGTAGTCTTCGTTAATGCTCTGCCCGCCGACCGCCCCGGCGAAAAGGCGTTTGTCAGCGTCACGCCTTTCCCCGAGTACTACCGCATTGACAATCGCATCATCACCACTCCCGCCGGCACGGGACGCAAGTTTTTCGTGAACCGCGAGCCCGGGTCAACTGTGTTGACGCTCTGGGGCAACATGCCGCTCGATGATGCCGGCGCCAAAGAAGCTCTGGCCATCGAGGACCCCGCCGAGTTTGCCGCCGGTCTGTTCCGCCAGTTACTGGAGAAGCGCGGCATTGTAATCTACGGAAAGCAACGCACGCGCCACACCGAACTCGCTTCCCTATCCACGTTCAGCGTGACCGCTACTGCGCCCGCGCGCGGAGGCAGGGACAATGACGGGCAGCCGCGTCCGCTCAGAACCGATCAACCCTTAACGCTCGCCAGTTATGAATCCAAGCCGCTGCTGCAGGATGTCCGCGTGGTCAACAAAGTCAGCCAGAACCTGCACGCCGAAATTCTGCTGCGCCTGCTGGGACGCGAGCGCGGCAACGCGGGAACGGTGGAAAGCGGTCTTGAGGTGCTCAGCGGATTTCTGACGCAGGCGGGAATCTCGAACGACCAGTATGTTTTCTACGACGGCTCCGGACTCTCACGCCAGAACCTGGTAACTCCCCACGCTATCGTGCAGCTACTGCGCTATTGCTCGACGCAGCCCTGGGGCGCCGACTACAAGGCGACCCTCCCGATCTCTGGCGTGGACGGCACGCTATCCGACCGTTTTGGTTCTCCCCACCTGCAAAACCGGGTTATGGCGAAAACCGGCTCACTGGGCGGGGTGAAGGCGCTCTCCGGATTCGCGACCACCGATTCGGGACAAGTCGTCGTTTTCTCCATCCTGTCGAATAACTTGAATCTTCCGGGTAAGCGAGTTACTGACGCGATTGATGCGTTAGTGGAGGCGATTGTGGAGGATGCGCCGGCGGGACGCTGAAAGGAGGGGTGCAAATGCTGGCTGCCAGCAAGATCGTTGGTTTCGTTCCTACTAAAGACTCCGCGAAAGCAAGAAGCTTCTACGAAGGCAAACTAGGGTTCCAATTCGTCAGCGATGACATGTTTGCCTTGGTCATGAGAGCCGGTGAAACCCTGATCCGTATTGCCAAGGCGAAGGATTTCACTCCTGCGCCATACACGGTCCTCGGCTGGGAAGTTTCTAATATCGAGGAAATCGTTGCCTGGCTTCAGAACAGGGGCGTCGCGTTTGAGAAGTATCCCTTCGTGCAGGATAAAGAACTAGGAATCTGGACCACACCCAATGGCGACAAAGTTGCCTGGTTCAAAGATCCCGACGGCAATGTGCTTTCCGTCAGCCAGCATGTCTAGCGTCGGAGGTCTACCCAGCGGCTAGAGGCTTCACCCAAGAATCCCCATCTTCTTCCCCACCCGCTCCAGCACTTCGAGCGCCTGCTGCAGTTCTTCTTTGGTATGCGTGGCGGTCATGATGGTGCGCACGCGCGCTTTCCCTTCGGGGACGGTGGGGAATGCGATGCCGGTTCCGAGCACGCCTTCCTTAAACAGTTCGCGGGAAAAATCCATGGTCTGGCGGCCGTCGCCAATGATGATGGGGGTGATCGGCGTTTCGCTGGCGGGAGTGGTCTGGCCTCCGATGTTGAAGCCGAGCAGGCCTAGTTCTTTTTTCCAGAAGCGGGTGTTGGCCCAGAGCTGCTCCATCCACTGCGGCTCGGTTTCGAGAACGTCGAAGGCGGCGATGCAGGTGGCCGCGACCGACGGCGGATGTGACGTCGAAAACAGAAAAGGTCGCGCGCGATGATAAAGAAAATCGATCAGATCGCGCGTGCCACAGACGTAGCCGCCGAGAGCGCCGATCGCTTTCGACAAGGTTCCAACCTGAATGTCGACGCGCCCGTGCATTTTGAAATGATCGACAGTGCCGCGTCCGTTGCGGCCGAGCACGCCGGAAGCGTGCGCGTCATCGACCATCATGATCGCGCCGTATTTCTCGGCCGCCTCGCACAGGCCGGGCAGCGGGCCGATGTCGCCGTCCATGGAGAATACACCGTCGGTAATCAGCAGTTTCTTCCCCGGCTCGTTCTTCACGCTGGCCAGTTGCTCTTCGGCGTGGGCCACGTCTTTGTGACGGAAGACGAGAATCTTGGCGCGTGAAAGACGGCAGCCGTCGATGATCGAGGCATGATTGAGTTCGTCGGAGATGATGTAGTCGTCTTTGCCGAGAAATGCGGAGACGGTTCCCGCGTTCGCCGTAAATCCCGACTGGAAAACTACGCAGGCCTCGACGTTCTTGAAGCGCGCGATCTTCTCTTCCAGCTCCATGTGGATTTTCATGGTGCCTGCGATGGTGCGCACCGCTCCCGATCCGACGCCATACTTGCGCGTGGCCTCAAGCGCCGCTTCGCGCAGCTTGGGATGCGTCGTGAACCCTAGGTAATTGTTTGAGGCGAGATTGATGACGCGCTTGCCGTCGAAGGTACAGACGGGCGCCTGCTCGTCATCCAACACGCGCAATTTGAAATGGGTGCCCTTGGCTTTGAGTTCGTCGAGTTGATCGGTCAGGAACGAAAGCGGATTGGTGCGCGTGGCAGTGGGCATGGCTTACCTCTTAATATGTGCTAAACGTCCCGCTTTCGCGTAGAGACGCGGCTTGCCGCGTCTCAGCAGCGCCGACAAACTCGACGGCGAGAAAGCAGAGCTGTTAAGTCCGCTGAAACGGGGCAAGCCCCGTCTCTACAGCGGCATGTGTGATAGTTTACCGCGACTCGTCCGTTATCCCGCCTTGGCCTGACCGAGCGCCGCTAGCTGGCCGTTGGTCGCGCGCAGATATTCGTCAGGCGCGATCAGAATCTGCAAGCCGCGAACACCCGCCGAGATAGACACTACGTCGAACAGTTCGATGGTCTCGTCCACGTACACTGGAAAATCGCGCTTGGCCGCGAGCGCCGTCACTCCGCCGCGAATGTAGCCGGTGAGCGCTTGCAGTTCTTTTACCGGGACGAGTTGAATCTTTCGCTCTCCCGCCGCGGCCGCCAGCGCCTTCAGGTTGAGTTCTTGATCCCCCGGGATCACCGCCATAACAACTCCCTTGCGGTCGCTTTTTCCTTCAACCCGCGCGACAAGCGTCTTGAAAACCTGCTTCGGCGGCAGTCCAATTTTGGCGGCAACCGTTTCCGCGGCCAGGTCGTCGGGATCCACCTCGTACTCGCGCAATTCGTAGCGGATTCCCATCTGATCGAGCAGCCGCGCAGCATTTGTCTTTTGAGCCGTTTTCACGTTGTATAGTGTCCAATCATTGTTTGAGGAGGCTTATCGTGCGTCTTCTGCTGCATTGGATTCTAAGCGCTGTAGCGGTATGGATCGTTGCCCATGTGGTGCCGGGCATCAGCGTAAGCGGTCCGATGGCGGCGCTGATCGCGGCTGCGGTCATCGGTCTGGTCAACGCAACGCTCGGACTATTGCTCAAGATCGTAACCTTCCCGCTGACGATCTTGACCCTCGGCCTGTTCTGGTTTGTGATCAACGCGCTGATGCTGGAGGTGGCGGCGGCGTTCGTGCCCGGATTCCATGTGCTTGGCTTCGTGGCGGCTTTTATCGGGGCCATCGTGCTGAGCATCGTGAGTTCGGTGTTGCAGTGGATAGTCATGCCGAAGCGCAGGACCTAACTAAAGATATCGGGTGCATTGGGTCCAGAATTATAAGGTGGGCCGCTGCCGTAGCGCACCGAAAACACCCTTCACCTGCTGCTCCGTGGCATCGAGCGATCCGGAGTTGTCGATCACGAAATCGGCGGCTTTGATTTTCTCTTCGTCCGGCATCTGCGCCGCCATACGGCGAGTCACCTCGGCGCGGGCCGCGTCTTCGGAAATTCCCAAGCGGCGGGCAAGACGCGCAATGCGCTGTTCGGGATGGCATGTCACGACGATTAAACGGTCGAAACGGCTGCCGGCGCCCGCTTCGAGAATCAGGGCAGCTTCGACGATGGCGATAGCGTTCGGATCGCGTTGTCCGATTTCTTCCATCCATTCGTTTTCGTGTGCGATCACGGCGGGATGAACAATTTCGTTCAGCTCCTGCACGCGCGGGGCGGCGCCGCCGGGCTTGCCGAATACGACTTCGGCCAGCCGGGAACGGTTGATGCTTTCGTCGGGATTCAAGATTTCACGCCCGAAGCGGCGGACGACTTCCTCATAGACGGCGCGGCCGGGATCCATGAGCGCGTGTGCGACGGCATCGGACTGGATCAGATGCGCTCCGAGCTTGACAAACATCTCGCCGACAGCAGACTTACCGCAAGCGATGCCGCCAGTGAGGCCCAATTTGAGCAATCGCTCGTCTCCTAAACCTCTGCAATCTGACCTCTCACCTCTGACCTTCTCTCCCGCGCCGCAGCATCGCGGCTTTCACCGTGTTGGCCATCAACATGGCGATGGTCAGCGGGCCGACGCCTCCGGGAACGGGCGTGATGGCGCCGGCAATTTCGGCTACCTCAGGGTGAACGTCGCCCACCAGGGTTGCGCCTTTGGCCAGAAACGTCTCTTCGCGCTTTTTGTTCCCGGCAAAGAAGCGGTCGAATTCTTTTCGGTCCGTGATCTTGTTGATGCCGACATCGATCACGGTGGCTCCGGGCTTCACGTAGTCGCGGGTGACCATGCCGGCGCGGCCAATGGCCGCCACCAGGATGTCGGCACGGCGGCAAACTGCGGGCAGATCGCGCGTCTTCGAGTGGCAGACGGTGACGGTCGCGTTCTGATTCAGCAGCAGCATGGCTACCGGCTTGCCAACAATGTCGCTGCGCCCAACGACCACGGCTTCCTGTCCGGCGACCGGAATCGCGCTGCGCTTCAGAATTTCCATGACGCCGGCAGGCGTGCAGGGCACCAGGCCGGGACGCTGCGTGGAAAGGTAGCCCACGTTCATGGGATGGAAGCCGTCTACGTCTTTGGCGGGATCGACCGCCAGCAGGACTTTCTTGGCATCGACATGCGCGGGCAGCGGCAACTGGACCAGGATGCCGTCGATTTCGTCGCGGCGATTCAGATCGGCGACGAGCGCAAGCAGTTCTTCGGTGGTCGCGCTTTCGGCGGGGGTGTGTTGTTCGCTGTAAAGGCCGACTTCTTCCGAGCTCTTGACTTTGCCGCGAACGTAGACCTCCGATGCGGGGTTGTGCCCGACCAGCACCACGGCGAGCCCGGGGCGCAGACCCGATAATGCCAGGGCTTTGACTTGGGCGGTAACCTCCGCACGGATTTCAGCTGCTATTTTGGTTCCGTCGAGAAACCTGGCTGCCATCGCACCTCGCTGCGGCGTAGTGAATTGAAAGGCGATTCTATCGCATTGGCGGCCGCTCGACCTTGTGAGACTGCGGCCCAGTTCTTAACCACAGGGGGCACAGAGGATCACAAAGGAATTTGGGACCTCACGAAGCGCTACAATAGAGCCCCTATGATTTCTCAGGATCTGCTTGACATGCTGGTCTGTCCGGTTTGCAAGACGCCGGTGGTCCTCGGCGCGAACGGGGAGAGTCTGAAATGCGGCGCATGCCGCCGGGTGTACCCCATTCAGGACGACATCCCAATCATGCTGGTGGACGCCGCGAAGATTGACGCCTGACTCCTGACTCCCGACACGCCCTGAACCAACAGGCGACACCCTCCCGCCACGAAACGACATTTTGTGTCATTTTGGCAACGGGTGGCGTTTTGCGTCTCCTGCTCGCCCGCCGGTGATATCCTCGCAACCTTTTGCAAAATCTCGGGTTATGAACACTAGAGGTTCCAGGAAGCCGGCTCAGGTGGTGTACCAAAGTTCCGGCATTTCGATTGCATGTAACGTATCCGGTTGCCGATGAATCTAAGTGGGCAACAGGCAGGGAGGTCGCAAGTGAGAATGGCCATGAAAGAGCGATTTACAGTGACCGAGCTGTGCGCCTTGCGAAACGACCTGATCCAGGGAGGCATGGTCGATTCCCGGGAAGCCGCGGAACTGTTGCAGGTTTTCTTGATGGGGCGGGGCTATGGTGTTTCGCCGGCAGCGGCCATCGACGCCGCCGGCCGGGTTGAAATGGCGGGCTGTTCTCTACCGGTGCTGGAGCGCGAACTGGAAGGGCTCGCACTGGTAATGTGAAGTTTCGGCAAGCTTAGTACATTAGGTAAAACGAGGTTAACGGGAAACTGATCTAGCTCAACTCAGCGATTGACGGTTTCTCAGTACGAAACGCCGGGCCAACTGCCCGGCCTTTTGTATTTTTGGGTGGATTCTGCTGGTCGGCGGCACACGACGCTAGAGATCCTCAACCGTCTTTTGCAGCTTCCGCGCGATCTTCTCGGGATCCGTTTCTGGCGCGAACTGCATGGGCTTGCCGATGTGCACCTGAATCTTTCCGGGCGCGGCAAACTTCTTCCCCGCGTGCTTGATCTCAAACAAACCATCGATCCGCATCGGCAGGATGGGGATGCGTAGATTGTTGGCGAGCAGGCCGATTCCGGAGCGGAAGGGGCCAAGCCTGCCGTCTTCGCTGTGCTTGCCCTCCGGAAATACCAGTACGCTGAAGCCGCGATCGACGGCTTCTCCGGCGTAGGCGAAGCTTTTGCGGAAGCCGGACTGGCGCGGCAGGGGGAACAGGTTAAGCAGGGCGACAGCGAGCGTCCACTGCACGCGGTTGTAGATCCGTTTGAGCCAGGCCCGATCCGGAGCGGGCGAACGCAACACTTCGAGCGCTTCGCCGCGGGTTGCTGTTGCCAGTTTGTGGCGGATGGATGCGGGAAGCGCGAACTGGACAAGGCCGACATCGACATCGGAGATGTGGTTGCAGATGACAAGCAGTGGGCCGCGAACCCCCCGCAGGTTCTCGCGTCCGGTCACGCGAGGCCATCCCAGAAGAAGCACGGCCGGACGTGCCAGCAGATAGTGCGATGCCAGACGCAGCCAGGTAGTCGGCCAGTGAAGGGTCCACCGTGGATAGTGAAATGCGGGAAAGGCTGTGAGTCGTTGATCGTTAGTCGCTGGTCGTTCGGAGCGTTTGCCAACGACTAGCGACTGACGACTAGCGACTGACCTGTCTTGCAGCAGTTTTTCCAGGTCGCCGACGGTAGTTGCATTCGCGAAATTCGTCTCGTTCAGATCGATCTGGTAGCGGTCTTCGAGCGCGCCGAGCAGTTCGACTCGCTCGAGAGAGTTTAGCCCCAATCCACTTTCCAAGGTTGCGTCCGGCGTCAGGTTCCGTGCGGCGCGTCCGGTGATTCGCGTCAGCAATTCAATGAGCGGGCCGGCGGTGTTCTCGGATGATTGTCCGCGAAGGGCTTCATCGACCGCATCACGAATCAGGTTGCGGCGCGGCTTTTGAGTGGAACTGCGGGGGAAATCTTCGTCCGGCCAGACGAACCAGGTGCGCATGCGCTGATACTCGGCCAGCATTTCGTTGGCGCGCTCCACGATGGCTTTCACATCGACGGTCTGAGCGTTGCGGTCGCCGAGAATCAGGACGGCGCAGGGCTCAGCATTTCCCCCGCGTTCGAGCCCAACCACAACACAATCCCGAATTTCTTCTTGCTGCCGCAGAGCCGCTTCGAGGTCCTCGGGATAGATGTTCATGCCGGCGGGCGTGACGATCATTTCTTTCTTGCGGCCCTTAAAGAAAAGATTGCCTTGTTCGTCAAGCGCGCCCAGGTCGCCGGTGCAGTACCAGCCTTCGTCTCCGGCAACGGGCCGCAGTTCGTGTCCGTTCCAGTAGCCGCTGGCTACGCCGCTGCCGCGCACGAGGATTTCGCCATCGTCCGCCAGCCTGATTTCGCGTCCGGGTAAGACCTTGCCGATGGAGCCGCGGCTGGTATGAAAAGGATGATTCAAGCTGATCAAGGAAGTCGTTTCGGTTAGTCCGTATCCCTGCACCACGGCGTATCCCAGACGATGCCAGAATTCCTCGGTCTCGCGATCGAGGGCGGCGCCTCCGCTGATCATGGCCAGGAATTTCCATCCGAACTGACGGCGCAGGTCGCGGAAGGTCCACCACCGGCGCAGAAAGTGCTGGCTTTTGGCCGCGATGAAGCGCGCGGCAAAGTTGTCGCGCACGCCCGCGTCTTCGAGATCGCGTTCCATCTTCTGCTTCAGTGAATCGATCATGCGCGGGACGGCCACCAGCACCGAGACTCGCTCCCGGCGGATGGTGGTCATAACCTCGGTCGGATTGAATGTGTTTTCGAACACGACGGTGCCGCCCAGCAGCGGAGGAAGAAAAATTCCCAGGAATTGGCCGAAGACATGGCTCAGCGGCAACAGGTTCAGGAAGCGAATGGGATGCACCAGCCGCTCGTACTTCAGATACTTCTTGATCTCGGTTTCGATGGGGACGAGGTTGCCGACCACATTGGCATGGGTGAGCACGACTCCCTTGGGCTCGGACGTGGTGCCGGAGGTGAAAACGATTTCGAGTGTGTCGGAAGGCTCAATCGGATCGAGACGAAAGCGGTCGGCCGGACGCGCTGCGACTGCGCCTGCCAGGTCGGCTGGATCGAGAGTTGCGATTTCTTCAAAAATCGTTGCTCGCTCGCGCGGACACAAAACCAGTTTCGTCCGCACCTGCCCGCTGATGCGGCGCGCGAAATCGGGGCTGGCGGCGTCGTCCACGGGAACGGCAATGACCCCGCAAAGCGCGCATCCGAGAAACGCCGCCACCCACTCGGCGCAGTTCGGGCCCCACAACAGCACCGCATCGCCCTTGCCAATGTTGCGAGCCTCCAACTCGCGGGCAAATTGATATGCGAGTCCGGCAACCCGCCGGTAGCTCCATCGCTCGCGCCGGTATCCTCGGGGAAACACGTACGCGCAGTCGTTACCCCAGCGCTCGAAATCGTCCAGCGAATCCAGCACACTTGCTCGCACACCTTGTTTAGTAGCACAATTCCGAGAACTTTACAGGTCGGAAGTGCTACGGAACAGAAACTGTACGGGTAATGTGACGTGAATGACTGACGCTCGATGACTGGATCTGTTGGAATTCGCGGCGTTTGGGTTAGCATCGTTTTCGCACTGGCGATGTATGGCCTGATCTCGTGCCAGCCGCCCGCCTCCAATGGCGCAAGTTCGACGCAGTCTACGATGACTGCACGGTTAGAAATCCACCCAACCGGTCCGGTGCGCGACCTCAGCCAGGACGAGGCCGCCGGCGGGCACATTCTGCGCAAGCATGTGGGGCAAACCGATGATCAGCTGCGCGAGCGCCTGGAACGGGAACCTCGCATTACCGGCGCCTCGACCTACGCCGACCGCTCGGCGGCTGAGCACGCCGTGGGCGCAGCCATCGCACAATCCCAAGACCGAATCGAGCGCTGGCTCAACCGCTCCGGTGGACATGCCAACCTGGTGCTGGACTACGATAGCGAAGCTCCGATTGGCCGCACCATGAATCGGGGGGAAAACCAGTCACGGCCGTGCGCGCACGCCCTGGTTGTACTAAAATACGCCGGGCCGAACCAATACTACGTTTTGACTTCTTATCCGGAGTGCCGCTGATGAATCCGAAACCGGAAATCACCACTGCCAACTTTCCCGCGCTGCACACTTTTTTGCGGGGCTACTTCCATGAGGATGTCGCCGATGAGTACGGAACCCCTCCGGAAGCGGCCGATCAATTTTGCGAAGACGCCGAAACCGATGAGCGCATTCCCGTCGCGCGGGAGTGGCAGCAGGTCATGGAATTGACGGGATCGCAGCCTGCCCCGTTGAACGCGGCATTGAAGAAGCTGGGCAGCGCGATTCGCTTGAATGAAGAAGAGATTCCGCAGGTATCGGCCATCTTCGCCCGTTGCCTGGCGGTGAAATCGCATCGGCGGGTGGCCAACGAGTAGCTGAGAACCGCAGCGGCTTTCAGCCGCTGAACAGGCTGCTATGGGCGCGGTCAAGAGGCAAGTTCAGTAATCTCCGGGAAGCGCAGATTACACTTCAGCAAGGCCTTGGTGAGCGCCTGTTCAATCAGGCCCTCGTCGCAGTTCCGCGAGATGGCGATTTCGCTGACCAGCAAGTACCGGGCCCGCTCCAGCATCTTCTTCTCGCGGTAGGAAAGGGACTTGTCCTGACCGAGGATCAGCAGGCTCTTCAGCACCACAGCCACGTCCGAGAGCGCCCCCGTGCGCATGCGGTCAGAATTCTCCTTAAACCGGTCTTTCCAATCGGCCGCGTTGATGCATTCGCCCGAGGAGAGGTAATCCACGATCTTCTGCACCTCGCCGTTGCGCACCACCGGACGCATCCCGACGCTGTCAACGTTGGCGAACGGCACCATGACCTTTAAACTGCTGGTTGCGATTTTCAGCAGGTAGAACTTTTCCACAGAGGTTCCCATGGTCCGGCTGCTGATCTGTTCAATAATTCCGACGCCGTGGTTAGGGTAAACTACCTTCTCGCCAATGTGGAAAACGCGGTCGCCGCTCATGGAGGGCCCCTCGCCCGAGGGAGAATACAGTTTCTAGTCTAGCCGAGCGCCAAGCCCAAGGCAATGAAGAAGAATCGGTGCTGGGCGTCCTATTCGGCCATTTGTCGACCTAAGTCGTTTCGGCTTACCAGGTTGGGCGGGGAACCTCCGCCGCCCGCTGAGCCCGAGTGCCAGTTCCAATGGCCGAGGGTTATAATGCCAAGGTCGATGACCGAACAGATCAAAAAGAAGCTTCGGGACGAACTGAACACGCTCGAGCATGAGCTGGCCTTCGATATCCCCAAAGAGATCAAAAGGGCGGTCGCCATGGGCGACCTCAGCGAGAACGCCGAGTATCACATGGCCAAGCAGCGCCAGGAGTATCTGAAGGCGCGCGTCCGCCAGCTGGGCAAGCGCCTCGCCGACTTGTCGCTGATCAACATGAACAATATCCCCAAGGACAAAGTCGGCCTGGGCTCGACCGTGACGATATTCGACGGCACCAAGAATGAAGAAATGGAATACCAACTGGTGACCAGCGAGGAATCCGATGTGGCTGCCGGCAAAATCTCAACCACCTCGCCGATCGGGCGTGCCCTGCTGAATAAGAAAGTTGGCGACACTGCCATGGTCGTTACCCCCGGTGGCAGCCGCGAAATGGAAGTCCTGAAGCTCTCAACTATGCACGATATCGCCGAAGCCAAGCTGGAAGCGGAGCTGGAAGCACTGCCGGAACCGGAACGGGAAGCAGAATGATCTGCGCTTTTGTGGGCGGGATCATATGACCTGGACCAGCGGAGTCGGACGTGCCTGCGGCGTTCTGCTTGACGCCATCGTGCGCCTGCTCGCGCTCTCGCGCATTAATCCCAACGTTCTGACCCTGATGGGCCTGCTGGTCAACACCTACGCCGCGTTTCTCTTTGGATACGCCAACGGCGACAACCAGCGCCGCATGTTTTTCTATGCCGGCTTGGTCATTATCGGATCGGGATTCTTCGATCTGGTGGATGGCCGCGTCGCCCGCCTCTCGAACCAGGTCACCCGTTTCGGAGGCTTCTTCGATTCCATCGTCGACCGCTACAGCGATGCGTCTCTATTCTTCGGCTTGCTGGTTTTCTACGCCCGCGGCAACCGGTTCTTCTATCTCCTGCTGACTGCGCTGGCCATGATCAGCGCCATCATGGTGAGCTACGCCCGCGCCCGCGCCGAGTCGCTCATCGGCACTTGCCGCGTCGGCTTCATGGAACGCCCCGAACGCTTAGTGCTGCTGATCATCGGCGCCCTGTTCAATGTGATGGCCCCGGTGCTCTGGGTAATCGGTGTGCTTTCCACCATCACCGTGTTCCACCGCGTTCTCTACACCTGGCAGCGGACCACCGAAATGGACGCTCGCGCCAAGGCGGCCTGAACTTTTCCTTTGAGATCGCCGGTGGAGAGCCGGGTATCCCCGCCCGGCTGGACCCTAACCCTACGAAATCGCTGCCACCGGCTCTTCATCGCCGGAAAACTCTTCAGAGGACGGGTCCAGCATAAAACTCAAAACTTCCTGCGGAACCGGCGCGCTCCACACCGGCGAAAACGACTGCCGATGCAGCGGCGAGGGGCCGTGCTCGCGCAAGGCCGCGAGGTGGCGCGGAGTGCAGTATCCCTTGTTCGATGCCAGGCCGTACATGGGGAAGACCGGGTCCCAGGCGGAGATCATGCGGTCGCGCTCCACCTTCGCGAGGATGGAGGCGGCGGCAATCGAGGCCGAAAGCGCGTCGCCGTGAATGATCGCTTGTTGCGGAAGTTCGCAATCGAGCCGGACGGCATCGACCAGAAGATGGTTCGCGGCAGGCGCCAGTTGCTGCACGGCATGGAGCATGGCGAGCCGCGACGCCTGGTAGATATTGATTTGATCGATGCGGGCGGAATCTACGGCGGCCACAGCCCAGGCGATCGAACGCTGGCGAATCAGGAGGGCAAGTTCTTCGCGGCGTTCGGCGGGGAGAAGTTTCGAATCGCGAAGCCCGCGAATGCGGTGCCTTGGATCGAGGATGACGGCGGCGGCTACGACCGGGCCGAAGAGCGATCCGCGGCCGACTTCATCGACTCCGGCAACTTGCTCGGCGCCGGCTGCCCACGCTCGCTTTTCAAAATTAAGCGTGCAGCGCAGTCTCTTCAGCAGGCGCAGCTTGGCAGCGGAGGCGGAAATGCCGGCTTTCGAGGTGGACGCAGACTTGGACACGGAATCTGCTCAGCATCTTCGCCGAAGAAGTGGTGCGAAGCAAGAGGAGATGTCAGATGGCCCTGTGGAAGCGGGGCTTCGCCCCGCTTAGACGGGGCGGAGCCCCGTCACCACACAGCCAAAACACTATTGCTGCTCGACTTCCTTCAGCCGCGCGGCCTTGCCCTTGAGCTCGCGCAGGTAGTAAAGCTTGGCGCGCCGGACTTTGGCGGAGCGTACGACGTCAATCTTGTCGATGACCTTCGAGTCGATGGGGAAAATGCGCTCCACCCCCTGGCCAAAGCTGATCTTGCGGACGGTGAAGCTAGGCTGCGCGCCTCGCGTCCGGGAAATGACGATGCCTTCGAACGCCTGCAGGCGTTCTTTTTCGCCTTCCCGGATCTTGACCTGCACCTTGATGGTGTCGCCGGGACCAAACTTGGGGATGTCAGTGCGGCGCGATTTCGCCAGCAGTTTTTCGATAATAGGGTTGCGCATAGCGTTTCCTTCCTAACTCTTGCCCTTAATCTGGGCCAGCAATTCCTTGTCTTCCGCCGTCAGCGCCACCCGCTCCAATAAATCGGGACGGTTGCGCAGCGTTTTTGCTAAAGCCCTTTTGCGGCGCCAGCTGCGAATCTGGTCGTGGTTGCCGTTAACCAGCACTTCCGGTACCGCCATGCCGCGAAAATCCGCGGGCCGCGTGTAATGCGGATAGTCGAGCAATCCGCCGGAAACACAGGTCGAACTCGGTCCGTCGCTCGCCAACTCCGCATGCTCAGTGAACGACTCCTGCCGCGTAGAATTCTGGTTGCCGACTGCTCCCGGAATCAGCCGCGTGATCGTGTCCACAATTACCGCGGCACCCAGTTCGCCGCCGCTCAGTACATAGTCGCCGATCGAAACTTCGCGATCGGCCAGGTGATCGCTGATGCGTTCGTCCACGCCTTCGTAGCGTCCGCAGATCAACACCATCCGGTCGAGCGCCGAAAGTTCCGCCGCCAGCGCTTGGTCGAGCCTTCGTCCCTGCGCCGAAAGCAGAATCACCGACTGCTTCGCGCCTGGGCTCAAACGCGCCTCACGCGACGCCACGTCGTCGAACGACTCCAAACATTCAAAGATCGGTTCCGCCTTCAGGACCATGCCCTCGCCGCCGCCGAACGGGCGGTCATCCACGGTGCGGTGCTTGTCTTTCGTGAACGCCCGCA
>Ga0209415_10002217_pt1 | contig 36590 bp, 39 predicted proteins | sample PeaSoiSIISIP2007_FD_187696 | JGI IMG/M metagenome (GOLD analysis project Ga0209415, IMG submission 187696) | Peat soil microbial communities from Weissenstadt, Germany - SII-SIP-2007 (SPAdes) (version 2) | ecosystem: Environmental > Terrestrial > Soil > Wetlands > Peat | place: Germany... | reverse complement strand
ACGACAGCCCGGGCCTCGAGGCCGACGGGCACTGGTCGGTCACGAGCGCGTTCTTCGGGCGTCGCAACGAGCTGTTCGAAGCCGGCATTCCCGAGGACGACCCGCGTTACCCACGGACGGAACACCATGTGTTCCTGTGGACGACGCCGCTCAAGGCGTGCCCATAACAGTGTCGGAGAGCCCGCGTTGCGCGCGTGTCCGCGGAAGAAATGACTATGGATGGCGGACGGAGGGACGGTTATCGGGGAGGGGGGCATTCATGTCCGCGACTGGATCGCGAGAGCCGACTTGACCGACAGACCCAGCCAGCACCCCACACTCAAGATTCCCCGCGTCGCGGCTCCAGAGGGTGCGGCGCGACCCGATGGGCCGAGACGCATCGACTCGAGCTCCGCCACCCTCCCAAGCGGCTACGCGGTCCCCAGGCGCCTCATCGAGTCAGCAGACATAGAGTGGTTCGCGCCGCTGACCGCGCGTGTCCTCGCGTTGGTTGACGGCAGGCGCACGATCCAGCAGATCGCCGACGAGATCCCGATGGCTCTGGGCGAAACCCAGCTCCTGATCGCGGACCTGAGGGAGCGTGGGATCATCGCGGTGCAGTGATCAGCCAGGGGCCGCAGCCTGCTAGTGACGCAGCCCCACGCCAGCTGCGCCGTCCCCCACGCGCGGAGGGCCGCTCTCGTCCGCGCGGTTCTCCTTGTAGGCATGCTCCGGCCCCGGGAACGCTCCCGACCGGACCTCACTTACGTAGCGCTGCATCGCGTCGACGATCGCGTCGCCGAGCTCCGCGTACCGCTTGGTGAACCGGGGCGCGTGACCCCGCGACATGCCGAGCAGATCGGTGCACACGAGCACCTGGCCGTCGCACGCCGCGCCCGCGCCGATGCCAATCGTCGGGACGCCCACCGTGCTCGTCACCTGCTCCGCGACGTCGGGGGGTACCGCCTCGAGGACGATGGCGTACACGCCCGCTTCCTCGAGCGCCACGGCATCGCGGACGATCTTCGCCGCCCCCTCGCTCCCGCGACCCTGCACCTTGAACCCGCCGAGCGCGTGCACGCTCTGCGGCAGCAGGCCCACGTGCCCCATCACCGGCACCCCGGCGCGCACGATGCGACGCACGTGCTCGGCCATGTCTTCGCCTCCCTCGAGCTTCACGCTCTCGAAGGCCCCCTCTTTCACCAGCCGGCCCGCGCTCTCGACGGCCTGCGCCGGCGAGACCTGATAGCTCATGAACGGCATGTCGCCCACAACGTGGGCGCGGACCGCGGCCCGGGCCACGGCGCGGCCGTGGTAGCAGGTCTCCTCGAGCGTGACCGGGAGCGTGTTCGGCAGGCCCTGGACGACCATGCCAAGTGAGTCGCCCACGAGGATGACGTCGATGCCGGCCTCGTCGACGAGGCGCGCCATCGTGAAGTCGTACGCGGTCGCCATCGCGATCGCAGGACCACGGCCCTTCCGGGCGCGGATCTCGGGCGCGGTGACCTTCCTGGCGAGCGCTGCGGCGCCGCGGCCGTTCCCATCGCTGTACATGATTCCTCCGGTCGCGGCCGGGAGGGCGTCGCGGGGCGATAGGCCTCCACGCGCGTTCGGTCCACGCCTGCGATCGAACCTAGCGCCGGGGGGCCGGTCCGGCAAGATGGCCTTGCGCCTTCGCTCGCACTACCTTTGCGGCCGCGTGCGCCAGCCCACCCGAGACAGCGAAACGGCGCGAGTGTCCGGTTTTTCCTGTCTTTTCATCTGGCTCGGCCTGATTTGCTCCACGGGCTGCGAGCGTCCTCCGGACGCCGAATCGCTGAAGGAATGGACCCCATCCGACCACCACTCGCAGGACGACGACAAGGCGGCGATGGGGGCTCAAGGGTCGGGAGCGACGTCTCCCAAGGGCAGCGGCGGCGACGCCCAGCTCGTCGACATCGCCTGGCGACAGCAGTGCACGAGCTGCCACGGCCCGATGGGCAAGGGCGACGGCCAGATGGGGCCAATGGTTCATGCGCCGGATCTCAGCCGCGACGACTGGCAGGCGAAGATCACCGACGCCGAGATGGCCGCGACCATCAAGAACGGCAGGAACCGCATGCCAAAGTTCGACCTGCCGGAGCCCGTCCTCCGTGGGCTCGTCGCGCGCATCCGGTCGCTGCGGGGGCGCCCGTGATCCCGGACGAGGACGGCGTGCCGGCTCCGCCCGACGAGCCCGTCGAGGTCGCGACGCGCGCGGTCCTGGCACGGGGGTCGAACGTGGGGCTGCACGCGGTCGTCCTGTCGGGGAGCGCCAAGGGGACGGTCAAGGCAATCGGGGAGCGGCTGCGGATTGGGAAGGCCCCCGACAACGACCTCGTCCTCGCCGACGACACCGTGTCGCGGCACCATTGCGAGCTGACGCGCGCGCCCGACGGCATCCGCGTGCGCGACCTCGACTCCACGAACGGAACGAAGGTGCAGGGCGCCCGCGTCACGGAGGCGGTCGTCCAGCCCGGCACGGTCCTGAAGGTCGGCGAGGTCGAGGTGGTCCTGCGGGTCGCGCCCCGGAGCGTCGAGGTGATGCCGAGCGACAAGTCGAGCTTCGGCGGCGCCATCGGCCAGAGCCTCGCCATGCGCACGATCTTCGGGGTGCTCGAGCGCATCGCGCCGACCGACGCGACCGTGCTCCTCGAGGGCGAGACAGGCACCGGCAAGGACGTGCTCGCGCGCGCCGTCTGGAGCGAGAGCAAGCGCGCGAAGGCGCCGTTCGTCGTCGTCGATTGCGGCTCGGTGAGCTATTCGCTCCTCGAGAGTGAGCTCTTCGGTCACGAGCGCGGGGCGTTCACGGGCGCGGTCGCGTCGCGTCAGGGCGCGTTCGAGCTCGCGGACGGTGGGACGGTCTTCCTCGACGAGATCGGCGAGCTCCCCCTCGACGTGCAGCCCAAGCTCCTGCGCGTCCTCGAGACGAGGGAGCTGCGGCGAGTCGGAGGCAACCGCGTGCAGAAGACGGACGTGCGCGTCCTGGTCGCGACCAAGCGCAACTTGCAGCGCGAGGTCGAGGCGGGGAAGTTCCGCGAGGATCTGTACTTCCGCCTCGCCGTCGTCCCGGTGACCGTCCCGCCGCTGAGGGCGCGGCGGGAGGACATCCCGCTGCTGGTGGATCACATCCTCCATGCGACCGGCGCAGGCCTCACGGTCAGCGACGAGACGATGCAGGGGCTAGCGGCGCACGACTGGCCCGGGAACGTGCGCGAGCTACGCAACGTGCTCGAGCGGTCCATCTACCTCGCCCGGGCCGCCGGGGGCTCGGAGCTCAGCCTCGTCTCGCTCCCGACATCGAGCAGCGGCACCGTCGAGTCACTGCAGTTCGAGCCCGGAAAGAGCTACCGCGAGACCCGCGCCCGCTACGAGGGCGACTTCGAGCGCCGCTACGTGAAGTGGCTGCTGGCCCGCCACGGCGGCAACGTCAGCGCCGCCGCCCGCGACGCCAAGATGGACCGCAAGCATTTGCACGACATGGCGAAGAAGCACGGGCTGCGGGGGCAAGAGGAAGAGTGAACTAGAACACCGCGACCAGGCTCGCTGTCCCGATGTACGCGCGCGCGTTCGAGATCGGGGTGCCGCCGAGGGTGTACTGCTCGTAGGTGTACCCCGTCACGCTGGCGGAGCCGGCGAGCTTGAAGCTCTCCATGATCCCCAGGATGCGCCCGCGCGCCGGGGTGACCGTCCACACTAGGCGCCCGCCCGCGAGCCAGCTCCAGAACGGAGACAGCTCGCGATCGCCGGTCCAGTACTGCCCCCTCGGCCCGAGCGGCGGCAGGCCCCCCGTGTAGTCGTCGCTCCAGAAGACGGCGCCCGTCTGCTTGTAGCCGCGTCCGCGCGCCATGATGCGCAGCGACTCGCCGAGCCACTTCTCGAACTCAGCCTCCACCGTCCCGCTCTCGATGGCCCATGTGTCGTAGTAGCCGCGCAGCGAGAGCCGTACCGCGGCCTTGATCGACCTCAGGTACCACGCGAGCCGCGCGGTCAACGCCTCGCGCGCTCGCTCCGTGGGCTCGTACTCCTGCGCCTTGATGCCCTCGCCGAGGACGACGCTCCGGTACGGATCGCTCTGGAAGCCGTTGACCAGCTGTCCGGTGTACGTCAGCTGCGTCTCGAACACGGGCGTCCACGACTGCCCCCAGCTGGCCTCGTAGGTGTCGATCCCGATGGCGTGCGTCGTGCGCGTCGGGTCGGCCGTGAAGCACCCGGTCGAGTTCTCGAGGGCGAACCACCGCGTCGGGCTCGTGTCGCCCGAGCTCTGGACGCGATCGCAGATGCTGTCGAAGTTGTGCGCGTACGAGAGCTCGAGCTGCGTGTTGTGCTGCAGGACGTCGGTGCGAGAATTGACGTGCATTGAGCTCGATTGGTAGTCGTGCTCGGTCGAGTACGCGTAGCCGCCGGTGAGCGACGTCGTCTCGCCCTTGAACGCGACCTCGCCGCGTCCGAGGTTGCGGAAGTCGTGGACGCTGGCCGTCGTGACCACGTCCGCCGCCGGGTGCGTGGCCTGGTACGCCGCACCCGCCTTGGTCGCGACGCTCGCGCCCGAGACGACGTCCGCCTCCCAGCCGCCTCGCACGTCCAGCCAGGGCCAGGGCGAAACCTGGAAGTCGGCCGACGGCGAATAGACGAACATGTGCGTGCGCGTCGGCGCCTCGTAAAAGACCGAGTGTGCCGTGTCGATCTCGGCCACCTGGGCCGTCGCACCGCTCGACCACGGCAAGACGACCAGCAGCGCGAGCGCGGCGGCGAGCGCCCTGCCTATGCCTAGTTGCACCCGCACCCTCCACCCGAGACGCCCGTTCCGCCCATCGACCCCTCCCGGTTGTCGATCGCGTGCCGCAGCGGCGCCTCGTGCTTACCCTCCGCGTCGAATCGCATCGTGGGATCGGCGAGGATGGCCCGCTGTTGGGGCGCCACCGTGGCGCACCCGGACAGCGCGAGCACGAGCCCGAGGAGCATCCGTCGATTCGAAGGCACTGGCGGCATCTTGCCCTCTTCCTAGAAGTACACGCCGAGCCCGGCGGCGTAGGTTTGCCCGTTCTTGTACGAGCCCTGGGAGAATACGGACAGGTTCGTCGCCTCGACGCGGACGAGGATGCGACCTCGCAGCGCGAACAGGACTCCTCCGCCTGCGCGCCCAAGGTAAAGGTCCTCGCGTTTGAGGACGAACGAATCGGGGTTCGGGAAGACGCTCAGCGCCCCCGCGGCGAGCTCCACGAACGGGCAGAGGGGCCAGCTGGGAGCCAGAGCGATGCCAATGCCGGCGCCGTAGAGCAGCTGGGTGCCGTCGCTGGTCAGCCCGTCGCCGACGAATCCCTCGAGGCTGATGGTCTTGTGAAGCACGAAGGACGGGCGCGCCTCCACGTAGCCGAAGCGCTGCACGGCGCCGCCCACTGTGGGGATGCTCAGCATCCCGCCGACGAGGGCCAGGCCGGCCCGCGCTCCCTCGAGCGGAGGGGGAGCGAATAGGCCGGGACGCGACGGCCCGCCCTGGTCCCCGGGGCTCACGGCGAACGGCTGAACCTCGTCCCCGAGGGCGTACGCGGCGCGGCCATCCGGCAGGATGACGCGCAACCAGAACCCGGTGCCGGGCCGACCGTCGAGGGCAAAGGTCTCTCCGCGCTGTGCGACGTAGATGGAGCGGTAGCTGACCCCTGGGCCGGTCCGAAGCTCGGCGGAGTCGACGACGACTCTCGCGAACGCCTCGAGGTCGACCGCGTCCGCATCGGCCGCGACGGCGATCCCCGGCGCAAGGAGGACCGCGGCCACGGCAGTCGCCGCGCTGCCTGCCCTCATTTCGAAGCCCAGGTGCTCAGCAGCATCACGACGAGTGGATCGCCCTCCTGGAAGACCGCCCGCGGGTGGTCATGGCCACTCGGGCGGACGTAGAGCGGCGCCGTCGTGTAGTCGACGCTCATCTCGATCGACACGGCCTCCAGGTTGAATTCGGCGGGACTGCCCGTCCCCGTCTGCGTGCTGTCGAGCGGGAGGTCGCCGCCGCCGCAGTTCACGGGCATGTGATTGATGAGGGCCATCCCGCTCACCGCCGACGGGTTGAAGTGGCAGCCGTTCGACGGATCCCCCTTTGACGGGTCTCCGGGGCCGCAGTTCTTCGCAAAGATGAGCTGGGGCTCGACGTGGCAGTAGAAGTACGCTGAGTCGAACGTCTGGTCCGGCACCACGAAGTTGGGCCCGGGGTCGATCGAGTTGCAGCCAAGGAGCGCCCCTGCGGCGGCGAGGCCCGCGGCCAGGAAGGGCGCGCGGGTCGTCGTCGAGGCCGGCACCCGCAGACGATAAACCCGCGGATAGACCCGTCGCAACCGGACACGTTGGTCGGTTTCGCTTGCCGGGGCCAACCGGAAATCGGTAGAAGTTTGGCTCACCCTTGGTTGGTGTCGTATTCTAGCTTACATGGTAGCCCACGCCTCTTCGCGAGGCCGGCTGGGCGCCCTTGCGGAGACAGAACCCATGAAGCTGACCCCCTGGTATCTCGTGGCTATTGCGCCCATTGCCGTCGCGGGTTGTTCCGGGGCGTTCATGGGGCAGTGCGCGGTCCTGGCGGTCACCCTCTGCATCTTCGTCGGGACGCTCACGCTCGGACGGCATTCGTCCAAGGCGGCGAGCCCCGTGGTCGTCGACCCGACGCACGTCGACCGCTGACTCTCCCCTTTTGCCGTCGTCATGAGGTCGCGTAGCGGCCACAGGACCCGCCCGATGCTCGCCGCGCGCTTTTGCTAAGGTCGCCCCAGGGCCCATGAGCGACGCCAGACGCGACTCGGTCGATCGTCTCCAGACGCTCGACGAGCTCACGATCGCCGACCTCGAAGCGATCCGCCTCATCCTCCGGGGCGACTCCGTAATCGACTGGCGCCGCCTCGACTTCGGGTCCGAGGAAGAGGTCGACCGGTTCCTTCGGTCGCAGGAGCTCGCCCCCGATGACTCCACCGATCGCGCCCGGATGGAGCACGTCAAATCCGAGTCGATCGCGTACCTGCGGCGGCAGTTCGACTACCCCATCCCGCGGCCCGTCGAGCGCTCGACCGTCCCGGAGCTCATCATGCTCGCCACCGGCAGAGGCCACCGGGCGATGTGCGCCTGCACGATCCTGAAGTGCATGCACATCATCCACCACCTCGACGGGCGCGAGCTGCTCTTCGTGCTGCCGATGTCGGACCAGGAGGTCTTTCACATCGTCGAGGAGAAGATCTACCGCGTCATCGGGGGGATGCTCGCCGGGGGCTTTCCGATCGTCGAGTTCGTGGGCGGGCGCAAGAACAAGGACTCGCTCGTCACGAAGCTCCTCTCCAAGCAGGAGACGATCGCCGCCCAGATCTTCGACAAGCTGCGCTTCCGCGTCGTGACGCGCACCCGGGAGGACATCTTCCCGGTGCTGCAGTACCTCGCCAAGCGCCTCTTCCCGTTCAACTACGTCGTCCCCGGCGAGAGCATCAACTCGATCTTCGGGTTCAGGTCGTTCGTCGAGAAGACGCCGCTCAAGTCGCTGCTCGGCCAGATGCAGCTGTACGGCTCGGACGGGGACGACATGAACCCGAGCGAGAACCAGTTCTCGGCGGATTCGTACCGGATCATCCACTTCGTGGTCGACCTGCCGGTGCGCCTGCCGAAGCGCATCCTCGACCGAGCGCCCGCCGCCGCCGCGCCGCTCGGGAACGTGATCTTCGTCATCTGCGAGTTCCAGATCGTCGACCGGGACACCGAGACGCACAACGAGCTCGGCGATGCCTCCCACGCCAAGTACAAGGAACGGCAGAAAAAGGCCGTGATGCGGCGCCTCCAGCTCGGCGGGACGGGGGAAGCGCTCGCGGGGCCGGCGACCGTCTCTTCGGAGGTGCGGAAGAAGAAGTAAAAGGGTAGAAAGGCGCACCCCATGCGCCTCTATGCCGGCAAGGTGCCCGCCGTCGCGACCGAGGTCGTCCGAGCTCTCCTCGCACCGCACGCGATCGAGGCGGAGAGCCCCAAGGAAGTCGAGGCGGACGTCGCTGCGGTCCTGAACCAGTACCTCGCGGACGAGCGCGAAGTGAACGAGCGCGCCAAGGACGTCCTCGAGCGTACGCGCAAACCGCAGACGGAGTTCCAGCGCGTCCGGGCGCTCGTGGCCGACGAGAAGGGCATCAAGGTGGGGGACGACGCGCTCGACTACCTGCTCGACCAGGTCGTCGAGATGCTGATGCACTCGAACAACGTCGACGAGGTGTTCGTCGAAGATCTCGACCTTCGCAGGACGATGGCGCCGGTCTTCAAGAAGCACATGGCCGTCGACGCGTCGCTCGACGCCGACGTCCGCGCGCAGCTCCGGCACGTCCGCGAGGGGACGCGCGACTGGGAGATCGAGTACGCGAAGGTGCTCGAGCAAGTAAAGCGCAGGAAGGGCCTTTGATGTAGCGTGGTGCTTGAAGCAAAACGCATGCGGAGCATGACGGGTTTCGGCATCGGTGAAGTGCCCCTGGGCAGCGGGAAGCTCGAGGTCGAAATCCGCGGCGTCAACCATCGCTTCCTCGATGTCCGCGTGCGCGTTCCGCGCGAGCTGGCGGACATGTCCGGGTTCCTGGAACAGGTGTCGCGCGAGAAGCTCACGCGAGGACGCTACGAGGTCGCGATGCGCGTCGAGGGCACGACGCTCACCCTTCCCGTGCTCGACCGGGACAGGGCGCGCGCCGCGTACAGCGCGTTCTGCGAGCTGCGGGACGAGGTCGCCCCCGGGAGCGAGGTGCCGCTCTCGGTGCTCGCTTCCATCCCCGACCTCTTCGTCTCGTCCGTCGAGCGAGAGAGCGAGCGGGTCCGTGAGGCAACGCGCGCTGCGTTCGCAGCCGCGGTGGTCGCCCTCGACGCGATGAGGCTGCGAGAGGGGCTCGCCCTGAGGGACGACCTCCTGGCACGTCTTGCCCATGTCCGGCGGATCGCGGGTGAGATCGCCAGGAGGTCGCCGGACGTCCTCGAGGGCCACAGGAGGCGCCTGCGCGAGCGAGCCGAGCGGCTCAGGGCCTCCGTGGAGATGGACGTCGATACCCCGCGCCTCGAGCAGGAAGTCGCGATGTTCGCGGAGCGGAGCGACATCAGCGAGGAGCTCACGCGCCTAGAGAGTCACGTCGCGCAGTTCTCGGAGCTGGTAAACAAGGGCGAGGCCGTGGGCCGGCGCCTGGACTTTCTCCTGCAGGAGATGGCACGCGAGACCAACACGGTCGGCGCGAAGAGCCCCGACGCCGCGATTTCTCACGCCATCGTGGACGTGAAGGCGGAGATCGAGCGTATGCGTGAGCAAGTGCAGAACGTCGAATGAACACGTACGACGACTTTCTCCTGCTCGTCCTCTCCTCCCCGAGTGGAGCCGGGAAGACCACGCTCACCCGCATGCTCCTGGAGCGGTGTCCCGAGCTCCGCTTCAGCGTCTCGCACACCACCCGCCCTCCGCGCGCGAAGGAGACCGACGGCAGCGACTACCACTTCGTCGACCGGAGTCGCTTCCTCCAGCTCGTCGACCAGGGCGCGTTCCTGGAATGGGCAGAGGTGCACGGGAATCTCTACGGCACGTCGACTGCGGAGATCGTGCGGGCGCGCGCCACGCCGGGCTGCACCGGGATGATCTTCGACATCGACTACCAGGGCGCTCGGCAGATCAAGTCCAAGGTGGCCGACGTCGTCACGGCGTTCCTCCTGCCGCCGTCGATGCAGGAGCTCGAGCGGCGGCTCCGCGGGCGCGCCAGCGAGACCGAGGAGACGCTCCAGCGGCGTTTCGCGACGGCGCAGCGAGAGATCGAGCACTACGCGCTCTTCGACTACGTCGTCGTCAACGACGACGTGCAACGCGCCTTCGACGAGCTCCGATCGATCGTGGTCGCGGGTCGAGCGCGCCGGGAACGCCGGGCGTCGCTCGCGGAGTCCCTCCTCCGCACTGGCAGGCTGCCTTGAGCGCGAGAGTGCCATGAGCCACGTCCTCGGAGTCATCGGCGGCAGCGGCCTTTACGAGATCGAAGGCCTTGCCGGCGTGGACGAGGTCGGGGTCGACACCCCCTACGGCCCGCCGAGCGACGTCGTCGTCCGCGGACGGCTGGGCGACACCACGCTGCTCTTCATCCCGCGGCACGGCCGGGGCCATCGCATTGCGCCGCACCGGATCGACGCTCGCGCCAACGTGTGCGCCATGAAGAAGCTGGGCGCGACGCACCTGCTCAGCATCAGCGCGGTGGGATCGATGAGGGAGGCCATCGTGCCGGGGGACTTCGTCGTCGTCGATCAGTTCATCGACCTCACCAAGAAGCGCGTGTCCACCTTCTTCGAGGACGGCATCGTCGCGCACGTGGCCTTCGCCGACCCTGTCTGCGACCTCGTCGCTGCGGCGCTCGCGGCCGCTGCAACCCGCGCGGGAGCGCGCGTGCACCGCGGGGGCACGTACGTCTGCATGGAGGGTCCTCAGTTCTCGACGCGCGCCGAGAGCTTGCTCTATCGCTCGTGGGGCGTCTCCGTGATCGGCATGACGGCGATGCCAGAAGCGAAGCTAGCCCGCGAGGCCGAGCTGCCCTATGCGTTGCTCGCGCTAGCGACCGACTACGACTGTTGGCACGAAACCGAAGCCGACGTCAGCGTCGACGCGGTGCTGGCGATCATGAAGAACAACGCCGCGCTGGCACGCCAGACAATCGCCGAAATCGCCGGGGCGCTCCCCGATCCCGCGAAGAGCCGCGCCTCGCGGGCGCTGGCGTCGGCGCTTGTCACGTCGCCGGACCGCATCCCGGCGGCGGCGCTCGCGGGTCTCCAGTGGCTCCTCGGCAAGGTTTCCTGAGCGGCAGAAGGGACACACACCGTGACGACATCGAACCATCTCCTGATCGTCGGATCGATCGCGTTCGACGACCTCGACTTGCCCACGGGCGAGCACCGAGACGTCGCCGGCGGCGCCGCTACCTACGCCGCGCTGGCGGCGTCGCTACTCCTGCGCGACGGCGTACGCGTCGTCGGCGTGGTCGGTGAAGACTTCCCCGCCGGGGTCCTCGACGCGATGAAGGCGCGCGGCATCGACGCCGGAGGGGTGGAGCGCGCGACCGGCAAGACGTTCCGGTGGCACGGTCGGTACTCGGCCGATCTCGCGAGCCGCACGACGCTCGACACGCAGCTGAACGTCTTCGCGGACTTCCGTCCGCAGATTCCACCGAGCCAGCGCACCAGCCCGTTCGTCCTGCTCGGGAACATCCACCCGGCGCTGCAGCTCGACGTGCTCGGCCAGCTGCAGCGCCCGAAGCTCGTCGCCGCGGACACGATGAACTTCTGGATCGAACGCGAGCCGGCCAGCCTTGGAGAGCTTCTCTCCCGCATCGATCTTCTCGTCATCAACGACGAGGAGGCCCGCCAGCTGTCGGGCATCCACAACCTCGTGCGCGCCGCGGAGGACATCCGGAGGCGGGGGCCGAGGATGCTCGTCGTCAAGCGGGGTGAGTTCGGCGCGCTCCTGTTCGACGGCGCGGGTCCGTTCTTCGTCCCGGCCTATCCCCTCGAGGAAATCGTCGATCCGACTGGAGCGGGCGACTCGTTCGCCGGAGGGCTCATGGGCTATCTCGCGGCGCGCGGCGATCTGTCCCCCGGCTCGATCCGCTGCGCGATGTTTTTCGCCTCTGCGCTCGGGAGCCTCTGCGTCGAGGCCGTCGGGCCGGCGAGGCTGCTTGCGGCAAACCGGTCGCACCTCGCCGCCCGGATCGCCTCGTTCGCGAAGCTCGTCGATCATGGCGGAGACCTGGCGCTGCCCACCTGATGGAACCCAATCTCGAGCCGCCGCGGGCTGGCACGCCCGACCCGACACGCCCGGCGGAGCTGGTCTCCGGTGAGGTGATGCCGGCCCCGCGGGGAGCGGCGGCCACGACGCTCCTGGCATGCACCGGGCTGCTCCTCGTCCTGCGCGCCGCACGACTGTTCGGCCGGCTGGCGCTTGCGTACAGGACTCCGGCGCAGGTGTCCGTCGCGGACGACGGCTCCGTGCGCATCCGGTGGCGCGTCGAGATGCTCGGACGCCCCCTGGCGGACCGGGATGTCCTCGTGCCCGGCTCGGCGCTCATGCGCGCCGTCCGGGAAGTTCGATATCCACGCCTCGCGTCGTATGCGGGGCTGCTCGCGCTTGCGGCGGGGAGCGCCGTGGGCGTGTCCGCTCTGGTCGACGGAGCGCGGGCGGGCTCGGTCTCTCTGCTGGCAGCGGGGCTCTCGATCGTGGCGCTCGGGCTGGCCATCGACTTCGTGCTGTCCGTCGTTGCTCCCGGGGCGCGCGGCACCTGCAGGGTCATCTTCGTCCCGCGCGACGGCGCGAAGCTCTGCGTCGGTGGCATCGACGTAGCGCGAGCGGACGCGCTCATGGCTCGCCTGAGGCGGTCCTAACATCCGGCGTCTCACTCTTTGCCCGTCAGCCGCTCGCCCAGGATCGCGTCGACGCGCCCTGCGGAGGCACGCGCCTCGAAGCGAACGCTCTTCGCCGAGTCGCTCGCGGCGCACGCGCGGGCGCTCGCCGCATGCGCAGCCTCGCACCGGTCGACCTCGGAGTCGGCGCCGTCGAACGCGCGGATTTCGACGCCCGCTCCTGGACCTTCCACGCCGAGGGTCGCCGTTAGACAGCGGCCCGAGGGGATGCTCTCTGTCCACGAGACCACCCGGTCCGCAGCAAGCGATAGCTCGCGAATCGCCATCGCGACACCCCCGAGGAGCACCTGCGGGCCCGACGCGGCACGACGGAGCATTCGTGACGCCGCCAGAGGGTGCGCGGTGAAGGCCGCGTCGCTCCAGCGCTCCGGGCGAGCCGTAACCTTGAATGGGCCGGGCCTGCCGCGCGCCTCGACGTCGACGTGCACGCCTCCGCGCGCGCACGCGAACATGGTGACCGAGGACGATGCTTCGCCGGAAGCGAGCACCAGGCCCTGATCGCCGACGACGCGCGCGTCCAGGAGGGCAGCCGGCGCTCCGGCCAGGACGTCGACGCGCGTGCACACGCCGCCCGCCGTCTTCAAGTCCAGCGGCAAGCTCAGCCTGTGGCCCAGGACGAGCGATCCCGAGGTGCTCGTGGCAGGGGCGTCGTACCCGTTCCTCGTCATGAGCGCCTCGTGAGCCCGGCTCACGGCGTCGAGCGGCAGCGTCGGCGCGACCCAGGCCACGTCCGGACGGACGGACAGGTCGCGCGCGATATCGCCCGGAGCGCGCGCGAGGACGACGGCCGCGAGGCCGCTGCCCACGTGAGGCCGGATGGACAGCGCTCCTGCCATCTCCAGAGGAGAGCACACAGTCAGCGTGGGGCTGCTCGTCCCCTCCTTCGAGCGTGCGACCACCCTGCCCTCGGCGTCGATAGCCTCGACTTCGAGAAACAGGACCGCTTCGCCCGGGACGATCACGGCGTCGACGCACTGGTCCTGCCCCACCGGCAGGGATACGGTCGTCGGCGCGCGGGAGTCGACGGGGAGCGCCGCGCGCTTGAACTCCTCCCATTTGCCGCCAAGCTCGAGACGGTGCACGCGGACGGCTTCATCGAGGCCCGGCCATGCACCGGCCGGACGTGCACCCGGCGCCTCCCCTCCCCGGGCGCCGAGACCGCGGGAGACGATGACCGCGCGCTCGCGCAGCACGAGCTGCGATCCGACGGCGACGAGCCCCTCGCCCTCGACCACGTGGGCGGCGACGTAGACGCGCTGGGGGTGTGGTGGGCACAGGAGAACGGTCGGGTGGACGTCTCGCCCCTCGTCGACCCCGAGCGACGTGCCTTCTTCCGAGTAGATCGCGACGTCGACGTCATCGACCGACGACGAGCCGCGGGCATAGGACAGAACGCATTGCTCGAGGGGGACATCGAGGAACCCACCGATCCAGCCGTTCTCGACGGCCTCTCCCGACGCGACGAGCGACGGCGGCCCGGCACCCAGACGGGAGGCCCTCGCCGCGAGCTCCGCGATGAGAGAATGTCCATCGAGCTCTCCCGCGGTCACCTGGGGGGCGGACGTCGCGCCTCGCGGGCCACTGACTCGCCCCGCAAGCCCGCCCGGGCTCGCGCACGCTGCGACTACGAACCCGCAAGCCGTCGCGTGGAGGATGCGGGACGTCAACGCGACCCCTCCCAGACGTCGTCATCGATCCGGTAGACGGCGAGCCCCCAGCCGACGGGAGGCGCGCCGTGTACCTCGACGTGCGCGAGCGCGCGATCGTGCTCGCCGGCGCAGAAGGCGACCGCCGCGCCGATCTCGTCGATCCCGCGGTCGTCGAACACGTCCTCCCCTCCCACATGGACGCGCAGCGCCACCGCGCGCGCCGATCCTTGAACGAGAGACACCGCGGCGAGATAGCAGCCGCCCGGCTCGATCGAGAACGGCACCGGGGTCCCGCCGGAACCGCCCTGGACCAGGACGAACGGTGGACGAGGCAACCATCGGACGTGGCGGGCCAGGAGGACGCGGGCCATCCGGGCGTCGGTCTCTGGGCCCCACAGCGACGGCAGGTAGTGCGGCAGTGACCATGAAGAGCGGACGACCAGGACGGGTGCGCCCGGCGGCGACCCGACGAACACCACCTCGACTCGCGTGGGCTCTCCGACGCAGACGCCGAGCTCGGCGTCGGGGGCATCGGAGCGGTCTCGCGCGAGAAGGCGATCGTCCGCCTCGTCCCTCATCTCGGCATCGAGATCGAGCCTCGCTCGGCGTCCGCTCGCGCGCGGCGACCGAGGGTCCGTGACGAGAAGACGGAGCCGATGGCAGCCAGGCTCGAGCGTCTCGTGACCGGCGCCGGCCCCATCGGCTCCTGCCTGCCACGTCGCGCGTGCGTCGATGAAGGCGCCATCGAGACGCGCGCGGCCCTCGGCGATCTCCGCCCGGCTCTGGGCAGAGGACAGCGCCTCCAGGGTTCCCGGCTCAGGGCCGGGGTTCCCCGCTCCGCTCGTGCGCTCGGGGAGGACGACGCGCAAGGGAGGCAGCGGGCCAGCAGACCGCGCCACGAGCGTCTCGACCGCCCCCCGCCCCGAGTCGCTGGCGAGCAAGACCCTGCGGGGCGGCTCCTCGCCGCACCACTGCAGAGACACCGCTCCCGCCTCGCTTGGGATCTTCTTGCCGGCGCCGTCGTCATGGCCCTCGGCGACGCGGACATGGAAGCCAAGGCCCCGAGCTCCGAGGAACACGACCGTCGTGCACTGCGCCGGGGGCGAGGTCGGGAGAGTGACGGCGGTCGTCTCGTCCTCGAAGAGGAAGCGAGTCCGATCCACGACGACGGAGGCACCCGAGGTGCGCCATGTCCGGAGGAGCCTGCCGACAGGGTCGTCGAGGCCAGCGCCGGCCTCATCCACCGTTCCCAGCGCGGCCGCCACCACCGCGGCCGCAACTACCGCCCGCCGAAGCCTCATGGATCAACCGCCCTCTTCAACCTCGAGGGGGCTCTCGACGAACGTCCGCGTGCCCGGGTGCCATACGAAGAGCTTGCGGTCGTCGACCTTGCCTTCGCGGACGCTCGTCACGAGGTACGCGAGGTCCCAGGGAGGCTCGCCTTGCCCCATCTTGGCGACCTCCGCGTCGGTCGGAGAGAAGTAGGCGCCGGCGTCGAGGTGTGAATGGTAGAGAACCTTGACCGGACGCTTCTCGGACTCGCCGCGACGGATCGCCGACTCGAACTTCATCGAATCGATGTCGAAGTACGTGCGGCCTGTCCGCGGATAGGTCTCGGGGTCGAGGCGATGCAGCGCGTTCGCGCGATTGACCATCGGCACGACGCCGTCGAGGCGCCGCGCGTCGCCCTCCGGACCGACAAGGAAGCCGCAGCTCTCCTCGTCCTTCGCGTAGGCATCCCGGGCCTCCTCGTCCACCTGGTCCACGATGCTTCGCCCGACGACAAGGTCGCCTCGTGCCCACGGGTGCTTCGTCAAGTCGCGCATTCGCGTCGCCCTCGCCTGCCCCGCCTGCCTGGCGAGGCCTCGGCGGGGAGCATAGCGGACGTCCGGCTCACCACACGTACCGGCGCTCCCACCGCATCGGGGCAAAGTAGCGGTCGCCGCGGTCGCAGACGATGGCCACGATGCAGGCGCTCCGCCCGTTGCGGTGGGCGTCCTCGGCGATCTGCAGCGCCGCGAAGACGTTGGCTCCGGACGAGTGGCCCACGTGGAGGCCCTCCTCTCGCGCCAGACGGTCGGCCATGTCCCATCCGGCCTCCGTTCCGATCGGCATGATGCGATCGGGGACGCGGGGGTCGTAGATGGCGGGGACGAGACTGGTGGCGAGGTGCTTCAGGCCCTCGAGGCCGTGCAACGCCTCGGCAGGCTCGACCGCGATGCATTCCACGGCGCGCCCGTGCTCCTTGATCCGGCGCGTCGCGCCCATCATCGTGCCTGTCGTCCCGAGCCCCGCGACGAAGTGCGTCAGGCGGTCGCCCACCGCCTCCAGGATCTCGCGCCCGGTGCCGTCGTAGTGAGCGCGCCAGTTGGACGGGTTCGAGTACTGATCCGGGTAGAAATACAAGTCCGGGTCCTCCGCGACCATGTCGCGAGCGAGCCGGATCGCCCCGTCCGATCCCTCCATCGGGTCGCTGTAGACGATCTCCGTACCGAAGTTCCGCGCGATGTCCTTGCGCGCCTTGCTGACGTTCGACGGCATGACCAGGCGGACCTTGATGCCGAGCGCGGCGCCGAAGAGGGAGTACGCCACCCCGGTGTTACCGCTCGTCGAGTCGATGAGGATCTTGTCGCGAGTTAGACGCCCGTCGGCGAGCGCGTCCTGCATCATCCGCAGGGCCGGCCGGTCCTTCACGCTTCCGCCGGGGTTCGCGAACTCGAGCTTTGCCCAGATCTCTACCTCCGGGACGTGCCTCGCCACCTTGTGCAGACGCACGAGCGGCGTGTTTCCCACGGCGTCGATGACGGATTCGAGGCGGCGGCTGCGTCGAAACTTCATCGCGGCATCCCGATGGCCGAGCGCAGGGCGGCAAGCGCGAGACGAGCCCCGCGGGCCAGGTCGCGCGCGACCGGATCGCCGAATTCACCCATATTGGCTTCGGGGGCCGGGACCAGCGACGCGTCGACGTCGACGCAGAGGTCCGGGTCGACCGACAGGGCGAGACGGGCGAGGCGCTCGTCCGGCACGCACAGGCGCCCCACTCCCGCGCCCGCGAGGTACCGTACGGCCACCTGCGCGGCGAGGCCGTCGAGCGCCACCTCCACGCGCGCAGACGCGATTCGCGCCTGTCCCGCGGCCCCGACCTCCGCCAGCGCCACCTGTCGCCCGTGCCGCTGCATCCGTCCCGTCATCCCCCCGCAATCGCCGGAACGATGCTGACTTGATCCCCGGGCTTCAGAGCGGTCTTCAGGCCCTCGAGGAAGCGGACGTCCTCCTCGCCGATGTAGATGTTCACGAAGCGCCGGATCCCTTTCTCGTCGAGCAGGCGGTCGCGGATGCCCGGGTGCTTGCGCTCGAGATCTTCGATCACCTCGGCGAGCGTGGTCCCATTGCCGGTCACCTCGTCGGCGCCGCCGGTCAGCGTTCGCAGCGGCGTGGGGATGCGGACGATCGTTTCCATGGTCGGTGGTCCTCCTCTTTCTCGTCAGCCCGTAGCGGCTGGCGAAACGTACGTTTCGGGATCGATACGATGAATCATCGGCGCGTGGCCGCACAGGGCGCACTCGGCCCGCGGCGCGAGCGTACGACGCCGCAGGACGTCCGAGCGGCCGTCGAACGTCACCAGGTGGCCCTCCACCGGCACGCCGTCGACCATCGCGAGGACCAGATCGACCTGAGCGGCCGCCACGACGCCCACGACCGGCCCCATCACACCCGCGCCCGCGCAGTTGGGGACGTTGCCGCCGGGGAGATCCTCGAACAGGCAGCGGTAGCAGGGCTGTCCGCAGCCGCCGACGGCCAGAGCCGTCCCCACCCATCGGACCGCCGATGCGTGGACGACCGGCACGCGCGCGAGAGCGCACGCGTCGGCCGTGAGAAACTTGGTCGCGAAGTTGTCGCTTCCCTCGACGACGAAGTCGTACTCCCTCACGAGAGCGACGGCATTCTCGGGGAGCAGGCGTCCTCGATGGAGACGCAGCTCCGGTCCCTGGTCGACCGACCGAAGCGATGAGGCAGCGGCGTCCAGCTTCGCCGTCCCCACGTCCCCCTCGCCGTAGAGGATCTGGCGGTGCAGGTTGCTGCGGTCGACGACGTCCTCGTCGCACAAACCCAGCACGCCGATCCCGGAATGAGCGAGGGCCAGGGCAGCGGCGCACCCGAGCCCACCGACCCCCACGACGAGCACGCCCGCGCTTCGCCGTCTCACGGCGCTACCCCCTGGAAGTATTCTTCCAGGCTGAAATAGCGCTCGCCCGTGTCAGGCAGCACAGTCACGACGTTCTTGCCCTCGCCGAGCTCGCGTGCGACCTCGAGCGCCGCGTGGACGGCCGCACCCGCGCTGATTCCGACGAGCAGGCCCTCGCGACGTGCGAGGTCGACCTTCGTCCGCCACGCATCGGCGTCGCTGACGCGGCGCACCTCGTCGACCACCGCGGCGTGGTAGTTGCGCGGGACGAAGCCTGCCGCGAGCCCCTGGATCTTGGTTGGGCCTCGCTCGCCTCGCGAGATCGTCGCGCACGACTCCGGCTCGACGGCCACGATTCGCACCGGTGCGGGGACCTCTCTGCGGAAGACCTCTCCGACGCCGCTGATCGTTCCCCCGGTGCCCACTCCCGCGACGAACGCGTCGATCGATAGTCCGCTCATCGCCTCGAGGATCTCGAGCGCCGTCGTCTCAGCGTGGACGCGCGGATTCGCCGGGTTGTCGAACTGCTGCGGCATGAAGGCTCCCGGCGTGCTGGAGGCGATCTCTCGCGCCCTCGCGACGGCGCCCTCCATCTGCTCCGCCTCGGGGGTCAGCACCACCTCGGCCCCAAAGGCCTCGAGGAGCTGACGTCGCTCGAGGCTCATGCTCTCGGGCATCGCCAGGACGCAGCGATACCCGCGAACGGCGCACACCAGCGCCAGGCCGATCCCCGTGTTCCCACTCGTCGGCTCCACGACGACGCCGCCCCGCTTGAGCCTTCCGGAGCGCTCGGCATCGGCGACCATCGCGAGGCAGATCCGGTCCTTGACCGAGCCGCCGGGGTTCGCCTGCTCCATCTTGGCCCAAACCGCCGCCCGCGGAGCGGTGCGCCCGAGCACGCGAACGGCGACGAGAGAGGTGTCGCCGACGAGGTCGAGGACGTCTTCCGCGAGCACGAGCGGCGAAAGCGGAGGCGAGGGCATCCGGGCCGAGTCTCTCTAGCATGCGCTGGCTCGGCCTGGTCGTCCCGCGGGTCCCGCCGTCTCGGCCAGCGCGTGCGCGAGCGTTGACGTAATGTACGGCGGAGAGATGAACGGCTCGAACGAGGCGAAGGCGCTCCACGCCGAGTATCCGCCGATCGATCTCCACGCCGACACGCTCATGTGGTCGAGGTGGCTGGGCTACGATCTGCACGCGAGGCACGAGCCGCCTCTATGGCGTGCTGCTCTTGGGGGCCACGTCGACGTCCCGCGGATGCGCGACGCGGGCATGGGCGCGCAGTTCTTCGGCCTGGTCTCGCTGCCCGTGAGCAAGGGAGCGCGGGGGCTCGCCCGCGCCGTCGACGAGGAGATCGACGTGCTCGCGGAGGCGATCGCGCGGAGACCGGGCGACCTGCGCCTCGTGAAGACCGCGAGCGAAGTGGACGGCTGCCGGCGCGATGGCGCGATCGCCACCCTCCTCGGCATCGAGGGGGCGCACGCGCTCGAAGGCAACCTCGAAAGGCTCGACGGCTTCGCGAAGCGCGGCGTCCGGTACCTGGGGCTCCTGCACCTTTTCCCGAACGAGGCGGGGTGGCCTTCGAATGGACCGTGGCGCAGAGACGACCGCGGGCTGACTCCGTGGGGCCTGGAGCTTGTGGCCCGGTGCGAATCCGCGGGGGTCCTCGTCGACCTCGCGCACATCAACCGCAGGGGTTTCCTCGACGCGTGCAACGCCGCCAGACGACCGCCGATCGTGAGCCACACCGGGGTGCTCGGAGCCTTCGAGCACTGGCGAAACATCGACGACGCTCAGCTGCGCGCTGTCGCGGACAAGGGCGGCGTCGTGGGAGTGATATTCTGCCCGAGGTACCTCGGCGGAGGCGGCATCGAGCACGTAGTGCAGCACCTCCGTCATATTCTCGACGTCCTCGGAGAGGACACACCGGCCCTCGGCAGCGACTGGGACGGGTTCATCGTTCCCACTCCCCGGCTCGCGGATCCCCGCGGGTTGCCCCTGCTCACGGACGCCTTGCTCCGTGAAGGCTTCTCGGTGAGGACCATCGGAAAGATTCTGCGGGGCAACGTCATGCGCGTCCTCGCCGAGGCGTGACGGATTAGTCGACGTCCACGCCGTCGACGTCGAGCCCGCGCGCTGCCAGACGCTGGGCGATCCGGGCGCGCCATCCGTCGAGGTCGACCCCGGGCGGCGCGCTGAGCTGGACGCTCACCCGGCCGGCCTCGGAATGGACGAGGACCGTGGCGCCAGCGAGGGCTCCGGCTCCGAGCTCCAGCCTTACCGTGCCGCGGCAGGCGTCGCCCGACCAAGCTGCCCTTCGCACGAGCACGGGCCAGAGCTCTTCCACGGTCACGGACGCCGTGACGACCGGAGCGTCTGTCTCCGGCACCGGCAACGGCGGCGGAGTGGCCGGCATCCCGGAAGGGAGCGGGGTGGCGCCGTGCGACCCGGAGGCGCTGCTCTCCTTCGACATGCGAAGGTGTGCTCCAAACGACTGAGACCCTGAAAGAATAGCCGGCGGCGGGGCGCCCTTCGTCGAGGCCGCGACCGTACCGTCGGCGGGTCGCCCCGGGGAGGTCAGTACGGGCACGAGCACGGGTAGCGGGGCGAGGGCTTTCATGCCCTTCCCGTCGACCTCCGCCATGGAGATGTTGCGGAGGGGCGCCCGGCCCAGCATGGGACGGGGTTGACCGGGTGCCCCCGTCGGCTAGCTTCCCACGTCGGGCGGCAGGCTTCCGACTGTCGGCTTTTTATGGTGACTAGGTGAACACCGGTCCAGGGGGGCTTGCACTCGACCTCGCCGCTGCCGTGCTTGCGACGGCCGTGGGATGCCTGTTCGCCGCCGGTGACGCCGCCCTTGGCGAGATTCCCGAGGGTCGAATGCTCGCGCTCAGCGCCCCGAACCGCGGCAGCGGCGCGGCCTTTCGGCGGTTCACGCGCGATCCGCTGCGCGTCCATTCGCGCTGGCTCGTCGGCCGCATCGTGGCGCTCAGCACCGCTGCAGTGCTGTTCGACAACGCCGCGCATGGCATGCGCCTCGATGGACTGGCTCTCCCTTTCGCCGTCATCGGGACGGTATTGACGTACGGTACGTTCGCGGAGGTGGTCGGGACATTCGCCCGCCGTCGCCCCGAGAATGTCGCGGCGCTCGCGCTCAGTTTCCTCGCGCCGCTGGAATGGCTCGTCGCACCTCTGGCGGATCCGCTGGCGGTCCTCGGCCGCGCGGTGGGCCGGCGGGTCCCGAAGTCTCGCACCGTCGACGCTCGCATCACGGAGACGGAGGTCGAGTGGGCGGTCAGCGAGGGCGAGAAGGCCGGATCAATCGCCAACGAACCTGCGGAGATGATCCGCAAGGTGCTGGACTTCAAGGACCTGACGGCGCGCGAGGTGATGGTTCCACGCCGCCACATCCTCGGAATCGACGTTGGCACGCCCCTGCCCGAGATCGTTGCGCTCGTCGCTTCGGAGAAGCACTCGCGCTACCCGGTCTATCGCGACAACGTGGACAACATCGTGGGGCTCCTCAGCGCGAAGGACCTCTTCGCGGTCGTCCGCGACGGACGTCTCCAGACGACGAAGCTCTCGGAGATCCTGCGGACACCCGTCATGTTCGTCAGCGAGAACGAGCCTGCCGCCAAGATCTTGCAGGACATGCGCTCGCGGCGCCTTCATATCGCCATCGTGAGCGACGAGTTCGGCGGCACCGCAGGGCTGGTGACGCTCGAGGACATCATCGAGGAGATCGTCGGCGACATCCGCGACGAGCATGATCCGGACGCCCCGATCCAGTCGATGGGGGACGGGCGAATGTTCGCTGACGCTTCGGTGCCCCTGGCAGACGTCGCCCATGCGCTCGGCAAGCCGCTCCCTGACGACGGAGATGCCGAATCGCTGGGAGGGTTCATCGTGAGCCGCGCGGGGCGGGTCCCGAGCGTGGGCGCCACGGTTCAAGTCGGCGGGTTCAAGCTCATCGTGCGCGAGGCCGACAAGACGCGCGTAGTGAAAGTCGAGATTGTCCCCGAACGAGCTCCGAGGCCGGCGCCGTCGGCGTCGTGATGCGCCCCCTCCCCGCGACGCTCCGCCTGGCGACCGCCGGGCCCGGATCCCAGCCTCCGCGGCCGCCATTCGGCGTTCGCGAATGGAGCGCCGAGGGTGAAGCCATTGGCGTGCTCCTCGACGCCGGACGGGGAGATCGCCTGGATCTCCGTCAGGTGATCGATCAGGTCCCGAGCGCCTCCAGCCTTCCGTCGCGCACGCCGATGGTGGTCCTCGACGCCGCCGTCCGGCGCGCGGGAGCTCTGCGCCGTCTTTTCGGAGGCGGCACCGTACGAGTCGCGCGAGCGACGCGGTGCACCGCGCTCATCGCGCGCGGCTATGTCGACGTGGGCGGCGGCATCGACGAGCCGACCGGATCGGATCTCGCGTGGGGCTGGTCGCCCTAGGCTGCGCGCCCTCGTGCCCGCCGGATTACGGCTCGTCCGACCCCGGGAGCCCCTCGTCCGTTAGGCCATGGTCCGCCCAGCACCTCGCCGCATTGTGTCCGTGGGCTCGGTGCCGGCGTAGAGCTCCCCTCCCCAACAAGCCCGCCTGCATCGAGCCTTTATTAATTCACCTTGCTCAGCTGCTCTGAAAGCTTCCCGGCGACCTCGGCGAGCCCGGCCTTCGACTCGGTGACGGCATCGCCGCTCTCCGAGCCCTTCTGCCCCTGGATATCGTCGACGAGCGAGTTCATTGACGAGACGAGCTGCGCGACCTGACCGTGCGTTGCGGCCGGGCATACCTTCTCGAACGTATTCGGGACCACCGTCGCCGCCGCCCCGTCCTTCGGGACCTTGTCGGTGGTGAGCCTCGGGAGCTTGACGTTGCCGGAGCCTCGCGGATTCAGGAACGTCAGCTCGTTCGGCACGCCGGTCTTGGAGTCGGGCGAGATCGGCGTCGCGAGCGGGGCGAGGAACACGCCCATGTCCGGCGTGTCCTTGTCCATGACCACCACGTACGAGATGGGCATCTGGCCGCCGCGGCTCAGCTCTTCGGTCACCGGCTTCTGGAGCTTCGTCAGCAACCCGACGATCAGGTCTTTCTTGTCGTTCAGGGCCTGAACTCGGGTGATGAAATCGAAGAGCTGACGGGTCGCGTCCGAGGGTATGCCGCTGAAGCGTCGCCCGAACAGCTTGTCGCCTCCGAAATCGATGACCATCCCGGAAAGCTGCTTGGACAGGTCCGCTGGGTACTTGCGGTCGGCGATGAGGCTCTTGCCGCCCTCCTGCACCTTCTGCTGCACGGCTGTAAGCGAGTCTTTCGCCTTAAGCAGGTCGGCGCTGAGGTCGTGCGCGTCTCGAACGCTCTGGGAATGCGCTGCGCCCTTTTCGGACGCCACGCCGCCCATCCAGGCCCCTGCCCCCACCATGGCGGCGACGACGATCCCTGCCGTGAGCCCGCCTTTGAACGCTCTGCCGCGTGCCTGCCGCACAGCGTCCTCGTCGACCTCGATGCGCTGCGGCTGTGCCATTGCGTGAGCCGGTGGGCGCGAGGGCGTGAACGGCTGCGCGACGGCAGCGAGCGGGTTCGACGGATCCAGCGCCGCAGAGCGCCCCGGCCCAGGCGGCCTCAGTCCGGATGGCGGCGGCACCGACTGAGGCGGGCCGGGGGTCATGCCGGGACCCCGGTGCATCGCGGGGGTCATCGAGGGCGCAGGGACGCTCCCCACGCCAGGGGGAGGCGGCGTTGCGCCGGCAGGGCCACCCATCTTCTGCAGCCGTGACTTGAGATCGATCTTCGGCTTTCTTTCTTCCGCCATCGTGCAGCTCGGGACCTTACGTGTGCGGGCGCCAGCGTGTCAACGCGGTTGACCCGTTCTCGAGCCGCCCGCATGCTCTAGCCCCCATCCCCGCCGTCCTTGCAATGAAACCGCGCGTCCTGGTCGTCGACAACTACGATTCGTTCACGTTTAATCTGGTTCAATACCTGGGCGAGCTCGGGGCCGGGGTGGACGTCTTCAAAAACGACGGGATCGACGTCGCCGGCATTCGGGCCGCCTCGCCCGACGGCGTGCTCATTTCGCCCGGGCCCTGCACGCCGAACGAAGCGGGGGTCTCCCTCGATCTGCTCCGCCAGCTCGGCAGCGTCTTGCCGGTCCTGGGCGTGTGCCTCGGACACCAGGCGATAGGCCAGGCGTACGGCGGGGCAGTTGTCCGGGCATCCCGGCTCATGCACGGGAAGACATCTCCGATTTTGCACAACGGTCGTGGCGTGTTCGAAGGGCTACCGTCACCCTTTGACGCGACGCGCTATCACTCGCTGCTCGTGGAGCGCGCCTCGTTGCCCGCGTGCCTGGAGATCAGCGCGTGGACGGCCGAGGGGGAAATCATGGGACTGCGGCACCGTGAACACGACGTCGAAGGCGTTCAGTTCCATCCGGAGAGCGTGCTGACCGTCCAGGGCAAACGCCTCGTCGACAACTGGCTCAAGCGGGTCGCGGCGCGCATGCAGAAAGCCTCCTCGTCGTGAGCGCAGACTTTCCACCGATCCTCGCGACGTTGCTGGCAAGAACCCCGCTCTCATCCGACGACGTGCGCGCCGCGTTCGACGCAATCCTCGCGGGTGCGTGGACCCCCGTCCAGGTCGCGGGGTTCGCCGTGGCGCTGCGGGCGTTCGGCGAGAACGCGGAGATCATCGTCGCGGCGACCAAGGCCATGCGAGGAGCCATGGTCGCCGTCGACCATGATCTTCCGCTGGTCGTCGACACGTGCGGGACCGGCGGCGATGGTTCCCAGACGCTGAACCTCTCGAGCGGAGCCGCGGTCGTGGTCGCTGCGTGCGGCCTGCCGGTGGCCAAGCACGGCAATCGCTCCGCTTCGAGCCGATGCGGAAGCGCGGACGTCTTCGAGGCGATGGGGATCCCCCTCGATGTGCCCCCTGCCCGCCAGCAGGCCGTCTTGCGGGAGGCTGGCATCACGTTCCTGTTCGCGCAGGCCCACCACCCTGCCCTCCGGCACGCCGGACAGGCGCGGCGCGAGCTCGGCACGCGTACCATCTTCAACATCCTCGGGCCATTGGCCAACCCAGCGCACGCCACCCACCAGCTCGTCGGGGTCTACGACGATGCCCTGCGACCCCTGATGGCACGGGCGCTCCGGGACCTCGGCACGAAGCGCGCCTGGGTCGTGCGAAGCGAGGACGGGCTCGACGAAGTGAGCCCGTGCGCCCCGACACGCGTCACCGAGCTCGCGCCGGACGGCGAGATCCGCGAGCTCGTCGTGAGCCCCGAGGATTTCGGAGTGGAGAGACTGCCGAGGTCGGCGCTCGCTGGGGGAGACGCCGAGCACAACTCGCGTGCGCTCGGGGCAATCTTGGCCGGGGCGGCGCATCCGGCGCGGGAGGCTGTCGTCCTCAATGCGGCCGCGGCGCTCTGCGTGGCTACCGGCGAGAGCCCGAAGGACTGCGCCACGATGGCACGTCGGGCGATCGACGGCGGCGTTGCCGGACAGACTCTCGACCGCTGGAGAAGCGCCGCGCTCCGCATACGAGACGCCTGAGCGGGCCCGCCGGGGCAAGAAACTGGGCCGCGCGTCGGCCGCGCGTCTACGTTCGAGTCGGCTTGGACCTCCAGGGCTGGATCGACGCGTACACGGATCACCTTCGCGTCGAGCGCGCCCTGTCGGCCAACACGCTCGACGCCTACGCGCGCGACCTCAATGCCTTGGCGACCCACGTCGGAGGAGGCGTCGACCCGACGGAGATCCGACCGGACGCGATCCTGTCGCTCATGGGCTCCAACGTCCGCCGCGGCTTCGGCGCACGGTCCAGCGCGAGGCAGCTCTCGGGACTCCGGGGGTTCTTCCGGTTCCTGGTCCGGGAGCGGGTGATCTCCGAGGATCCGACGACGCTCGTGGATCGCCCCAAGCTGTCCCGAAAGATCCCGAGGGTCCTATCCTTCGACGACGTCGAGCGCCTTCTTGCCGCCCCGGTCACGGAGACGGATCGCGGCTGCCTCCACGCGGCGATGCTCCACCTGATGTACGCGACGGGCCTTCGGGTGAGCGAGCTCTGCGGTCTGCGCCTGAGCGACCTGGACCTTCAGCGGGGGCTCGTCACCGCGCGCGGAAAGGGCGGCAAACGACGCATGGTGCCTGTCGGCGAGGTCGCCCTCGATCACGCGTCGCGCTACCTCGCCGGACCCCGCGGCCGCTGCGCCGTGGCTGGTGAGACGGCGCTGTTCGTGTCACCAAGGGGCGGGCGGTTCTCCCGCGAGGGGTTCCTGAAGATGGTCCGCCGGTACGCCGTCATGGCCGGGATTGCTTCCCTGCCATCCCCGCACATGCTGAGGCACTCGTTTGCGACGCACCTGCTCCGTGGTGGCGCTGATCTTCGAGCGGTCCAGGCGATGCTCGGGCACGCGGACCTCGGGACGACGGAGATCTACACGCACGTCGCACAGGACCACGTCCGCGCTGCCCACGCGAAGTCCCATCCGCGCGCTTGACACTGACAGCCACCTAAAAAGCGCGCTAGGTTGTGCGCCGCCATGAGGCCGCCGTTCGACCGGATCGATCCGAGCGGCCCCGAGACGCCGGTCATCGTCGAGGTGCCCCATGCCGGGCTCGACATTCCGGCGGCCTTTCTCGAGCCGCTCGTCGCCCCGGCGCGCGCGATCGCGCGTGACGCCGACCTCTATGTCGATCGCCTCTACGCGGACGCACCGATCGAGGGCGCGACCCTTCTCGTCGCGCGCACGTCTCGCTACGCGATCGACGTCAACCGCGGCGAAGGCGACGTGGACGCGGACGTCGTCGAGGGCGGTCGTGCAGACATCCGCGTGCACCACGGCCTCGTCTGGCGAACGACGAGCGACGGCGACGTGGCGCTCTCGCGCCGCCTGACGCGCGACGAGCTGGAGGAGCGGCTCGATCTGGTGTGGCGCCCCTACCACCAGGAGCTGGGATCTCTGGTGGAGAGCAAGCTGGCGCGATTCGGAATCGCCCTCATCCTCGCCGCGCACTCGATGCCGAGCATCGAGAGGGGGGCTTCCCCTGCGGGGCGAGAGGGGCGCGAATCTCCGCCACAGCGCGCCGACGTCGTCCCGGGCACCCGCGGGCGGCGAAGCGCCGCGGGGCGCTTCATCGACGCAACCGAGGCGTGCGCCACGGCCCACGGCTGGTCCGTCCGGCACGACGACCCCTACGCGGGGGGCTTTACCACGCAGCACTACGGTCGTCCTGCGGACCGCGTTCACGTGCTGCAGGTCGAGCTGTCCCGCCGGCTCTATCTGAACGAGACCACCTTGCGCCCGCTGGCGACCTTCGGCGCGGTCCGGGAGTGGTGCCGTGGCCTCGTCGCACGCCTCTCGGGTCTGGCGCTGCAAGATCGGGAGCAAGAGCTTCATCCAGGGCGTACCCGTGGATGAGCATTCACCCGACTTGACAGACGGGCGCCTCTCCCTTACTCCGCTCCCTCCCCGCCATGGCCAGGAGCGACATCACCGGAAAGCGCAGACTCAAGGCGCACAACGTCTCGCACTCGAACATCAAGACGAACCGGTGGCAGCACGTGAACGTGCAGCGTCGCCGCGTATGGGTGCCGGAGCTCAAGCGCTTCGTGACACTGCACGTGAGCACCCGCGACATCCGCAGCATCGACAAGCTCGGAATCACCGAATACGCCCGAAAGCACGGGGTCGATCTGGCGCGTAGGGGCCTCTGACGCCGGCCCGAGGAGCCGCTCCCGAAAGCGATCGCTTTCGCGGTATGCTCCTCTTATGGTGGGGAGATCGCGGGAAGAGGCGCGGGCGAGCGAAGGGGTCGTGCTCGCGGGCAAGTACACGCTCGAAGCGTTGCTCGGCGCGGGCGCGATGGGCGAGGTGTGGCGGGCGCGGAATGTCGCGTTCGACCGGGTAGTCGCCATCAAGCTCCTGCGGTCGGAGCATGCCAAGGACCCCGAGATCGTCGCGCGCTTCCTGCGCGAGGCGCGCGCCGCCAACCTGGTCAGGCACGAGAACGTCGTCGATGTCATCGACGTCGGCGAGGACGAGACAGGCCGTCCCTTCCTAGTCCAGGAGCTCCTCGAGGGGCAGGACCTCGGCGCCCACCTGTCCGAGGTGGGCCGCGGGCTGCCCGTGGATGCCGCGATGAGCATCTTGCTGCCCGTCGTAGAGGCCGTCGCATTCGCCCACGGCAGGGGGGTCGTGCACCGCGACATCAAGCCGGAGAACGTCTTTCTGGCCCGGACCGAAGGCGCCGTCGTGCCCAAGCTGCTCGACTTCGGAATCTCTCACGTGCGCGCCGAGGGCGGGGCGAGGATGACGGCGACCGGCGTCGCCCTCGGAACGCCGGCGTACATGTCACCGGAGCAAATCAAGGGGGACCGGAACGTCGACGTGCGAAGCGACATCTGGGCGCTTGGCGTGCTCCTCCACGAAGTCCTCTCGGGCCAGCTCCCATTCAAGGGCCAGACCGTGGCCGATCACTTCGTCCAGGTGGCGACCGCCGACCCGACCCCGCTCGCGATCGCGGCGCCGCACGCGCCGAGCTCGCTCGCGCGAATCGTCGCCAAGTGCCTCCGACGCTCGCCGGCTCAACGGTATCCGGACGCGGGGACGCTGCTGCTCGATCTGCGGGCTGTCGCCGCGGACGTGAAGCAAGAAAAGGCCGCTCCCCCCGCGTCAGCTGCGCGCGTGCGCCAGGAAGCGGTGACCGGGGATCCCGTCGAGCCAGCGGGCCCAGCCCGGGGCCCGGCGGAGCCGCTGGAGCTCGCCCTCCCCTCGCCCAGGCGCAGGCCTACACCTTTCGAATCGATCCGCCCCACGCGCGCGCGGGCCCCCGACCGTCGGCTGATAGCCTCGATCGTGGTCGCCCTGAGCGCGGTCGTGGCGACAGGCCTGCTCGCGATGATCAATCCATGGCCGGAGGACTGGGCGCTTGCGCCGCTCACGGCGTCGCTACTCTCCGATGCCGGCCTTCCGATGGCGTACGGAGTCGCGATTGCCTTCGTCGGACTCGCGATCGGAGCAGGCATGGTAGGATGGCGCCGCGATCCACGCGCCTGGGGGCACTTCGTCGCGAGCGCCGGGGCGATCGGTGTGGCAACCGTGATCGTGGCGGCGACGACGGGGCAGGCGCCCTGGTCGCTGCTCCCAGGCGCGGCGGCCCTGGCGGCCATCGGGATCGCAGCGGTCGCTCTTCGCGGGGCGACGGACGCGTGGCTGGACGAGCTGCGCGGAAGCGCCGTGACTCGGACGGCCGCCGCGACGGTCGCGCTCTTCGTAGCGCGCCAGCTCATTCGGTGATTCACCCCGACGCGAGCACGTGCGACGCGTCTCTCGAGACCGCGATGGCCAGGAGGGTTCCCTTGCCGCTGATGGAGAGGGTCCCGGCGCGCGAGGGCGAGTCTTCCAGCGACCGCATGATCCGGTCCAGCGCCTGCTCGGCGTCACGCGCCCCGCCGACCCCGATCGCCAGATCGACCACCCCGGCTCGGACCCGCAAGGCGACGGGAGCTGTCGCTGGACGGGGCTCGCCCGGGCGAATCCGCGGCGACCCACGTAGAACGGGGGCCGCCAGCGGAGGCGCCACGACGCCCAGCGCGGGAATGGCCAGGCCCACGGCGCCGGCCTCGTAGCAGGCCACCGCGACGAGCCCGTGGCCGTCGCAGGCGGCGACGACCTGCGTGACGGACGAGTCGCCCCGCCCATCGCCGCGCCATGGTGCGGTGATCACCCCCCCGGCTCGTTGCGTGGCCTCGGGGCATGCGACCACGGCTGGGACTACCGACGCCAGGTCCTCCCGCGTCAGGATCCCTCGCGCGGAGCGGCCGGCGACAGCCATCAGCTCGCTGGCAACGGCCTCGTCCGTCAGCGCCCGCGCACCGCGGCGACCGAGCTTTTCGATGAACCACGCTCGCTCCGGCGAGATCATTCTGGCGAGCTCGATGGCGGGTCCGGCCGCGCGCGTGAGGCTCATCGACCCAAGCACGGCCGCGGCCGTCGCGACCGCCGCAGGGAGCGCGGGGACAGCCACGAGCGCGCTGGGCGGGATCGCCTCGCCACCGATGAACCCCCTCGGCCGCGGAGCGCCGAGTCCTGGCTGCCGGACGCGGCCGTCCAGCGCGAGCAGCCCGGCGCCAGGGCCACCCGCCAGTAGCTGGATGGGCCCGAAAAGGACGCTCGAGGATTCGGCGGCCGCAGCGAGGACGCCGGCGATCACGGCGTCCACGGCGTTGCCGGTCCGCAGGAAGCCGCGCGCGGCTGCGGCCACGCGGACCGACGACGCTGCCGCAGCCCGCATTGCGGCCGCGCCACCTGGCGCACCTCGACGCCGCAACGGCTACTCCTGCTCGTCGTCACGGACGACGATGCCGCCTCGCGGGCGGACGATCTTTCCGGTTCCTCCGATGGACGCGGATCGCACGTCGCGCAGCAGCCGCCGGAGACGCTTGGCCTCGACCAGCGCGGTGTCCGTCTCGATCACGGCGAACACGTCGCGCCGGGCGCCGACGGCCTTGATGATCCGCTCGAGGGCGACCGGACCAAAGGCCCGCGTCTCGCCGAGGGCTCGAAGACGCAGGTATGCGATCGGCCCGGCGGCGACCGGCTCTCGGGCGGGATCGACGCCGAGGATGATCTCCCACACGCGCGCTTGCTCGGCGGCGTCTTCCGTCTCCCAGACACCGCTCGGCTCCCAGACGAAATGAGTGACGTCACGCGGCAGGCGGCCCACGATCTTCGCGATGCGGTCGCGCCACAGCGACGTGGGCGTGACGTCGGGCGTCGTGCGCAGAACGAAGCAGCGCGCATGCAGCGCGTCGATCGCCGCCTTCGCGGCGTCGATCTCGCGGTCCGATCCCGGGCCAGGCTTGACGCGCGAGAGATGCGGGCCAGCTACGACCGCAAAATCGAAGTGAGGTGGCACGGACTTGCGCCATCGGCGAAGTGTCGCGAGCGTCGGGGTGGCTCCCTCGCCCGTGCCGTCCGGGACGACCACCCTTACCTCGAGCAGATCGAAGCGCTTCGCGTACGCGGCCATCGCCCCCCGCAGCTCCTTCGCGCCGATGTGCCAGTGGGTGCTCATGGCAAGACGGGCCCATGTTGCACGCCTTGCACGAATGCGCCAGAGCCATGACTCGGATCACTCCGTGCTGAAGTGAAACCAGTGCGTGGGCCGAGACCGCGCGAACGCGCAGAGCGCATCGGCCAACTCTTGCGCGGCGGCGTCCAGCTCAGCCTCGCCGGACGACCGTGCCAGGCGGATCGCCGGACACACGACGACCTCGTACAGCCCGTATCCGCGGCGCGACGCGAAGACGGGCACGATGGGCGCGCCGGTGAGCGCGGAGAGGCGGAGCGGACCCTCGGGCACGCGCGCCGGCTCGCCGAACATCGTCACCCCTCGCGCCCGAACCCGGCCCGGTACGCGGTCCATCTGAAACGCAACCGCGCCGCCTTCGCGCAGATGTCGCACGAGCGGCAGCGCCGAGAACGGGTCGTCGCCGACGTGTGCGACCGTCAGTCCCCGATGGCGCCGGGCGGCGTCCTGGATCGCCGCGGCGCGTGCGTCGCGCTCGGACCGCTCGGCGATGACCACACGAAGTCCCAGCTCTCGCGCCAGGATCGATCCCGCCGACTCCCAGCCGGCCGTGTGCGCAGTGACGACGAGGACGCCGCGCCCGTCGGCGAGCGCGCCGTGCAGGTGCGACCGCCCGCGGACCTCGGCCCGCGAGCGTACGGCATCGCCCGGCCGCGACGCGAGGACCTCGGCGAGGCACGATGCGTAGTTCGCGAAAGTGCGTGCCACGTCCACCCCGTCGCGGAGCCGCCCCCGTGGTCCGCGAACGCGCCGCAGGTTGCGCGCGATCTCGACACGGCGACGCGGAGCAAGGGTGCACACGAGGACTCCGACCACGGGAGAGGCCACCCTCACGACCCACTGCGGCCCGCGGGCGCCCCAGCGCGCGAACCGTCGCCATACTGGCCCTTCCAGGGAGAGCAGCCCCATGGCTCCGCGGGCCCCCTAAACCCGGATTACGTCCGGAGCAGACCTGAGAAGCTGGTCGAGCCAGGCCGCGCTGAGCTTCTCCTGCATCGAGTTCGCGCGCAGGCGCTCGCGCAGGTTGGTGAAGTCGACGGCGTCGAGCTCCTGATCCTGGTTGAAGCACGTGAACACGACGCGCTCCTGACCCGTCCGTGGATCGCGCATCTTCTGCAGGCACTGCGCGCACACCTCTTTCATCATGCACTGCATCGGCGAGTTGATGCTGCCGATCGCGAGGTGGCGGGGATCGAGCCAGGGCGCGAGGACGCCGTGGCGCGCCTCCCGGACCGCGTTCATCATGCCGTCGCTTCCGATCGCGATGATGCGGGCCACTTCGCGCAACGGGATCTCCGGTGGCCCGCCGAGGGCTCCGCTGGCATAGGCCTGAATGGCGGCCACGATGTTCCCGCGGAAGTGCCTGTCCTGCGGGCGACTCGGTTCGATCGAGACCCCCGTGTCGGTGCACCAGATGACCTGGTCGGTCCAGCGCTCGATGTCCTCCCGCTTGAAGAGGTCCTCGCCCTGCCGGTATCCCGCGAAGTAAAGCACCCGCCCGCCGAGCGCCTTGAACGCGCGGGCGATCGAGAAGAGAACGGCGTTGCCCAAACCTCCGCCGCAGAAGAGCACCGTCTCCCTCTTCGTGATCTCGGTCGGCTGTCCGGTGGGGCCCATCAGGACGATAGGCTCGCCGGGGACGAGCGCGGCGCACAGCCGGGAGCTGCCGCCCATCTCGAGGACGATCGTCCCCAGCAGCCCCTTGTCGACGTCCACCCACGCCCCGGTCAGCGCCAGCCCTTCCATCGCCAAGCGTGCCTCGGCGTGGACGTCAGCGCCTGCCCCGTCCCCTCCCTTCCGATCGAGCGAGATCACGGGCGCGAACGTCTCGAAGTTCTGCAGCCTGTAGAACTGCCCCGGCTGGAACTTGCGCGCCGCCGTGGGTGCGCGAACGACGATCTCGACGATCGTCGGGGTCAGCCGGTTCACTTCCTCTACCGTCGCGACGAGCTCGTCGTCGAGCTTCGCGAAGAGGGCACGCAGCCTCGCGTCGCGCGCGCGCTGCTGCGACGGGTCGAGGTCGCGAGCCTCCGGGAACAGGCCCACGACGTGGGGATATCCATCCTTCGCGCTGGCCATCGCCCGCACGACGCTCCCCGCGTATTTGGGATGGTTGTCCCCATAAAAGGACACGGTGCGGCCGCCTTTCAGGTAGCTCGTGAAGAACCCGTCCGGGGCCGGAACGAGCGACACGCGGCCCGATGCGTCGACCTGCGCGGAGTGGGGACGAAAATACCGTTTGCGGTCGTCGAGCTCGAATGTGCCCGGGTACTCTTTCTCGTAAATGACGTTGGGGCTCGTCCCGGCGGCCACGCAGATCGTCCGCGCGGGCAAATCGATCGTCTGTCCATCGCTCCGCGTGAACCGGATCGCCTTCACGTGAGCCCGCGCGTCGAGCAGGGCCTCGAGGGGCGACATGTGCTCGACGTACCGGACGCCTTCCTCCAGGCTCTTGATGACCTCTTCGTGGTTCAGGCGGTACGCCGGCGAGTCGACAAGCCCCTTTCTGTAGACGAGGGTAACGCCACCCCAAGAGTCGAGAAGCTTCTGCACCTGGGGCTCGCGCCCCTCGGCCGCGGCGCGCGCCTTCTCCTGGCGCAGCTGCCGGCCGTGGGCCAGGTGCTCCTGCAAGGCCTGCCATTCTTCGTCGTCGAATCGGGTTCGAACGTCGGCCTCCGACATCCCGCTCGCCAGGAGCAGCTCGAAGCGCTCGAGCTCCTTCTCGATCTCGACCTGGTAGTAAGCGAGCAGCTCGGTGGCCGTGTCGATCGCCGTCAGGCCGCCGCCGATCACGACCGCCGGCAGGCTCACCTGCAAGTTCGCGATGCTCGTGTGCTTGTAGGCTCCCGTCAGCTGCAAGGCCATGAGGAAATCGCTGGCCTTGCGGATCCCTCGCGACAGGTTCCCCTTCATGTCGATGATCGTGGGCCGGCCCGCCCCCGCGGAAATGGCGACGTGGTCGAACCCGAGTGCCCACGCGTCGTCCAGCGTGATCGTCCCACCGAACCGCACGCCTCCGTAGAACTTGACGTGACGGTTGCGGGCCAGCGTGAGCTGGACGACGGTGAGGAAGTTCTTGTCCCAGCGGACGGTGATCCCGTACTCGCTGACGCCACCAAAGCCGAGGAGCTTTCGCTCGCCAAGATCTCCGAAGAAGGCCGACGCGTTTTCGATCGGCCCCGGCCCCTGCGCGTCGGTCTGCAAAAGCCACGGATCCACGGGCTCGACCTTGAGCGCGTCGACGGCCACGACGCCGAACCCTTCGCAAGCAAGGTGATGCACAAGCGTGTACCCCGCCGGCCCGAGCCCGACCACGAGGACGTTCTTCCCGCAGTAAGGACGTATGGCTGGCCGGCGCACGTTCAGCGGATTCCACCGGGTCAGGAGCTGGTAGACCTCGAGACCCCAGGGCAAGGCGAGGACCTCGGTGAGGACCCGCGTCTCGACCTCGGGGATGTTCACCGGCTCCTGCTTCTGGAAGATGCACGCCTTCATGCAGTCGTTGCAGATGCGATGGCCGGTCCCCGGGCACATCGGGTTGTCGATCGCGATGATCGACAGCGCGGCGACGAGCTCTCCCGCCTGCCGCATCGCGTGCATCTCGCTGATCTTCTCCTCGAGCGGGCAGCCCGTGAGGGCCACGCCGAGGGGGTTCTTCTTCGGCGCCCCGGTCTTCGGGTCCGTCAGGCCCTTGCTGCACGAGTCCTTGTCGCGGTCGTGGCAGAGCATGCAGTAGTCGATCTGCTGCTCGACCTCTCGCGCGGACATGCGCCGGTCGGTGAGCGAGAACCCGAGGCGCTGGCGCCGCTCCCCGTGAGGCCCGACGAACAGCTCGGGCATCGCCGCGTCCGGGCGCTCGATCTCGACGAGGTGCGCGTAGTCGAGCGCCTTCGGCGTTCGCATGCTGGGCCACCGGCGGATCGGGTCATGTTCGCCCGCTCGCCTCGCGCCCAGCCATGCCTCGAGGGCGTCGAGCGCCACCGCGACCGCTTGCGCGAGGGAGGCGTCGTCTTCACCCGCGCCACACGTCTCCCCTCCCAGCGACCGGAGCGCCTGCTGCACGCGGCGAGCCCGATCGCGGAGCGCCGCTGTCCACTGCGCGCCGCCTGCCTTCGCGGCGCGACGGGCGATCTCGTCCGCCTCGAGCAGCGGCAACGCCGCGACCGCGATCGTGAGCTCCTCGTCCGTCGTTCCTCCGATCGGAGCCTCCGTCATCGCCTGAAGCGCGGCACGCGCGACGTCCGCGGCCACGGCCGGGCCACGCGTCCAGCTCTTGCCGGCGTCCGGACGCAGGACGCGCTTCTTCAGGAAGTCTTTACGGAACCGCCAGAGCGGATCGTCCTTGCGAACGCTTTCACGGAAAGCCTCGAGCTCGTGCCCCAGGTGGAACAGCATGCCGACGAACGTGCCGACGTGAGGCGCCGCCGCGAGCAGAGCCTCGCTGATCTCGACGTTCGTCATCCCGTCGCCCTTGCAGGCCCGGTACTTCTCGAACCTGGCGTGCGCCTCCGGGGCGACGGACGCAAACCATCGATCGAACCGGTCCAGGAGATCGCCCAGCCGGGCGGGATCGTAGAGGTCGGCGTACGTGAAGCCCTCGACGCCGAGCGGCATGTCGGGGCCTTGCCTGTCGGCGGCGGGTGTCACTCTCTCCCGCCACCGCCGGGCTTGTCGGTGGGCGCCGTCCACGCGGTCTGTGCGAGGTCTCCCTCTTCGAAGCCGAAGTAAACCGCGCACTGCTTGAGCATGAACTTCTGGCCCTCGGCGGTCGCCAGGTCGACCCTGTAGGTGTTGATGAACCGGACCGAGTCCTTCAACCACTGCTGCCAGCCGTCCTTCGAGACCTCCTCGAAGATGCGCCTTCCGAGCTCGTTCTTGAAGGGCGGACGATCGAGGCCCGGGAGCTCCTTCTTGAGCAGGCGGCAAACGACGGTACGCTCCGGCATGTTGCGGTTCTCTAGTCGGAGGCTGGGGTAAACGCCAGGGAAGGGCCGGTCCTCCCGATCGAAAAACGCAGAGAACGCGCGCGCGGCAGCGGCGCTGTATATCATCAGCCCCTGAACACATTCTCTCGATAGAACGATGACGACGCGGACTTGCGTGCGATGCGGGCATTCCCTGCCCGAAAATGCGAAATTCTGCGGGCAGTGCGGAGGTCTCACGCCGGCGCCGCCGCCGTCCGGCAGAGGCGCAGGGGGGCAGACCATCCTCGAGGCGTCCCCGCCGCAGGCCGCACATGTCGCGCTGCCGCCGCCGGCTGCCCCG